>OKRX01002750.1_pt1 | contig 11363 bp, 13 predicted proteins | sample 1601241 | NCBI WGS metagenome assembly OKRX01 (sample SAMEA3541500, study PRJEB24748) | human gut metagenome | biome: human gut; feature: human-associated habitat; material: faeces | place: China | collected 2012
AGGATGTAGCCGCCGAACAGCAGGATCACCGGGATCAGCCCCCGGCATACCCCGGCCACAATAGGGTCGGCGGCGTAGTTCACCACCTCCTTGGGCAGGGGGCGGCGCTTTTTGGGGGAGAGGTTCATGAGAATGGTCACGGCGCACACGGCGGTGAACAGCACAAAGGACTCACCCAGCGTATCGAAAGCACGGTAGTCTAAGATCATACCCGCCACGGTGTTGACGGCCCCGGTCTCCTTCGTACCCTGCTCCACATAGCGCTGGGCCACCTCATTGACGGTGGGTGCATCCGCCGAGCCGTAGCGGGGGAGGTTGGCCACCGTCATCAGCATCAGCGCCGCAAACACGGCGCACAGCAGGAAGGCCAGCACATTATAAAGCCGCAGGGAGCGCCGCAGGGAGCGTAGGAAGGTGTCCAGATCCCGCTTGGGCTGATAGGGCTCCACAGCCTCCGGCTGAGGCTCGTCCTTCTCCACATACAGCTGCTGAGTCAGGTCCAGATCGCCCTCCAGCCACTGGTGCAGCAGTTCCTGCTCAGTGGGTCGCTTCGTTTTCTTCATGGGGTTCCTCCTCTCCTTGTGTCTCCTCCACGTCGGCATCCCGGTCGATGCGGTCGATGCGCCGCAGCGTCAGGAAGAACAGAATGCCGGTGATGCCTGCGCCTACAGCGGCCTCGGTCAGGGCCAGATCGGGCGCCTCCAGCAGGATCCAAATGACGGACATGATGATGGAGTAGGCCATGTAGATGATGACCGCCCGCAGGGGCTTTTTCACCAGCGCCGTGGCCACGGCGCACACCAGCAGACCCGCCAGCAGCAATAGACGGAATACGGTGCTCATGGGGCGCTCACCTCCTCCGTCTCCTCCGGCAGCTCCAGATAGCGGGCCAGATCCTCCTGCCCGGCCCGGTACTCAAATTGCGCCAGCATATGGCTGGACAGGGGAGAGGTATACCACTGGATCACCAGCACCAGCACCAGCTTCCACAGCACGGCCCGGAAGCCTACCGCCACCATGACGCCCAGCAGCACCAGCCCCAGCGCCAGCGTGTCGGCGATGGCGGCGGCGTGGAGCCGGTTCAGGGCATAGTCAAAGCGGAACAGACCCAGCAGCGCCGTAAGCAGGGCGAAAAGCCCCCCCACCACGCACAGGGCGGTCACGCCAAAGCGGATCCATTCACCGATCATGGGACGCCTCCTCCTTTTTCCGCTGATTGCGCTGATAGAGATTGATGTAAATGCGGCAGAGCATCATCACGGCGATAAACGACAGCACCACATAGATCAGGGCGATGTCCGCCAGATAATCCTCTCCCAACAGGAAGGTCAACACCACGATGACCATCACCACGATGGTGCCGACGAGGTTGATGCCGATGATGCGGTCCACCGTCAGTCTGGCCCGGATGATATACACCAGCGCCGCAAGAATGCCCACAGCCAGCACCACCAGAGCGCCCCAGAACAGATAGCTATAGCACTGCTCGATCAGATCCATCACTTGCTGCCCTCCAGCTTCTTCAGAATACGAACCAGATTCCAGTCCGGGATGGCCTCACCGCCGTCCTTATCCAGACACAGTACCAGAAATTCCTCCTCGTGCTGCCGGATGGTGACGGTGCCGGGAGTCAGGGTGATGGAGTTGGACAGCAGCACACGGGAGCTGGCCTCCTCCAGCGGCACCTGCAGCCGCACCACGGCAGGGCGGTAGGCAGCCTTGGGGGAGAGAATGACCTTCATGGTCTGCACATTGGCCTTCACGATCTCCCATACCAGCGTCGCGCCGTATTGGAGATACCACCCCAGCCGCCCCAGTACCCGCCGCTCGTTCCGGGGATGATACCCCAGCACGGCGACGCAGAAGGCATATACAAGCCCCGTTACGACGACGCCGAACAGGCAGATCTCCAGCGTCACCCGCCCGTTGAAAATAAGCCACAGCAGAAACAGAAACACACACATCAGCATGGACTGTCACATCCTTTTCCGGGGCGGGCTGTTCCGTACCCATCCCCTGATAATTTACATAAAACGTCCAAAGTTGCACGCAAAATTCATTGTACCATGGTTAGAAAGCACAAGTCAATAAAAACCGGTTTCACAATGCGAAAAAATGAAGGAAAGCCGCCGGGAAACCCGGAAAGTTCCAGTCCGCAGCATAGGAAATCGTGCCGGTTTTTGGCATATTTCCACCGCCGGAAGGCACCCCTTGCGCCGGAGGGCGCCTCCTGTTATAATACGGTGAAGAACAGGAGGTGCGTTTATGGCGCTATACACACAAAAGGCCATCATGCGGGCCTTTGGGGAGATGCTGGAGGAGATGCCCTTCGACAAGATCACCGTGACGGCCCTTGTAAAGCGGTGCGATATCAGCTCCAACACCTTTTATTACCACTACCGGGACATCTATGATCTGTTGGATGCGTGGTTCCATCTGGAGTTGGGCCGCTTCACCGGAGAGGGTACCGACTGGCATACGTCCACCAAGGCCGTCATGCGGGAGTGTCAGGCCCATCCCGCCAAGATCTACCATGTGTTCAACGCCCTGTCACGGGACCGGATGGAGCAGTATGTGTTCTCCCTGACGGACGACACCTTCTTCCGGCTGGTGCAGCAGCAGACGGCAGACAGCGGCCTGCCGCAGGAGCGGGTGGAGGAGATCGCCGCCTTCTGTCGCTATGCCTATGTGGGCTTTTTCCTGCAATTCCTGTGGAACCGTATGGAGGCGGACATCGACCGCAGCGTGGACCGGCTGGGGGAGCTGATGACCGCCTTTGTCCGCAGCGCCATGGCGGAGCCGTCGAACTGAATTTTTGGATAAACCGGCAGAAATGTCCCCAATAGGACGCTTCTGCCGCCGTCTATGAGGGCGGCATCCGGGGCTATCATGCGGCCCAGAAGACGGCGGAAAAGTACGATATCAACGTGCCGTGGCTGATCCGCATGGATCCCACCTCCGCCTGCAATATGCGCTGCACCGGCTGCTGGGCGGAGGAGCACCAAAACTGAAGTCGATGAACGAGAGGCCCACGGCATCGCCGTGAGCCTCTCCCTGTCCGGAGATAAAAGACAAATTGTAACCATTTTGTGCATATTTTGTAATTGTAATTCCCATGGGGATAGACCATAATAGAATACAGTTTCACGCAGCTTACGGGACAGCCTGCAGAGTGATCTGCGGGCTGTCTTTCTGGATAGACAGCATCGGTCACGTTCAATACCATAGGAGAATCGCATGGGCTTTAACACACTACCCTTTATTTTCATCTTTCTGCCGGTGTTTCTGGCAGTATATTACCTGATGCCGGAGCGACTGCGAAACGGCGTTCTGACATTAGGGAGTCTTGTCTTTTACCTGCTCGGCACATGGAAGCGGCCGTGGTGTCTGGCGCTGCTGCTGGGGCTCATGGCTCTGACGTGGCTCTCCGGCCGGAAGCTGGCGGGGAGCAAGCCCCTGCTGGTGGGGAACCTGCTGGTGCTGGGCTTGTGCCTTTTCGGCTTCAAATATGCCGGCCTGCTGGGCAGTGGCATCGCCCTGCCGCTGGGCCTGAGCTTTTACTCCTTCCAGATGGCCGCCTACGTCATCGACGTGTACCGTGGCCGCATGGAGCCGGAGGAGTGTCCGGTGTCCTACGCCGCAGAGATCCTGATGTTCCCCAAGCTCCTCTCCGGCCCTCTCATGGACCCGGCGGAGCTGAAAGCGCAGATGTACCGCCGCACCTGCACCCTGCGGGAGCTGGATGCGGGCCTGCGGGACTTCATCATCGGCCTTTCCATGAAGGTGCTGCTGGCCAACCAGATCGGCGGCCTGTGGCGTCAGGTCAAGACCATCGGCTTCGAGAGCGTCTCCACCCCTATGGCGTGGCTGGGCCTTGTGGCCTACTCCCTGCAGCTGTATCTGGACTTCTGCGGCTATTCGTGGATGGCCATCGGCGTGGGGGAGATGCTGGGCTTCCGGCTGCCCCGGAACCTCGAGCATCCCTACGCCGCCCGCTCCATGCGGGACTTCTGGCGCCGCTGGCACATCAGTCTCAGCTCTTGGTTCCGGGACTATGTGTATATCCCGCTGGGCGGCAGCAAAAAGGGGGAGGGCCGTACCTACCTGAACCTGCTGGTGGTGTGGCTGTTTACGGGCCTGTGGCACGGCAGTACGCTGAACTTCCTGCTGTGGGGACTGTTCCTCTTTGCCCTCATCTCTCTGGAACGTCTGGGCTGGGGCAAGGTGCTCCGGCGCAGTCAGGTGATCTCCCGGCTCTATATGCTCCTGGTGATCCCCCTAAGTTGGATGCTCTTCGCCATCCCCTCCCTGAAGGACATCGGCAGCTATATCGGGCGGCTCTTTGCCTTCTCCGGCGGCACGGCGGTCCATGCACGGGACTTTCTGGTCTACGGACGGCAGTACGCCGTGGTGTTGGTCATCGGTCTGCTGGTGTCCACGCCCTTACCGGAGAAGCTCTGGCGCCGCATCCGCACCTCCCCGCTGGGAACGGTGCTCCTGCTGGTGCTGTTCTGGGTATGCGTTTACTGTATGGCGGTGGCCACCAACGACCCCTTTATGTATTTCAGCTTTTGAGGACGAGCAGCCATGAAGAGATTAGAACCAAAAAAGAGAGGACTGGCCGTGCTGGCCATCCTGCTGGTGGCCACCTCCCTGGCAGCCACCGCAACGGGCCTTGTGCTGAAGGCCCAGCTGCAAAAGTATGTAGGGGGCTGGGAGGACCGTCTGGCCATCGCCGTGCCATTCATGCTGCTGCATGACGACACGGACCTCCGCCGCATGGAGCAGGCCAAGCAGCGTAGTCAGGATGAGCCAAAGCAGCCGGAGCAGCCCACTGAACCGGAAAAGCCTGCCGAGCCGGAGCAGCCCACTGAACCGGAAAAACCCGACGAACCGGAGAAGCCGCAGGTGCCGGGAGTGCCTACGGAGCTTCCCACCGTGGTGCCGGGGGCCAAGTACGGCGAGGACGAGAGCTTTTTCGACGATGCCCTGTTCATCGGAGATTCCCGCATGGTCAGCTCCGCCTACTATGCAAGGCTTGGCAAGGCGGATTACTTCACAGACGTTGGCATGAATGTTTTCCAGATGTTCTCCGTTACCGCCTCGGACAACAACTTCGATACCACGGATCTGACGACCCTGCTGCAAAACCGTACCTATAAGAAGATCTTCATCATGCTGGGCGTCAACGAGTGTGGCTACCCCATGAGCAGCCTGCTGAGCGCCTATCAGGAGGACATCGACACCTTGAAAAGGCTCCAGCCGGATGCCACCATCTACCTGCTGAAGGTCTACGGCGTGTCCCGCTCTGTGGCAGAGAGCGCCAGCTACTTCAGCCCCCAGCGCCTACAGGAGGTCAACGACGGCATCGCCGGTCTGGCCGACGGCAAGAAGGTTCACTGTCTGGATGCCTCCCACCTCTACTGCGATGACGAGGGCTACATGAAAGAGGAGTACACCAGCGACGGCGTCCATCCCTACGCCAAGGATGCAGCGCTTTTTGCCCAGTGGCTGTGCCAGCAGATCAGCGGCGGCCGGTAGGCCTTTACAGATCACCGGATGTGTGGTATCCTGTGTAAGAACACAAAAGGAAAGGGGGCGGCAAAATGTCGGGACTCTATGACCGGGTGCAGCGCAGCCCCCGGCAAAAAACCTTCCCGTGGTGGGCGGTCATTCTGGCGATTACTCTGGTAGTGCTGACCTGCATCGGCCTGTTCCTCAGCCGACCCCAGCACATCAAGAACCGCTACGAGGCCTGCATGGACGCCGTCTCCGCCAGCACCATCTATGCCAAGCGCCACCGGGGCGTCCGGGCGCTGGTGGACGGACAGGAGCTGCGCCTGCGGGAGAGTAACGCCCGCTCCATATACAGCAGTCTGGCCGCTTTGGGCGTGGGCCACTTCACCGACCGGCTGCCGGAGGGGGAGCCGGATGCCACCCTCTATTACAGTGACACCTCGGTGATGCGCCTGTGGCGCTATCCGCTGAAGCGCAGCAGCTCCGGCCGTTGGGAGGGTGTGTTCGTTTCCTTTGTATCGCTGGATGGCACCACCTACTCCTACTACACCGACCGAACGGACTGGCAGAATATCTCATGGCCATTGTCACCTGAGAGCAACGCCCCGTGGAGCAACTGAAGAATGACCGAAGGGGGTGTGACCTGTGGGTCACACCCCCTTTTTCACAGCTCCTGCTTGATGGAGCGTATGGCATTTTTCTCCAACCGGCTCACCTGCGCCTGCGAGATGCCGATCTCGGAGGACACCTCCATCTGGGTCTTGCCCTGGCAGAACCGCAGGGCCAGAATGTTCCGCTCACGGGGCTGCAAGTGGGAGATGGCGTCCTTCAGCGCCAGCTGCTGCAGCCAGCCCTCATCGCTGCTGTGGTCGTCCCGGATCTGATCCATGACGCACACGGCGTCCCCGCCGTCGGCGTACACCGGCTCATACAGAGACACCGGGGCTGACATGGCGTCCATGGCGAACACCACCTCCTCACGGGGCAGCTCCAGCTCCTGGGCGATCTGCTCCACCGTAGGCTCCCGCTGCTGCTGGCGCAGGAGCCGCTCACGGGCCTGCAGGACCTTATAGGCAGTGTCCCGCATACTCCGGCTGACCCGCAGGGTGCTGTTGTCCCGGAGATAGCGGCGGATCTCCCCCACGATCATGGGAACGCCATAGGTGGAGAACCGCACCGGCTGACGGATGTCGAAGTTGTCGATGGCCTTGATAAGACCGATGCACCCCACCTGAAACAGATCGTCGGCGTTCTCGCCCCGGCTGCTGAACCGCTGGATCACCGACAGCACCAGCCGAAGATTGCCCCGGATCAGCCGCTCACGGGCCGCCATATCCCCCTGCTTGGTGCGCCGGAGAAGCTCCATCATCTCGTCGTTTTTCAGGATCTCCAGCCGGGCTGTATTGATCCCGCAGATTTCCACCTTCCCCTGCATACGCCGCCTCCACCACTTGGATGATGACAGTATTTCCCGCAGATAGGCGGCTTATACGGCGTGACAAAAATCCCGCACATTCGACGGAGAATAGAGAAAGCCTCTTGGCTGTCAAAAAGGGGGGGACACTTTCGTCAACGGGGCGGAAGAGTGTGTGCGGGAAACCCGGAAGGGGTGTCCTGCACGATAATAATCACCATTTTTTAGAACTTTTTTGAAGTTCTGAAAAATGATTGCAGCGTGTCGAAAAAAACTTTTCGACACGCTGAGTCCCTCAGCTGTCAGATACAGCTGAGGGACTTTTGACCTGTAAACGATTTCGCCCTTACACCATGCGGCAGGACTCCACCTCACCGCAGTCATCCGGGAATTTGCTATGGTCATACTCGATGCCGTTGCGGTCGTAGTAGTTCTTGATGGCGGACTTGATGGACTCCTCCGCCAGCACGGAACAGTGCAGCTTGTGGGCCGGCAGACCGCCCAGCGCCTCCACCACCTGCCGGTTGGTGACGGCCAGCGCCTCATCGATGGTCTTGCCCTTGATCATCTCCGTAGCCATGGAGGAGGAGGCGATGGCGCTGCCGCAGCCAAAGGTCTCGAATTTCACATCCTCGATCACGCCGTCCTTGATTTTCAGGTACATCTTCATAATGTCGCCGCACTTGGCGTTGCCCACCTGACCCACGCCGTCGGCATCGGCGATCTCACCCACATTCCGGGGGTGCATGAAATGATCCATTACAGTATCGGTATACAGTGCCATGATAGTACTCCTTTCACTAAATCAACGCTTACAGCATGAATTGCTTCTTACCGGATTCCAGATCCTTCCATACCGGGGACATGGACCGCAGATACGCCACCACACGGGGAACCTCCCGCAGGATGTGGTCGATCTCCCACGGCTGGTTCCACTCGCTGAGACTCAGCCGCAGGGAGCCATGGGCCACCTCATGGGGCCGCCCGATGGCCAACAGCACATGGCTGGGATCCAGCGAGCCGGAGGTGCAGGCGGAGCCGGAGGAGGCGCAGATGCCTGCGTCGTCCAGCAGCAGCAGGAGAGACTCGCCCTCGATGCCCTCGAAGCAGAAGTTGACGTTGCCGGGCAGCCGGTTCACCGGGTCGCCGTTGAGAGTGCTGTGGGGGATCTGGGACAGCCCCGCAATGAGCTTGTCCCGCAGAGCCGTCACCTTGGCCCGGTTCTCCTCCATGTGGGCGCAGGCATCCTCCAGCGCAGCGGCCATAGCGGCAATGCCGGGGACGTTCTCCGTACCGGCCCGCTTGCCCCGCTCCTGTGCGCCGCCCTCGATGAGACTGGTGATGGGTACGCCCTGCCGGACATACAGAGCACCTACGCCCTTGGGGCCGTGGAACTTGTGGCCGGAGAGACTCAGCATATCGATGTGCTGGGCCTTGACGTCAATGGGCAGATGTCCCACTGCCTGTACGGCGTCGGTGTGGAACAGCACGCCCGCCTCCCGGCATACGGCGCCGATCTCCTCGATGGGGAGGATGCTGCCGATCTCGTTGTTGGCGTACATCACCGTCACCAGACAGGTATCCGACCGGATAGCCTCCTTCACCTGCTGGGCGGTAATGGTGCCGGTGTGGCCCACCGGCAGCAGCGTCACCTCGAAGCCCTGCTTCTCCAGACGCTTCAGGGAGTGGAGGACGGCGTGGTGCTCAAAGGCGGTGGAGATGATGTGCTTCTTGCCCTTCAGCCGCCCCAGCTCCGCAGCGGACAACAACGCCTGATTGTCGGCCTCACTGCCGCCGGAGGTGAAGAGGATCTCACGGGGCTTGCAGTTCAGGCATCGGGCCATGGCCTCACGGGCGCTCTGCAGCAGCTCGGCGGCGTGCTGGCCCACACTGTGCAGGCTGGAGGGGTTTCCGTAGTTGTCCTCCAGCGCCGGCAGCATGGCGGCCAGCGCCACAGGGCTCATCTTGGTGGTAGCGGCATTATCTGCGTATATCATAGGGATTCCTCCTGAAAAGATTTACCTACCATTTTGGTATGTTAGTAGTATAGCAGGATTAACCTACCAAGTCAAGGGGTATTGAAAATTTTGGGAGAAAAAGCCCTCTCCGCCGGTGCGCTTGCATCTCACCCTGCTTTGTGATACACTGAAGCACATATACAGATTCAGGAGATAACGCATATGACCGACTACCTTCACATACAGCTGCCGCCGGATCAGATCCGGGGCATCAGCAGCATCGGATTGGCCCATATGGGGGATGCCGTGTATGAACTGCTGGTGCGGACATGGCTCTGCGCCCACGGCAAAGCCACCGGTAAGGGCCTGCACCGGGCCACGGTGGCGCTGGTGTGCGCCCCCAAGCAGGCGGAACTGGCCCAGCGCATCCTGCCCCTGCTGACAGAGGAGGAGCAGGCGGTGTTCCGCCGGGGTCGCAACGCTAACGTCCACTCCATTCCCGCCCACGCCAGCCGTGCGCAATACCAGCAGGCCACGGCGCTGGAAGCGCTGCTGGGCTGGCTGCACCTCAGCGGCCGCCACGACCGGGTGGAGCAGCTGTTCGCCGTGATGATGGAGGAGGAATAATATGCCGCTGGACGCCATTTGTATGCAGGCCGTGGTCCGTGAGACCGCCGCCCAGATAGAGAATGCCCGCATTGAGAAGATCCAGCAGCCGGCACGAGATCAGGTGATCCTGCTGCTGCGGGGCGGGCGGCGCCTGCTGCTCAACGCCGGAGCCAGCCAGCCCCGGCTGCATCTGACATGGCAGCTGCGGGACAACCCCGCCCAGCCCCCCATGTTTTGTATGCTGCTGCGGAAGCATCTGGCCGGGGGACGGCTGCTGCGTCTGGAGCAGGAGCCGCTGGAGCGTGTGGTGACGCTGACCGTCCGGGCGGTGGACGAGCTGGGGGAGCAGAGCGACTACCGCCTGATCCTGGAGGCCATGCCCCGCCACGCCAACCTCATTCTGGTGGATCGGGAGGGCCGCATCGTGGACTGCCTGCGCCGGGTGGACTTCGAGATGTCCCAGCAGCGTCAGGTGCTGCCGGGGCTCTACTACCGCCTGCCGCCCCGTCAGGATAAGTGCGACCCGCTGACGACGGAGGAGGATGCCTTCCGCCGCCTGCTGGCCCGGCGCCCGGAGGACAGTCCGCTGGACCGCTGGCTCATGGACACCTTCACCGCCATTCCGCCCCTGCTGGCACGGGAGTTGGTCTGCCGCACCTGCGGCGAGACGGACGCCCGCAGCGCCGACCCCGACACCCTGTGGCAGACCTTCCACACATGGCAGCAGCAGGTGCAGGAGGGCCGCTTTCTCCCGCAGCTGCTGGAGCGTGAGGGCCGACCGGCGGACTTTTCCTATTTCCCCGTGACCCAGTACGGACCCTCGGTCACCTGCCGCACCTACGACACCTTCGCCCAACTGCTGGATGACTTCTATCAGGGCCGGGAACAGGCGGACCGTGTCCGCCAGAAGGGGCAGGATCTGATGAAGGCCGCCACCGCCGCACGGGATCGTGTCCGCCGGAAGCTGGCCCTTCAGGAGAAGGAGTACGCCGCCGCACGGGACCGGGAGCCTCTGCGACTGGCCGGTGAGCTCATCACCGCCAATCTCTACCGCTTGGAGCGGGGCATGACCCACCTGACGGCGGAGAACTACTACGAGGAGGGCTGCCCCCAGCTGGATATCCGTCTGGACCCGCTGCTGACGCCTCAGCAGAACGCCGCCCGCTATTTCAAGCAGTATGCCAAGGCCAAGACGGCGGAGCGCATCCTGACGGAGCAGCTGGAAAAGGGCCGGCAGGAGTTCTCCTATCTGGAGAGCGTGGTGCAGGAACTGCAGCAGGCGGAGCTGGAGCAGGACTTCAACGACATCCGTACCGAGCTGACGGAGGGCGGCTACCTTCGGGGCCGGGGCAAAAAGCAGCCCGGCTTCCAGCGGGCCTCCCGTCCACGGGAGTTCCGCTCCACGGCGGGCCTGCGAATTCTGGTGGGCCGCAGCAACCGTCAGAACGACAAGCTGACGTGCAAGGACGCCGACCGCCGGGATATCTGGTTCCACACCCAAAAGATCCACGGCTCCCACGTGATCCTCTGCACCGGCGGCATAGAACCGGACCGCCGGAGCATTGAGGAGGCCGCTTCGCTGGCCGCCTACTATTCTCAGGGCCGGGAGGGCGGCAAGGTGCCGGTGGATTATACCCCGGTGAAATTCGTGAAAAAGCCCGCCGGGGGGAAGCCCGGCATGGTAGTCTATACCACCTATCAGACGATCTACGCTGTACCGGACGAGGCGCTGGCCCGCCGCCTGTCGGTGAAATAAGACAAGCCCCGGAGGCCCTTCCTCCGGGGCTTGAGCCTGTCAAAAAGAAGAAACCTTTCGTCAACGGGGCGGAAGGGTGTGTGCGGGAAACCCGGAAGGGTGTCCTGCA
>OKRX01002767.1_pt1 | contig 11324 bp, 9 predicted proteins | sample 1601241 | NCBI WGS metagenome assembly OKRX01 (sample SAMEA3541500, study PRJEB24748) | human gut metagenome | biome: human gut; feature: human-associated habitat; material: faeces | place: China | collected 2012
GGGAGATTCTATGGAGAAACTGCCACTGCCGCCGTTCTCTGAAATCGTAATAAGGAGATACGGCGATGAAAAATCAGATTATCAACGAGATACAGCGAAAAATGCTGCCGTATCTCAATAACGAACAGTTGCTGCATTTGAAAGCAGTGCTGGAAGCGTCATTTCAAGGTGTCACAATTGAAATGGGTGAAGAACAGCCAAAGGCTGAGGAACAAGATTCGGCAGTAGCGTTTATTACGGCAAAACGGATAGAGGGCTGTTCCGAGAAAACATTGACCTATTATTCAAAAACTATTGCAGCGATGCTGAATGGTGTGGGAAAATCACCGCAGCAAATTACAACGGATGATTTGCGAAAATATCTGATGGATTATCAAACACGGCGGCGGTCGAGCAAAGTTACGATTGATAATATCCGGCGTATTCTTTCCAGTTTCTTCTCGTGGCTGGAAGATGAAGATTTTATTGTGAAAAGCCCTGTTCGTAGGATTCACAAAGTAAAAACTGCGAAAATCATCAAGGAAACGTATACGGATGAAGCGTTGGAGCTGATGCGTGACAACTGTTCAACAGTACGAGATTTGGCGATTATTGATTTGCTGGCATCTTCTGGAATGCGTGTCGGGGAATTGGTGACACTTAATCGGGAGGATATCAATTTCAACGAGCGCGAATGTGTTGTATTTGGTAAGGGCAACAAGGAACGATTGGTATACTTTGACGCACGGACGAAGATCCACCTTCAAAATTATCTGGATGAACGGTCAGATAGCAATCCAGCACTCTTTGTGACGCTGAAAGAGCCGCACGAACGATTGATGATCGGTGGTGTGGAAACGATGCTTCGTGAATTGGGGCGGCGATTAAAGCTAAATAAGGTGCACCCGCACAAGTTCCGGCGTACATTGGCAACATCAGCAATTGACAAGGGAATGCCGATTGAACAGGTGCAGCAGCTTTTAGGACACCAGAAAATTGACACAACGATGCACTATGCAATGGTAAAACAACAAAATGTGAAATTGGCACATAGGAAATTTATTGGATAAGGTGATGTGGTATGGAATATAAAACTTTGGGATCTCTTGTGGACAGAAAAATAGGATATGGCATCGTTCAACCGGGTCAGAATATTTTGGATGGAGTGCCGGTTATAAAAGTAAATAATCTGATTACTGGACTTCATTCAAAGGATGAATTGGACGTCACAACAAAAGAAAATGATGAAAAATATTCCAGAACAAGACTTGAAGGCGGCGAACTGATTGTAAGCGTTGTTGGTACTGTTGGAAAAACTGCGATTGTTCCCAAAAGCTTTCGAGGGTGTAATTTGGTTCGTGCAGTTGCAATGATTGATATAAAGGAAAACTGGCTTTCCAAATGGGTTAAGTACTATATTGATTCACCTGCCGGGCAAGCATATATCGAGCAAAATCTAAATACAACTGTTCAAGCAACACTTAATATTAAAACTCTTGTTGATATGCCGATTCCTTTTCCAAAAGAAGATGAAATGCGAAAGATTGTAACAATTTTGGACGCAATCGATAGGAAAATTGAATGCGATCAACAGATAAACGATAATTTAGCGGCTTAAAGCTGGATATCACGCACATCAATTTCCCCGGACATAATCTTTGGCAAAAGGGTATTTCTAAGAGCGGTGAGTTTTCGATCCTCAATTCGATTTGAAATAATCAAGTCAAAAAGTGGTTTTATTGAGGCACCAATTCGCTTATAATCGTATTTAGAGGGAATAATTACTTCTACCTTTTCAAGTTCTTCCCTTTTGATATGCCCCATAGTTGTTGCCTTATCTGCTGCAACAGCAATGAATCTGTCAAGATGATGTGCTGTCCACAAATAATAGAACCACTTGTCATAGTTATTCGAGGTCACTTTGAAAAGATGCTGATTTAATCCACAGGTTCCGCCACACCAAATATCAACCAAAAGACTACCCGACCAAGAAAATATAATATCTCCATCATGAATAATATACTCCGACTTGATACTGGGTGAGCAAAGCTCGCTGCTGGCATCGCAAATACCTTGTCTTAATTCTTTGATTTTTAATACGGGAAGTCCTGTTTCACCATCTTTAGGACGGTATTTTTGCATTGCCAGCCCATTCAAATAGTCTGCAATGTCCAAAAGATTTCCAGTTTTCCATCCATCTGGAAGAAAATCAAGGTCAAGGAAGTTCTCAGAAAAAATTGCTTTTACCTGAGCATATAAATTATCGTTTATAAAAGAAATGAAGGGATAATATGGAAGATTTTGATAATGCTAAGACAAGAAATCCGAGGGAATGCGTTGTTACAAACCTTAATAGCTACTTGACCTACATTTCTGATATAAAGGAAACCATAAAGAAAGAAGAAGGCGCGGAAGTGAGCACAAAGCACTATTTCTTCCGTGGACAGGCTAGCAACGAATGGAACGTCATGCCGGGAGTGTTCCGTGGTGGGATGCTGCCACATGAAGCAGAATTGATAAACGCAGCTTACACACGGAATCCTGATGACTTTCGAAAATTGACAACAGATTTTGAAAAACTCGCAAAATTGCAGCACTACGGGTTGCCAACAAGACTGTTGGACGTGACGGAAAATCCGCTAGTGGCACTGTATTTTGCCTGCCAAAACAATCAAGAGAAAAAGATAACTGACGGAAAGACTACGTTATTGCCGCCGACCGATGGGAAAATCTATTATAAGCGCGATTACGGAAAAAGCTATAGCGACATAGAGATCAAAGTGCTGGCATATTTAGCGAGTCATGAAATTTCGGGCGATTATACATTAGAAAAGCTGCTCTCGGATTTGAACAAGTATGGAATTTATACAGATAAAGAGGTAAAAGAGTGCGAGGCAAGCGAGTACAAAAGCTTGCTTTCGACTATTCAAAGAAATTATTTTGTGATTTCCAACTTGAATAATGAAAGATTGGTACGGCAAAGCGGCTCTTTTTTGATCTGCGGAAAATATAATGTTCAGCTGAAAGAAAAACTCGGACAGAGCATTGTTAAACGGGCATATAGTGATGTCCAAGATGAATTTGAACTTCAAAGTTTTAGAATACCAGCGGGAAGAAAAGATGCGATTTTAGAGGAACTGAGTTTTTACAACATCAACGAAGGGACGCTGTTCCCGGAACTTGAGCACCAGATGGCATATATTAAAAGCAATTATGCGAACACACAAAAGCCTATGGTTGATCGGTTTGTGAAAACAGAAGTTCCGATAACAAGTATTAGAGAAGTGCGTGATTCAGATGTTTCAGATGATAAAGTGGACGAGATTATTCGAGAAGCATTGCATAATGCTGTGCATCCAGAAATTTTTGATGATTGTTATGTTGCAATTCAAAAGAATCTGATGCCGGATTGGTATCGTAAGGAAATTGGACTCAGTAAAGTTCGATTGGCACTAACGGATACATTGGATAATGGTACGCCGATGGGACGTGCGGTGGCAAAAAGAGCGGCGCATTCTATCGTTACAAAGATTGTGAATGCCATTGCGCAAGAATCGAATACAGCAACTTCGGATAATAGTTGAGGAGAAAAATCATGCTTTTATTTACCGAAGATACCTTTGAACAAGCGGTCGTAGAGCTATTTGAAAATATGGGTTACACCCACATTTATGCTCCTGATATGAACCGGACGGATTACAGCCGCCCGCTACTGGACGATGTTTTGCGGGATTGTCTGGTGCGGCTGAATCGCAGCCTTCCGGCTGTGGCAATTGATGAAGCCATCCTGAAACTGAATGATTTTGATGCAGGAAGCCTATTGCAGAAGAATATTATTTTTATGGACTATCTGCAAAACGGCATCACTGTCAAATATGCAGTCAAGGGTGAAGAACGGTCTTCGGTAGTAAAGCTGATTGATTATGCAGATGCAGACAAAAATGATTTCTATGTGGTAAACCAGTATACCTTCGTGGAAAATGGAAACAACCGCCGCCCGGATATTATTTTGTTTATCAATGGCTTGCCGCTGGTTTTGATGGAACTGAAAAGTCCTTCCAAGGACGAAGTGGGCGCAGAAAACGCATACAACCAGATTCGGAACTACATAAAGGACATCCCTTCGATGTTCTATTATAATGCAATCTGCGTAATCAGCGACCTTTCGACCAATAAGGCGGGAACAATCACTTCTGGACTTGACCGTTTTATGGAGTGGAAAACAAAGGATGGCGATTACGAAAATACGGCGTATGCGCAGTTTGATACCTTCTATGAGGGGATGTTCCAGAAAGCCCGGTTGCTAGATATTCTGAAAAATTTTATCCTGTTTTCCGGCGATGGGCAGAAGCCGATTAAAATTTTGGCTGGATACCACCAGTATTTTGCAGTGCGAAAAGCTATCGAAAAGGCCAAGATTGCCACTAAAACGGATGGCAAGGGTGGTGTGTTCTGGCATACGCAGGGCAGCGGGAAATCGCTGTCGATGGTATTCTACGCCCATTTACTGCAAGAAGCTTTGGATAGCCCCACCATCGTTGTGATGACGGACCGCATTGACCTTGACGATCAGCTCTACACGCAGTTCGCCAGGTGCGCGCCGTTTTTGCGCCAGACACCTGTACAGGCAACCAGCAAGGAAAATCTAAGCAAGCTGCTGGATGGCCGAGAAGCAAACGGCATCATCTTCACCACGATGTTCAAGTTCGAGCGTGGCGAGAAGCCGCTCTCCGAACGGCGGAATATTGTGGTGATGGCCGATGAAGCCCATCGCGGACAATATGGTTTTGATGAGAAAATTGTCATCAAAGAAAATGAACAGGGTGAAAAAGAAGCACATACAGTGATTGGAAATGCCCGAATCATCCATGATGCCCTGCCGAATGCAACCTACATAGGCTTTACGGGAACGCCGATTTCGGCAAAAGATAGAAATACGCGTGAAGTTTTTGGTGATTATATCGATGTTTACGATATGACACAGGCGGTGGAAGATGGTGCAACGCGTCCGGTTTACTACGAGAGCCGTGTTATCAAACTCCACCTCGACCAAAATACGCTGGCCTTGATTGATGCGACCTACGATGCGCTGGAACAGCAATCGGACGCTGCAACGATTGAAAAAAGCAAAAAGATGCTGGGGCAGATGGAGAGTGTGCTGGGGGCAGATTCTACCATTCAATCCCTGTGCGAAGATATTGTCAACCATTACGAAAAGTACCGCGCTAATCTTTTGACGGGCAAGGCGATGATCGTGGCGTATTCGCGCCCGATTGCGATGAAGATTTATCGAAAACTTCTGGAGCTGCGCCCGACATGGAACGAAAAAATCGGCGTAGTTATGACGGGTGGCAACAATGACCCGGAGGATTGGAAAGAAATCATCGGTACAAAATCTCACAAAGAAGAACTTGCCCGGAAATTCAAAGACAACGATGACCCGATGAAGATTGCCATTGTTGTGGATATGTGGTTGACAGGTTTTGATGTGCCTTCACTGGCTACGATGTATGTTTACAAGCCAATGCACGGATACAATCTGATGCAGGCCATCGCGCGTGTCAACCGCGTGTTTAAGGACAAAGAGGGCGGCTTGATTGTAGATTACGTTGGCATTGCATCTGCCCTCAAAGCCGCTATGAAGGAGTATACCAAGCGTGACCAGTCCCGATATGGCGATATGGACATTGCCAAAGTTGCTTATCCAAAGTTTCAGGAAAAGCTTCAGGTGTGCAAAGATTTGTTGCACGGCTTTGATTTCAGCGGATTTATTGGCGGTTCTCCGTTGATGATGGCAAAGCTGGTCACTGGCGGCGTAAACTTTGTTCTGGACGCAAAAGCACCCAAGCGCAAAGATCTGTTCCTGCGAGAAGCTCTGCTGCTGAAACAGTCGCACTCTCTGTGCTCTAGCATGACCACGGAGCAGGAGCGACATGAAGCGGCCTATATGGAAGCAGTCCGTTCTACGGTGGTGAAGATCACCTATGGTGGGAGTGGCGGCAAGACACTTTCTTTGAAAGAAATCAATGCTCAAATCAATGAGTTGCTAAAGGCGAGTATCCAGAGCCAAGGCGTTATCAGCTTGTTTGACAGCAAGCAGGCGGATGAAAATATCAGCCTGTTTGACCCGGCGGTGTTGGATGAAATTTCAAAAATGAAGGAAAAGAACATTGCCGTAGAAATTTTGAAAAAACTTATGGCAGAGCAAGTTTCACTGTATAAACGGACAAATGTTGTGCAGTCTCAGAAGTTTTCAGAAAAGATTACACAGTTGATGAACTCTTACTACAATGGCTTGATTACAAACGAGGAGGTCATCAAGGAACTTCTGAAAACGGCACAGGAGATTACAGAACTGTATAACAACGGTAAAAAGCTGGGCTTGACGCAGGAAGAACTGGCTTTTTACGATGCTCTGACAAAGCCGGAAAACATAAAGGACTTCTATCAAAATAATGAATTGATTGACTTGACCAGAGAACTTACGGAAATGCTGCGCAAAAATCGGACGATAGACTGGCAGAAAAAAGAAACTGCCCGTGCGAGTATGCGTAAGATGGTGAAGCACTTGCTGAAAAAATATAAGTATCCACCGGAAGATTATGATACGGCAATCAGCACGGTCATTAGCCAGTGTGAGATGTGGACTGACAACATGGTAGTATGAATTGTATGAAATGTCGTTGATTTGTGCTTGACAATCAGATTTCCTTCCTGTAAAATAATTTTAGAAAATACTATTATTGAAAATACGAAAGGTTGTTTTATGGGAAAGATGATTTTAGATGACCTCCGCAAGCGTCTGGAACGTCTGGACGAAGACGCAGACCTGATGATCGACAATAACGACCGCTATCAGATGGTGATTGTGGGTGGCAGTGCGTTTATTTTGTTGGGCAAGCTGACCCGCGCTACCCATGATATTGATGCCTTGAGCGTTCCAAAAGAACTGTACAGCTTGCTCGGTAAGTACGACATCAACACCGATGTGGAAGCCTATATCGACAATTTTCCGTACAACTTCCAAGACCGGCTGCAGCCGCTGCCCTTTGGTGGCACAAAGGTGCAGTTCTACACACCCAGTCTGGAAGACTTAGTGATTGCAAAGCTCTGCTCTTTCCGGGACACCGACAAGGTAGACGTAGAGAGCGAAGCTGTGCGGAACTCTTTGGATTGGGCCTTGCTGGAACACCTTGCAACGGATGAAGATGAACTGAAAGCCAGCATCTTGAACGACTGGCGGTATCGGGATTTTTATATCCGTTATCAGGAGTATGTGGAGAGGTGGAGACCATGCGAAAGCTGACATTTGAGGGTTTCTTGAAGCAGTATGTGGCAGAGCTTTCCGGGGTGCAGACGGCTAGTATTCATAAGCTGGCAGATTGTCTGAGCGAGAATCCCCGCCTGAAAGAACCGCTGTTTCTCTATGCTTTGGCCTATGATAAAGTAGAACTGCTGCTCCGCTACACCGCGAACAGCACTGTTGCTGCGGAATATGAGCAGCTTTCCAACCGCTATTCACTGGCGCAAATGCTGCTGTTTCTGGAAAATCAGTCGCCGGAATTGCCGGAGGGCTACTGGAAAGTCTGGCGCAGTTATTGTTCAGTACGAGATTCTGCTCTTGCAGACAATGACACAAAAGATCTGATCCATCGCCGGGTATTGGAACTTCAACAGAAAAAGAAATTGACGAATTATCGCCTTTACACAGACTTGAAGTTGAATCCGGGCAATGTGAATGCATGGCTCAAACACAACGATTCCAGCAAAATGAGCCTTGACTGTGCACGGCAGATTTACAAGTATGCAAAAAGCTACCCGTCTGTTCGATAAGAAAAAGGAAGTGAGCCTATGACCGCCGTAATTTACGCCCGCTATTCCAGTGATAACCAGCGTGAAGAATCCATTGAAGGCCAGATTCGGGAATGCACGGCTTATGCGGAAAAGAACGGCATCACGGTCATCAAGCACTACATTGACCGTGCATTCTCTGCCAAAACGGACAATCGCCCGGAATTCCAGCAGATGATCAAAGACAGCGGCAAAAAACTGTTTGATATTGTTCTCGTCTGGAAATTTGATCGCTTTGCCCGGAATCGTTTTGATAGCGCAAACTATAAGATGATCCTGAAAAAGAACGGTGTCCACCTGATTTCCGTTATGGAACCCATTGCCGAGGGTTCACAGGGCATTCTGGTGGAAACCCTTCTGGAAGGTATGGCGGAATACTATTCGGCAGAGCTGTCCGAAAAGGTGATTCGTGGCCAGACGGAGAATGCTTTGAAGGGAAAGTGCACTGGCGGTACGGGAACCATCGGCTATAAAATCGACGATGACAAGTTCTATCATCTTGACCCGCTGACCGCTCCGTTGGTACTGGAAGCCTTTCAGCGGTATGATAACGGCGATAAGATGGTGGAGATCGTAAACTTCCTCAACGACAAGGGTGTCCGCAATATGCTGGGCGGCAAAATGACTCACAGCAGCGTGAACACCATGCTCAAGAACCGCCGGTACATTGGCGAACTGTCTTTCCGGGATATCGTTGTGCCGGATGCAATTCCGGTTATTGTTCCGAAAGACCTGTTTGACCGGGTGCAGAAGCGTCTGGATAAGAACAAGCGTGCCCCTGCCTGTGGCAAGGCAGACGAGGAATATCTGCTGACCACCAAGCTGTTCTGCGGCAAATGCGGTGCGCTGATGTTCGGCGAAAGCGGAACCAGTGCCACCGGGCGCACCTACTATTATTATAAATGCGCCAACGTCAAGCGGCGTAAGGGCTGCAACAAAAAGACCGTGCAGAAGGACTGGCTGGAAGATCTGGTTGTTCGGGAGACCATGAAGCTGATTCAGGACGATGCGGTGATCGACAAGATCGTTCAATTGGTCATGGATGTCCAGAATCAGGAGAACACAACGATCCCGCTGCTGGAAAAGCAACTGCGAGAGGTCAACAAAAAGCTGGACAACCTGATGAAGGCGATCGAGGACGGCTTGTACGCCCGGACAACGAAAGAGCGTCTGGAAGCGCTGGAAAGCCAGAAAGGTGAGCTGACTGTAAAAATCGCAGATGAAAAATTGAAGAAGCCCAGCTTCAATGAGGATTTCATCCGATTCTGGCTGATGAAATTTAGAAAGTTCGATATTTCGCAGAAAAAGCAACGAAAAGCGTTGATTGGAATTTTTGTCAATGCCATTTTTCTGTACGATGATCGGATGCTGCTCACGTTCAACTACAAGGATGGCACCCAAATCGTCCGATTTGAGGACACTTTGACCGCTGATTGCGGAGAAAAAAGTTTGCGTTTGCGAAGCAACGAAAGCCCCAGTGGAGCTTTTGAGCAACAAAACGGTCTTGCGCAAGCAAGATGGAGGGGCCTTGCCCCGACAAGTTCGGATTTGTCCAGCTCTGCTGGACCAAAAGCTCCACAGACGAATTTGTTCGTCTGTGGAGCTTTTTTGTTTGCCCACAGCGTGGTCAGAAAATGAAAAAAGAATGCAAAATGCGGTGCGCTTGAAAAAATGTCAGGACGGGATTTTTGTAAAAAATGTAGAATATCTTGCCGGAAACTGTGCATTCTCTCCAACAAAAACTGCCCAAACGTGTTGATATTGAGAAAAAAGCTTCACAAACGTTTACAAAAGGGTAACAGGTTGGTATACTTTATGGTGGTAAACGTAACAAGCCATGGAAGCTGAAAGGAGAACCTACCCGTGAATACTGCTGCACCGTCCCGTAAAAAACTGCTGAGCCTTGTGCTGACACTGGTGTTTATGCTCACCTGCCTGCCGGCGGCCTTGGCGGTTGATCTGAACGTGGACGCAGGCTTCTACTTCAAGCAGAGCCGCGGCGGCACCTGCACACTGGCATCCGCAGCCATGATGCTGCGCCGTCGTGCCTATTTTGACGGCCTGACCGACTGGTCCACTGTGACCGAGAACAGTGTCCGTTCCACAGTATGGTCCAACGGGCTTTCCCACAGCTTTACATATAAGGAGATGCAGGTGGGCTACGGCACACTGCCCTCCCGCAAACAGGAAAAAGTGCAGACCCTGATCACCCTGCTTTCGCAGCACCCGGAGGGCATCGTGCTGTATGACCGCGGCCAGCCCCATGCAGTGCTACTCACCGACTACACCAACGGCAACTTCTATTGCTCCGATCCGGCAGGCAACATCTCTTCCGGACGCATCCCGCTGGAAAACTCCAGCGTTTCGGTCAATAGGTCCTCCTGCTACTGGTATGTGGCATCAGATCACAACTCCATTGCTGCAGAGGCTGACGGCCTGCGTCTGGAAGGCATGAGCTACCCCATCAATGTCCGTGCGGGCAAGGGCATGGCGCTGACCGGCACTGCAAATGCTGCGCTGGGCACCACCCTGACCAATGTGCAGGTGGCAGTGCTGGACGAGAACGACCAGACGGTGTTCACTGCACAGGCGGCACCCAATACGGCGATCTTCTCCTTCAAGTCGCTGGACAGCTCCATCCGCTTTGGCGAACTGCCCGCAGGCAATTACACCTACATGGTGATCGTGACCGATTCTCAGGGCGATAACCTCTGCTTTACCAGTGACTTCACGGTTTCGGATGGCTCGGCAAGCAGCGGCGTTTACTGGTCGGTGAAGGATACCGAGGGCACCAAGCTGCTGGACAGTATTCAGGAAGTTCAGGATGCCTTTGCAAATGCAACTGAGTCCACTCTGGGCTGGTTTGGCGGTCTATTCCAGTAAAATCATAAACGACAAAAAAGAAATCCCGGAATACACTTCCGGGATTTCTTTTTTGCTGTAATTTGTTGTAAAAAAGCTTATTTCAGGGTTCCGTCCAGTACCTGACTGTAATACCAGGGCTTTGGTGCGCGGAAGGTCTTGCCGCTGAGGAACTCGAAATCCGGCTGGGTGAAGCGGGGCATGGTGAGTTCCCATGCGCACAGGGCCTGATACTTGAGCTTCAGCTCGCGGTTGGCGGTGTTGTTGCCGTATTTGCTGTCGCCCAGAATGGGACAGCCGATGCTGGCCATGTGGGCGCGGATCTGATGGGTGCGGCCGGTGATCAGCTGCACCTTCAGCAGGGCCAGACGACCGGAGACGGCGATGGTCTCGTACCGGGTCTCCACTTCCTTGGCACCGGGCTGCTTGTCCTCCACGATCTTCACGATGCCGCGGTCCGCGTCCTTGAGCAGATAGCCGCCCAGAGTGGCATCCGGCGGCATCGGACGGCCGAAGGTGACGCAGAGGTAGGTCTTTTTCACTTCGCGGTTCTTGATGGCTGCAAGGAACAGCTCTTCGGCCTCCGGGGTCTTGGCAACGAAAAAAGGGCCAATGGTACCGGTGCCCAGCCG
>OKRX01002771.1_pt1 | contig 11308 bp, 6 predicted proteins | sample 1601241 | NCBI WGS metagenome assembly OKRX01 (sample SAMEA3541500, study PRJEB24748) | human gut metagenome | biome: human gut; feature: human-associated habitat; material: faeces | place: China | collected 2012
GGCCCCTTTTGCTTCCTTTTCCGGCCGAGCGGAAAAGGAAGGGCCCGCGCGGCCTAAGCGCGTTCCATTTTTACCTTGTAAAATTAAGTAAAACAAGTATAATGAAGAAATGTTACGAAATTGTTCTTATGCATTTTGACGAAACGATATCCCTTTTTCGACAGGCTGACAGGATGCTGTTTTACACAGCAGCGTCCTGTTGCCGTCCCTGTGGAAAAGGAATTTAAGTAAAAATGAAACATTGGACAAACCACTTGCAAAAAAGCCTTGAAAATGGTAATATTTCTATATTCTAGCTGCGTTTTCTGCAGCTTTTGCTTGTTCGGAAACCAAATTCATCCCAAAATCAAAAACAGGAGGTCTTGTATGAACATTTTTCTCATTCTTGCCCTTGTGGCAGGTGGCCTTGCACTTCTTTACGCGTTGCTGCTCGCGCTAAAAATCGGGAAAGCCGATGCGGGTACCGCACGCATGAAGGAGATCGCCGCTTCGATCCATCAGGGCGCGAACGCCTTTCTTTTTTCAGAGTATAGGGTGCTGGTGATTTTTGCGGCGGTGCTGTTCCTGCTCATCGGCTTTGGGCTCGGCAACTGGGTCACCGCCGTGTGCTTCATCGTCGGCGCGCTGTTCTCCACGTTGGCCGGTTATTTCGGCATGAATGTGGCGACGAAGGCCAATGTGCGCACCGCGAACGCGGCGAAGGAAAGCGGTATGAACAAGGCCCTCTCCATCGCCTTTTCCGGCGGTGCGGTGATGGGCATGTCCGTGGTCGGCCTCGGCCTGCTGGGCATTACCGCAATTTACCTGATCACGAAGGACGTAAGTGTGCTGACCGGCTTCAGCCTCGGCGCCTCCTCCATCGCGCTGTTTGCGCGCGTCGGCGGCGGCATCTATACGAAGGCGGCGGATGTGGGCGCGGACCTTGTAGGCAAGGTGGAGGCCGGAATTCCGGAGGACGATCCGCGCAACCCGGCGGTCATCGCGGATAACGTGGGCGATAACGTGGGCGACGTCGCGGGCATGGGGGCAGATCTGTTCGAATCCTATGTCGGCTCCATTATCTCTGCCATTACGTTGGGCGTGATCGCCTTCACGGCGAAGCAAGGCTTCTCCGAGGGGGCGCTGTTCCCGATCTTCCTCTCCGGCATCGGCATTGTGGCGTCCATCCTCGCGACCTTCTGCGTGCGCTGCAAGGATGGCAGCAACCCGCACAAGGCGCTCAAGGTGAGCACCTATGTCTCCTCCCTCCTGGTGCTGATCGGTGCGGGCGCGATGAGCCAGTATTTTTTCCATGATTGGAAGGCCTTTTGGGCCGTGTTTGCCGGGCTTGTGGTAGGCCTGATTATCGGCCAAGTGACAGAAATATTCACCTCCGGCGATTACCGCTTCGTCAAGGAGATTGCCAAGCAGTCCCAGACCGGCTCCGCCACCACGATCATCAGCGGCCTTGCCGTTGGCATGAAATCCACGGCGGTTCCGGTTCTGATCATTGCGGTGGGCATCCTGGCTGCCTATAAATTCTCCGGCCTTTATGGCATCGCGCTCGCCGCAGTGGGGATGCTTTCCACCACCGGCATCACCGTTGCAGTGGACGCCTACGGCCCCATCGCGGATAATGCGGGCGGCATTGCCGAGATGGCGGAGCTCGACGAGAGCGTGCGCGGCATCACCGATAAGCTCGACGCGGTGGGCAACACCACGGCCGCGATCGGCAAGGGCTTTGCCATCGGCTCCGCCGCGCTGACAGCGCTCGCGCTCTTTGCCTCCTATGCGGAAGCCGTGGGGATCACGAGCGGCATCAGCATCCTGAACCCTGCGGTGATCTGCGGCCTGTTCATCGGTGGTATGCTGCCGTTTTTGTTCTCTGCCATGACGATGGAATCCGTCGGTAAGGCGGCGAACCAGATGATCGAAGAGGTGCGCCGCCAGTTCAAGTCGATTCCCGGCCTGATGGAGGGTACCGGCAAGCCGGACTATAAGCGCTGCGTGGAGATTTCCACCAAGGCGGCGCTGCGCGAGATGCTGGTGCCCGGTGTGATGGCGGTGCTTTCGCCGCTCGTGATCGGCCTGCTGCTGGGCCCGCAGGCGCTCGGCGGCCTGCTCGCGGGCGCGCTGGTTACCGGCGTGATGATGGCGATCTTTATGTCCAATGCAGGGGGGGCATGGGACAACGCAAAGAAATACATCGAGGAGGGTGCAAACGGCGGCAAGGGCAGCGAAGCCCACAAGGCGGCCGTCGTCGGCGACACGGTCGGCGATCCCTTCAAGGACACCTCCGGCCCGTCGATCAATATCCTCATTAAGCTTATGACGATCATCTCTCTGGTATTTGCCCCCCTGATTGCGCAGGTGGGCGGTCTGATTTATTTTTAAATCCGAAGTACAGAATCCGGCGGCGCGGAACACTGCACCGCCGGATTTTTCAATGCAACAGGAAAAAATCTGATTTTCCATTTTGGGAGGCCAGATAAATGTTAAATAAGCGTAAATTCGGGAGAGATTTATTGACTTTTCAGATGGATATCAGTATGCTAACAATAAGTATGTCCATATGTGCGGCAACATCTCATGGAGATTTTGCCTAGAAAAGGAGGAGGCCATGATGGAGGCAATGGTGGAAAAACTGCTGCAGTCCGGGATGCATCTGCTTGTGGAGATCGGGCGGTATGCCTTACCTTTGCTTGCGTTCCTGATTGTCCTGCGTTGCCTGTTTTCTTTGCTGCGCAACCGTCCGCGGGTTGTCACGCTCGGGATTCTGGTCAATGGAGCCAACGGGGACGAATTCCCGCTGGATCATTGGGAAACCTCCATCGGGCGCAACAAAACCTGCGATATCTTTTTGGCGTACAATACGATTTCCCGCTTTCATGCAGTGCTTTCCCGCCGAAAGCAGGGCTGGGTGGTATACGATACCTATTCCAAAACGGGCGTCTATGTCAACGGGAAGAAAATTGAGCGGAAATCCCCCGTCTATGACGGGGACAGCATTATGATGGGCAATGTGGTGCTCTTTTTGCGTGCGCAGGACAGTCCGCCGCCGGAGGGCTGGCGGGAGGCGATAGAGGCTGAGGCGCCGCCGGAGCCTCAGCACGAGGAGACCCCTGTGCCGTATGAAGCGCCTCTGGAGGAACCGCTCTATGTGCCGCCGTCTCCCCAGACCCCACAATCCTATGAGGATATCCGTTCCCAGAGGGTGCCGGCCCTGCTTGAGGAGGCGACGGGAGAGGTGCATGACCTCTCCGGAAGGAGCATCCTGGTAGGCCGTTCACCAGAGGCGGACGTTACGCTGCCGGTGCCGACGGTATCCGCCCGCCACGCCCGCCTGACGCCGTATGAGGACGGTTGGGTCATTGAGGACCTAGGCTCAAAGGCTGGGACAGTGGTCAACGGAAAGGCGATTTCCGGTCCCCAGACGCTATTTGACGGCGATACGATCAATTTGGGGGGCGTGGTGCTCCGGTTTTCGGAGGATTATACCGGCTGATTTTTTGATTCAATCGAAAAGGGAGGGAGACAATTGGCAAAGGAAAAGTCCCGACAGAGGACGCAGAAAACGCCGCGCCGCAGGGCACCGCGCATTCACAGAAAGCGTCCCGACAGGCCGATGAACTGGTTTATTGTTCTGCTACTGATCACGATTTTTCAGGTATGGTCTGCCGTTCAGACGATTTTTGAGGAGGATGGCAGCCTGAATTTTGAACTTGTCTCCATTTTTGGAATCTATATTGCAATCGAATGGCTGTATGTCATCCTGTTCCGGACAATTTTTAAAAAGCGCAGCTTTGAGCTTGAGCTGATCGCTTTTTTCCTGTCCGGCATCGGGCTTGTGATTTGCGCAAGCGTTTATCCGAATCTAGTGATGAAGCAGTTTATCTCGGTTTTATTGGGGCTTGCAGTTTTCATTGCAATGGTCTGGTTTATGGGTGATATCAATCGCGTGGATGCGTCGCGCGTTCCCATGGCGTGCGCGGCGCTTTTGCTGCTGGCGGTCAATCTGGTGCTGGCTAAGGCGACCAACGGCGCGCTCAACTGGCTGGATCTCGGCTTTGTATCGATTCAGCCGTCGGAGTTTGTGAAGCTTGCATTCATTTTTGTCGGCGCCGCAACGCTCGATAAGCTCCAGTCCACCAGGAGCCTGACCAAATACATCCTCTTCTCCTTTGCATGCGTTGGCTTTTTGTTTTTAATGTACGATCTCGGCGCGGCGCTGATTTTCTTTGTGACGTTCCTGATGATGGCGTTTATGCGTTCTGGGGATGTTCGCACGCTGGTCGCCGTGTGCCTCGTCGCGCTGGCAGGAGCGGCCTTCATCGTGATCTTTAAGGGGGATTATGTGGCACAGCGCTTCGCCGCCTATCGCCATGTGTGGGATTACAGTGACGGCAAGGGCTTCCAGCAGACGCGCGTGCTCGTCTATATGGCGAGCGGCGGGCTGTTCGGCGTGGGAATCGGCGGTGGAAAGCTCAAAAATGTCTTTGCCGCAACGACCGACCTTGTCTTCGGCGTTTTGTGCGAGGAATGGGGGCTTTTGCTCGGCATCATCGTATTGCTTTGTTTTGTGGGCGTAACAGCCTATGCGGTGCAGTGCGCGCCGGCCTGCCGCTCTTCGTTTTATGCGATCGCCGCCTGTGCCGCTGCAGGAATGATGCTTTTTCAAATTGCACTCAATGTGTTTGGGATCACAGACCTTCTTCCGCTCACAGGCGTTACGCTGCCCTTTATCAGCCGTGGTGGATCGAGCATGATCTGTGTATGGGGGCTGTTTGCCTTCATCAAGGCGGCGGATGTGCGGACCTATCCCAAAATCAACCGGGCGCTGGAAGCGGTCATTTGAAAGAAAGATGAGAGCTTTTCTTTTCAATATCTATGAAAGGATGGGTGATTTGCATGAGGATTACCTCTAAACGGGCGCTGGCAATCTATGCCCTGATCGGCGCGTTTCTGGTCGGCGTTGTTTTTTTGATTGGCGGCTTTGTTCTCAATGGGGAAACCTGGGCGCTCAAGCGTTTCAACCAGCATCTCTTCACCGGGGGAAGCCTGACGAGCGCCGGTACGATCTACGACACGAATGGCACCATCCTTGCCCAGACCAAAAACGGCGAGCGCGTTTTTAACGACAGCAGCCGCATCCGTAAGGCGACGCTGCATATGGTAGGTGATACGGCGGGCTATATTTCCACCGGTATCCATACCATCTTCCGTTCGGAGCTGACCGGCTATAACCTGATCGACGGCGTACACCGCCTGAAAGAGGATGGTGAAGGGAACAATATTACCCTTACGCTCAACGCGGACGTCTGCGCGACCGCCCTGGATGCGCTGGGCGACCGCAAGGGGACCGTTGGTGTTTACAATTACAAGACCGGTGAAATTTTGTGCATGGTTTCCTCTCCGACCTATGATCCGGAGCGCAAGCCGACCGATATCGACACGGACAAGACGGGAAAATATGACGGCATTTATCTTAACCGCTTTCTTTCCGGCGTCTATACGCCGGGTTCTACTTTTAAAACAGTCACCGCAATCAGCGCCATTGACAATATCCCGGATATCTTTACGCAGAAATTTACCTGCAAAGGGAAAATGCAGACAAACGGCGGCGTGATCTATTGCAATGAGAAAAACGGTCATGGGACGCTTACCTTCGAGCAGGCGTTGAATAAATCCTGCAATATCGCCTTTGCACAGATCGCCCTTCAGCTTGGGGCGGAAAAACTGACTGCCACGGCGGAACAGCTCGGTTTCAATCAGGCAATGCAGATGGACGGAATCAATATCGCGATCAGCAAATTTGATCTGTCCGGAGCGGATGAACGCGGCATTGGGCAGGCCGGCCTCGGCCAGCATACGACGCTGGTAAATCCGTATCATATGCTGACGATCATGGGAGCGATCGCAAACGGCGGCACGCCGGTTACCCCCTATGTGGTTAAATCCATCACAACTCCTGGCGGCCTAACGCTGAAAAAGGGGAGCGCGAATACGGGGAAGGCGTATCTTTCCTCATCGACTGCGTCGAAGATGGTGGAACTGATGCGGTCGAATACCATCCATTTCTATGGTGACAGCCGTTTCCCAAGCGGAATGCAGATTTGCGGCAAGACCGGTACGGGGGAGGTCGGCGGAGATAAAGCGCCACATGCCTGGTTTGTCGGCTTTTCACAGAATCCGGCAACGCCGTATGCCTTTGTCGTCGTCGTGGAGAACGGCGGCTCCGGCTATCAGCAGGCGATTCCAATTGCGAATAAGGTTTTGGCGGCGATTCGTTCCGCTTCATAAAGGGGGGGATTCCGCTCCTGCGAAAAAGCATATGCGGGCCAACGGATGTCAGCTCGCGTGGTGCGTCTGATCGGATGAAAAGTACAGCGCCTCGGCTTGTATTTTCGTTTTTCAAAATCCAGGCCTGTTTGTTGGTAAAAATATCTGATTTGTACAACGATTCCAGATGCTTTTCTATTGACGCTTGGCGAGCGATCCTTTATAATAATTCTCATGTGGCAAAGATTTTGTCCGAAAGGGTAGGAGTCCGGCGCTTTTCGCCGGAAAGGACACAGGATGAGCCGTTTCAGACGGCGAAAATCAAGAAACGGGGTAAAACGCATGAGCTTTATTGAGTTCGATTCTGTCTACAAAAGGTACAAGATGGGCGAGATTACCATCAATGCTGCGGATGGGATTACGTTCAGCATTGAGCAGGGCGAGTTCGTTGTTGTCGTCGGCCCTTCCGGCGCCGGTAAGACGACGCTTCTGAATATCCTCGGCGGAATGGACGACTGCGACGATGGCAAAATCCGTGTGGCGGGCGAGCTGATCAACGATTATGACCGCAAGCGCCTGATCGAATACCGGCGCTATGATGTGGGCTTCGTCTTCCAGTTTTATAACCTGGTGCAGAATCTGACCGCGCTGGAGAATGTGGAGCTTGCAACACAGATCAGTAAAAAGTCGCTGCATGCGGAAAAGGTGCTGGAGCGGGTGGGCCTTGCGGACCGCATCTACAATTTCCCCTCGCAGCTTTCCGGCGGCGAGCAGCAGCGCGTTGCCATTGCGCGCGCGCTGGCGAAAAATCCGAAGCTACTGCTTTGCGATGAGCCGACGGGCGCGCTGGACTACAATACCGGCAAACAGATTTTGAAGCTTTTGCAGGATACGAGCCGCGAGACAGGAATGACCGTGATCGTTATCACGCATAATCAGGCGATTACGCCGATGGCGAACCGTGTGATCTCCCTGCGCAGCGGCCGTGTACACAAAATTATGGTGAATGATAACCCAACGCCCGTGGAAAGGATTGAATGGTAACAATGAGCAAAGCCTTGTTAAAAGACACGTTCCGTTCAATCTCGAGGACGAAGGCGCGTTTTATTTCCATCATTTTGATTGTTGCGCTTGGAATCGGCTTTTTTGCCGGCATCAAGGCCACGGCTCCGGACATGAAGGAGACGGCCAATCGCTATTTTGTCACCAACAATCTCATGGATCTGCGTGTGCTTTCGACGGTCGGATTTGAAGAAGCGGACGTAGAAGCGATCCGCCAGGTGGAGGGCGTCCAATCGGTCATGCCCGCCTATTTTGCGGACGGCCTGGTCAAGGTCAACGGTGAGAACCTTGTTGATATGGATGGCTCCGCCTTCAGCGTGCGGGCGCACTCCCTCAATATGGAGATGCTGGAACAATGGAAAAATGGAAAGAACGACGCGGCCTATATGAACCGGCCCACGCTCATTGAGGGCGAGTGGCCGAAAAACGCAAACGAATGCCTGGTGGACCGCAGCGAGCTGTCTACACCGGAGGAGTTCAAGATTGGCAGCACGATTACGATGGAGAGCGACCGCGAGGATTTGAACGATTCCATGGCGACGACGGAGTTCAAGATCGTCGGCATCGTGGAGTCGCCTTACTACATATCCTTTGAGCGCGGCAACAGCCTTGTCGGCAGCGGCAAGGTCGGCGCCTTTATCCTGGTGCCGGATACGGCGTTCAAAACGGATTACTATACGGATTTGTATATCAAGGTCAATGGTACCACCGCGAACAGCTTCGATGCTTACGGGGACGAGTACGATAAGCTGATGGCGCCGGTAATCGAGCAGATCGAAGCGATTGGGAAGGACCGCGCTCCGGTGCGTGCGGAGATCCTTCGCCCGGAGATGACCGCCAAGCTCGAGCAGGCGCGCGTTGATTACGCGCAGGCGGAGGTTGACACCCAGCAGAAGATTGACGACGCGCGCAAGCAACTTGACGAGGCGCTGGAATTTGCGAAAAACGGCGACCAGATTCTCAAGGATAAGCAGGAGGAATTCAATAGTACGCTGAGTGCCGCCCAGCAGGAGTATGCTTCTGGAAAGGCGGAGCACAGCGCAGGTTTGAATCAGTATTACCAGAAGCTGGCGGAGCGCAATGCGGCAGCTGCTAAGCTCAACCAGGCGAGAAATGAATTGAACACTTCGCAGTTGGCCTATGAGCAAAATAAGGAAAAGCTCGATGCTGCGGAAAAGCAAATTAGCAACGCAAAATCCCAAATCAGCCAGGGCGAGACACAGGCCCAATTCCTGCGACAGACGATTAATACGGCCGAAACGATTGCGAATAATATCGCATCGGGCAACGATGCGACCTATCAGGACCTGTTGGATCGTGCAATAGAAATTTTCGGTGAGAACAGTGAGGTTGTAAAAAAGATTCGTGAGCTGGCTAAGATCGGTGCAGGAGGCATGACGCAGGAGGCCGCCAAACAGATCGCAGAGAATCTTGGAAATTATAAAGATGATCTGGCAAAGACGGAAGCACAACTGGAGAAGGCAAAAGCCGATTTGAAAAAGAGCGAGGCAGATTACAAAACCAACGAGAGCTCCCTGAAAGCGGCCAAAACAAAGCTCGACGCTGCCAGTGCGGAGATCTCAGCCAAAGAAGCGCAGCTCAAGGCAGTGGACGAGCAGCTTGCGTCTGCAAAGGATCAATTGCAGCAGGCGGGCTTTACGCTCGACTTCGGGCAGCTTCAGCTCTCTACGCAGCAGAGCCAGGCGCTCATGGAGCTCCAGCAGGCGCAGCAGAAGCTCAAGGAAGCCAAACAGGCGGCTCAGACAGGCGAAGAGGAATTCCAAAAGAAAAAGGCGGAAGCAGAGACAGAACTCTCCCGCGCGAAGCTGCGTCTTTCGGCTGGCGAGCAGAAATTAAACGATCTGGGCAGCGCCAAGTGGGTCGTTTCCGATCGCAACGACATTCCTGGCTTCACCGGTTATGGGCAGACGGCGGATCGCACCAAGGCGTTTGCGCAGGTATTCCCGATCTTCTTCTTCCTGATCGCGGCGCTCATCTGCCTGACGACAATGACCCGTATGGTTGAGGAGGAGCGCACCCAGCTCGGCACGCTCAAGGCCCTCGGTTATGACAATAAGGCGATCGTCTCCAAATATATCATCTATGCGATTCTTGCGAGCCTGATCGGCTCGGTAATCGGTCTGGCAGTTGGCTTCGTCGTATTGCCGCTGGCGATTTCGGCGGCGTATGGCATTATGTATACGCTCCCCACGGTGCATCTCCAGTTCATTCTGAGCTATGCGCTCATTGGTACGGCGATTGCCATCCTTTCCACAGTGGGCGCAACGTTCCTCGCCTGCTATAAGGAGCTTGCCACCTGCCCGGCGCAGCTCATGCGCCCGCGTGCCCCCAAGGCCGGTAAGCGCGTGCTTCTCGAGAAGATTCCGTTCATCTGGAAGCACCTGAACTTCACCTCCAAGGTGACGGTACGCAATATCTTCCGCAACAAGCGGCGCTTCCTGATGACGGCGTTCGGCGTGGCAGGCTGTACGGCTCTGCTGTTGACGGGCTTTGGCCTCAACGATTCCATCAGCGCCATCATCAACAAGCAGTTTAACGACGGCGGCATCGCCATGTATGACGCGCAGCTCGTTTTGAAGGACCCTGTTTTGACCGATGACTCCACAGAGGCTCCGATCATTACCAAGCTCAAAGATAACAACAACATCAAAAACGCGATGCTTACCTATATGAAAGTCCTGCACGGGCACTCCGACCGCTCGGACGAGGAGTTGGAGGTCAATGTCTTGGTGCCGCAGAACAGCAAACAACTTGCAGACTTTGTGAAGCTGCAAAACCGCAAGTCCGGTGAAAAGCTCACGCTGCCGGATGACGGCGTGCTGATCACCGAAAAACTTGCAAGCAAGACGAATACCGATGTGGGCGACGAGATTATCGTTACCAAATCGGACGGCTCCGAGGTGCGCCTGAAGGTTGCGGGCATTACGGAGAACTATACGTTCCACTATATCTATATCTCACAGGCGCTGTATGAGCAGACCTTTGGAGAGCAGGCGCAGTTTAACTATGTGATGGCCCAGCTCAAGGATGAGCTGAAGGCGGAAAAGACAGAAAAAGGCGAAGAGAGCACACGCAAGGGCCAGCTTGCAACCGAGTTGATGAAAATGCCTGAGATCAACGCAGTCGTTTACACGACCCAGACGATCGATACCTTCAACAACGTCATCAACGCACTTTCTCTAGTAGTTGCCGTCTTTATCATCGCGGCAGCGGCGCTGGCGTTTGTGGTGCTGTATAACCTGTCGAATATCAATATCAATGAGCGTGTGCGCGAGCTGGCCACGATTAAAGTGCTCGGCTTCTACGACAAGGAGGTCGATGCCTATATCTACCGTGAGAATGTTTTCCTAACGGTCATCGGCATCGCTCTCGGTCTGGTTGGGGGTATCTTCCTGCACCGGTTCGTGGTCAATGTCGCTGAGGTTGACGTGGTCATGTTCGGCCGTACGATCGGCTGGCTGAGCTATGTCCTCGCGGCGGCGATGACAGCGCTGTTCGCAGTGCTTGTCAACTGGATCATGCACTTCCGTCTGAAGAAGATCAGCATGGTTGAATCGCTTAAGTCCGTTGAGTAAAATCGATTTCGATAAGATTCAGGAGCAATAAAGGTTTGCTGCAAAATGCGAGCCCGCAATTGCTGGCACGCAAATGCTTTTGCTTAAGGGCGCGTTGCGAAATGAAAGTTTCGCAACGCGCCTTCAGCTTGTCGATCAACTCTGAGAGAAGAAAAAAGTGGACAAAAAAGCGTGGGTTCTGATCGCTTTCGTAACCGGCATCTTTATGCGCCGCTGGGCGCTGACGGAAGGCCGAGGCAGCGCCCGCGCGGCCTGAGCGCGTCTCAATTCTTCTTCCATTGACAGGCTGCTCTCCTGACGGCGTCAGGGGAAGTTAGTCTAATTACTTTCACTGTGCTGCAGGTTTCGCTAACGCGACTTCATTCTCTTTGCTCGATGCAAAGAGAACGAAG
>OKRX01002778.1_pt1 | contig 11290 bp, 6 predicted proteins | sample 1601241 | NCBI WGS metagenome assembly OKRX01 (sample SAMEA3541500, study PRJEB24748) | human gut metagenome | biome: human gut; feature: human-associated habitat; material: faeces | place: China | collected 2012
GAGGCTCCAATGCCAGGAAAGATTCTGGGAATTAAGACTTCTGTGGGAGCAGCAGTAAAGAGAGGCCAGGTAATCCTGATTCTCGAGGCCATGAAGATGGAAAACGAGATCAGCGCACCGCAGGACGGCACCATTGCCAGCATTGACGTTCGCAAGGGCGATACCGTCAACTCCGGCGATGTGCTGTACACCATGGGCTGATAAAGCGTAAACGATCCCGAACGTTAAAAAATGAGGTGAACGAGATTGGCTAAGAAACCTGTTAAGATTACCGAAGTCGTTCTGCGTGATGCGCATCAGTCTTTGCTGGCCACCCGTATGACGATGGATGAAATGCGTCCCATCCTGCCCGAAATGGACAAGATCCCGTACTTCTCTGTGGAGTGCTGGGGCGGCGCAACGTTTGACTCCTGCATCCGCTTTCTGGACGAAGATCCGTGGGAGCGTCTGCGCATCCTGCGTAAAGAACTGCCGCATCAGAAACTGCAGATGCTGTTCCGCGGCCAGAACATGCTGGGCTACCGCCCCTATGCTGACGACGCCGTTCAGTACTTTGTACAGAAGAGCGTTGCCAACGGCATTGATGTGATCCGTATTTTCGATGCTCTGAACGACCCCCGCAACCTGAAGACTGCCATCGAGGCAGCCAACAAGGAAAAGGCACATGTTCAGGCCTGCATCAGCTACACCCTGAGCCCGGTGCATAACAACGAGTATTTTGCCAAGTATGCCAAGACCCTGGAAGAGATGGGCGCAGACTCTATCTGTATCAAGGATATGGCAGGCCTGCTCAAGCCCTACACCTGTGCCGAGCTGGTGAGCGAGCTGAAGAAGACCGTCAGCATCCCTGTTGACATCCACAGCCATTACACCGCCGGTCTGGCCTCCATGTCCATCCTGAAAGGCATCGAAGCCGGTGCTGACATTGTGGATACCGCCATGAGCCCGCTGGCTCTGGGCACTTCCCATATGCCGACGGAAAGCCTGGTCGCCGCCCTGCAGGGCACCGATTATGACACCGGCCTTGACCTGAACCAGCTGAACGTTGTGCGTGCTTACTTCGCCAAACTGCGCGAAAAGTACATCGCCAACGGCCAGATCAATCCGAAGAGCCTGGGCGTTGATGCCAACACCCTGCTGTATCAGGTTCCGGGCGGCATGTTCTCCAACATGCTTAAGCAACTCAAGGACGCTGGCAAGGAAGATAAGCTGGACGAAGTTCTGGCCGAAATCCCCCGCGTGCGTGAGGATGCCGGTTATCCGCCGCTGGTCACCCCGACCTCCCAGATCGTTGGCACTCAGGCTGTGTTCAACGTCATCATGGGCGAGCGCTACAAGATGGTCACCAAGGAGTTCAAGGGCCTGGTCCATGGCGATTACGGCAAGACTCCCGCTCCCATCAAGAAGGAATTCAGCGACTTTATTCTGAAGGGCGAAGAGCCCATTACCTGCCGCTTTGCTGATACCCTTGCCCCCGAAATGGACAAGCTGAAGGCCGAAGCTGCCAAGTATGCCATCCAGGAAGAGGACGTTCTGACCTACGCTATGTTCCCGCAGGTTGCTCCCAAGTTCTTCGAAAAGCGCAATGCCCGTATGCACGGTGTGGACGCTCTGCATGCTGACTATGAGAACAAGTCTCATCCGGTCTGATTCCAGCTACGCTGAATAAGCAATAAGCAACACCCGCAGGTGTAAGCCACTTGGCCGATCCCTGCGGGTGTTTTTGTATATTCGCTTTTTTGTCAGGCATAACTTGGATGCGCATTTCAAATATCACATGGAACTAAGCCCAAAACGTACCCCCGTAGTAATGTGTTAAGACTAAAACTTTACCTTTTTGGTCTATCTAAAAAATTAGAGCCGCTTCGTAACAAAGCCAAATGGAGAAAGTCTCCAAATCATAAAAAGTAAAGCTTTAGAATTACCACACTAGTAGGGGCACACAGCTACAAACGATTACGGACGATAAATAACGGCGAACCAACCGTATCCTAACCCAACGGCACTCCTTTATTCCTGTCCCGGCTTCCTCTCCAACGCATCAAACTGCTTTACAATCTCCGGGTCTGCCAGCTTGATGATCCTGCCGGAAAGATAGTGCAGCGTGTTTCCCTCCGGAATATTGCCAAACGTCAGCCGCTGGGCACACAGTGCCTGCGTCTTAAACCCGGTTTTCTCGTTCATGTTGCGGTTGCCGTACTTGATGTCGCCCAGCACCGGGTGCCCCAGGTAAGCCAGGTGCGCACGGATCTGGTGCGTGCGGCCGGTAATCAGTCCAATGCGGCAGAGCGCAAACGGCCCAATGCAGCGGATCACCGTTACATCGGTGATGATTTTTTTGTACCCCTCGCTTTCATGGGCGTGAATGCGCACCTTGTTGCCTTTTTCGCTGTGCTGCAGCCAGGCAACATGCCGCCCGGCCGGCGGGGCACCGATGGTAATGGTCAGGTACTCTTTCTTCATCCAGTCATTGCGGATGATCTCGTTCATATCCCGCAGGGCCGTGTATTTTTTCGCGGCAATCACAAGCCCCTCGGTGCCGCGGTCCAGCCGGTTGCAGATGCCGGGTTTGAAGCGATTCTCGCCGCCCGCATCGTACTCGCCCTTCTGGGCCAGATACTGGGTGAATGCGTCCACAAGGTTGGCATCGCCAGTGCGGTCGCTGTGGCAGAGCAGGTGGGTGGGCTTGTACAGCACGGCAATGTTCTCGTCCTCATAGATGACGGTCACCCTGGGCTGGTTCTGCTGCTTTTTGGGGGCAGGCTTGCGGGCCGCAGGCTTTGCGCCCTCGGGCGGGAAGAATTCATCGTTGATGTACAGCTCAATGAGGTCGCCCGCCTTGAGCCGATCCTCGGGGGCGCCCTTTTTGCCGTTGACCTTGACCCGCTTGTTGCGGAAGCTCTTGTACAGCAGGCTGGTGGGGAGATCGCGCGTCACGCTCTGGACAAAGCGGGAAAGCCGCACGCCCTCGTCGTTTGCGGTGGCAGTAAATTGTTTCATAAAATCGTTCCTTTTATTGGATGAAAGACAAGCCCTCTCCGTCTTTGCTTCGCAAATCCACCTCTCCTGATAGGAGAGGCAAGACACGTTTCTTGGCTCCCCTATCAGGGGAGCTGGCGCAAAGCGCCTGAGAGGTTTTCTCTATAATAAACCACCCTTTCTTTGAAGTCAACGCAGAATATTTCCTGTGCCCCCTTGTGTTTTGCTGAAAAAACGGTACTATTAGAGTAATAACGCAAAAGGAGAACGACCATGGCGAAGGAAAGCAGCCCGCATACGGGGCACCGCCAGCGGATGCGCGCCCGGGTAGAGCAGTACGGACTGGAAAGTCTGGAACCCCACGAAGCGCTGGAATATGTCCTTTATATCACCAACACCCGCAAGGACACCAACGGCCTTGCCCATGTCCTCATAGACCGGTTCGGAGACTTTGCCGGGGTGCTGGATGCCTCCGAGGAGGATCTGCTGACGGTGGAGGGGGTAGGCCCCTCCACCGCCCGGATGCTGCATCTTTTGCCGCAGGTCGGCAGATACTATACCCAGTGTGCGGTCAACGGAAAAAAATGCATGAAGACCACCGACCAGCTGGTCGAATACCTGATGGCACAGTTTGCCGGGACTGTGCAGGAACGCGCCCTGCTGGCTGCGCTGGATGGCCGCAGCCGCATCAAGGGGCTGTTCTGGCTGCGGGACGGCACCAGCGACCGGGTGAGTCTGGAGATCAAGGATGTGGTGGCGGCAGCCCTCAAGGGCGGTACCGACAGCGTGGTGCTCTGCCATAACCACCCCAACGGCGTGGCTCTGCCCTCGCGGGAGGATCTGATGGCCACCGAGAACATCGTCCGGGCACTGGGGCTGGTCAAGGTGCATCTGCGGGATCACATCATCCTGACCGAGAGCGAATATTTCTCCATGCGGGAGGCCAACCGCCTGCCGTTCTACGATTTCCAGACCGGGGAGATGCTCAGGCCGTATTGATATTATAAAATAATTGTGTTATAATCAACATGAAAAACACAACTATTTGTAGTTCTATCTGAGAACAGAAAGGAGAAACGAGACATGGCCGATGAACAGTTCCATCTCGTCTCCAACTATGCCCCCACGGGTGACCAGCCCCAGGCCATTGAGCAGCTGGTAGAGGGCGTTGAGCGGGGCGACCGCTGCCAGACCCTGCTGGGTGTGACCGGCAGCGGCAAGACCTTTACCATGGCCAACGTGATCGCCCGGTGCAACCGCCCCACGCTGGTGCTGGCCCATAATAAGACGCTGGCGGCCCAGCTCTGCACCGAGTTCCGCTCGTTCTTCCCGGACAATGCGGTGGAGTATTTTGTTTCCTACTACGATTACTACCAGCCCGAAGCCTACATCCCCAGCACAGATACCTACATTGAAAAGGACAGCGCCATCAACGATGAAATCGACCGCCTGCGTCATTCAGCCACGGCGGCGCTTTCGGAGCGGCGGGATGTCATCATTGTGGCATCGGTGTCCTGTATCTACTCTCTGGGTGACCCCATCGATTACCGCAGCATGGTCATCAGCCTGCGGCCCGGGATGCAGATGGAGCGGGATGACCTGTGCAAAAAGCTGGTCACCCTGCAATATGAGCGGAACGACATCAATTTTATCCGCAATAAGTTCCGTGTTCACGGCGACACGGTGGATATCTATCTGGCCTACATGAGCGACCTTGCCATCCGGGTGGAGTTCTTTGGGGATGAGATCGACCGCATCACGGAGTTCAACCCCGTTACTGGCACCCGGCAGAACGTGGTGAAGCATGTGGCCATCTTCCCGGCCAGCCACTACATCGTCAGCGCCGATAAAAAGGCAGCGGCCATTGAAAAGATCCGCGCCGAGTGCGACGAGCAGGTGAAGAAGTTTACCGCCGAGGGCAAGCTCATTGAAGCCCAGCGCATCCAGCAGCGAACGAATTACGACATCGAGATGCTGACCGAAGTGGGGATCTGCAAGGGCATCGAGAACTACTCGGCGGTGCTGTCGGGCCGTGCGCCGGGCAGTATGCCCACCACCCTGCTGGACTATTTCCCGGAGGATTTTCTGCTCTTTGTGGATGAGAGCCATGTGACCCTGCCGCAGGTGCGTGCTATGTACGGCGGCGACTATGCCCGCAAAAAAACGCTGGTGGAGTACGGCTTCCGCCTGCCGTCCGCCTTCGATAACCGCCCGCTCAAGTTCGAGGAAGTGGAGTCCAAGCTGAACCAGATGATCTTCGTTTCGGCTACGCCCGGCGACTACGAGCGGCAGAACAGCACGCAGGTGGCGCAGCAGGTCATCCGGCCCACCGGCCTTTTGGACCCGCTCATTTCGGTGCGCCCGGTGGAAGGGCAGGTGGTGGATCTGTTGGGCGAGATCAATACCCGTATCCAGCGGCACGAGCGCGTTCTCGTGACCACGCTGACCAAGAAAATGGCCGAAGACCTGACCGACTACCTTACCGAACAGGGCATCAAGGTCAAGTATATGCACCACGAGGTGGATACCTTTGAGCGCATGGAGATCATCAAGGACCTGCGCACCGGTGCCATTGATGTGATTGTCGGCATCAACCTTCTGCGCGAGGGCCTGGACCTGCCGGAAGTTTCGCTGATCGCCATTCTGGATGCCGACAAAGAGGGCTTCCTGCGCAGCGAAACCAGCCTGATTCAGACCATTGGCCGCGCGGCCCGCAACGCAAACGGCGTGGTGCTGATGTACGCCGATGAAGTAACCCCCAGCATGGAGCGCGCCATCATGGAAACCGAGCGCCGCCGTGCCATCCAGGATGCCTATAACAAAGAACACGGCATTACACCAAAAACTATCGTGAAAGCCATCGGCGGCGGGCTGGAAATCAGCATGAGCGAAGAAAACAAAAAGATGCGCCAGCACCGTATGAGCCGCGCTGAACGCGAACAGACCATTACCCGCCTGACCCGCGAGATGAAAGAAGCCGCCCGCCTGCTGCAGTTTGAGCATGCCGCATTCCTGCGTGATGAGATTGAAAAGCTGCAGCGCGGGGAGGACCCTACCGCCGATACCAGCACCCGCCGCGCCGCTGAAAAACAGCGCAAAACGGGCAAGGGGAGAAGGAGCTATAAAAAGTGAGCAACATTCAAATTGATGCCAACAACCGCATTACGATCAAGGGCGCGCGGGAGCATAACCTGAAAAACGTCAACCTGGTTCTGCCGCGCAACAAGCTGATTGTTATGACGGGCCTTTCCGGCTCCGGCAAGTCCAGCCTGGCCTTTGATACCATCTTTGCGGACGGCCAGCGCCGCTATATGGAAAGCCTTTCCAGCTATGCCCGCATGTTCCTGGGCCAGATGGAAAAGCCCGATGTGGACGAAATCACCGGCCTTTCCCCGGCGGTTTCCATTGACCAGAAAACCACCAGCCACAACCCGCGTTCCACCGTGGGCACCGTGACGGAAATTTATGATTATCTCCGTTTGATGTATGCCCGCATCGGCGTTCCGCACTGCCCGGTCTGCGGACGCGTCATCAGCCAGCAAACGGTGGACGAGATGGTAGACGAGGTGCTTAAACTGCCGGAACGCACCCGCTTCCAGGTGCTGGCCCCTGTTGTGCGGGGCCGCAAAGGCACCCAGGCCAAGGAGCTGGACGCTGCCCGCCGCGGCGGTTACGCCCGCGTGCGCATTGACGGCAACATGTATGATCTGGACGAAGAGATCAAGCTGGAAAAGAATATCAAGCATACCGTTGAAATCGTCGTGGACCGCCTGTCCATCAATGATACGATGCGCGGCCGCCTGGCCGATTCTATTGAGACTGCCGTTGCCCTGACCGGCGGCCTTGTCATCATTGATGTTATCGGCGGCGAACCGATGGAGTTCAGCCAGAACTATGCCTGCCCGGAGCACGGTGTTTCCATTGACGAACTTTCCCCCCGCATGTTTAGCTTTAACAATCCCTTTGGCGCCTGTGAAACCTGCACCGGCCTGGGCACCTTTATGAAGGTGGACCCGGCCCGCGTGATTCCGGATCCGCACAAGTCCATCCGCGAAAGTGCCATCAAGGCCAGCGGCTGGTATTATGCGGAGGGATCCATCTCTGAAATGTATTACAAAGCGCTGGGCAAGCGCTATGGCTTTACGCTGGATACCCCCATCAAGGAGATGAGCAAAGAAGCCGTGCACGCCATCCTGTATGGCACCGGAACTGAAAAAATCGAGATGCAGCGCGAGAATATGTTTGGCTCCGGCACCTATATGAACACGTTTGAGGGCATTATCCCCAACCTGGAGCGCCGCTTCCGTGAAACAGGCAGCGAGTGGGTCAAGGAGGAAATCGCCCTTGTCATGTCCAGCGAGGAGTGCCCCACCTGCCACGGCCAACGCCTGAAGCCCACCAGCCTCGCCGTCACGGTGGGCGGCATCAACATTGCCCAGTTCTGCGATATGAGCGTGAACGAGGAGCTGGAATTTATTCAGACGGCAAAAGTGTCCGAGCGGGATGAAGTCATCGCTGCCTCCATCTTCAAAGAGGTTAAAGAGCGTCTGGGCTTTTTGAAGAGCGTGGGTCTGGGGTACTTGACCCTGTCTCGCGGCGCATCGTCCCTTTCCGGCGGCGAAAGCCAGCGCATCCGCCTGGCGACCCAGATCGGCAGCGCACTGACCGGCGTGCTGTATGTGCTGGATGAACCCAGCATCGGCCTGCACCAGCGCGATAACGATAAGCTGATTGCCACCATGAAGCGCCTGCGCGACCTGGGCAACACCCTGATTGTAGTAGAGCACGACGAGGACACCATGCGCCAGGCGGACTATATTGTGGATGTCGGCCCCGGTGCCGGTGTGCATGGCGGCGAGATCGTGGCCGCCGGCAGTGTGGAGGACATCTGCAATGCCCCGCGCAGTGTGACCGGCGAGTACCTTTCCGGCCGCAAATTTGTGGAAGTTCCCACCGCCCACCGCTCCGGTAACGGTAAAATGCTCACGGTGGTCAAAGCGCGGGAAAACAACCTGCAAAACATTACCGTGGATTTTCCCCTTGGCAAAATGATCTGCGTGACCGGCGTTTCCGGTTCCGGCAAGTCCACGCTGGTCAATGAAATTTTGTATAAGTCGCTGGCCGCAGCGCTCAACGGCGCCCGCAGCCGCCCCGGCCAGTGTGACGAAGTTCAGGGTATGGAATGGATCGATAAGGTCATCGGCATTGACCAGTCGCCCATTGGCCGCACCCCGCGCTCCAACCCGGCCACTTACACTGGTGTGTTCGGCGATATCCGCACCCTCTTCTCCAACACCCAGGATGCCAAACAGCGCGGTTACGGCCCCGGCCGGTTCAGCTTCAACGTCAAGGGCGGCCGCTGCGAAGCCTGCGAGGGCGGCGGCATTGTGCAGATCGAAATGCACTTTCTGCCGGATATTTACGTCCCCTGCGATGTCTGCAAGGGCAAGCGCTATAACCGCGAAACGCTGGAAGTAAAATATAAAGACAAAAACATCTCCGATGTGCTGGATATGACGGTGGAGGAAGCCTGCAATTTCTTTGCCAACCAGCCCAAAATTGCGCGCAAACTGCAAACCCTGCAGGAAGTCGGCCTTGGCTATGTGCAGCTGGGCCAGTCGGCCACCACGCTTTCCGGCGGCGAAGCCCAGCGTGTCAAGCTGGCCAACGAGCTTGCCCGCCGCGATACCGGCAAAACCGTCTATATTCTGGACGAGCCTACCACCGGCCTGCACATTGCCGATGTGCACCGCCTGGTCAAGGTGCTGGATAAGCTGGCCGATGCGGGCAACACCGTGATCGTGATCGAGCATAACCTGGATGTGATCAAGCGTGCCGACTATATCATCGACCTGGGGCCGGAGGGCGGCAGCGGCGGCGGTACCATTGTGGCAACCGGTACGCCGGAACAGGTGGCCCAGAACCCGAACTCCTTCACCGGCCAGTACCTGAAACCCGTGCTGGAGCGCGCCTGGAAACTGCAGGGCACAGCTCCGGCCCCCGTGCCGGAAGAGCCGGGACGCCCGGCGCCCGCAGAGGAAAAAGCCTCCGCCCAGCCGCCGCGCAAACGCAAAAAAGCAGACAAAAAATAACCACAACAGGGAACTTTGTGCAGCAAAAACGCAAAATTGGATTTGACAATTCCTGTCAACCTGTGGTTTAATTATCTTTACGCGCCTGAAAAAGCAAAATTCTGCGCGCACAGGGGTACGCAGCAGCGTGATTCCCTGCATCCAAAACGGGAGGGAACTGCCGAATGGCAAAAAAGAAGGAAGAATACGGCAACGAAAGCATCAAGAGCTTAAAAGGTGCAGACCGTGTGCGCAAGCGCCCGGCCGTTATCTTTGGCTCTGACGGTGTGGAAGGCTGTGCCCATTCCATTTTTGAGATCGTATCCAACTCCATCGACGAAGCGCGTGACGGCCACGGCAACAAAATTAACGTTACCCTTTACCCGGATCACTCTGTGGAAGTAGAGGACTTTGGCCGCGGTATCCCCGTCGATTACAATAAAGCTGAAGAACGCTGGAACTGGGATCTTGTGTTCTGCGAACTGTACGCGGGAGGCAAATATGGCGAGGGTAGCGGCAACTATGACTTCTCCCTTGGCCTGAACGGCCTTGGCCTTTGCGCCACCCAGTATTCCAGCGAATGGATGACTGCGGATATTTACCGCGATGGCATGCACTATCACCTGGATTTCAAAAAAGGTGAGAATGTCGGCGGGCTGAAAAAAGAGCCGTTCACCGGCCGCCGCACCGGCTCCGTCATCCGCTGGAAACCGGACACCGATGTGTTTACCGACATCAATGTTCCGGCGGATACCTTCAAGGATATGCTGCGCCGCCAGGCCGTTGTCAATGACGGTGTGACTCTCGTGTTCAACGACCGCACGGGCGAACGTGCCGAAAAAATCGAATATTTCTATGAGCATGGCATTCAGGACTATGCCAATGAGATCGCCGGTGAGGGAACCCTGACCCCGGTGTATTTCTGCTCCGGTTCCGCAATCGGCCGCGACCGTGATGATCAGCCGGAATATCAGGTCAAAATGAACGTGGCGTTCTGCTTTTCCAACGCGGTGCAAACGTTGGAATACTATCACAACTCTTCGTGGCTGGAGCACGGCGGCAGCCCGGACCGCGCTGTCCGCCTGGCCTTTGTCAACCAGATCAACAACTGGCTGAAAAATAAGGGTCTGTACAAGAAAAACGAAAGCTCCATCACATTCAACGATGTGCAGGACTGCCTGATTCTGGTTTCCTCCAGCTTCTCCACCCGCACCAGCTACGAGAACCAGACCAAAAAGGCCATCACCAACAAGTTTGTGGCCCAGGCCATGACGGAGTTCCTCAAGCACCAGCTGGAAGTCTACTTTGTGGAGCACCCGGACGAAGCCGAAAAAGCCTGCAAGCAGGTGCTAATCAATAAGCAAAGCCGCGAGCACGCCGAAAAAGCGCGTGTGTCCATCAAAAAAACAATGACCCAGCAGATGGACCTGGCCAACCGCGTGCAGAAATTTGTGGACTGCCGCTCCAAGGACCTTGCCCGCCGTGAGATATATATTGTGGAGGGCGATTCGGCCATGGGCGCCGTCAAAACCAGCCGGGATTCGGAATTCCAGGCCATCATGCCCGTGCGCGGCAAGATCCTCAACTGCCTGAAGGCGGATTACGACCGGATTTTCAAAAGCGATATCATCACGGACCTCATCAAGGTGCTGGGCTGCGGTGTGGAACTGGGCGGCAAGGGCAAAAAGGATCTCTCCAGCTTTGACATCGCCAACCTGCGCTGGAGCAAGGTCATCATCTGTACCGACGCCGATGTGGACGGCTACCAGATCCGCACGCTGATCCTGACGATGATCTACCGTCTTGTTCCTTCACTCATCGAGGAAGGCTATGTGTATATCGCGGAATCGCCCCTGTATGAGATCGAGAGCAAGGGCAAGACGTACTTTGCTTATACCGAACCGGAAAAGGCTGAATTTTTGAAACGCATCGGCGGTGCAAAGTATACCATCCAGCGTTCCAAGGGCCTTGGCGAAAACGATGCAGAGATGATGTGGCTGACGACGATGAACCCCGAGACGCGCCGCCTCATCAAGGTAACGCCGGAGGATGCAAAGCGCACGGGAGAAGTGTTTGACCTGCTGTTGGGCGACAACCTGGCGGGCCGCAAGGAGCATATCGCCAACCATGGCTACGAATATCTGGACGAGCTGGACGTGTCCTGACGGATGCATCCTTCCCGGACGGACGCTGAACAAGCCGCGTCCGCGGCCTGTCCCAAGGGCCATACGCTGGACCCG
>OKRX01002781.1_pt1 | contig 11279 bp, 9 predicted proteins | sample 1601241 | NCBI WGS metagenome assembly OKRX01 (sample SAMEA3541500, study PRJEB24748) | human gut metagenome | biome: human gut; feature: human-associated habitat; material: faeces | place: China | collected 2012
GCGCCGCAGAACACGGACGGAGAAAAGTTCCTATGCAGAAACTTTTCTCTCTCTCAGAGTATAAAAACCGAGGTACACGCCCCCGGTTTTTATGAATTTGCTTCGCAAATTCTATTTTATGCGCGCTTTCGCGCGGAACGGCGCGGTATAAACTTTCGCTATCGGAGGGCACAGGAAACTGCGCCCTCTTTTCTTGTCTTTACAAGCGGTTCTTTCCTGTGCTATAATGATAAAAAGCTGAAAAAAGGAAGTTCAGGATTGTGCATGATACACAAAGGAGTGACCGCTATGACAAACCGTATGTTTGGCAATTCGCAGATTCTTGCCTGGCTGCAATATTATTCGGATAATACGCAGATCGACCTCGAAAGGGTGAAGATCCTCGATATTACGCGCAAAAATAAAAACCTGATCCCGACGGTCGAGTCGAACGACGCGGTTCTCGTGTTCACCGAGGCAGGTCACGCAGACATCTTTTACCGCATGTGGAGCGCCGGTCTGGGCGAGTGCGATGTCTGGTACAACACCGGCTCCGAGCCGTCCGGCCCGATCGAGCACAGCAAGCTCAAGAACATGATCGACCGCGGCATCAACGCCTCTGCGGCCATGCTCGTGCTCAATCCGAACGCGCGCTCCACCTACAAGATCGGCATGCACAACACGAGCTTCTCACGCGGCTCCATCCACTACGTCGGCAGCGAGATCCGCGCGGTCATCCTCAACAAGATGCACATGGCGTCCGACGACACGGTCTGCATCATTTCGGGTGAGTCCATCGCGGTCGAGGCCGCACTCATCGCGGGCGAGGGAACGGTCATCGCGGTCGAGTACAACGGAAACGACCGCCGCACGATGGAGGAGAATATCGAGCAGTTCGGCCTGAACAACATCACAATCATCGACCATGTGGACGATGAGAGCATGAAGGAGCTGCCGGTTCCCTCGCTCGCCATGCTTGTCGCGAGCGCGAGCATGGAGCAGGAGATCGCCTGCCTGCTGCGCCTCAATCCGCACATGGAGTTTGTGATCTACACGCTCGACTTCCGCTGCGCCGCTGCGCTGCCCGACCTGTTCGCGAAGCTCGGCATCGGCGAGACCGAGGTCATTCAGATCACGGTTTCCAGAATGAACGCCAAGCATAATTTTGCAGCCGAGCCTGCGCCGTGGCTCATTACGGGGCGTGGCGGAGTTTGATAGTGTCCGCCGCACAAAAACATCTGTTTTTGTGCGAAATGACGATTGACAGCGGACGGACATTTCCCTATAATAAGTGACAGTAGGACGCAGAACGGCGAAAAATGCCGAAAACCGCGTTCTGTGCACAATTTCATCCATGAAAGATGATGATGGAGACAGTACGTTCCGATGACTGAACGCGAAGCGAGCCGGGGGATGGTGAAAGCCCGGTGCAAGTAGGACGGGACCGAATATCACTCCGGAGTTGCAGCCCGAACCCTTCCCGTCGGGAAACAGTAGGTGCTGACGGCAGCTTTGCCGTTATAAAAGCCGCGTATGTCGGTACGCAGTAACGGGTGGTCAAACGAATGGCTGATGATCGAGCTTTCGTCCCTTTACGGGGATGAAGGCTCGTTTTTTTGCCCTTCCGGCAAAAAGCACAAGAAGGATACAGGAGGAAACAGCATGAAGAACATGGTCGAGATCCGCTGGCACGGCCGCGGCGGTCAGGGCGCAAAGACCGCCTGCCTGCTGCTCGCGGACGCGGCGTTCGCGTCGGGCAAATATGTGCAGGGCTTTCCGGAGTACGGTCCGGAGCGCATGGGCGCACCGATCACCGCCTACAACCGCATTTCTGACGAGAGATGCACCATTCATTCGAACATTTACAACCCGGATTACGTCGTTGTCGTCGACGAGACGCTGCTCCAGTCGGTAGATGTCACGCATGGCCTGAACCCGGAGGGCGCGATCGTCATCAATACCCATAAGTCCCCGGATGAGGTTCGTCCGCTGCTGCGCGGCTACGAGGGCAGGGTATACACCCTCGATGCCCGTGCGATTTCCGAGCGTACCCTCGGCAAATACTTCCCGAACACCCCGATGCTCGCCGCGATCGTCAAGGTCAGCGGCGTGCTCGACCCGTGGCGCTTTGTTTCCGACATGGAGACCTCGTTCAAGCATAAGTTCGCGACCAAGCCGCAGGTCATCGCAGGTAATATGGAATGTCTGACCCAGTCGCTCAAGGAGGTGCGCGGATAATGGCTAAGTGTGCAAAGGATATCAATGAACAGTCGCCGTGGCAGGAGCTTACCCCGGGCGGCGAGATCTACGAGGGCGGCACCGCCCGCATGACCATCACCGGTGAGTGGCGCGCGAACATCCCGGTCTGGGACCCGCAGAAGTGCAAGCAGTGCCTGCTGTGCGCACCGTTCTGCCCGGACGCTTCCATTCCGGTAACGGACGGCAGGCGCGGCGAATTTGACTTCGACCACTGCAAGGGCTGCGGCATCTGCTGGAAGGTGTGCCCCTTCGGCGCGATCGACTTTGTAAAGGAGGAAAAGTGATGAGCATTCGTGAGCGTATTTCGGGCAATGAAGCAGTTGCCTACGCAATGCGTCAGATCAACCCGGACGTATTTGCGGCTTTCCCGATCACTCCCTCTACCGAAATTCCGCAGTATTTTGCGCAGTATGTCGCAAACGGTCAGGTAGACACCGAGTACGTCACGGTCGAGTCCGAGCATTCCTCTATGTCCACCTGCATCGGTGCGGAGGCGGCAGGCTGCCGCGCGGTAACGGCTACTTCCTCGTGCGGCCTCGCGTTCATGTACGAGCTGCTGTACGTTGCGTCGTCCTCCCGTCTGCCGATCACGCTTGCGTGCGTCAACCGTGCGCTGACCGGCCCGATCAACATCAACAACGACCATTCCGACTCCATGGGCGCGCGCGATGCCGGCTGGATTCAGCTGTACGCCGAGAACAACCAGGAGGCGTATGACAACTACCTTCAGGCGATGCGCATCGCGGAGACACCGGACGTCCGCCTGCCGATCATGGTCTGCCAGGACGGCTTTATCACCTCGCACGCAGTCGAGAACATCGAGCTTGAGGAGGACGAGGCGGTCAAGAAATTCGTCGGCGAGTACAACCCCGAGCACGCCCTCATCGGCCGCAAGACGCCGCTCGCTGTCGGCCCGTATGATGTTTCTCCGTACTACATGGAGCACAAGGTGCAGCAGGCCGAGGCGATGAAGAACGCAAAGAAGGCTATTCTGGACGTTGCGGCGGATTTTGAAAAGACCTTCGGCCGCAAGTACGGCTTCTTCGAAGAATACCGCATGGAGGACGCGGAGGTCGCGATCGTGCTCATCGGCTCGACCGCAGGCACCGCCAAGGCGTGCATCGACCAGCTGCGCGCAGCCGGCCGCAAGGTCGGTCTCATCAAGCTGCGCGTGTTCCGTCCGTTCCCGGGCGAGGAGCTTGCAGCGGCGCTCAGTCATGTCAAGGCAGTCGCCGTCATGGACAAGAGCGAGGGCTTTTCCGGGTGCGGCGGCCCGGTCTATGCAGAGACCTGCGCGGCGTGCTACGCGCTCGAGGAGCGCCCGGTCATGGTCAATATCGTTTACGGTCTGGGCGGCCGCGACGTTGCGACCGGCGACATCGCAAAGGTCTTTGACCATCTGTTCCTGCTTGTCAACAACGGCGGTCAGGGTCCGAAGTATATCCACATGGGTCAGCGCAGCAGCGCACCGGAGGTGTTCTGAAATGGCATATAATCACAAGGTTGAACTTTCCAAGCCGGAGCGTTTCGTCGGCGGCCACCGTCTGTGTGCCGGCTGCGGCGCGGGTCTGGTCTGCCGCGGCATGATGCGCGCGCTCAACGAGGGCGACAAAGCGGTCATCTGCAACGCGACCTCCTGCCTCGAGGTTTCCTCCTTCCTGTATCCGTTCACCGCATGGGAGGACTCCTACATCCACTCCGCTTTCGAGAACGCAGCTGCGACCTGCGGCGGCGTTGAGGCGGCGTACAACGTCATGAAGCGCCGCGGCAAGATCGACGATACCTACAAGTTCCTCGCCATCGGCGGCGACGGCGGCACCTACGACATCGGCTTCCAGTCGCTCTCCGGCGCGATGGAGCGCGGTCACGACATGGTGTACTTCTGCTACGACAACGAGGCGTACATGAACACCGGCATTCAGCGCTCGTCCTCGACGCCGCGCTTCGCCAGCGCGACCACCACGCCGTCTGGCTCCTGCTCGGTCGGCAAGAAGCAGAACAAGAAGGACCTGACCGAGATCATGGCGGCGCACAACATCCCGTATGTTGCCCAGACCACCTTCCTCGGCAACTTCAAGGACTTCCACGAAAAAGCGCACCGTGCGATCTACACCGAAGGTCCGGCGTTCGTCAACGTCATGTCCCCGTGTCCGCGCGGCTGGCAGTATCCGACCGAGATGCTCCCCGAGATCTGCAAAATGGCAGTCGAGACCTGCGTCTGGCCGCTGTACGAGATCATCGACGGCGAATGGCATCTGAACTATATGCCGAAGAAAAAGCTGCCGGTCGAGGAGTTTATGAAGCTCCAGGGCCGCTTCAAGCACTGCTTCAAGCCGGGCAACGAGTGGACCATCGAGGCTGCACAGCAGTATGTAGACGAGAAGTGGGAAAAGCTCCTCGCACGCTGCGGAAAGTAAGCTGTCGGGAAACTGAATGCACGCTGCCGCGCGACAGCTGTTTTGCATGAAAATAAACTTTATAGACAATAGAAAGACCACAGTCAGTGCATGACTGTGGTCTTTTGCTGTCCTGAAATTAGAGCATGGCGCTTTCCGTTTTCGCGCCGGGACAGATGGTGCGGACGAAGCCGGAAAGCGTTTCGAGCGCGTTCTCGATGAGCGCCGAGGCGGTATCGGGCGTGCCGAAGACCGGGTAGAACACATGACGGCTGTCCGGATGGACACAGGTGCGGTTGTCCGCGCCTGCGATCATGCTGAAAATGATGCCGGTATCGTCGCGGCCGCAGATGTCGTTCGGGTAGGTGTGCGTGCTGTCGCCCCGCATGCCGTCAAACGGCAGCTTCGCGTCCGGCGTGAAGATGGTCAGCGGGCCGTCGATGCGGTCGATGTCGTGCGTGCCGGACAGGACGAAGGTCGTAAGCTCGAGCAGAAACGGCACCGCCGTCACCGGGTCCTCTTCCGGGAAGGGACGGCCCTTGAACATCACGGTCTCGAACTGCTGCATGACCGGATAGGTCTTTTTGAACTTGCGGAAAAAGCGGAAGTAGGGATTTCCTCCGAAAACCGCCTTGCGGTCGTAGCCGGCGTACTTATCGCGCAGCGCCGCAAGCTCCCGCTCGATGAGGCTGTGGAGCGCGTCCCGGTCGAAGCCGTTTTCCGGATAGCTCACCTCAAGCACGCCGAGCGGTATGTTCCGCTCAGAAAAGCTTGCGTCTTTACGGATTTCAAACATTGTTCTATCCTTTCTCAACGTTTATGCTGTTGAGCAGCTGGCCGATATTCCGATGGTCGGCGATCTTGCCCGAGATTACATCATAATAATAGTAGGTGTCGCCGTGCACATCGGTGAACAGATAGGTGCCGAGCGGACATATATCACGGTTGCCGTCCGTCCATCCGATATACTGATAGCCTTCCGCCTCGCCGACGACACGGATATGGCTGACGCTCAGCGGGTGCATCACGACCGAAAGGCCGACGATCGAGATCAGGTACGAGCAGTACAGCAGGATCACGACGTAAGCGGAGCTGCAGCCTTTCGGCGGATGGAGCATGGACTCAAGACCGAGGGTTTTCACAATATAACCAAATACAAGCATGATAACGATGACCCAGAACCAGACCTCGCAGAGCGGATTAAAGCCCAGCGCGAGCATGAGATAGATGAGGCCGCCGCAGCCGAAGGTGACGATCAGCTGACTCAGACGGTTCCATTCCGCCTCCTCGCGTTTCGCCGCAAAGCGCGACGCGAACAGGACGACCGGTGCATAAAGCCACAGGAAAATCCGGCTGTCGCCGAGCGCGCCGCCGAAGTCTATATAAAAATAAGTACCGATCAGGCTCACAATGAGCCATGCCGCGAGCGCTGCGATCGTGAAAGCACGTTTTACATCTTTTTTCTTTTCCATTTCTACATTCTCCCCTGAAAAAAGGCAAACGGGCAGAGCCATGCGGCTCTACCCGTTCCACCACACACCGCATGGTGTGAGCTATGCGATTGTAAGATTAAGCCTCAGCCTTGATCTTCTTCAGCTGAGCGAAGCGCGGCAGGCCGGATACCTTCGGGCCTACGTTATCGCCGTTGATGAGCGGCAGAGCGTAGTCAACGAACTCCTGCGTTACGCCGTTGCCTTCCTCGTTGATCCACTCGCGCGGAACCTTCTTCTCGGTGTTCGCAACTTCAGAAAGCGGGAGCAGCTCGATCTCGCACTTGTAGCCGTTCTCGTCGCGGGTGCACTTGAAGCCCGGCATGTAGTCGGTCTTGCCTGCAACTGCGTTCTCAACAGCAGCCTTGCCGGACATATAGGACTCGTCTACGTCGGTCTTGGAAGCGCAGTGTGCAGCGCAGCGCTGGAGCAGGCTGAGCTCGATGCCGCGAACCTTGCAGCCCAGCTCGTTCTTTACGGTGTCTGCCAGCATGGACGCCAGACCGCCGAGCTGTGCATGGCCGAAGCCGTCGGTAGCAGAGGTCTTAGCCTCGGATACGAAGGAGCCGTCAGCGTAGTGGATACCCTCGGATACAGCAACGAGACAGTTGCCCTTCTCGTCGTAGATGCGCTTTACGTCAGCCAGGAACTTCTTCATGTCGAAGTCGGTCTCCGGCAGGTAAACCAGATCCGGACCTGCGCCCATAGCGGTAGCCAGACCTGCAGCGCCGGCCAGCCAGCCTGCGTGACGGCCCATGATCTCTACGACGCAGACCATGCCGGTGTCGTATACGCGAGCGTCCTGGTAGATCTCCATGCAGGAAGTAGCGATGTACTTGGCTGCGGAAGCGAAGCCCGGGCAGTGGTCGGTGCCGAACAGGTCGTTGTCGATGGTCTTCGGAATGCCCATGACGCGGCACTCGTAGCCGGACTTCATCATATACTTGGAAACCTTGTTGCAGGTATCCATGGAGTCGTTGCCGCCGTTGTAGAAGAAGTAGCGGATGTCGTACTTCTTGAAGATCTCAAGAATGCGCTTGTAATCGGTATCGTCTACGTCCGGATCAGCCAGCTTGTAGCGGCAGGAGCCCAGAGCAGAGGACGGGGTGTAGCGCAGGAGAGCCAGCTCCTCGCGGTCTTCCTTGTCGATATCATACAGATCGTCGTTCAGCAGGCCCTTGATACCGTGTGCCATGCCGAATACGCGGGTGATGGACGGGTTGTCCAGCGCCGCCTCCAGCGCACCCAGAACAGAAGAGTTGATTACGGAAGTCGGGCCGCCCGACTGACCGATGACGCAAGCGCCTTTCAGTTCGCTCATAATGATAAACCTCCTAATAAATTAAAACACAGAGATATCTCGCTGCATTTTCTTACGTATAAAGAGTACCATATAACGTGAAAAAAATCAATCGTTATCCGAAGTTTTCGGAAGTTTTCACGATTTTATGTAGAGCTGCGGAAAAAAAGACAGGATTTTTTTGATATACACTTGATTTTACCGGGGGTAACTGATAAAATAAAAGCAGAATTTTTAAGATTCAGCTTTTATCAGAAAGGAAGTTTTCCCATGCCTTTAGTTACTACTACTGAGATGTTCAAGAAGGCTTATGACGGCGGCTACGCTGTCGGCGCTTTCAACGTGAACAACATGGAGATCGTTCAGGGTATCACCGAGGCTTGCCAGGAGCAGCACGCTCCTGTCGTTCTTCAGGTATCCAAGGGCGCACGCGCTTACGCTAACCACACCTACCTCGTAAAGATGGTAGAGGCAGCTGTTAAGGAGTGCCCGGATATTCCGATCGCCCTGCATCTGGACCACGGCCCGGACTTCGAGACCTGCAAGTCCTGCATCGACGGCGGCTTCACTTCCGTCATGATCGACTGCTCCTCCCGTCCGTTCGACGAGAACGTTGAGGAGACCAAGAAGGTCGTAGAGTACGCTCACGCTCACGGCGTTGTCGTTGAGGCTGAGCTCGGCACTCTGGCCGGCGTAGAGGATGACGTAAAGGTATCCGCTGAGGATTCCTCCTACACCCATCCGGAAGAGGTTGAGGAGTTCGTAACCCGCACCGGCTGTGACTCCCTGGCTATCGCAATCGGCACCTCCCACGGCGCTTACAAGTTCACCCCGGAGCAGTGCACCCGCAACGAGCAGGGCATCCTCGTTCCGCCTCCGCTGCGTTTCGACGTACTCGAGGAAGTTTCCAAGCGTCTGCCGGGCTTCCCGATCGTTCTGCACGGTTCCTCCTCTGTTCCGCGCGAGTTCGTTGACAAGATCAACGCTCATGGCGGCAAGATGCCGGATGCAATCGGCATTCCGGAGGAAGAGCTCCGTCACGCTGCACAGCTGTCCGTCTGCAAGATCAATATCGACTCCGATATTCGTCTGGCTATCACCGCTTCTATCCGCGAGCACTTCGACGAGCATCCGGATCACTTCGATCCGCGTCAGTACCTGAAGCCGGCTCGTCAGGCTGTCAAGGACATGGTCACCCACAAGCTGATCAACGTTCTGGGCTGCAACGGCAAGGCTTAATCTGCTGAACTGAAAGCTGAAAAGACCTCCCGATGGGAGGTCTTTTTTTGCTGCCGCGCGGCAGCGCGCATGAAAGGCGTTTGCTGTGCAAATGAAAAAAACCAGGGACATACGCCCTGGTTTTTTCGTTAAGATGGAGGACTGCTGTCTCAAGGCTTATTCAGCCTTGGTCTCAGCGCCCTTGGTCTTGAGCACGAGCTTGTCGTTCTCGGCATCGAGTACGACCTCGCTGCCCTTGCTGATCCTGCCTTCGAGGGACTCCTCGGCGACAAGGTCCTCGACCTCGCTGGTGACGGCGCGGCGAAGCGGACGGGCGCCGTAAACCGGGTCAAATCCGGCCTTGGCAAGGTGCTTCTTGGCGGCCTCGGTCCAGGTCATGCTGATCTCCATGTCCTTCATGCGCTCTGCGACCTTGCGCAGCATGCCGTCCGCGATCTGGGCGATTTCGTCCTCGTTCAGACGGTTGAACACGATGATGTCATCAATACGGTTGAGGAACTCCGGACGAACTGCGTTCTTCAGCTCGCCCATGACGTCCTCCTTGATCTGCTCAAAGGTGCGCTCAGCGGTGTTCTCCGGCTTGCCGTCTGCGAAGCCGAGCGACTTGCGGCCGGCGCCGGTGATCTTCTGTGCGCCGATGTTGGAGGTCATGATGATGATGGTGTTCTTGAAGTCTACATGGCGGCCCTGACCGTCGGTCAGGATACCATCTTCAAGGATTTGCAGCAGGATGTTGAACACATCCGGGTGCGCCTTTTCGATCTCATCGAACAGGACGACCGAGTACGGATGGCGGCGAACCTTCTCAGAGAGCTGGCCGCCCTCATCGTAGCCGACATATCCCGGAGGCGAACCGATCATACGGGAAACGGCGTGCTTCTCCATGTATTCGGACATATCAATACGGATCAGCGCATTCTCATCGCCGAACATCGCTTCTGCCAGCGCCTTGCTCAGCTCGGTCTTGCCGACGCCGGTAGGACCAAGGAAGAGGAACGAACCGATCGGGCGCTTCGGGTCGCGCAGGCCGACACGGCTGCGGCGGATGGCCTTGGAAACTGCGGTGACGGCTTCGCTCTGGCCGATGACGCGCTTGTGCAGCGTATCTTCGAGGTGCAGCAGGCGCTGACCCTCGTCCTCGGTCAGCTGAGCGACCGGAACGCCGGTCCAGCCGGAGATTACGGCTGCAATATCGTCCTCGGTGACAGCACCGTGGGACTTGGTCTGCTGGTCAGCCCACTCCTTCTTGCGTGCCTCCAGAGCCTCGCGCTTGGATTTCTCCTCGTCGCGCAGCTTTGCGGCGTTCTCGTAGTCCTGACCCTTGACGGCTTCCTCCTTCTTCGCAGCGACGGCGGCGATTTCGTCCTCCATCTGCTTGAGGTCCGGGGGAGCGGTCAGCGTGGACAGGCGGACGCGGGAGCAGGCCTCGTCGATGACGTCGATTGCCTTGTCCGGCAGATAACGGCCGGTGACGTAGCGGACGGACAGCTTGACAGCGGCTTCGATGGCTTCGTCCGGAATCTTGATGCGATGATGTGCTTCGTACTTGTCGCGCAGACCCTTCAGGATTTCGACGGCATCTTCAGCGGACGGCTCGCCGACCTGTACCGGCTGGAAACGACGCTCGAGTGCAGCGTCCTTCTCGATGTTCTTGCGGTACTCATCGAGCGTGGTCGCGCCGATGACCTGTACCTCGCCGCGGCTCAGAGCCGGCTTGAGGATGTTGGCAGCATCTGCCGCGCCCTCAGCCGCGCCTGCGCCCATCAGCATGTGCATCTCATCGATGAACAGGATGGTGTCCTTCTTGGCGGTCAGCTCTTCGATGACCTTCTTGATGCGCTCCTCGAACTCGCCGCGGTACTTGGTGCCCGCGATCATACCGGTCAGATCGAGCGAGATGATGCGCTTGCCCTTCAGCGTCTCCGGTACATCGCCGGATACGATCTTCTGAGCAAGACCTTCGACAACGGCAGTCTTGCCGACGCCCGGATCACCGATCAGCGCCGGGTTGTTCTTGGTGCGGCGGGACAAAATCTGGATGACGCGCTGGATTTCCTTCGAGCGGCCGATGACCGGATCGAGCTTGCCCTCCTTGGCGGCGGCGGTCAGATCGCGGCCGAACTGGGCGAGTGCATCCTTGCTGTCAGCGCCGCCTGCGGAGGCGCCGGTCTCGCCGGAGACGCCGTCCTGTGCGCCGCCGAGCGCCTCGTTCAGCTTGCGAACAAGGATCTCCGGGGGGATTTTCAGATTTGCCAGTGCGGTCAGCGCGACGTTCTGGCCTTCGCGCAGAATGCCGAGCAGAAGGTGTTCGGTGCCGACATAGCCGGTGCCCATCTCGTTCGCGGACTGTACGGACAGCTCGATGATGCGCTTGGTGCGCGGCGTCATGCCCTGCGGGGCGGCAGCGTCGGGCGTGCCGCGGCCGGACAGCTCTTCGATCTGCTTAACGAGCGCCTCGTCGGTCACGCCAGCGGCAGACAGCGCCTTGGCTGCCGGGCCGCCGCCTTCACGCAGCAGGCCGAGCAGCAGATGCTCCGAGCCGATGTAGCTGTGGCCGAACGATGCGGCCGCTTCCTGTGCAAGAGTCAGTGCCTGACGGGCACGCTCGGTAAAACG
>OKRX01002793.1_pt1 | contig 11230 bp, 13 predicted proteins | sample 1601241 | NCBI WGS metagenome assembly OKRX01 (sample SAMEA3541500, study PRJEB24748) | human gut metagenome | biome: human gut; feature: human-associated habitat; material: faeces | place: China | collected 2012
AAGGAGGTTTGATTTTATTATGGGAAATAAAGTTCTTGATTGCACAGCTTTGACTCTTACGATCATTGGTGCTATTAACTGGGGACTGATCGGATTCTTTCGGTTTGATCTGGTGGCATTTTTGTTTGGTGATATGAGTTGGTTGTCACGTGTAGTTTATGCACTTGTGGGATTATGTGGATTGTATATGCTGGCGTTTTACCGACATTGTGGGGATGATGCATAAATAAAGGTTATGATAGAAGATTATCCATATGATTCATATGGATAATCTTCATAACTTTAGTTTATTGGCATCTCTGTGGGAATGCTGGTTTTACTTTCTCTCCATTGTTCATCGCAAGAACTCTTAATGTAACTGTAAGTTCCTGATAACTTTCTCCGATTGCTGACGGATTATCATCATTAGGTTCTAACAAAAAACTTCTTGATAATACCTGATATATTTTTCCGTCAATTTCTTTTTCAGAAAGTGTGTACTCCACATCCTTTTTTGCTGCACAGACTATGATGTTTTGAAACATCGGACAGACCATGACAAAGCCTAGTGGTCAGATCATTGAATTTATGGATAAATTCTGTTCTCAGGCTGGTAACTTTATGCTACATAACCCTGCAGCTGCTGTAACTTTCGCACGTCGTGCTGGTACAACTGCAACTTTGGATGTTCTCTTAAAATATCTTGAATATCATCAGATGCCTGTTGTTTCCTCAAACTACTGGAATATGGTTCATGGAAATACTCCTGAAGAAGTAAAACAAACTTTATTCGATAAAATTTTGAGTTTCTTCTTATTATATAATATCTAAATATAAAAACGGAAAGAAAGGTCAGGCTGCCTTTAAGGCAATCTGACCTTTTATAAATGGTGAATATACATTAAGTATAGAAACAAGCTATTTTATAAAAATAGATTTTTATTTACTGTGCATCCTTGATCTTTTTGATCTCCTCGATCATAACAGGAAGCACTTTCATAACATCTCCAACGATTCCGACATTTGCTACATCAAAAATTGGTGCGTCTTCATCTTTGTTGATCGCTACGATGTATCCTGAATTCATGATTCCTGATACATGCTGTGTTGCTCCGGAAATTCCGCAGGCAATGTATAGTTTTGGTGCAACGATCTTTCCAGACTGTCCTACCTGATGAATCTTTGATACCCATCCATCTTCAATAGCTGGTCTTGTTGCTCCGACAACACCGCCTAAAATGTTTGCAAGTTCTTCAACTAATGCGAAGTTTTCCTTGCTTCCCATTCCACGTCCACCAGAAACGATGACTTCTGCTTCTTCTAGGTTGATCGTTTCTGCGATTTCTTTGACGCTTTCTGTGATCTTAGCTTTGATCACATCTTCTGGTACTTTGACTTCTTTTGCAACGACTTCCCCTTCTGATGGGTTCTCAACTTTCTGGAATGCTCCAGAACGAAGAGTTGCTACCTGTGGAGTACTTGTAATCTTTACATCTTCTAACACAGTTCCGCCATATAGTGGGCATGTGTATACAATTTCTCCATCTTCTGCTTTGACAGCTAAGACATCAGCTGCACATCCTACACCTAATTTCGCTGCGACTGCTGGTGCGATGTCTTTTCCATCTTGTGTTCCACCGATAAATACTGCTTCTGGATTTTCGTCTTTTACTAACTGTGTTAAAACTGTTGCATATGCATCCAGATTATATTCTTTATAATCTTCGCTATCGACACAGATGACCTGATCGGCACCTGCCTCTGCTACTTTTTTCGCTGCATCTGCTACACCGCTTCCGATAACAACCGCTGTGACTTTCTCAGCATGTTCTTTGGCTGGTGAGAGCATTTCTAATCCAACTTTCACTGGATTTTCTTCTGCAGTTTCTACATATACCATGATATTCTTATATTCTGCCATGTCCTTTGTTCTCCCTTCCTAGAATACTTTGGCATCTGCCATCATAGCGACTGCTTTTATTGCTGAATCTTCTGGTGTTTCTTCCTGAATCTTGATTCCGGCTTCTTTCTTCGCTGGTTCATATAATTTAACGATCTGAACCTTTGCATTAGATTCTCCGACTTTTTCTTTTTCAAGATCAGCAAGATCAGCTTCTTTAATATCGCCGATTGGTTTCTTTCTTGCTGCCATTTTATTCTTGATCGTTGGGTAACGTGGATCATATTCTGGTTTTGTAACAGTAACAACACATGGTGCAGAAGCTTCTACTGTACGATATCCTTCTTCTGTTTCCTGTTTAGCTGTTACTTTGTCACCGTCTAAGGCAATTTCTGTGATATTTGTGATCACTCCGACTCCAAGTTCATCGGCTAACATGATTCCACCTTGTCCAAGTGCGGCATCTGTTGCTTCTTTTCCACAGAATACAAGATCAAATTTCTGACCATTGTCCGCTTCTAATTTTGCGATCACATTTTTTAGGATATTTGCGATTCCTGTTGTGTCAGAATCTTTGAAAGCATCATCACTTACTAAAAATGCGTGATCTGCTCCAACTGCAAGGCAGTTCTTTAAGGAGTTTTTCGCTCCTTCTTCTCCAACACATACAATGGTTATTTCTCCTTCTGAGGATTCTTTTAATCGTGCTGCCATTTCAAGAGCATAGGTGTCAAATGCATTTACAACAGGTGTTACGTTTGCTAAATCCGGTGTTCCTTCTGCATTTAAATGGATTTCTACAGAATCATCCGGAACCTGTTTCATACAAACTAAAATGTTCATTGTCTTACTCCTTCTTATTTTTATCTTCCAATTGTATTGTTAGCGATTACGATTCTCTGGATTTCGTTACTTCCTTCGAAGATCTGGAAGATCTTAGCATCTCTTAATAATTTCTCAACTGGATATTCTCTGCTGTATCCATATCCACCGAACATCTGAATTGCTTCAGAAGCTACTTCCATTGCGATATCTGATGCATAGCATTTTGCGATCGCTGCTTCTTTGGAATGTGGTAATCCCATATCCATCTTTGTTAAGGCATGTGCAACCATCTGACGAGCAGTCTCTGTCTTGATTTCCATATCAGCTACTTTAAACTGCATTGCCTGATTTTTGATAACTGGTTTACCAAACTGTACTCTTTCTTTGGCATATGCGATACCTTCGTTGATACCACGCTGTGCGATACCTGTTGCAACGCATCCCATCCATGCTCTTGCCTGGTCTAATGTCTTCATAGCGATTGGGAATCCTCTTCCTTCTTCTCCGATCAGATTTTCTGCTGGAATACGGCAGTCTTCTAATACAACATCACATGTGTTAGATGTACGGATACCCATTTTATTTTCTTCATTTCCTGTGCTTAATCCTGGAGTTCCAGCATCAACTAAGAACATAGAAATTCCTTTTGTACCTTTTGTTTTATCTGTCATTGCTGTGATGCAATAGAAAGATGCGATACCACCATTTGTGATGAAGCATTTTCTTCCATTTAATACCCATTCATCACCATCTTTGACAGCTGTTGTTGTACCTGCACTTGCATCAGATCCTGCTCCTGGTTCTGTTAAACAGAAAGCTCCAAATCCACCATCAATAATCTTCTGGCATACATGTTTTTTCTGTTCTTCATTTCCTGCGATCAGTACTGGTTTTGTTCCTAATCCACTGGCAGAAATTGTTGTTGCAAATCCTGCATCTGCGATAGCCATTTCTTCGATCAGTGCCGCAACGTCTACTCTTGATAATCCTGGTCCACCGTATTCTTCTGGTACTTCTAATGAATGTAACTGCATTTCAATGGCTTTGTCATAAATTTCTTTTGGCCATTCTCCACTAACGTCATATGCTTTACACTGTTCTTTTACTTCGTTTTCGCAAAATTCATGTACATCCTGTAATAAGTCTTTTGCTTCCTCTGAAATTAAATATGCCATCTTGATATCCTCCTAAAATTACCTTAAAAAGCTTTGTCTATGTTTTTTGTTTATGTTTGTCTTACTGTTTTTATATAACTTATAATTTGTAACAGATCTTACCTGGATTTAAGATCATATTTGGATCAAATACTTCTTTGACACCTTCCATGATCCTCATCTGAACTGGTCCGAGAGATTCTGCTAGATAATCCATCTTTCCATGTCCGATTCCATGTTCTCCAGAAATCATTCCACCAAATTCTGTTGCTTTTGCATATACTTTATCCATAAAGACTGCAACCTGTTTCTTAAATTCTGCTTCTTCCATGTCATTGCTGCATGCATAGATATGTAAGTTACCATCTCCAGCATGACCAAAGCTCTTAACTCTGAAATCAGCTTCTGCTTCCAATGATTTTGTATATGTTAAGAATTCTGCGATCTTATTTGTTGGAACTACAACATCGCATTCATCTAACAGTACAGTATCTGCTTCAATCGCCTCAAGTAATGCTCCACGGACAGCCCATGCATCTTTCTTTAAGGCTGGTGTATCAGCAACTAATACATCGATCGCTCCTGCTTCCACTACAACTTCTGCTGCCTGTTCTACGATATCTTCTAACTGTTCTTCAGAATTTCCATCAAATGTTGCCAGTAAATAAGCTCCAACTTCCGTACCTTCCATTTCCTTTGGATAAACCTGTTTTCCAAGGAATTTTTCTGTATCCATTACAACTTCTTTTTCCATGAATTCAAGCGCCTGTGGTGCTAAATGATTCATAAAGAATTTTGGTACTGTTGCGATACAATCTTCCAGATTCTCATAAGGAATAATCAGACTGATCACTGATTTTGGTGCTGGGATCACTTTTAATGTAAGTTCTGTGATAATACCTAATGTACCTTCAGAACCGATCATTAAGTTTAATAAGCTGTATCCTGAACTTGTCTTTGATACAGTAGCTCCAAGTTTCACAATCTCACCTGTTGGAAGTACAACTGTCATAGCTCGTACATAATCTCTTGTACAACCATATTTAACAGCTCTCATACCACCAGCATTTGTTGCTACATTTCCACCAACGGTTGCAAATTTCTCACCTGGATCTGGTGGATATAATAATCCTTGTTTTTCTGCATCCTGAGCAAGATCATTTAAAAGGACTCCTGACTGAATCTTAACTACAAAGTTTTCTTTGTCATATCCAAGAATCTTGTTCATCTTTGTAAGAGAGATCATAACACCGCCACCGATACTTACGGCTCCTCCTACTAATCCTGTTCTTGCACCACTTGGGGTTACAGGAACCTTGTTTTCATTACAAAGTTTTACAACGGCTGCAACTTCTTCTGTCGATGTTGCTTCTACCAAAACTTCTGGCTTTGCTTTTCCGTAGATTGCCATTTCATCATGGGTAAAATCTTCATTGATCTCATCACCCACTAAGACACGTTTCGGAGCGATCTCTTTGAATTTCTCGATCATCTCTGGTGTCACCTTGTTATACTGATACTCACTCATCTATCTTCCTCCTTAAAAGTTAATACCTTTTTTATCTCTTGGAAATGGTGTTCCATTTTCCTAGATCAGTCTTAATCCGAAATAGCAGACAAGACCATAGATCACTGCAAATAGTACGAAATATTTAATAACCTTTGTTAAGATCTCACTTTCTTTTCCAACCGTTGCTGTTGCCGCTGTCGCTACTGCGATACTCTGTGGGGAAATGATCTTTCCTGCGGTACTACCAACTGTATTTGCTGCTACCAGCCAGATCTGGTTGATATTTAATTCTGCTCCTGTACTTGCCTGTAACTTGGAGAATAGTACGCTGCTCGATGTAGAACTTCCTGTTACGAATGTTCCGATAGATCCAATCAGTGGTGCAACTAATGGATAAAAGCTTCCTGTTACACGTACGATAAAATCTGCGATAGACTGTGTCATTCCGCTGTATCCCATGATCTTTGCAGTTGCAAGTACTGCCATAATCGTAATAATTGTTTTTAACATCTGTACGATAGTTTTTCCTAATACACCAAAGATTTCTCCGATCGGACATTTCTGAATGATTCCTCCGATAAATGCTGCTATAAGGATCAAGACTCCTGGTGTTGCAACCCATGTAAATGTATATGGTGTTGCGCCTTCTCCTGTGTAGATCGGTACATTTGATTTGATCGCTGATAATGGATCATGAATCGCTGGTACCAATGTGGATGTCAGTAATAGGAATACCAATACTAAAATAAATGGACTCCATGCAACCAATGCATCTTTGACTGTCAATGATCTTTCGTCTTCTTTTTCTTCGATCTCAACATCAAATTTACTTGATTTACCCTTAAGCATGACTTTCGCTAAGATGATCGTGACTGCCATACTACATACAGATCCAATGACTGCTGGAAGTTCTGCTCCGATAAATTTTGCTGTCAGATACTGTGGAATCAAAAATGAAACTCCAGACATCAATGTAATAAATAAAATTTCTTTATAATCGCCAAGTCCTTTGGCTCCCTCGTGTTTTCCTGTGATGAAAACAAGGAAGAAAGGAACTAAAATTATCATAATTGCTAATTGAAGTACAACGTAAGATGCTGTCATATGAGGACTGAATCCTGTAACATTTGCTGCGGTAACAGTTGGAATTCCGATGGATCCAAATGCAACTGGTGTGGTATTCGCTACCAGACAAATCATTGCTGCAAAAATTGGATCAAATCCGAGTCCGCAAAGGATTCCTGCTGGAATTGCTACGGCTGTTCCGAATCCTGCCATACCTTCCATAAATCCTCCAAATCCCCATGAGATGATAAGAACAAGGATTCTTTTATCCTTTGATACGGAAGTTAACATCTTTTTGATAAGTTCCATGTTTTTCGTATGTACGACCAAGTTGTAAGTAAACACTGCTGCCACGATAACCAGACAGATTGGCCAGATTGCCATTGCAAATCCTTCTAACCCTCCTGTCAGGACATCAATAATCTTCTGCTTCCACAAAAAAAGTGCTTCAACGACTGTGATAATCAAAGCGATCGGACATGCTACATGACCTGCCATCTTTAATCCGCTTAATGCAATGATCAGCCAGATGATTGGAAGCATCGCTAATAAAAAGTGAATGAACATTCTAGGTTCTCTCCTTTCTTTTCAAATATGAACGGTTCCCGATATCCTATTTTTAGCGTATACGCGACATAGTAAGATTGGTCCTACCAGTTACTGTACTTATATGGTAGGACCAATTCGATAAAAAGTCAAGTTATTTCTTTTACAAACATATTTATTTTCTTTGAAAATTGGTATTATTTTTAGTTAAATTGCACAAAAAACAGCATTCTTCTCTTTGGTGGTCCGACCAATTTAAGCCATTTGTAAGAATGCTGTTTTTTACTTCTGTATTAAATTTTCATCATTTTTTACAAAATTCGATTTTATTCTTATTTTTTGATCTTTCTTAAACTTATATCCTTTTTCTGCACTTGATCCATAAAACAATCGATAAAAGAATGGAAATAATATCTGTCAATGCCTGTCCATAGATCACACCATTTAGTCCTGCGATCACACAGCATTTCTTTGTATAATTTTCTACTTCACGGAATCGTTTCATATTTCCTGAACCAAAGTTGTATCCAAGCAATGGCTGAACTCCATTTGCTAGTCCCATCTGAAGGAATGTGATAAACATATTGGCTTTAAATACGATTCCTATCGCTGCAACTGGTGCATTTCCATAAACTACAAGAATCTGATTTAAGACGATTGTTGATACTTGTAATGGATCTCCTGTCTGGCCTACGAAGAAGGTATCTGCCATGTTATAAACAGTTGTATCTGCGCTGTAATTTCCGTTTCTGATAGTTTTTCAAACTCAAAGTCTTCAAATGGTATTTGAATTTTCTTATTTTTAATTGGTAAATTCATAAGTACATCTCTGCTGCTCCGACATTTTACCGTTTGGATATGTCCTGACAGCATAGCTCCGCCTTTTGTCATAGCTTTCATTTCTTTAACTGATAATTCAAGATATTTTTGATTTTCCTGCAAATATAAATATGCTGGTTTTTCAAAACCCTGATCTGCCATCGAAAGACTCCGCCAGTCTTTTCCTTGACGATAGATAGAAAATGCGACTTGATAGATTCCATCTTTTAGAAATCCTTCTTCACGATATCTCTTAAAACATCGTGAAATAGTTGATCTGTTTACTTTCATTTTCCTTCCGATTTCTGCTTCATTATATCCTTTTTCTCCATCAATCTGTAATTCTAACACCTTTAAACATTGTAGCTGAAACATATTCGGTTTATAATTTTCCATATCGTTACAGACTGTTAATTCCACAACTGCTTAATAATATTCCTTATATCCGCTTTGTATTGATTGTAAATTACTTTTCGTCTATACTTTAGTGTGAAGACGATATGATATTTACACATCCATTTTGTATGTGCGAGTGAATATTCTTTCTTCGCCATAAATTACCTTTCCTTTCTACAATATAGCCTGAACAACTTTATTGTACACGGAAAGGTAATTTTTTTGTATAACAATCGACGCGCACCCGCATAGCGGGTGGTTTATTGTTTCGTCCATCTACATTTTTCGGATCAACGAAAAACTCCAATGGACTCAACAGACTAAAGTCCATAAAAATAGTGTGTAAACACACTCTCAACTCCCCTGCCCCTCATTCATTGGTGTGCTACCCGTCAAGAGAACAATGAAAAATAATAATTTTTTCTCCGTCAGCCTATTAACCGGCTGGCGGTATTTTTATGCTGCTTTCAACGTAAGTTCATGAAAGGCCATCGGTGTCATTATATGCAACTTACGCTGTAGTCGTCGGTTGTTATAGTATTCAATATAGTCCTGGATGCTTTGAATTAATTCTTCTTTTGACGTAAAGCGTTTCCCATAATACATTTCCCGTTTTAAGATTCCCCAAAATCCTTCCATTGGTCCATTGTCAATACAGTGTGCAACTCTGGACATACTTTGTTTCATATGATGTTTCTTCAGCCGACTATAAAATGCTTGACTGGTATATTGGAATCCCCGGTCCGAATGAAAGAGCGGATGCGCATCAGGCTCTGCCGTTACCGCCTGATCAAATGTATCCATAACAAGGGAATTATCATTATGCGTGCTGATTTTATATGAGACAATCCTGCGGTCGCACAGATCAAGAATCGCACTTAAATATATTTTGTGTACTTCTACCCCTATATAATATTTGAACTCTGTTACATCTGTCAGCCATTTCTCATTCGGTTTATCTGCGTGAAACTCCCGGTGAAGAAAATTTTTCGCAATGTGGGAGGGATTCCTGTCTGCTTTCGTACAGCTCTTCGGTTTCCATTTGATAGATGACTGTATTTCGATTTTCCGGCAGATTCTCAGGATTCTCTTATCATTGGCAGGAATCCCATAATTTACAGCTAGTTCATCACGGATACGCCGATAACCCATATCTGGATGCAGCTGATGTATTTCCCTGATAATATCGGCAATCTGTTCATTCCTGATCTCATTGTCACTTTTTGGATGTTTCAGCCATCGGTAATAAGAAGAACGAGTAATTCCAAGGTATCTGCACATTTGTCTGACCGGATATCCTTTTGATTTGGACAATTCCCTGATTGCCTGATATTCACATAACTTATGTATTAAAGAAAGCGATCCCTCCTTTCTAATTCCCTTACTTTTTTTAACAGGTCATTCTCCATCTGTAAGTCTTTATTTTTACGTTCCAGCTCTGCGATACGGTCCCGTAATTCTTCTTCTGGAGTGCGGCTTGGCTTAGAGCCGATCCGCTTGCCTCTCCGATCCTCCAAACCGGCACTTCCCATTTTTTCATACCGGTCCACCCAATTTCGGATCTGCTGATAGGAGCAATCATACTTCAAGGCCATTGCCCCATAATTCCGGTCATGGTCAAGACAGTCTTTTACAATGCAGATTCGTTCCTCCAGTGTTGTTTTTCTTGCTTTCTTCATAGCGCTACCTCCGGTAAGTTCTTTTAATTCCTTACCTTCATTATACGCCTTGATTCAACTTGAAAGTTGAGAATGCTGTCGGATTCCGAATTTTACACATATTTCATCTAACGAGCCCTCTCCGGAAAGGTACGCATGAACTGCCTGCAATTTCAATTCTTTTGAGTAGCGTTTATTTGTCTTAGGAGACATTAAACTTTCTGGTCCGTCTGTCTTATAGATCCTGATCCAATCCTGAACACTCCGCTTATTTACACCGCACATTTTTGCAGCGCCTTTTTGGCTAAGCTCTCCGTTTAGGTACTTTTCTACGATTTCTACCTTTTTTACTGCATCAATTTTACTTTTTCTGGACATAAAATACCCCCAAGTAGGTTTTTATATTTTTGTGTCCTACTTGAGGGTATCATATCACATGAGGGGTGGGTTTTTCTTTGTTCATTTTTATTGTAAAATTATTGCATGAGCAATATATTACAAAACATTTTTATTGATTATTATGAGCATATCCTTTACGAACTTCATCCTCGTCAAACTGAGATTGAAAATATCTCCAAGATGATTCATTGTGGTGATCCTTCTTATGGCGGTGCTTTCTTTGCATGCCCTGATTGTGGTGAATTGAAATTCGTTCCTTTCCGCTGTAAGTCTCGTTTTTGTCCTTCCTGCGGAAACATGTATAATCAAAAACGTTCTTTTCACATGTCTTGTAAACTGGTCAACTGTGTTCATCGACATTGTGTCTTTACTATTCCTGAAGAACTGCGTATTTATTTCCTTAATGACAGATCTCTTTTAAATTGTCTCTTTCATTCTGTCAGAGATGTTGTTCTTCGTATGTTTCACAATCAAAACAAAGCTGAACTTTTCACCCCTGGATTTATTCTGGTTCTTCATACTTTCGGGCGTGACTTGAAATGGAATCCTCACATTCATGCTCTTATCTCTGAAGGTGGTGCTGGTAATCATACTGTCTGGCGTCCTTGCACACACTTTGATTTCCGTTTCCTTCGCAATTCCTTCCGAAAAGTTCTTCTCGACCAGTTAACTAATAAGATTGGTAAATCTTTTTGTAAAGTTAAAAACGAAATGTATAGCAAACATGCCGAAGGATTCTATGTTCGTGCCAAGCCTAATCATTGTAAACCTGATGTTACTATTAAATACATCAGCAGATATCTTGGCAGACCTGTAATTGCAACTTCTCGTATTGATGCGTATGACGGGGATAATGTTACTTTTCATTACACCAGACACGAAGATAATCAGACTATCACCGAATGTATCCCTGCACTTGATTTCATAAAAAGACTAATTGTACATATCCCAGAAAAACACTTCAAAATGCTTCGTTATT
>OKRX01002798.1_pt1 | contig 11220 bp, 10 predicted proteins | sample 1601241 | NCBI WGS metagenome assembly OKRX01 (sample SAMEA3541500, study PRJEB24748) | human gut metagenome | biome: human gut; feature: human-associated habitat; material: faeces | place: China | collected 2012
CTATCAAACCACCTCCCCTTTGTCAACTCCTTTTTCTCCTTTTTTCTCCCCTTCTCTACACCCCTCCGCGCGTTGCGCATGCTTTAACGCTTGTATATAATAGTATAATACTTATTGGGAAAGGGTCTTAACTTTTCACCGTATCAATGCTATAATAAATAACATTGTAAAAAGCAGGGAGTTGCCTTGCGGCCTCTCCCGTCCGGAAGAGGAGGAATTCTTTGCATTTAAAGGACATTTCCATCAAAACCAGATTGATTATCTCCAATATCTTAATGCTAATTATTCCCTGCTCGCTGGTGATTATTATCACTGTGGTCATTTTTACCGGCTTCGTTTACCGCTTCGACGGCACGGACGTCCGCACACAGTTAACGGATTCCCTCGGTTTTATCTCCGTCTACCAGCTGCAGTTCCATGTCAACAAGCTCGAAAAAGAGGTACTCCAAAGCGGGGAAAACATTGCAGAAAACGAGAATATCATCGCTATGTGCAAGGATATCGAGGATACAGGCGCGCTGGTCGCCATTCTTTTTGAAAAGGAGCCTGCTTATTCGACCGCTGGCTATTCTTTGGAGGAATGGCGCAATGAAGTGGACCGCATCGCCAGCGGAGCAAATTTCGATGAGGATTCCCTGCTCTATACCAGTTCCCGCGGGACGATTCTCTCAACCGTTACCAAAACGGCGGATGGAAAGCATGTATGTATCCTCATCTGCGATCCAACGCTCGTCAGTGTGGTCGCGAGCACAACGGAAGACCTGCCTAAACGGGCGTTTGAATATATGGATACAATGGGCTGGGTCTTTATCGGCCTCGCGATTCTGGTGACCCTTGCAACCGATATCATGCTCGTCACCTTTATTTCGCGCGGCATTCTGGTTCCTTTGGACAAACTGCGCCGGGCAACCCATGAAATCCGGGATGGCAATCTGGATTACCGGGTCAATTACGAGGGAAAGAACGAGCTGGGCGATGTATGCGCGGACTTTGATGAAATGCGCCTGCGCCTGCGGGATTCTGTGGAAGCGCAGCAACGTTATGAAGATAACCGTAAAGAGCTGCTCGCCGGCATTTCGCACGACCTGAGCACGCCGCTGACGGCGATCAAGGGCTATGTCTCCGGCCTGATCGACGGCATTGCCGACACGCCGGAAAAGCAGTCGCATTATCTCAAAACGATCTACAGCACCGCCTGCGACATGGACAATCTGGTCAGTGAGCTCTTTACCTTCTCCAAGCTGGACCTTGACCGCATTCCCTTCTATTTCGAACAGGTTGATCTGGTCGGTTTTTTCGAGGACTGCTGCGACGAGCTGCAGCCGAAATTTGCAACACAGGAGGCAGAGATTTTGTTTGACAATCAGTGCGGCACTTCCGTTTGTGCCAGCGTTGACCGCGTGCAGATGAAGCGCGCTGTGATGAATATCATCAACAACTGTGTCAAATATAAAAAGCCCGGCCTCTGTACGATCTGTATCACGCTGCGCATGGACGGCCCCGACATCCGCATTGAGATTGCCGACAATGGCATGGGCGTATCCGAAGAAGACCTGACGAAAATATTCGACAGCTTCTACCGCACGGACCGCGCACGCACCAATGTCAGCAGCGGAAGCGGCCTGGGCCTTGCGATTACAAAGCAGATCATCGACCGGCACAGCGGAAAAATCTGGGCGAGCGGCAGCATCGGTAAGGGCCTCACCATCTGCATCCTGCTGCCTGCGGTCAATCAGGAATAAGGCTTCCTCACAAAACTTCGATATACGCCCGCATAGAAAGGAATATACAATATGACAAAATCAATTTTGATCATTGAAGACGATAAAAATATTGCAGAGCTCGAACGGGATTACCTGGAGGCCAACGGCTACGAAGTCGATACCAAATTTAACGGCGAAGAAGGGCTGGAGGCTGCGCTGAAAAAGAATTACAGCTTAATCCTTCTCGACTTGATGCTCCCCGGCATGGATGGCTTTGAAATCTGCCGCTGCATCCGCCGGGAAAAGGATATTCCAATTCTGATGGTTTCGGCAAAAAAAGAGGATATCGATAAGATCCGTGGCTTTGGCATCGGCGCGGACGACTATATCGTCAAGCCCTTCAGCCCCTCTGAGCTTGTCGCACGCGTCCACGCGCACATTGCTCGCTACGACCGCCTGACGGCAAAGGGAGAAGGTATGGCGGACGATTATATCTCCATCGGAAATCTCTATATCGATAAAAATGCGCGGCGCGTTTACGTCAATAAAAAGGAGGCCGTGCTGACCAATAAGGAATTTGACCTGCTGGTCTTTCTCGCCTCCAATCCCAATATTGTCTTCAGCAAAAATACCCTCTTTGACCGCATCTGGGGCTTTGATGCGATTGGAGAGACCTCCACGGTGACGGTCCATATCAACCGCATCCGGGAAAAAATCGAGGACGACAGTTCCAATCCGCAGTATATTGAAACGGTATGGGGTGCGGGATACCGCTTCAAGCTCTGAGACCCATCATAAATGTATTGAATTCATCATCAATAATTTAGATTTATTTTATTTTTTCTTTGTATAGAGTTAATGATTCATGGCTATACTATAGGCACAGTGTAGCTGAGGTGGTTGTCAGCAAACACTGTAGATTCGTTTTCTTCTCTCTCTCTTTTCAATCGCGTTGGGGTTACCCAAGGCGATTGAACCCTTTTCAAGGGCTTTTTCACGGTCGGCAGAAATGCCGGCCGTTTTCTGTTTTACGCCTTTTCACTTGCATCTATGACAAAAAGCGGCTATTATGATGGTATATCAAATCCTGACATTCTGCGGAGGTTTAACATGCTGATTGCCGATTTACATATCCATTCCAAATATTCGCGCGCGACCAGCCGGGACTGCGTTCCGGAAGCGCTGGAACTCTGGGCGCGGCGCAAGGGGATCGACGTCGTCGGGACGGGCGATTTCACGCACCCGGCCTGGCGCGAAGAACTGCGGGAAAAGCTCATGCCGGCGGAGGACGGTCTGTACCGCTTAAAAGATGATTTTCGCCTCACCGGAGCTCCGAACGGAGCGGAGCAAACGCCCCGCTTTCTGGTGACGGGTGAAATCAGCTTGATCTATAAAAAAGACGGCAAGGTGCGCAAGGTACACAATCTCATCCTGCTCCCCTCCCTGGAGGCAGCGGACAAATTGGCGCACCGGCTCGAGGAGATTGGCAATCTGCATTCCGATGGCCGCCCGATCCTGGGTCTGGACAGCCGGGACCTGCTGGAGATCACGAAGGACATCTGTCCGGAGTCCGTCTTCATCCCCGCGCATATCTGGACGCCACATTTTTCCATGTTCGGCGCATTTTCCGGCTTCGATTCTATGGAAGCGTGCTTTGGGGATATGACGCCCTATCTTCATGCGGTGGAAACCGGCCTCTCCTCCGACCCGCCGATGAACTGGCGGCTCTCCGCGCTTGACCGTTACACGCTCGTCTCCAATTCGGATGCACATTCCCCACAGAAGCTCGGCCGAGAGGCAAATCTGTTCGACACCCCCCTCTCCTATGATGCGATGGCGAAAGCGCTGGAAAGCCCGCATTCCGGCGGCTTTGCCGGAACCATTGAATTCTTTCCGGAGGAGGGAAAATATCATTTCGACGGGCACCGCAATTGCCAGCTGTGCCTGAAGCCCTCCAAAACGCTGGAGACAGACGGGCGCTGCCCGATCTGCGGCAAAAAGCTGACCATCGGCGTGCTGCACCGCGTAGAAGACCTGGCGGATCGCGAAGAGGGCTACCGCCCCGCGCAGGCGCGCCCCTTTGAGAGCATCGTCCCGCTGCCGGAGGTAATCGCCGCCTCCATTGGCTTTACGCCCGCGAGCGCAAAAGTGCAAACTCGTTATGACGCGCTTCTGCACAGCCTCGGCCCGGAATTCTACATCCTGCGCGATGCGCCGCTCGAGGAGATCGCACATGCCGCCGGGCCCAGCGTGGCGGAGGGGATCCGCCGTATGCGCGCAGGTGAGGTGACCCTCTCCCCCGGATACGACGGGGAATATGGAAAAATCCACCTGCTCGACGAGGAGGAGATCAATGCTCTCTCCGGCCAGATCAGCCTGTTTGGCGCATCAGGCGGGAAACATGCGGCGGAGCCAAAGCCTGAAACCTCCAAGCCGAGGGCAAAACGCGCCGCCAAAAAGCGGGCGGTTCAAGAAAAGCCGGAGCAGAGGAACCTGCTCGATGGGTTGAATGAGGCACAAAAGGACGCTGTCACCGCTATGGAACAGGCCGTTATGGTCATCGCCGGGCCGGGCACGGGCAAGACGAAGACGCTCGTCTCCCGCATCGCCTGGCTGATCGGGGAACAAAAGGTCAAGCCCTGTGAAATTGCCGCCGTCACCTTCACGAACAAGGCAGCGGACGAGATGCGCCAGCGGCTCATCCAGCATTTCGGCAGCAGCCGGGCCATCAAGGGGATGCGCATCGGCACCTTTCATTCCCTGTGCCTTGACCTGCTTTCGTCGCAGGGACGCGACGTAACGATCGTCGACGAAAACGAATCGGCAGCACTCGCGGACGAGATCCTAAAGGAACTGGGGCTCAAGCTCTCTCCGAATCGCTTTTTGCAGGAGGTTTCTCAGGTAAAAAGCGGCGTTTGTGCCCAAAGCGCGCATCCAGAAGCCTATGAACGCTATTGCGCGCGGCTGCGGGAATACGGCGTGTGTGATTTCGACGACCTTTTGCTCGACGCGCTCGCACTGGATACCACATTCCCCTATCTGCTCGTCGATGAATTTCAGGACAGTAACGAAATTCAGTATCAGCTGGTACAAAAATGGAGCGAGCATGGAAAAAGCGTTTTCCTCATCGGAGATCCAGACCAGTCGATCTATGGCTTCCGCGGCTCCAGCGCCCGCTGCTTCGAGCGCTTCTCTGAAGAAAAGCCGGGCGCATATAAAATCCGTTTCCTCGAAAATTATCGCTCGACGCCGGAGGTACTGAGCTGCGCGCTGCCGCTGATCTCCAGGAACGACGGGCCGGAACGTGTGCTTTCCGCCGTGCGCCCGCAGGGAGAACGCGTACGTCTATTGACGGCGCAGGACGATTTTTCCCAAGCGCTCTTTCTGGCGAAAGAGATCAACCGCTTCGTTGGCGGCATCGATATGCTTGATGTACAGACCTCACAGGCGCGCCAAAGCGGCCCGCTGGGTTTTTCCGATATCGCAATACTCTACCGCACCCACCGCCAGGCCGAGATGATCGAAAAATGCCTTCGCATCGAGGGCGTCCCCTATGTCGTCACGGGAAGAGACAGCTTTCTGGCAGATGACGCGGTGCGGGGAACGGTGGGCTTTTTCCGCTTCCTGCTCCATCCCGCTGACCTGCTCTCCCTACGCGCCTGCCTACTGACGGTCCTGCACTGTTCGCCGGATACGGCGCAGAGCCTTCTGGAATGCGATTGGGAGAGTAGAACGGAAACGCAGCTTCCCGCCTCCCTGCGGCAGGAGCCAGCACTACAGCGTTTCTCCAATGTTGTGCAAAAGTATGCGCCGCGCGTTGCCAAAGAAAAGCCATTAAAGCTCCTACAAGATTGGGCTGAGGATACCGGGCTTTCAGAGCATACGGCTGTCATAAAGCTGCTCGACGCCGCCGTCCTCTATCCGGACATGCCGGCCCTGCTTCACAGCCTGTCGCTCGGAAAAGAAGGCGACGTGATGCGCAGCGGAAAGCGCGTCTACACGGCGGACGCGGTCATGCTTTCCACTCTGCATGGCGCGAAGGGGCTGGAATTCCCGGTGGTCTTCCTCTGTGGCGTTTCAAAGGGCACACTGCCGCTCGAAGCGCCGGGCAGGCCTGCGGATTTGCAGGAGGAGCGGCGGCTCTTTTACGTCGGCATGACGCGGGCCATAGATGAGCTCATCCTGCTGACGAACGATGATCCCTCGCCGTTTTTATCGGACATTCCGGTCTCCTGCCTGGCGAAGGGCACGGCTGTGGAACTGAATCGGCCACAGCCCGCGCAGCAGCTCCATTTCTTTTAAAAGCACAAATCCAATGAATCGACGGGAGGAAATCCAGATGGAGATCACGGCCGTCCGGCTGACGGGAGGCGTCCCGCAGGAGGTATTCACGCATTGGCTCTCCTGTTTGCCCGGGAAAAGGCAGGCGGAAATTCTCGCCCGCAGAATGCGCGCGGACCAAGAACGTTCCCTCTGCGGAGAGCTGCTTGCCCGGACAATGCTTGCGCGGATTCTGCACTGTCCCCTGCCGGCAGTCCCGATCAGCCGCGAGGAGCGTGGAAAACCGTTTTTAAAGGATGGACAAGACCTTTTTTTCAATATCAGTCATTCCGGAGAATACGCCGTATGCGCCGTATCCGAACATCCCGTCGGGATCGACATTGAGCGGTTGCGGAAATATAATCCGAATGTTGCCCGGCGGGTGTGCAGTGAGGCGGAGCTCGCTCTGCTTGCACAGAGCAAAGACCCCGCACGCCTTTTCTACCGGTTGTGGACGCTGAAGGAGAGCTTCGTCAAGCTGACCGGGACGGGGATTGGCGTGCCGCTGCAGGATATCTCCTTTTCCTTTGCGCCGGATGGCACGGTGATATCGAATCAGGACAATGTCCTCTTTCAAAGTTTTGACTTTGCAGAAGGATATTGCCTGTCTGTGTGTGAACGGAGATAACGTGAATTAAACATTTGCAGACAGATGCACGCATGCCCGGCAACCAGGCAGATGATGCAGCGGCTTTGCATGAATCAAGGCCAGGTGCAGCATGGCAACCAGGAAGAGGTATTTTTTCAGCTCCGGCGCAGCTTGGTATATCTGATCCTGTGCGAAATCAATCAATATGGAGGGTTTATTATGAATTTATTGGAACAGCTTAAAACCTGGACCAGCGAAAACTTCTGGGATAAGCTTCTGGGCTTCCTGCCGAATCTTTTAGGCGCCATTATAACGCTCGCCGTCGGCTTCTGGCTGGCAAAGCTCGCGGGCAACCTGCTTGTCAAAGGGCTCACCGCCAAAAACGTCGATCCAGCCGTACACCCCTTTATTCGCAATGTGGTAGAGCTGGTCATCAAATTCGGCATCGTCCTTTCGGCCCTGTCCACGCTGGGGATCAATCTCAGCTCCTTCATTACCGCCCTGGGCGCGGCGGGTGTGACTGCCGGCATCGGCTTGAAAGACAGCATCTCTCAGTTTGCCAGCGGCCTTCAGATTCTCATCAGCAAACCCTTTAAAAGCGGGGATTTCATCGAGCTGGAATCTGTCTCCGGCAAGGTATCAGAAATCGGCTTTATGAACACCACGCTCAATACGATCGATAACAAGCGCATCATCATCCCGAATTCTCACCTGACTACCAACAACATCATCAACTACACGGCAGAAAACAAGCGCAGGCTGGATCTGACCTACAGCATCGGCTATGACGATGATATTTCCCTGGCAAAGCGGGTCCTGAACGAGATTGTTACGGACAATGCCATGGTATTGAATGATCCCGCGCCCGTCATCGGCGTGAAGGCGCACGATGCGCACGCGATCGAGATCGCCTGCCTCGTCTGGTGCCGCAGCGATGACTATTGGACGCTTTTCTATGAACTGCAGGAGACGGTGAAGCTGAAATTTGATGAAAACGGGATTACGATTCCCTATGAGCAGCTGGATGTGCATGTGGTGAGCAGGGACGCATAGGAGCAGCTTCCGATCAGATCGGCATTTTTTGATGATACAGGACTGATTTTTTCATCAGTTCTGTATTTTTTTATGAATTTTGTTGCAAATTGCTTGTATTTTGCTATAATAGGAATGGGATTAATTCCCTTAAGATACAGGAAGGAGGCGATTCCAATGTTTTGAGACTCCCCTCTTTGAACGGAAGCTTCAAAATGTGTATATTGAAAGGAGAAGAATGTTTTTATGAAAAAGGTAATTTCTTTATTATTGACCGTGATTCTGCTGCTCTGCTCCTTCAGCTTCATCGTGCCGGCCTATGCGGCAGATTTCACAAAAGCGGACTTGGATCTTTCGCAGTATACGATGGACGATCTGATGAACATGTCTGCAGAGGAATACCGCGCCCTTCTGCGGGATTTTGAGCGGGTTTATGATCCATTTGACACCTATGAGACGGATCCAATTATGGCGGAGGAAGAACAGGAGCCGGGGATTACGCCGTATTGGGGATCGGGAGATATAGAAAATGGCGAGTATGTAGAAACGGGCTCTCACGAAATGATTACTGCTCAAGCGCTTAATGTCCTTGCAAATGACAAAGGAATTTTTTCGACAAATCCGGTTGAAGTTTTAGCTATTTGCTTATCGATCAGTTTAGCCTCTTTAATGCCGGATAAAGATGAAAGGGGAACTATTTGGTTTGCTGGGCATTTTTATCACGCAATAGATGGAGATAATTACGTCGGTTCAAGTTCTAATACTGCGCTGACCAACTGCAGGGATCATTTTGATTATGCTGTCCATTTTGCTAAAACTGGAAATTTAGAAGCCATGTGCAATGAGATCGGACGGGCACTCCATTATCTGCAGGATGCAGGGGAACCACACCATGCGGCTAATATCACCGTTGCAAATATTTCGCATGATCGCTTTGAAACATTTGTCGACAAGAATATTGATTCCTATGTCAATCTGATTTCGAGTGTAAACGGTTACCGGTTCAGCTCATTCTCTAACCCTACTTATGCAAGTGCTGCTTCCCATACGGTCGATTTTCTTGTGCAGCAAGCCGCCTCCATTGCCTACACATTCCGGGGGCAGGTAAATAACGCGCTGAATCAGACCTATTAGGATTATGTCGCATCAAAAACCATTCCAAATTCTGTAGGATTCTCCGCTCTTCTGCTATATAAATTAGCATATAATTCGGGAATCACTTTGTATTGAGTGCCATATTTGGGGAGTGGATCACAATGCGTTATCAAATCAAAAAGTCACTTTTCTTCCTTTTGGTAATCCTATCGATCCTGTTGCTGCTTTATTGGATTCTGTATGATCTCGGCGAAGCATTTTATAGAATTGCCAAACTACAGACTACCTTAGACATACGTTGGCTCTTTCGTGGTGACGCTATAATAAGTCCTTCTGTATATACAGTTATTTTATTTCCTTTCACATTTATTGTCTATCTGATTTTTTATCGTAAAGAGTGTAGTCTCTGGCCGATGCTGCTCTTTCTCTGTACAGGTGCTATCAACACATTTTCAGCACCACACATTGATGACACAGCGTTGTTGGTTCTTTATGCGCTGATAACATTCGTAGAAATCGTCTGGCTCATCGTTGCCATGGTGAAATACCCAAAGCCAGAGCCGAAAACAGCTTGAACGAGTTACACTAGTTACACTGCATCTTCCGGTGGGAATGAAGGCCACGCTCCGCTCCCGCCATGCGTAACCTTTTATTGAGAAAAGAGGCGAGGCATTATGTCATATAAGATCAAAAAGATTTTCTTCTTTCTTTCTGCAATTCTTTCTTCCATCATGCTGTTTTATCTCGCCATTCTGGATTTGTATCATTGGAATATCGTGCAATGCTTAGTGGATGATACGTTCGGTATAGGCTCCTATTTTAGTGATGATTCAATGATTTTCCCAGTTTTCTTTTCGGCTGCGTTGTTAAGCCTAAACGCAGTGATTTATCTCATTCTCTACCGTAGGGAGCTATGCTTCTGGCCAAAATATATGCTTCTTTTTGCTGGGCTGATCAATACGTTCACTTATGGGCCGATTTCAGATCGGACTTTTGATTACCAGCAGAATTCCCATTCTCCAAATTTTTGGCAAGCGCTTCTTTTTATATATGCCGCGATTGCGCTTGCCGCCATCATCTGGCTCATTGTCGCCATGGCGAAATATCCGAAGCAAAGCTTTTGAGATCATTTTATCATGCATTGGATTCTCCGCTCTTCTGCTTTACAAACTTGCAGATACATCAGGAATACCACTGTACTGAGTGCTAGTATTTAGGAGTGCATCGTCATGCGCTATCAAATTAAAAAGGTCATCTTTTTTCTGATCGCTCTTTTGTCGATACCTCTTCTGTTGGCCCTGTTCCTTTTCTATCTGGATTCGGTTTCGGATATCGGTAGTAAAATAAATATCAGCATTATCAGCTTTGCGCTCGACTTATTCCATGATGATGAGATTATGCTCCCAATTCTTCAATCTATCTTGTGCTTGGATTTAGGCGGGCTGATTTATCTGATTTTTTATCGCAGGGAATGCCGCGTCTGGCCAAAGCTGTTGATACTTTTTAACGGGACGGTTTCCATGTATACGTCTTTACTCATTGATTACCCAATCTATACGTTCGGCGGGCCGCTACCGGCAGGCTGGACAAATCGAGCCCTGATCCTTATTCTGCTCCTCTTCGCCGCAATCGCGCTCGCCGCAGCCGTCTGGCTCATTATCGCCATGGTGAAATACCCAAAGCCAGAGCCGAAAACAGCTTGAACGAGTTACACTAGTTACACTGCAACTGCTCTATCTTCCGGTGGGGAAGCGGGGCACGCGCTCCGCTCCCGCCATGCGTAACCCTTTATTGAAAAAAGAGGCGAGGCATCATGTTATATAAGATCAAAAAAATAATTTTCTTTCTATTTGCCTTTTTATCAATTCCAGTTCTATTTGCCTGGATTTTGTATGATCTGGATTCGGCCTTCAATATTGGCTACAAAATAGGAATAGAAATCGTACCTGATTACCTTTTCCGTGGTGACGCGATCATGCTCCCCCTGTTTTTATCCATTCTGTTTCCAATACCGGGTTCACTCATCTATCTGATTTTTTATCGCAGGGAATGCTGCATTTGGCCAAAGCTGCTAATGCTTTTTGCGGGCACCAGTGCCTTTATTGTGCCTTACCTCGCCGACGATGGACATCATCCAGCAATTAAGACGCTTCTAATCGCCAATGCCGCGATTGCGCTTGCCACCATCATCTGGCTCATCGTCGCCATGGTAAAATACCCAAATCCAGCGTCGAAATTGGCCTGAGCAGACCATATCGACCCGCAAAGCATCCAGCGGGGAAGGGCGGGTCAGCATGCCCTTCCCCGCCTTTTTCATGTTATCACCCCATAACATCCCGCCAAAAAATTGTAAGTTCTCCTCCGCCGTGCTATAATCCCTTTTATATAGCATCGGTAAACAAGGGGAAACAGCGCCGCCCGACAGCCGCAAAGCCACGTTTGCTGCGTTCTCGGCCTCGGCTGGCGCGCAGGCTGCGGGGG
>OKRX01002807.1_pt1 | contig 11191 bp, 9 predicted proteins | sample 1601241 | NCBI WGS metagenome assembly OKRX01 (sample SAMEA3541500, study PRJEB24748) | human gut metagenome | biome: human gut; feature: human-associated habitat; material: faeces | place: China | collected 2012
ACATCCGCACCATGCTGCACATGGAGCGCATCGCCGCTGAGTGGAAGCGGGTCCATGGCCATGAGGCCACGGAGGAGGACGTGGACGCCGTGTATGCTCAGTTTGAGCCTAAGCTGTTCTCCATTCTGGACCAGTATGCCGCTCCTAAGCCCTTTGCGGTGGAGACGGCGGCCAAGCTGCGGGAGATGGGACTGAAGATCGGTTCCACCACCGGGTATACCGACGCGATGATGAATATTGTTGTGCCGAAAGCAGCTCAGCAGGGCTATGCTCCCGACTGTTGGGTCAGCCCCGACGGAGCAGAAGGAAAGGGCCGCCCCTATCCCTATATGATCTTTGCCAATATGCAGAAGCTGGGTGTTACCTCAGTTCGAAATGTGGTGAAGGTAGGGGATACCATCTCCGATGTGAAAGAGGGCGTCAACGCCGGTGTTTGGACGGTGGGCGTCGTTGAGGGCAGCTCGGAGCTGGGGCTGAGCCAGGAGGAATTTGAGGCTCTGACTCCCCAGGAGCGGGAGGCTGCCTGCCGGAAGGTCGAGGAGAGCTTCCGGGAAGCGGGAGCCCAGTTTGTGATCCAAAATTTGTCTCAGCTGCCGGAGCTGATCTGTGCGCTGGGAAATTAAAAAACAGAAGTAAGGGCCGCATTGCAGTCGGAATGTTCCGGCTGCAATACGGCCCTTTCGGCATTTGCATGGGATAACGTTTAAAGACTATTTCAAATTGACGCGGAACCCGATCAGGCCCTCTTTTTTATAGGCGGTAATAGTTCCACGATGGCTTTTGACAATGGATTGGGCGATGGACAGCCCGACCCCAAAGCTGCCGGAAAAAGTACGTACCCGATCGGCGCGGTAGAATCGGTCAAACAGTCGCTCCAGCTCCAGACTGTCTACCTCAGCGTAGGTATTCTCCACCGTCAGGATGGGGTGCCGCCGCTGGTAGAGCCGGACTTGAATCTTGCCTCCGGCATCGCAGTATTTTACCGCGTTGTCCAGCAGAATAGCAGCCAGCTTGCGGATGAGCGCTTCATCTCCGTGGTAAGAGAGGGAGGGGGCAATGTCGCTGAAAAGGATATGGCCCCGCTCCTCAGCCAGATATTGAAATTCAGAGACGGTATCATTGATGGCACCGCTCAGATCAAAATCAGCATAGAGAAGGCGGGCGTCGCTCTCATCCATACGGGACAGAGTAACCAGTTGGTTGATGAGCAGGCCCATACGCTCCCCCTCGCTGCGGATATCATCCAACCATTCATTTTTCCCATATTCCGATTCCAGAATATCCAGATTGGACAAGATCAGCGTAAGAGGAGTTTTCAGCTCGTGGTTGGCATCAGTGATAAACTGCTTTTGTTTTTCATAGCCTTCCGACACCGGACGTACTACCCGCTTGGAGATGATGACGGTCAAAGTCAGGATCAATACGGCACTTCCAAGCAGGATAAGAAATATCGTGAACAACATAAGGTTTGTTGTATTCTTGTACATGGTCCCGTTGACGAATACCAGAATTGCCCCATCTTCCGTAGAGGTAATTTTATAGCGGTATTCTGACACCCAGCCCCGCTCTTTTATGTTGTTCATTGCCTGCGATGCGTAGTGCTCCACTTCCGACTGGGAAATCGTAGAAACGGAATCTATATTGACATCGGTTACTTCCTGCTGCTCGTTGAGCCAAACCGTAAAAAAGCGGGTACTGAACCGGGTCTCTTCCGTAATGGCGTCGGTATAGAAAAATCGGGAAGGAGTATGCGGTTTAGAGGAATCAAACTCTGGGAAAAAACCGTTGTTTGCTGCGATGGTATCGGTGAGCGTGTCCAAACAGTATCATCCTGATCTGAACCCGGGCAACGAAGAGGCTGCAAAGAAAATGAACGAGATCAATGCGGCTTATGAGCAGATCAAAAATCCCGGTCAGACTAATTCTGCCTATGGCTACGGAGGGCAGGGAGGATATGGCGGCTCTTCCGGCAGCAGGGAACAGGGGACATGGTACGGTCAGGCATACGGAGAATCCTCAGACGAATTTTTTGATCCCTTTGGCTGGAATGGGCGGCAGGGCAGAGCGCCGGTGTTCCGCAAGTCGGCCTTGCTCTATATCTTGGCAGCGTTCCTGCTGCTGAATCTCCTTTCCTCCTTTTTGACCCGCTCTGCTTACTCCCAGGCCCAGGAACAGTTGGGTTGGCAGATGGAGCAGTTTGAACAATACCAGCAGATGTTCCCGGATGAGTTTCCAAATCAGCAGACACAGCCGGATGAGGACAGGACGCAGGAGAATGACACAGCCCAGGACGGTGCAATGGGAGAGAGACCGTTTATGCCCTTCCAGGGAACGGAGAATCTGCCGTAATACACCTTTGGCAGAGGACAAAATCAAAGGACAAAGGAGCACAGTAATATGGCTAGAATCATCGGGATAGATCTGGGTACCACCAACTCTTGCGTGGCGGTATGTGAGGGAACCGAGCCGGTCATTATCCCCAATGCACAGGGAGGACGGACTACACCTTCCATCGTTGCCTTTTCCAAGACGGGAGAGCGGCTGATCGGTGATCCGGCAAAGCGGCAGGCAGTAACCAATCCGGAACGGACCATCCAGTCCATCAAACGGGACATGGGAACCGACCGAAAAATCTATGTGGACGGGAAATGCTATACACCGGAACAGATCTCTGCCATGATCCTGCAGCAGTTGAAGGCAGATGCGGAAAGCTATCTTGGCGAGCCGGTGACAGACGCTGTCATCACAGTGCCCGCTTATTTTACCGATTCACAGCGGCAAGCGACAAAAGACGCCGGGACAATTGCCGGGCTCAATGTGCAGAGAATCATCAATGAGCCCACTGCCGCCGCGCTTGCCTATGGGATCGATAAGGAAGAACCCCAGATTATCATGGTATATGACCTGGGAGGCGGGACCTTTGATGTATCCATTCTGGACATCGACGGCGGAGTTATCGAGGTCCTTGCCACTTCAGGCAACAATCATCTGGGCGGCGATGATTTTGACCAGTGTATCAGTGACTGGCTGGTAAAAGAGTTCAAGAAAGAACATAAAATCGATCTCTCAAAGGATATGCTTGCCATGCAGCGCATCCGGGAAGGGGCAGAGAAAGCAAAGATTGAGCTGTCCAGCATGGTAACTACACAAATCAGCATTCCCTTTATCGCCACGGGAAAACAGGGACCGATCCATCTGGAGCAGACTCTGAGCCGGACAAAATTTAATGAGCTGACAGATCATTTGGTTCGTCAGACGATGGAACCTGTGAAAGCGGCTCTGGCGGACTCCAATCTGTCTGTGCAGCAGATCAGCAAAGTGTTGATGGTGGGCGGTTCCAGCCGTATTCCTGCGGTGCAGCAGGCAGTCAAAGATCTCATTGGGAAAGAACCATTCCGAGGAATCAATCCGGATGAGTGCGTGGCGATGGGAGCCTGCCTGCAGGGCGGCGTGCTGATGGGGGCGGTGAAGGGACTGCTGCTGGTAGACGTTACGCCCCTTTCACTGGGAATTGAAACAGTGGGCGGTGTGTGTACCCGCTTGATTGAGCGCAATACCTCCATTCCCATTACCAAAAGTCAGATTTTTACCACGGCAGCCAGCTTTCAATCCTCAGTAGAAATCCACGTTCTGCAGGGAGAGCGGCCCATGGCCCGACAAAATAAAAGCCTGGGAAAGTTCAAACTGCATGGTATTCGCCGGGCTCCCCGGGGAGTTCCACAAATCGAGGTCACTTTTGCAATCGACGCCAATGGAATTGTCAACGTGTCGGCAAAAGACCTGGATACCGGGAAGCGCCAGGAAATTACCATTCAAGGGTCGGGTAATTTGAGCCGGGAAGAAGTTGAGCGCTGCATCAAAGAGGCACAGCGCTATGCGGAGGATGACGCCCGGGCCAGGACTGAGGTTCAAGCAGCTGAGCATTTGGAAACGTTGATGTATCGCAGTCAGGAGATTCGGAAGAAGGCTGATAAAGAGCAGAAAAAGCGGTTGGATGAATTGGTGAAAAGAGGAAAACACGCGTTAAAGCATAAAGATTCTCAACAGATCAAAGAAATCGCTTGTGAACTGGAAAAATTTCTGAATGAGGCAGGCCGCGCTTAGAGGTCTCCATTCCTGTAATGCGATTTAAAGAGGGCCGCACAATTTGTGCGGCCCTCTTTAAATAAGTGGTCAAACGGTCTCTTTACTTGTGGGCAGACCAATGGTCCAGAATGGTCTGTTGGATACCAGAGGCGGAGATATCTCCCGCCATCAAAGGAGGCGTGCTGCAGTGGGGGGCCAGAGCCTGGGCGGTGACCGGACCGATGCACACACAGACAGGACCCTCTGGGATGGAACCAAAGGTTTTCAGAAAGAAGTCCACCCCGCTGGCACTGGAAAATACAAGATAGTCACTTTGTTGGACCTGTGAGCACAAAACAGTACAGTCCAGCTCCGGGGCCTGGAGGGTGTATAGGGGGATGTCCTCTGTGTGGGTGTGCTCCGCGAGACGGCGGTACAGCTCCGGAGAGCCCAAAGCAGAGCGAAACAGATATACCGGCTCACCCTGGGGGACGGCGTCCACCAGAGCCTGGGCCAGAGCCTGCGTGGTGTGGACCGGGGGACAAAGGTCAGCATGAATGCCATGGCTAGCCAGGGAGGCTTCGGTAGCCTTGCCAATGGCGGCAAAGCGGCAGGCGTGGAGCTTTCTTAGATCGATGTTCTGTTCCTTCAAACGGCGGAAGAAACAGTCCACTCCGTTCTGGCTGGTGAGCACCACCCAGCGGGGGGCATCGTCACACAAGGTGTTCAGGTCAAACGAGCAGGGCAGTTCCTCCATTTGAGAGGTCAGAGCAGCAAAGGAGCGGGCGCCCAGTGGAGAAAGAGCGTCGTTCAGCCGCTGCTGAAGAATGGGAGTGCCTACCAGCGCCACCTGCACTCCCTCCAAAGGCCGGGCGGAGGAAGAAGTAAGATCCAGTGCGGCGGTTTCCCCTACCACGATCACCGCTGGAGGCTGGACGTTTGCCTGTTCCGCGGCCGCAGCAAGTTGTCCCAGCGGGGCACGGACCGTAGCCGGGTGAGGCGCGCAGCCGCCGGAGACCACAGCGGCAGGAGTTTCCGGAGAGCGGCCGGCAGAGATAAGTCCCTGAGCGATCTCTCCAAGGTGAGACAGTCCCATCAAAAATACAAGAGTACCCTCCAGATTGGCCAGACGGTCAAAGTCATCCCGACCTCCTTGGGCGGTGTGGGCAGTGACCACGTGGAAGCCGCGGCTCAGCCCCCGGTGGGTCACCGGGATGCCAGCCAGGGCGGGGATAGCGATGGCGGAGGAAATGCCAGGCACCACCTGGAAGGGGATGCCTGCCGCCTGGAGAGCCAGCGCCTCCTCACCGCCCCGGCCAAAGACAAAGGGGTCGCCTCCCTTGAGCCGGGCCACCCGCAGGCCCTGTTTGGCCAGTTCCACCAGAGTTTGAGAAATCTTCTCCTGGGGAGCGGAATGACGGCCCAGCCGCTTGCCCATGTAGATGCGCCGGGCCTGGGGCGGAGCGGCCTGAAGCAGCTCGTCAGCAATGAGATCATCGTAGACCACTGCATCGCACTGGCGCAGCAGCTCCAGTCCGCGCAGAGTGATCAAGTCGGCCTGGCCGCAGCCTGCGCCGATGAGATAGACGCAGCCGGTAGATTGGCTCATGGAAGTTCCTCCGTTTCAAAGCTGAGTAAGGATTGCGTCTCCTCCCGGGAGAGGGGACCGCCGGCCTGGAGTGCGGCGGAAAAGAGCCGGGAGAGACAGGCAGAGCGCTGGGGTTGAGACAGTGCGCTGCCTTTCAGTTCCTCCCGGACACCATCCATCCAAAGAAGAATATCTTCGAGATTGCCGGGGAGCAGCATCTCAATTTGCTCTTTCAAATAGTGGGCAGCGGAAGGACTTTTACCGCCGGTGGAGATGCCCACAGTCAGAGGTCCCCGCCGGACCACGGAGGGGAAGAGGAAAGTGCTTTCCGTTCCAGGGTCGGCCACATTCACCGGAATATTTCGCTCTCGGCACAGTCGGGCAATGCGGCTGTTTAATTCCCGGTCATCGGTGGCGGCAAGCACAAAGAAAGCACCCTCCAGCAGGGCGGGGGAGAAGGGCTCCCGCCGCAGGGTCAGACCGGACAGAGTCTCCAGCTCCGGGAGGACTGAGGGGGCGCACACGGTGAGGTGAGGGCCGTAGGGCAGCAGGGTGCGGATCTTCCGGGCAGCTACCGGACCGCCTCCCACCACCAATCCCTGTTTCTGGTTCAGGTCTATGAAAAGTGGAAAGTAGGCCATGGACGGGCCTCCTTTCAGTCGTAGTAATAGCGCCAGCCGTTGGGAGTATCCACCCGGCGGATATGGGCCTGGAACACCTGGTCCAGGGCGCCGGACTGGAAGACTTCCTCCGGCGAGCCCTGCTGCACCATCTGCCCTTCCTGGAGCAGAACGCAGCGGTCGGAGAAGCGCAGAGCCAAACACAGGTCGTGAAGGACCAGGACCACTGCGGTGCCCTGCCCGGCCATCTGTTGGGCTACGGTCATGAGACTCAGCTGGTGCTGAATGTCCAGATAGGTGGTGGGCTCGTCCATCAGGATGGTCTGGGTCTCCTGGGCCATAGCCATGGCCAGATAGACCTTCTGGCGCTGGCCGCCGCTGAGACTCTGTACGGGGCTGTCCGCCAGTTCCCAGGCGTCCGAGCGCTCCATGGCGCGCCGGGCGGCCTCATAATCTTCCTTGCGGTAGCGTCGGGGATAGGAGAGGTAGGGAAAACGGCCGTGGAGCACCATCTTCCGGGCAGTGATGTTGGGGATGGTGCGGGATTGAGGCATATAGGTGATTTTCTGGGCCATCTGGCGGCGGGTCAGATTCTTGACCGGTACACCGTCCACGGTGATCTGACCGCCGTCCATGGGATGGAGCCCGGCAATCGTGCGCAAAAGGGTGCTCTTCCCGCTGCCGTTGGGGCCAAGCAGAGTAAGCACCTGACCGGGGCGCAGGGCGAGAGAGATGTCCTCTACCACCAATTTGGAGCCGTACCCGGCGCTGACATGTTGAAGCTCAATCATGGATACGGCCTCCTCTCTGCCGAAGAAGCAGCCAAATAAAGAATGGCCCTCCTGCCAGGGACAGTACGATGCCCACCGGAACCTCAAAGGGGGCAAAGAGCAGCCGGGCGGCCAGGTCACACAGGGTGAGCAGAGCCGCACCTCCCAGGGCACAGGAAAGAAGCAGCGGGCGGCTGTCTTCCCCGATACAGCGGCGCATGATGTGGGGGACAATAAGTCCCACAAAGCCTAAAAGGCCGCAAAAGCTGACGGCAGCTCCTGCCAAAGCGGCAGCCAGGGCCAGAAAGAGCAGACGAAGCTGTTTGACCGGAAGTCCCAGGCTGCGGGCCGTATCGGAACCCAGGGCGAGAATGTCCAATTCGCTGGTCAGAGACAGCAGCAGGATCATGGCAACCAGGATGACCCAGAAAGCGGGGCGCAGCTTGTCAAAGGAGAGATTGGTCAGGCCGCCGATGCGAAAGTCGGAATAGCCCAGGACCGCATCGGGAAAGAAGGTGATCACCGCGTCAATGCCTGCGCTGAAAATGTTGGATACCGCCACACCGGCCAGTACCAAGGTGATGCGGCTGGCTCCAGTGCGCTCTGCGATGAACAATACCACCAGTACTCCCACCAGAGCACCAAAAAAGGCGGCCAGAGGGGTCAGCCACAGGGCATAGGGGGCCACAGCCCCCACCAGTACCACCATGAGTCCGGCCCCGGAGTTTACCCCGATAATGTTGGGGGCGGCCAGGGGATTGTGCAGTACGCTCTGGATCACGGCACCGGACACCGCCAGGGCCATCCCAGCCAGCAGGCACCCGGCGGTGCGGGGCAGGCGGGCCAGCAGTACGATTTTGGCCTCCGTTGTACCGGTCAGCTGTCCCAGCAGGATTTTGGGCAGCAGAGCAGGGGAGACAAACACCGGACCAAAACAGATGCTGGCCAGAGCGGCCAGCACCGTGAGCAGGATCAGAAATCCAAATACCTTGACGGTACGGGAATTACTGCGGATAGAGAATGTCTGCCAGTTTTTCATAGGCTTCCCCCCAGCGCGCGTTGGGTTTCAGATTGTACAAAGAGTGCTCCAACGTATAGAACCGTCCCTCCTGTACCGCACGCAGGCTCTGCCAGGCGGGATTGGACAGAAGCGTGCGTTCCAGAGTCTGCTGGGCGTCGGTGGGATCAGAGCCCTGGAGGACGACGAAGATGTAGTCGGGATCGGCGGCCATAATGGCTTCCAGGCTCAGGTCCTCCAACAGAGCGCTGTCCTGGTCGGCCACATTGATGCAGCCCAGGTCGGCCAGCATTTCGCCCAGCAGAAAGTCCGTGCTGCCCTTCACTTTACAGCTGGAGCCGGTGGCGCGCATACAGAGAATGGTGGGCTGAGAGCCGTCCTGACGGGCCACCGCCTGATCGATTTCCTTGCCGATCTCCTCGCCGTATTGGACATACCGCTCCGGGCATCCGGTGAGTTGGGTACAGATCTCCAGCATGCGCAGATAGTCGGTAAAATTCTGAATGTCAAAATAAGCAACCGGGATGTTGGCCTTCTCCAGGGAATCCTTCATGTCCACATTGGCCGTGGTGTTGCAGCTGGCCAGGACAAAATCGGGCTGGGCAGAGAGAAGCACTTCAAAGTTTGGCTCTTTGATGGCACCCAGGTCTAAAACTGACTCATCCAGTCCCAGGTCAAAGGAAGTCCAGGCGTCGTTGGCAGTGGCCACCAGGGTGGATTGTCCTCCGGCCAGACACCAGATATCGGCGAAGCTGCCGATGAGAGCGGCCACTCGCTGGGGATGATCCACCGTGACCGTGCGGCCCAGATCATCGGTAAAGGTGACAGCCTGGGATTGAGAGGAAGAAGTATTGGAAGTGGAGCTGCTGCTCTGGGCGCTGTTAGATGAAGCAGGAGCGCAAGCAGTAAGGGAGCAGACTAACAGGATAGCCGCCAGGGGGCGAAGTACAGTTCGATTCATGAAGAGGCCTCCTAATGTGATTTCGGTTCATTTGATCACAGTGGGAGCATGGCCCCCTCTTCTGTGTCACTCACAATACTACTATATTTTTGTTTGGTTCGTCAATTTTTCTTTTCTAATCAGCAGGATTTGAATTTCAGAAGGAAACAAAAATCCCCGGAAGATACAAAGACAGTATCTTCCGGGGACAAACAGATTATTTCCGAGCAGAGTGCTGGTAGTAATTGATGAGACAGCCGTCGGCCAGGATCTGGCGCTCGGGTGCCGTGAGATGGCCCAGGGAGACGGGGAAGGAAGTAACCGTTCCGTCATGAACGGCGTAGGCGGTGGCCTCCTCGCCGCCCTCCAGCAGTACTTTGCGGATACCGGGGACAAAGACCCAGTCGCCGTTTTCTACCACATCGGCGGACTTGACCAGGAAGGGCAGCATGCCCCAGTTGATGCAGTTGGAGCGGTAGCGCTTGGTAGCGTACTCCAGAGCCAGGTTGGCTCCGGCGCCCAGCACCCGTTGGCAGGAGGCAGCCTGCTCCCGGGCAGAGCCATCGCCGGGCTTGTTGGCATAGATGGTGCTGGCGATGACGGTGTTGGCGGGATCGACATTGAGGCCAGAAGTTTTCAGGGCCTCGTAAACAGAGGCAACCTCGTCGCCGGTGACCTCACCGGCCTCCCGTTTTTTCTCCAGAGCAAGGATAGCCTTGGCGCGGCCTACATATTCCGGGTCCTTTCGGGACAGGGTGAACTCCGCCAGGCGCAGGGGATTGGAGCGGTAGGAGGAGGTCTCGCCGGAGGGGATGAGCTCGTCAGTGGTGGTTACGGGGTCGGTGATGTGGCTGACTACCTTCAACAGAATGTCGTCGCTGAGGGCAGGCATCTTGGGCCAATCCTTGATGTTGGGGCCGAATTTCAGTTCAGCCTCGGGTTCCGGCTTGCCCCAGCCGTTGTACACCCGCTTGGCATACACGCCGCCGTCAAAGTGGTAGGCGGGGATGGAGTAGTCCACATCCAGCTCGGTGGCGGCGGTGAGACGGCCGCCGTTGCGGGCGGTGGCGGCGATAGAACGGGCGTCCATCAGGGCTACGCCGGCCATCTGGCCCTCGCCGGGCTTGGAGCCCTCCCGGTTGGGGAAGTTGCGGGTGGTGTGACGCACGGACAGGGCGTTGTTGGCAGGGACATCCCCGGCTCCGAAGCAGGGGCCGCAGAAGCAGGGCTTGAAGAGGACTCCGGCCTCCAGCAGCGCCTGCTGCACGCCGTTTTGCATCAGCTCCAGATTTACCGGGATGGAGGGGGGATACACCGACAGAGAGAAGGGGCCGCAGCCCACGTCACCGCCGGAGAGAATGGCGGCGGCCTCGGCAATGTTGTCATACATTCCGCCGGCGCACCCGGCGATGATCCCCTGCTGCACCACCAGCTTGCCGTCCACCACTTGGTCGGTGAGGGAGAGGGTGGCCTTGCCGCCGAACTGCTCCGCCGCCCGCTGCTCCACCTGACGCAGATAATCGCCGGGATCGTGGAGCAGCTCCCGCAGCGTCACCGCCTCGGAGGGGTGGAAGGGGAGGGCGGCCATGGGCTCCAGCCGGGAGAGGTCTATGGAGATCATGGCGTCGTAGCAGGCACCCTCCTCCGGGGCCAGCCGGGTATAGGCCTCCGGCCGTCCGTGGATGGTCAGGTACTCCGCCACGGCATCGTCCGTCTGCCAGATGGAGGACAGGCACGCCGTCTCCGTGGTCATTACGTCGATGCCGATGCGGTAATCCATAGGCAGATGAGCCACGCCGGGACCGGCAAACTCCAGAATTTTGTTTTTGGCGAAGCCGTTTCCATACACGGCCCCGCACAGGGCGATGGCCACGTCGTGGGGACCCACGCCGTGGGGCGGTGTGCCGGTGAGCCACACCAGCACCACCTGCGGGGCGGCGATGTCATAGGTGTTGCGTAGCAGCTGCTTCACGATCTCCGGGCCGCCCTCGCCCACGCCCATGGTACCCAGAGCGCCGTAACGGGTGTGGCTGTCGGAGCCGAGGATCATGCGGCCGCAGCCGGCCATCATCTCCCGCGCATACTGGTGGATCACCGCCTGATTGGCGGGGACGTAGTTTCCGCCGTACTTCACGGCGGCATTGCCAGGATTTTATTTCATTTTCTGCGAGTATAAAGTTGAAATAAAAA
>OKRX01002818.1_pt1 | contig 11159 bp, 4 predicted proteins | sample 1601241 | NCBI WGS metagenome assembly OKRX01 (sample SAMEA3541500, study PRJEB24748) | human gut metagenome | biome: human gut; feature: human-associated habitat; material: faeces | place: China | collected 2012
GCCGGCACGATGCCGCAGCCTATCTCGTCTGTCACCAAAACACGGTTCTTGGGTCCGGCCAGCAGCTCCTCCAGATAGTCTCTCAAGTGCCCTCGCCCTCCTTCAGCCGTCGAAACCGCTCCATGTCAAAGGAGGGGTTCACCCCGGAAGCCTGGATCAGCGCCCCGCAGCCGGGGCACCGCTCCTGCTCCGCCTCCGCCCGGCATGTGGGGCACAGCTGATCCAGCTCCTCCTGGTCATCTAGCAGTTGGTTGAGCAGGCACCACAGGTAGTCCCGCTCCTTCATCTGTCTGGCCCGCCTCTCGGTGGGCAGAGCGCCGAACTGCTTCAGCACCCTCCAACGCAGGCGATCCCCGGGGCTGCCGGCTAGTTTTTTTTTACGTTTTCCAACTCCTCCGCTGTTCCTGCGGCGGAGGGGGTCTCCTTCCGGTCGAACTCTCTCCACCGCCCGGCCAGAGCGGCGATCTCACTCACCGTCAGCCCTGCCAGCACCGCCCGTCCACTGTCAAATACCGGCTTTTCTCCGCTCTCCAGCGCCCGGGCCAGCAGGCATGCGTTGGAGCACAGGGCCCGCTCCCCCTGGCTCTCCGCCAGCTGGGCCGCCTCCCGCCGGGCCTCCAGAACTTCCAGGGCGGACAGCAGCCTCAGCTCCATGCCATTCTCCAGTTCCATGCGGTCTGCGCCCGCCAAAATCGACCACACCACTATCACACCCCCGTCTCAATGCGCTTGGAGGCCACGATGGTCACCTTCTCCACCACCATGGCACCCAGGGTGCCCGCCTCGCTGATGCTGCTCCACTGGCAGTCGGAATAGATGATCTTTCGGTCCGGCTTGCAGATCACCAGAGAGAAACCGCTCAGCCCGTAAAAGTCGATGCCGTCCCGGATGGCCTCGTCGGTGGCGTACAACCGGGTCAGCTCCAGCACATGGCTGGTCTGGCCCGGCACCGTGGCCACCGGCTCGCTCTCTCCAAAGGCCTCCACCGCCGAGCTGGTCTTGCTGGCCTTGGCGGAATAGCTCTGCACCACTGCCACCTTGACTCCATCCACCTCCAGATAGATGTCGCTGCTGGTGGGAAATCCTGCGATACTCACTCTGCTCCCTCCTCACTGTCTGTCCTTTGCCGGCGGCCTGTCATACGGTGATGTGGGCCGTCAGCCAGATCTGGTTCAGCCCCTGGGCCGCCGAGAAGGAGAACTCCACCTGGCACACCGTGGGGTTGTCCGGGTCGGCGGACACCGCCACATTGTCATAGCCGGAGATGATCTCCCGCTCCTTTCGGTTCTCCAGCTCCAGCACCACCTGGGAGCGGATGGCCCCCCGGCTCTGCTCCGTGTTCTTGGCCCGGTGGAACTTGCTGCGCAGGGCGGAGCGGATTATTTATCAAACTGGATATCCGAAAAGTTATTGGTTTTCTTACTGGAAAGACAGCTAGAAAAACAATCGAGGAAATGAAAGCCGGAGGCTTTGGAGAAAGTGCAAGACTTTCTGGTAAAGTTTCAGGAACAAAAAAGAAGAAAAAAGCAAAAGATTCAAAGAGTAAACGAAAGGGCATGGACATCATGACTCCTTCCGGACAGATTAAGCTGCCGGGAAGTGACGAGGTTATGCAATCTACGGGAAGTGATATTACAGATGTTTTACATGGAAGTGAGCCAACAGATCCGATTGCAGAAGAAACCTCGTCAGCAACAGATATTCTTGAAGAAAGACAGAAACCTTCTCATAAAGGATATTTTAAAATTGTGAAAGAAATCATGCTGACTCATACCGATGAAGTAATCTGAGAGTGAGCAAAAGAAGAACGGGAGGAAAGTGACATGAAAGGAAAAAAGCATAGCAAAAGGCTTGCTGCCTTTATGCTTGCACTGGTTCTTATAGCAACAACGGTTATAAATCCGGGAAGTATTACTTCTGTATTTGCGGAGACCGCAGAAGAAGCTAAAACAGCATCTGAGAAAAAGACAGAGGCAGAGAAAAAAGAAGAACCGACAACAAAAGCAAAAGAAGAAACAACGACAGCAAAAAAGGAAGAGACAACAACAAAGGCGAAAGAAGAAGTAACAACAGCCAAAAAAGAAGAGACAACAACAAAGGCGAAAGAAGAAACAACAACAACCAAAAAAGAAGAGACAACCAAGCCAGAAGAAGGAACGACTGGAAATAGATCAGCTAAAAAGATAAAAACAGTTGGAAATCCTAATGCAGCGGGCAGTTCTACAGAAAAGGATAAGACGGAAGAAGATAAGAAAGAGGAAGAAGTAAAAACTTATACCGTATCTTCTGGAACTTATACAAAAGGAACCATTACAGTCAATGCTGTAAAGAAAGATGGTACAGCCGTAAAGACAACAGCCGATGATGAAAATGCAATTCATTTAGAGGATATTAAGGCAGACAGCACCTTGACAGTTACTTTCAAAGTAAACGAAGCTGCTGGAATGAAGATTGCTTCTGCAAAAGTAGATGGCAAAGAATATATAACTAATTCTAAGGAAGATAAGAGTACAGTAACTGTTGAAAATGTAAAAGTTACAGAGAATATAACGATTAGTGCATCTTTTGTTGAAAAAACAATGGAACTTCAGGAGAATGCACAGTACTCTATCAAAGACAGAAAAGTGACATTTGAAGCATCAGCTTATAACTTTAATCAGTATAAAGTTAATGATGGAAAATGGACAGAGATTTCTGATAAAAAGGAAAATCCAAAGACATTTGGAACAGACGGAAAATACACGATTCAAATGAGACATTACAGCGAAAAAGTGGGTCACACTTATACTTCTCAGAAGAAAAAAATTGTGATAGATACAGAGGCACCAATTATTGAGGCAATGAAAGCCGACGGATGGGTAGATGGTAGTTACAGCCTGACAATACCAGTAACGGATAAAGTCAGTGGAGTAGAGAAAATCAGTTGGGTTTCTGGAAATAAAAAAGGTGAGATTACAGGCTCTAATGGAAAGTTTGTGTTAGCGGCAGATAAGATTCTTGAGGGAGAGCATACATATTCTTTTACAGCAGCAGATAAAAAAGGTAACATAACAGAAAAAGCAGTGTCTGTTATGATTAAAAAAGATTCTGTGAAACCAGAATTAAAAGTAACAGACAGTGCAGGACAGGAGTTAAAAGGTCTTAATGGCTGGTATGGAAAGAACGAAAAGATTTCTGTAAAAGTAAAGGCTGGGGCTTCTGGTATTACAGAAGTAACATATGCAGCAAATGGAAAAACGCAGACACTCGGAAAGGCAGCAGCAAATAAAGAAGCAGAATATACATTTACTCCGATGGAGGGAAGTTATTATTCTGAAATCAAAGCTGTAAGTGGCAGCGGGGTAGAAACTACAGTTGCAAAGACAATCCAGTTGGATGGTACGGCACCAGAAAATGGCTGTATTAAATATGTTGTAAAAGACAGTGATGCAGAAAGTGAAAAAGATAAAAGCTATACAGTAGAAAGTCTTGCAGATTTAGCAGAAGATGATGATACATTATCTGTTGACATTGAAGTATTTGTACAGGATGTTTTATCCGGCATAGCTTCTATAAAAGCAGAAAATCTTACCTTTAGTTCACCAAAGACAGTGGCACTTGATGGAAAAGAAGGTTCTTACTATGAAGTTACTGCTACAGGACTTACTGTAGCACAGGCAAAAGCATTAAAGGTAAAAGCAACAGATATCGTAGGAAATGTATGTGATGATGTAGCTTTAGAGGTTATCTCTAAGAATTCTAAGGTAACAAAACTTGGAGATATTGTGGCACCTACATTTGCAGTCAATATGGAAGAAAACCCGGTAAAGACGGAGAATAATACGTTATATTATGATAAGGCGGTTACTCCGGAATTTATCGTTAATGAAGCAGAAAGCTTTAAAGATAAAGCAGGAAAGATTGACTACAGTTATACAGTGAATAAAGCAGGAGTTGACATTACTGATATTTCAGAAGATGGAAGTGTTCATACTTTTAAGGCACCAAAATTGACAGATGGAACGTATACAATTACTTTTAAGTATACAGATGGTGCAGGAAATATAATGAAGTCTGATAGTGAAAAGCTGACAGGTGGAATTTATATGTCACAAACTATCGTAGTAGATACTAAAATGCCAATAATCAGCAATGTAGATATTACAGATAACTGTAAAGCAGGATGTAAAGATGGCGATGTCTATTACATGGATGAACAGGGTATTACTTTCAATTTTACAGTAACGGATGAGAATGTGGCACCAGAAGATATCGAAATCGTTGCTAAGAATGAAGATAGTAATGAACAGGTCATTACAAACTTTACAAAAGAAAATTCTAAAGTTAATGGAAAAACGGTGTGGAACTGTAAATATACTGTAAAAAATGGTGATTTAGCAGATGGTGTATGGACATTCAAAGTACAGATAAAAGATCAGGTAAATCATCGTAAAGAACAGATTGTAAATTATAAGTATGATTTTAGTCTGGAAGCGCCAGAAATAACAATTACATATAATAAGCCAGAAAAAACAGTAACAAAAGATACAACAGATTATACCAATGAAACTTATACTGTGCAGATTCAGATTGGAAATGAGAAAGAAGATGCTGAAGGAATAAATGTTGCTTTAGATGCACAGGAAAATGGTAATGCATACGCAGTCACTCCAGAGGAAAATGGAAATATTTATACCTATACTTTTGATGGAAAAGATAAGGAAGAGTGTATTTATACCTTTAATGTTACCTGTACAGATAAACATAAAAGAAGTCTTACAATAAAAGAAGGTTCTGAGGCAGTTAAGGGTTTCCGAACGATTGTGGTCGATAAAAAAGCTCCCGAAATCAGCCAGCCTGTATTAGGTGTGGACGACAAAAATAAAGATGTAAATTGTCCTGAAAAAGAAGATGGGAAGTATTATCCAAATGCGACAGGAACGAAATTAAGCTTTAGTGTAACAGAAAAAAATATGAGCTTAGACAAAAACGGCAATCCAGTTGCGGATGCAGTCAAAGTAATCGGTACCAGACAGGATAAAACAGAAACAGCAGAACTGTTGTGTGGAAAAAACTGCACAGTCTCTGTGGAAAAAAATACACCTGATACATGGAACTTCACTTATGATATAAAGAATGACTCCTTTGATGAGGGTGACTGGACATTTACGGTAGCAGCAAAAGATTTCTTAGATAATACTGAAAATAAAGATGTAGATGGAATATTTAGCTTTGACAAAAGAAAACCAGAAATAATAGTTAGTTATGATACTGCAAATGAGAAAGTGTATGAAGGTGATTCTACGCATTATACAAATGCAGAAGAATATAAGGTTACTGTCAAAGTTACAAATTATGAGAAAGATGCTAATAAAGTAAAGGTAAGATTTGTAAACGATTCTGCTGTACAAGAAGAAGTAAGCAATGAATTTAAACGAGTAGATAATAGTAATACGTTTGAATATACATTTAAAACTTCAGAAGATGATGAAGTAAAGTATGAAGGTTTACAAATAGTCTGCGTGAACGATAATAGCATTTCATCAGACATAGAAGTATTAGATACTATTGTAACGGACAGAAAAGCACCAGTAATTACTGTAAATTCTATTAATGCAGGCAAGAATAAATCTGCGAAATTTGATGGAAAAAATCATATTTATCTGAAGGTAGATGGCAAAACAGAATCGTCCATTAAATATTTAATTGATGAGACTTATTTAAAAGATGACAGTGTACAGTTAGTATCTGCACAAGCCGCAGAGAATAACATTATAGTAGACAAGGCAGAATGTAGTACAAAAAATGAAAATACTCAGGTATTTTCTATTAATAGTGGTTATTGGACTAACGTTAAGGAAAGTACGGATACATTGACCTTAAAAGCACAGGATAAAGCTGGGAACTCTGCAAAGATAGCAGACAAAAATAAGGCTTTAGCTGACAACAGTATCATTATTGATCGTGTTGCTCCAGAACTTACTGTAACTTATGCTGATGAGGCAGCTAATAAGACGGATAAAGCAGAAAAAGCAGGAAAGAGTAATGGAAAAGAACTGTTCTATAAGAATACGGTGACTCCAGAATACAGTATTAGAGAAAACAACTATCTTGGTGATACTGAGTTTGAAGAAAGTACTACTAATAACACTACACAGGATGCAGAAAAGGCAGCAATTGAGTCTAAGACCATTGCAACTTATGCTGCAAATGAATGGTCAGATAAAAACGTTGATGAACCTAAAATAACAAAAGAAGGTTCCATAACTTACGATGCGGACAGCCACAACTACTTTACAATTACTTATACTGATCCATCAGGAAATAAATTAGTGTTAAATAAGGCGACGTATGGTTCTTTTGATGAGAAAAAAGCGCTTTATCAGAGTCCAGTTACAACGGTTGATAAAACTACACCTGTCATTGAAGCAAGAACAATAACAGGTCATCAGAAAGCTACAGCATACAATAAAGATAAGAAGACAGGAAGACAGTATTATTCTGATGATGCAGTTTCTATTGAAATTAAAGTAACAGAAGAAAACTTTAAAAATGCGTTATTCGGAAATACTATTGCTGGTTTAGGTGAGGAAAAAGCTACCTCTACAGGATTTAAGATTACTTACAGTAAAGATGACAGAATATCTGATGCAATAGAGAATATCATATGTTCTGATACAACTGATGCATCTCTTGCAGAAGATAGTACAAAAGATTATAAATGGAATCCGAAAGGCTGGAAATCAGACTATGTAGGTGGCAAGCGTGTCTGGACGAACACAGTTACCTTCTATACAGAAAAAAACTACAATATTTCTTATGATTGTACAGATTTGGCAGTAAGGAAGGCTGATTCAGAGAGTGACAAAATTACGATTGACCGCACCAAACCAGAAATTAATCTGGTAACAATTGATGCAAATGGTCATAAGAATGATGCAGAGGGAACTTTAAACAGTGATTTTGTTTTCCGAAAAGGAAGTGAACATGCAAGTTTATTAGACTTCTATGACTATGTTACTTTTGGTTATTTCACAAAAGGAAAAATTGCTGTTGTAATTGAAGCACATGATGATGTTTCGGGTATTCAGTATGTTGATGTTGATATAGATGGAGAATCTTCTGAGAGACATCTGATTAGTGATATTGCAAAAGGAAATGGCATGACACATAAAAGTGGTAATACCTGGGGAACAATTATCATAAAGGATGCGGATTACAAAGGTAAGATTAAAGCGAAACCTACGGATATGTCCGGAAATACTGCGAGCAAGTATACAGAGCCTAGAGGTGTGATTTCTGAAACACAGTCTCAGCATAATAAAGCAAAGACAATGAAAATCACTACTCTTACCAAACCAAGTAATACAGCCAATGGAATTAATTACTATAACCGCAGTGTTGCAGTAAATATTTCTATGGGAGACAGTCATTCTGGTCTGAAATCCTGGGGTTATACAGCAGGAACAGCAGTAAAAGATAACAAGAATTACGGAGAAGCAGCAGGAACTACTGATAAAAATGGCAATCCTACTGTAAATAATGTATATTCTATGAACAAGACAGTGACGATGGCTGCAGGAGATACAAACTATACCAATAAAGATAATCCGACAATGGTAGAGACAGAGTTTGAGGATAATGCAGGCTGGACGGAAAAAGCAAATGAAAAATATGTTATTGATGATAAGAAGCCGATAATCAAGGTTGACTGGACAAGTTCAGCAAACGTTATGAATGAAAAATATTATAAGGCAACCAGAGTGGCACATATTACAGTAACAGAGCGTAACTTTAATGAGGCTGGTGTGGACTGGCAGATTAATAATGAGACAGGTGTTGTAAAGAGTGGATGGTCTCATAATGGAGATACACATACCTGTGATGTATCCTTCACAAAAGATGGTGACTTTATCCTTAACTTTAAGATTACAGACTATGCAATGAATTCTGATAGTTATAAAGGAGAAGAATTTACGATTGATAAGACTGCTCCTGTAATTTCTATTAGTTTTGACAGAAATAATCCTTCTAATGGATATTATTTTAACACACCAAGAACAGCCACTCTTCATATTGAAGAACATAACTTTGCAGCAAAAGATGTAACTTATGAACTTAGTGGAAGCAATGATGGAAAAGGAATTGGAAGTCCGACAGCAGGTGGCTGGTCTACAGGTTCTGACCATCATACAGCATCTATCTACTATGGAAGTGATGGAGAGTTTTCACTGAACTTTAACTATACCGATATGGCTGGTAATCCGGCAAATAAGATTCAGACAGAGAAATTTGTTATTGACCTCACAAAACCAGTATGTAAGATTACGAATGTAGAAGACCATGCGGCTTACAATGGAAAGGTTGCACCAGGAATTGAATATTCGGATACGAACCTTGATGAGAATCAGGTAACAGTAAAATTGGTAGGTAATAAAGTAGGCAATGCTTCTTATGAGAAGAATGCACCAGTAAGTATCCATAACGGAAGAACGGTACAGTGGAAAGATTTTGCCAGAAAAGAAAAGGTAGATGATATCTACACGATGGAATTAACCATTAAAGATAAAGCGGGAAATGAATCTACAGATAAGAAAGTATTCTCTGTAAACCGTTTTGGTTCTAACTACATTTTTGGTACAGATACGCAGGCTCTTCTTGATAAGATTTACAGTAATCAGGAAATCCCAGTCGAAGTCAGAGAGATTAATGTAAATAGTCTAAAAGAAAAAGCTATCTCTGTAAAGAATGAGGATAACGAGATTACAGAACTTCAGGCAGGATCAGATTATACTGTTACAGAAGGAAACGATAAGTATAAATGGAAAGAATATCGTTATGTGATCAATGGTGATGTATTTGCCCAGGAAAGTGAATACAATGTAACGTTATCTTCTAAGGATGCAGCAGCCAATGAAATGAATAACGTTGCAAAGAACAAAGATATTGATTTCATTATTGATAAGACAAATCCAACTGGTATTGTTTCTGGTTTAGAGGAAAGTAGTTATAAAGAAGATAGCCATAAGATTAATGTTCGTGCAATGGATAACTATCAGTTAGACGAAGCTGTTCTTTATGTAGATGGAAGTGAATACAAAACATTTGCATCAGAAGATTTCCAGGGAGATAAAGGGGTGGAAGTAACTCTTGACAGTAAGAATAAGCCACAAGAAATTTACCTCTCCTTAACGGATAAGGCTGGAAATAGTGTGGATTTGAAAAAAACACAATGCCTGATTACATCAAATGCATGGATTCAGTACATTAATAATAAACCATTATTCTACTCTACTGTTGGTGGCGGAGCAGCATTAATCATCGCAATCCTTGGAATTGCAACTCGTGGATTTGGCTATGCGTCAAGTATGGCAGCTCAGAGTGGATTCTGGTGGACAATTCTCGGAAAACGTAGAGAAGACGAAGATGAGGATTAAGGCAATTAAGTAAATGATGAAGGTCGTCTTCAGATTACTCATCTGGAGGCGGCCTTTGCCTATATAAAAGGAGGTGGAAGCGATGCTTGGAGAGGGTGACTGTATAGATGGACGCTATCGGATTTATGGAGAAAAAGGAAAAGGTGGCGGAGGAATTGTATATTTAGCAGAGCATTTGGCACTGAAAAAGCAGGTTGTTTTAAAGCAGATTATTAACGGTTCTCCGGATATGGAACTCCTTCGTACAGAGGTGGACATTTTAAAGAGGCTTCGTCACCCGGCACTTCCACAGGTTTATGATTTTGTGAATGTAAACGGAAATGTATTTACCGTTATGGAATACATAGAAGGTTATAATCTTCAGGAATATCTGGATGCAGGAGATACATTTAGCCAGGAGCAGATTGTTATATGGGCAAGGCAACTGGCGGAAGTATTAGTCTATATGCATGGACAGGCACAGCCAGTTATTCACAGGGATATTAAGCCCTCCAATATTATGATTAAGCCAGATGGAAATATATGCCTTATTGACTTTAATATATCAGAAGATACTACAAAAGCACTGAGCCAGGATGGATATAGCCTCGGTTATGCTTCTCCTGAACAGATTCAGAAGGTGCAGCTTTTACAGCAGAGAATTGTGTCAGATTATGTGCAGGTAGATGTTCGTTCTGATATTTACAGTATGGGTGCAGTTCTCTATCGTCTTCTTACTGGAAGAGTCGTTCCAAAAGAGTATGAAGCACTTGCGGAAACAGAATGGTGTTTTTATCCGCTTGCTAAAATTGTGGATAAATGTCTAAAGGTAAGGAAAGAAGAAAGATATTCTTCTGCAAGAGATGTTTTACATGATTTGATGCATCTTGAAAAGACAGATAAAGAATACAGAAAGCTGACACTTGGTACAAGGCTTGCAACAGCGGTCTGTATTTTTCTTGTGATTATCAGTGCCATGCTCGTTATATATGGAAACAATCTCAATGCGAAAGATGCATATTATGCAGAATATAATATTTACCAGCAGGCAGTAGAAAAACAGTCTGATAAGGCAGAAAATCTTGGGTTAAAGCTACTCAATAATAAAAGCTACCGAAGCTTTTATAAATTACATCCTGAAGAAAAAGCACAGATTCTTTATCAGATGGGGAATCTGTATTTGGAGAAAGAACAATATGAAAAAGCTTCTTCCTATTTTCAAGATTCGTTAAATACAGGAACAAGTCTTTTGGAATGTTATAGAGACTATGCAATATGCAGTCTGGATATGGGAAATCTCCTAAAAGGAAAACGATTAATGAATGAAGCAAAGGAGCAGGGGCTTTCCAATGCAGAATATATTTTGGTTGAAGGGGAAATGGCATTTTTAAAGAAGGAGTATAGAAAGGCGTTGGGAGACTTCAAAAAAGCAAAAGAAACGGCTGTAGATGAGGAAGTAAGACAAAAAGGGGCATCCTTTTATGCAAAGACATGTATTACGCTGACAGATTATCAGGAGGCGATAAAAACATTAGAAGCAAAGGGGGAATACGAGCTTGCAGATTGGATGAATCTTGCATTTGCATACAAGTGTACGGGTAACTGGAAAAAAAGTAAGGAGCTTCTTTTGCAGGCAGTTTTATATTATCCAGAAGACTACAGACTATATATGCGTCTTTGTTATCTTGAATGTGAGCTACAGGACAGAAAGCCACAAGCATTAAAAGGAGCAGACTTCACCTTATTAGCAGCTGATGGTAAAGA
>OKRX01002824.1_pt1 | contig 11145 bp, 5 predicted proteins | sample 1601241 | NCBI WGS metagenome assembly OKRX01 (sample SAMEA3541500, study PRJEB24748) | human gut metagenome | biome: human gut; feature: human-associated habitat; material: faeces | place: China | collected 2012
ATAATACCGAGCTTAGCCATATTGAGGTACTCTTCGGCTTCTGCACCTATTGCTTGATAAGCTAGAGTGGCTAAAAATAGCGAAACCGTGAATCCAATACCCCCGAAGATTGATATACCAAATACATTGGCATAGGTAACGCCGGGGGTAAGTCTCACTAACCTTAGCTTGGTAGCGAGGTAGGTAAAACCAAAAATACCAATCGTTTTTCCTACGAAAAGTCCTACCGCGACAGCAATTGCTACGCCAATAGTTTCAGATCCCGACATATCACCAAACGCAATACCAGAGTTGGAGAAAGCAAATAGAGGTAGCACTAAATAATGAACCCAAGGGGAGACCTCATGCTCCATAATCTGGACTGGAGAGATAGTTCGCTGTATCCGCCGCTGAGTAATACGCATATCATTGATGTAATCATCATCGAGAAAATCTTTTTGCACGTAACCAGCCTGCTTTGATGAAGCAACATGCACATCAAGACGTCGCATATCCTCCTCCAAGTCTCGAGGATGGATGGTTGGTCTATGCGGAACGACAAGAGCCAGCAATACTCCCGCAATGGTAGAGTGAATGCCCGATTGCACAAAGAAAGACCAAACAATGATCAATAGAATATAGTAGACCGAACTACTTGAGACTCCTTTCTTGGCGAAAAGATATGCGATAAGAATAGTAATCAGCCCCAATACCAATGGCACCCACTGAATGCCAGTAGAGTAGAAAATAGCAATGACCAATATACCCGCAATATCATCCACCACCGCCAATGCCATTAAGAAGAGCTTAAGCGTAACTGGAACCCTTTTACCAAGCAACCCTAATACAGCCAAAGAAAAAGCGATATCGGTAGCCATTGGGATAGTCACTCCTCTCAACGCAATAGGATCTTGATTTTCTATTGTCAAGAATAGCAAGATAGGCATAATAATACCGCCACAAGCGGCGAGTGTAGGGAGCATTGCCTTCCGCACGGAGCTCAAAGAACCATTAACCATCTCTCGCTTAATCTCTAGCCCGACACTAAAGAAGAATAGCACCATCAAGGCATCATTGATAAACTCCGTAACAGTCATCGTACGCCCATGGATTTGGAAGAAATTGTAGCCTGCAATCTCCAAGTTGACAGGAGCATTTAGAATGCTCGTATAAAGGCCAGCTAAAGATGAATTGGCAAATACAATAGCCAAAATAGCTGCCGAAAACATAAATACAGAAGGATTAATCCCTCCTATCCATTTTGTGAAAGTTCTCAAGGGATTGGTGCCCCTTACCGCTGTATCAATCGTAGACATTGGATTTTCTAGTTATTTTTTTTGATGAACAACTTAAATTATCTGTGAGTTATAGCCACCTTTGAGGTTGGAGGAAGCCCTTCATTTCTCTCTCTAACGGCTGCTACTAAATTATCTGCAAGGTTATGGAAAGCGATTCCCATTATAGCATCATCTCTTGTGGCAATTGGGTCTCCATTATCTGCAGCCTCTCGCACACTCTGCACCAATGGGATCTGCCCGAGAAGCTTTACCCCAAGTTCTTCAGCCAAGTTCTTACCTCCATTCTCACCAAAAATATAGTACCTATTCTGTGGCAACTCAGCCGGAGTGAACCACGACATATTCTCAACTACGCCCAAGATTGGCACATTGATTTTCTCGTCACGGAACATACTGATACCTTTTCGAGCATCATCAGTCGCTACACTCTGAGGTGTGGTCACAACCACAACACCTGTAAGCCCTAGCAATTGAATAAGAGAAAGATGAATATCTGAGGTCCCTGGAGGAAGGTCTATAAGTAAGTAGTCCAATTCGCCCCAATTGCCCTCCTTGATCAGTTGACCAAGTGCATTGGATGCCATAGTACCACGCCATACAATCGCCTCCTCTTTATTCACAAAAAAACCAATGGATAAGACCTTTACACCATACGCTATTGGAGGATCTATGAGCTCTTTGCCATTGACCTCCACAAGGACTGGCCTGCTTCCCTCCAAGTGAAGCATTCGAGGGATGGATGGCCCATAGATATCAGCGTCCAATAGCCCTACTTTGTACCCTGCCTTGGCGAGGGATACAGCGAGGTTAGAGGTTACGGTACTTTTTCCCACACCACCTTTGCCGCTATGAATAGCCACGACATTCTTAACGTGTGGAAGAATCTTATCCTCGGCTGGTTCTGGTGGAAGTTCAGGGAAGAGGGGGGTGATATTTCCCTTAATCTCCATAGCCCCATCCACTTGGCTTAGCAAGACCGACTCCGCAGTTTTGATAACCGATTTATAGAATGGATCTTTTGCCTTCTTAAATCGGACAGAGAATGAGACCTTATTACCCTCAATCTTTATATCATTTTGTACCATACCACTGGAGACTATATTCTCACTATCTCCAGGATATTTAATTGCCTTTAAGGCATCCAATATATTTTGCTCTGTTATTCTACTCATATATTATTATCTGTCTGATTCATTGCACTACGTCTTTCTCTACCATAGCTACGATAGCTATCCCAAGGCACTTCATCACTTGGCTCAATAGGCGTATCAGGGAGTGCTTCCAAAGCTAGTTTCAGAAACTTAATAGTGATACCCCGCCCCCTCCATTGACTCTCATAGTAGGTTTGAATACTCCTCAAATCGGACTCCTCCTGAACCTCTTTATCAATATCCTGATAGCATTCGATAATCTCCAATCCATTGGCCTTAGCGACCAACTCACTATAAGTGAAAAGGAATAGGCTGTCTGTCTTAAGATTAAGCAACATCGGTGATCTCAATATACTCTTATACTGCTGTAAAAAGCTAGTGGAGGTAAGGCGTTTGCGCCTTTTGCGCATCTGAGGGTCAGGGAAAGTCAGCCAAATTTCGCTTACCTCACCTTCATCAAAGAAGTGAATCTGAGATTCTATTTCAGCCCTTAGAAATCTCACATTATTCAGCCCTTCTTGATGCGCAGTCGTAGCACCACTCCACATTCGATTACCCTTGATATCAATGCCGATATAGTTATTTTCAGGATGCTTACGACCGAGCTCTAGAGTATATTCACCTCTACCACACCCTAATTCTACAATGATAGGATGATCATTGCCGAAAACCATCTCGCCCCACTTTCCCCGGTATGGGAAATGCCCCTCCAAGCTCTTTAGGATCTTGTAGGGATACTGAAGTACATTGGGCAGAGCATCCAGCTCTGCAAACTTTGTTTGTTTATTCTTACTCATTTGTTAAGGATAACAAATACATCTAAGGGCAAACTTACCAAAAATACCCCTATCTCCCTGTAATATAATAGATATAAATGGGGAGAACACTTTTTAGAATAGAACTAGGAAAGATATCTTCTCCTGAAATAGTTGACACACAAGATGATCATATTCCGCATACTAGCGGAATGGATTCCGTATACTAGCGGAATACTTTCCGTATACTAGCGGAATCTATTCCGTATACTGACGGAATATCATGGCTCTGGTATTACTGAAAATAGCAGACACAGGATTAATTACTCCTCTTGATGTACACACCGCCAAACTAATATCCCTAAAGGGTATTATCTCAGGATAGGGACACTCCTAAATCGAGTAATGCAAGATGTACTGCATTTATCGTAGTCTATTTGGTTGTCAATTTTGCAAGTAGATCGTAAGCTTTTGAGATAGTATCTATACCCTTTTTTATAGAAATTGTACGCTTTCCACTTTCCTCCTTAAATTGGAGGTCTCTACCCCATGCAGTAGCATTTGCGAGGATGGTGGAGAAGATCGCGCTCCTGTAATAGGAGCTGCTATTATCAGATACTAGGTAGAACTTTAGGAAGCCCTGCTTGTGTATTACCTTCTCTATGCCACTCTCTTTACAGAGCATTCGTAGCTCAACCACTTTAAGCAATTCCTCTGCCTCTTTCGGTAGGATGCCAAATCGATCCTCTAGGCGCTGGCGATAGCGAAGAATATCTTGGGGCTTTTGGAGGGACTCTAACTCTCTATAGAGATTGATACGCTCATTATCTCCAGGCACATAAGTCTGTGGAAAATAGGCTTCAGCATCAGTTTCTATGGTCGTTTCATAGACGTAGCTTCGCTTTTGAATAGGCTCTCCTTGCAATGTGAGGGCTTCATCAAATTCGGTATCTTTCAACTCCATCACGGCCTCTTCTAGGATCCTTTTGTAGGTCTCAAATCCGAGGTCAGCAATGAAGCCACTTTGCTCCGATCCCAATAGATTACCGGCACCTCGTATATCAAGGTCTTGCATAGCGATGTGGATGCCACTACCCAACTCTGAGAAGGAAGTGATGCTTTGCATCCTTCGTTTGGCATTGGGCGTAAGGTCCTCTAAAGGGGGCGTAAGGAGTAAGCAGTAAGCTTTTTTATCTCCCCGCCCTACTCTACCTCTTAATTGGTGCAAGTCACTCAACCCAAAGCGATGTGCATCATTGATAATAATGGTATTGGCATTAGGCACATCTATGCCATTTTCTACGATAGTGGTAGCTAAGAGAAGATCCGACTCGTGGTGGATAAAGCCCAAGAGAGTTTGCTCCAGCTCCTTAGGAGACATTTGACCATGTGCTATAGCTATCCGTATACCTGGTACAGTGCGCTCTATTTCTCGTGCAATATCTCCTATATTGTGTATGCGGTTATGGATAAAGAAGACTTGTCCATCACGAGCTAATTCAGCATTGATTGCCTCTGCAAGGACTTGTATATCGTAGAGTAGATGCTCAGTACGAATTGGATATCGATTGGGGGGAGGGGTGGCGATATTGGATAAGTCCCTTGCACCCATTAAGGAGAATTGAAGGGTCCGAGGTATGGGGGTAGCGGTCATGGTAAGGGTATCGATATGAGACCTCATCTCCCTAAGCCGCTCTTTAATAGATACTCCAAACTTCTGCTCCTCGTCGATGATAAGGAGTCCTAAATCCTTATAGACCACATTCTTGCCGGTGATAGTATGGGTACCGATAATAATGTCTATCTTTCCTTCCTCTAACCTCTGCAATATCTCTTTCCGATCTTTGGCCGAACGCGCTTGGCTCAGGTATTCTATGGTTATTGGGAAGCCTTTAAGCCTTTTAGAAAAAGTCATATAATGCTGATAGGCCAGCACTGTAGTCGGCACTAGGACGGCGACCTGCTTTCCATCAGTAGCTGCCTTGAATGCTGCTCTAATAGCTACTTCGGTCTTTCCAAAACCTACATCACCACAAATTAGGCGATCCATAGGGATAGGACGCTCCATATCTGCTTTGACATCATTAGTGGCTTGCTCTTGATCTGGAGTATCTTCGTACATAAATGATGCCTCCAACTCCTTTTGAAGATAGCTATCTTTAGAGAAAGCAAAGCCTTTGACTTTTAGGCGCTCTGCATAAAGCTTGATTAGGTTTCGAGCAATATCCTTGACCTTTTTCTTGGTTCGCTCTTTAAGATTATCCCAAGCTGAACCTCCTAACTTACTCAAGCGTGGGGGCTCCTCATTATCTTTGCTCTTATATTTAGAGATATGATGGAGCGAGTGGATGGAGACATAAACGCTATCGCCACCTTGGAAGTTCAGCCTTACTGTCTCTTTCTGTTTGCCATTTTGATCTATAGTAAATAGACCTCCAAATGTAGCTATACCATAGTTTTGGTGCACCACATAATCTCCAAACTCAAAGCTCTGGATATCTTTCAGCGTCATTACGGCTCGGTTTTTCCGAATCTTATCGCTCTTCAACTTAAAATTGTGATAACGCTCAAAGATAGTATGGTCTGTGAATAGTGCTAACTTCTGCTGATCATCAATAAAACCGGCATGGAGTGTGGGCACAATAGACTCGAAGGTGACGCCTTTTGCTTGGTCGTGGAAAATGGATTGCAGTCGCTCTAATTGCCCCTCTTGGTCGCTCATGATAATGGTATGGTACCCATTGGCTTGATACTTTAGAAGGGCATCGGAGAGGAGCTCGAAGTTTTTATGAAAAAGGGGTTCTGGCAATTGCCCGAATTGCACATAGAATGGCTTGCCCAACTCCTTTGCAGGGTTGGTAACAATACACTGGCGAGTATAGACTCCTTTTAATAATAGGTCGGGGTCTACTAGGCGTCTCTGAAGATCCTCTATGGTGGCAAATTGATTATCCTCTGGACGAACTGGCGGGGCTGTATAGGTTTGCTGGAGTGTGCTACCCAGGAAGGAGGCTTGATCAATATAGATGACTAAGTCTTTTGGAAGAAGAGAGATAATGGACTGCACAGGAGCCACATTTTGCTCGAAAGAGGTCAGGATAGTTACCGCTTCTAATGGGCTTTGAGATAGCTGTGTTTCGGGATCAAAAAGGCGTATACTCTCTACTTCATTATCGAAGAAGTCAAGACGAGCTGGATATTCTGAAGAGAATGAATAGATATCAATAATACCTCCCCTTACAGCGAAGTCACCGGGAAGATATACGTAATCTTTCTCCTCAAATCCCATGGACCAGAGCTTCTCTCTCAGAGCAGTTCGTTCAATTTGGTCGCCCACCTTGAGTTCTAATCGACCAGAGCTATATGTTTTCTCATCAACGACGCCCTCGATAATTGCTTCTGGATAGGAAACGATGATATTCGGGTACTCTCCAGCTCTTAAGAGTTCCATCAACTCACTCCTAATTACCTCATTGGCCAGGTCTTTATGTCCATATCTGATCGCTCTGCTATAAGCAGAAGGAAAGAAAGAGACCGCTTCGCTTCCCGATAAATTCTCTAAGTCGTTGAGCAGATAGGCAGCTTCTTCGCTATCACGAGCAATGGCCAAAAGTGGTTTTGTTGTTTTGGATAGAAGGTATAAAAGCATAGCTATTGACGAGCCTTGTAGGCCATCAATAGCTATGTTTTTCTCCCCTTGAGATAACCGCTTTAAGAGCATTCTTAAAGCACTGCTATCTTCAAATCTTTGGACGAGGGTCTCTAAAGTCATATCATCGTCACGATATAGTGAATAAGACTTTTACTAGTCCATTCACTCTATCCACTGACTACTCTTCTTCTGCCATATTGTGGAAGACATTTTGTACGTCTTCATCTTCCTCTAGCTTTTCGAGTAGTTTCTCTACATCTCCCCTCTCTTCAGGAGAAAGTTGTTTGTAATCCATTGGGACACGCACAAATTCAGAGCTTGTAATTTCGTATCCCAAGCCCTCGAGGTGCGATTGAATAGCTGCGTTGGATGAAAAGTCACCGGAGATGACAAGTTCTCCTTCGTCCTCATCAATATCCTCAACGCCATAATCAATCAACTCCAGAAGTAGTTCCTCCACATCGGTATCCTCTTTTTTCGTCACGTGGAAAACAGCTTGATGGTCAAACATAAACTCTACACTTCCACTAGTACCCAAAGAGCCACCGCACTTATTAAAGTAGCTACGCACATTCGCTACTGTACGGGTATTATTGTCTGTAGCAGTCTCCACAAATACTGCTATTCCGTGGGGGGCATATCCTTCGAAGTTAACCTCCTTATAGTCGGTAAAGTCTTTATCAGTAGCCTTTTTAATAGCACGCTCCACATTATCCTTTGGCATATTCTCCTTCTTTGAAGTCTGAATAAGCAGTCTTAAGCGTGGGTTAGTATCGGGATCAGGTCCTCCTGCCTTCACAGCGATAGTAATCTCTTTTGATAGCTTGGTAAATACCCTAGCCATATTCCCCCAGCGTGCCAGCTTACGAGCTTTACGATATTCAAATGCTCTTCCCATATTTTCTCTAATGCAATATATTATCTTAATGTAGCACCAAGTTGTTTATTCAGTGCCTCGTATATTTTATTCATTGTCTTCTCGATCACCTTATCAGAAAGTGTCTGCTCTGCATCCTGCAGGCCAAATGTCACTGCATAGGACTTCTTCCCGGCCTCCAGATGCTTAGGATCTTCATATACATCAAATAGCGATACTTCCTTCAATAGCTTTCCACCTGCCTTCTTAGCCACTTCCTCCACATCAGCGAAGCTGACACTCTTATCTATCAATAGAGCAAAGTCACGCCTTACCATTGGGAAGCGAGTTATTGGCTTTGCCTTGACCTCTTTCCGAAGCGACCGCCCCAATATCTCATTCCACTGTAGTTCAGCGAAATATACAGGCACATCAATATCGTGGAGCTCAAGGACTTTTTGGCTAACGATACCCCACTGAGCAATTACGCCACCGCCACGAAGTGATATTTTCTCAGCGACGTCATAGAGTGAAGTATCAGAAAGGGGCTCAATTTGCAGTTCATTCTCATTAAGTCCAAGGCGCTTCACTACATTGAGCATTATAGCTTTTAATTCAAATGGACTTTGCTGATATTCTTTTCTACACCAATGAGTAGGCTGCTCATCACCAGTCATCCAGATGCCTAGCCTATACTCTTCCTTATAGCCAGAGAGGACGCTTTTCTCCTCGTCTCTTGTCTTTCTATAGCAATTACCAAACTCATAGAGCCTCAAGCCATGAGCCTGTCTATGAAGGTTATGCTCTATTACTTCTAGTCCCCCATGAATCATAGTCATCCGCAAGGTAGAGAGATCATTAGACAGCGGATTAATGACCTGAACAGCATCGCCCTTAGAGATAGCCTCGGGATAATAGGTAGCTTTAGAGAGAGAGTTATTCAAAATCTCATTAAAACCTGCTCCGGTCAATTGCTCACTAATACGACGCTGTAAGTCTACACTCATATCTGTGGCACTCTTCACGCTGATAGTGCTGACCAAACTATTCTTTTCAGGATACTCATTATATCCGTATATTCTAAGAATATCCTCAATCACATCAATATCACGAGTGACATCGAAGCGATAGCATGGCACCCTGAGTTCCAAAACTCCATCCTTATTAGATACCACCTTGATCTCAAGAGCCTCAAGTATCTCAAGCACTTTACTCTCAGAGACATCCAGACCAGTCAGAGATCTAACCTTATCCATAGTTAGGGTAACTGCATAAGGCTTCTGCTCCACTGGGTAAATATCATAAATCTCGCTAGTAACCTTGCCACCCGTCTCCGCAACGATCAAAGAAACAGCCCTACGTAGAGCATTGGGCAGTTGGTTGGGGTCCAATCCTCTTTCATATCTAAATGAGGCATCAGTATTCATACCAAATCTTCTGGCGCTCTTACGGATAAACGTAGGGTGGAACGTAGCTACCTCAAGAAACATAGAGGTGGAATCCATCGTCACACCCGACTCTTTTCCACCCATCACGCCTGCCAAGCAAAGGGCTTCGTTACTATCTGCGATCACCAAGTCATTTGTAGTAAGGGTTAGAGTAGTGCCATCTAGCAATTCAAGCTTTTCGCCCTCCTTTGCTAGTCGTACTCGCACCTCATTACCCTTTATCTTAGCCAAGTCAAAGGTATGCAGTGGTTGTCCAAGTTCAAAAAGCACATAATTGGCGATATCTACTACATTATTGATAGATCGCTGACCTATAGTCTCAAGAGCTTCCTTAAGCCACTTTGGACTCTCCTTCACCTGCATATCCTCAATCACTACCCCCATATATCTCTGACAAGCTTCCAGGGACTCTACATTAAGAGCGATAGGTTCTTCGTTACATACATTGATTGTAGGAAGGTCAGGGAAATGTAGGGCGGTCTTGTAACCATGAGTCTTGAGATAGGCATAGAGATCACGAGCCACACCATAGTGAGAGGTAGCATCCACCCTATTAGGAGTAATCTCTATCTCAATTATATAGTCAGAGGAGACTTCAAAGTAATCTGAAGCAAGAGTGCCAGGTTTCAACGAGTCCTCCAGCACCATAATACCAGAGTGGTCACTACCTACTCCTATCTCTTCTGCAGAGCAAATCATACCCTCAGAGACTTCGCCTCTGATCTTGCCTTTCTTTATCGTGAAGCTTTCATCTCCATTATATAAAGTAGTACCAATCGTGGCCACCACCACAGTCTGACCAGCAGCTATATTAGGTGCACCACAAACAATAGGCAAAGGTGACTCCCCGCCAATATCAACTGTAGTAACATGTAGGTGATCCGAATTTTGATGCTCTACACAAGTCAACACCTTACCAATCACCAACCCCTTTAGTCCTCCTCTAATGGACTCTCTCTCCTCAACCGCTGCCACTTCAAGGCCTATAGAAGTGAGTATTTCAGCTGTTTCCTCTGGAGTAAGGTCAAAGTCTACATACTTCTTAAGCCAAGAGAATGATATATTCATATACTTTATACAACAAAATAATTACTTCAAAACGAGAGCAGACCAACGATGATATACTAAAATAATAACCACTGCAAAGTTTGCCCTACAAATTCTCCGCAAAGGTAACAAAATAAGGTGTGATGATAAAACAACTAACAGAACTCAATTCCACAAGATAAGGTTTCTATCCCTTTTGATGGATTCTTCAAGGTTCTTTTCATTGTTTTCCTCCAAATTCTCGCCGGCTTTTGTTTATGCCGAAGATTGGAGATGGGTCAGAATGAGTGACTACTTGCGAACTATCTCCAATCATCAGTTGAAATTTAAAAGAATAAAATGAGATACAGTCCATTCACAAGACCATTATAATCCACTGATTTTCAACACCATATTTAAGACATTGGCGAGCTCCAAACTGAGCGTTCATCGAGTTACAAACTAAGCGATTGACGAGTTACAAACTGAGCAATCGTTAAGTTACAAACTAAGCGATCAGTGAGTTACAAACTCGTCATTTGACATTATTGCCCAAAGGATTACAACTGATTCTAAAAAGCATTCAGACAGAGTACAAACCGCTCAAATCCCTTCGTTACTAACAAACATTAAACCCATGCTCGCTTAAAAAATAGCTTATACCTCTTTACCTTCGCTATCTAACTTGCGGAATAAATAATAGATAGTCTGGTCATCAATTTTCTTTATGCCCCAAAATAAGAAGTCAGAAGTATTTACGGTCTAGGATTTCTTTCATTACTATTCCTTCACGGATATGGTCACGGATATTACTTGCCTTGTATGGGGTACCACTATCTTCTGTATCCGCTACTTTATCTTCAGTCGCCTCAAGAACTTTTTGTATGGGATAGCCACCTTCAACTATTACCGGCTTTACAGGATTGGGATTCAAAGGGGGAGGAACAACAGCATTACGAGGACTATCAAAAGGGCTCTCA
>OKRX01002828.1_pt1 | contig 11136 bp, 7 predicted proteins | sample 1601241 | NCBI WGS metagenome assembly OKRX01 (sample SAMEA3541500, study PRJEB24748) | human gut metagenome | biome: human gut; feature: human-associated habitat; material: faeces | place: China | collected 2012
GCTTAGTTTTGTAGCGATTAATGATGGTAGCTGCATTCATAATATGCAGGTGGTGGTTGATCACAGTCAGTTTGATGCCGAGCTACTAAAGGATATCACTACAGGAGCAGCTGTAAGTGTGATTGGGCAACTAACAGAATCACAGGGAAGTGGGCAAAATGTGGAGATACAAGCCTCCCATATTGAGATCTATGGCAAGGCGGATCCCAATAGTTATCCTCTTCAAAAGAAAGGACATAGCATGGAGTTTTTACGCGAGATAGCGCACCTACGTCCACGTACCAATACCTTTGGAGCAGTCTTTAGGATCAGGCATCACATGGCTTATGCCATCCACAAGTTTTTCCACGATAGGGGCTTCTTTTACTTCCACACCCCACTCATTACGGCTTCTGACGCCGAGGGAGCAGGTGCGATGTTCGAAGTAACTACCTTGGATTTGAATAACCCTCCACGCACCAAAGAGGGTGGTGTTGATTACAGCCAAGACTTCTTTGGGCGTCGTACCAATCTCACTGTATCAGGGCAGCTAGAAGGTGAGCTCGCTGCTACTGCATTGGGCGCAATTTATACCTTTGGACCCACATTTAGAGCGGAGAACTCCAATACCCCAAGGCACCTTGCTGAGTTTTGGATGATTGAGCCTGAGGTCGCTTTCTATGAGATAAAGGAGAATATGGACCTCGCCGAGGAATTTATCAAATACCTTGTACAATGGGCATTGGACAACTGCAAAGATGATCTAGCCTTCCTGAATGAGCGAATTGACAAGGGACTTATTGAACGACTAGAGTCGGTCATAAAAAAGGATTTTATCCGTCTTTCTTATACCGATGGTATCAAGATTCTCGAAAAAGCTGTTGCCGATGGTCATAAGTTTGAGTACCCAGTTTATTGGGGTGTTGACTTAGCCTCTGAGCATGAGCGCTATCTTGTAGAGAATCACTTCCAATGCCCGGTAATTCTCACCGACTATCCTACAGAGATAAAGGCCTTCTATATGAAGCAAAATGAGGATGGCAAAACAGTCCGTGCTATGGATGTACTCTTCCCTAAAATCGGTGAGATTATTGGAGGTTCACAGAGAGAGGAAAGCTTAGATAAACTTATCCAACGATGCAAGGAGGTAGGCATCCCACTCTCTGAGATGGATTGGTACCTCGATACAAGGAGGTTTGGTAGTGTGCCCCACTCTGGCTTTGGCCTTGGATTTGAGCGTCTCCTACTATTTGTTACTGGGATGGGTAATATCCGTGATGTGATTCCTTTCCCACGTACTCCCAATAATGCTAACTTTTAATCCATCGACATATGAAAAATAAAGTCGTATATATCTCTCTACTCCTTATCGCTATTTTATGCGCCACTGGGTGTAGAAACAAGCGTATCTCCTATACCGAGATGATAAAAAGGGAGAATAAGGAGATCAAAGCTTTTATGGACAAGAAGGGATTTAAGGTGATAAAAGATCTCCCTAGTGACCTTAAAATGGCTCCCAACGAGTTCGTAGAGCTAAAGAATGAAGTTGGAGAGGGTGTTGGGGTATGGATAAACGTGATAGCGCCTGGCAAATCCAGTGATATGGCAGTAAGCGGAACGACACCAATACTAGCAAGATTCTCGTATCAGGCGATAGGAGAGCGTATGCATAGTGGCCCTAAAACCTTTAGCAATATAGGGCCGACTGAAAGTAGTATGCCTGGGGTTACTTTTATATATCAGGCAGATATCAATATGGAGTTTTCTCGAGGAGGCATTCAACCTGCGCCCAATTCAACAATTGGCGAGAAGGAAATGCAACCCTTTGCTTGTAATGCGATGATGCTAGCTCTAAAGCATGTTCCTATCGGGTCTACAATCCAGATGATTACCTCATTTAGAGAAGGACCTGCCTTTACTTTTCAGAGTGGTTCTTACTTCAAGAGCGACAATGATATTGGCATCGCACTTTACTACAACCAACTCAAGTTTAATAGAAAACAGTGATATATCATGAGTCTAATCACATCAATATCTGGCATTAGAGGCACCATCGGAGGTGGTCAAGAGAGTGGACTTAATCCGATCAATACAGCACAGTTTACCGCTGCATATGCTCAGTTCATTCGCAATAATAGCCCTATTAAAAGTGGAAAGATAGTTGTAGGGCGTGATGCTCGCATCTCTGGCAACCAGGTTCGGCACATTGTGATTGGCACGTTGATGGGCATGGGCTTTGATGTCATTGATATTGGATTGGCCACTACACCCACTACAGAGCTAGCTGTCACATATGAGCATGCCGATGGAGGTATTATTATTACGGCGAGCCACAATCCAAAAGAGTGGAATGCACTGAAACTACTCAATCACCATGGTGAGTTTTTGAATGCTGAGGAAGGTGCCCAAGTACTCTCGCTAGCTAAGTCTAATAACCTCCAATTTGCTAGTGTCAAAGAAATAGGCCAAGTGTCTGAGAAGAGCTACACAGAGCGACATATTCAAGATGTACTTTCGCTTCCTGAAGTAGATGTAGATGCGATTAGGAAGGCAGAGTTTACAGTAGCTGTAGATACTATCAATTCAGTTGGCGGTATCGTTATTCCTAAGCTACTCGAGGCACTTGGAGTAAAGGAACACCATATTATCTATGGAGAACAGACGGGTGACTTTGCACATAATCCGGAGCCACTGCCACACAACCTAAAAGACCTATCCACGTTGGTTGTAGAGAAGAAGGCATGTGTGGGCTTTTCTGTTGACCCCGATGTAGATCGACTCGCCATATACAATGAGGATGGGACACCATTTGGAGAGGAATATACACTTGTGAGCGTATCAGACTACCTACTATCGCTCTATCCAGGGCAAAACACTGTCTCCAACCTTAGTTCCACACGTGCGCTTAGAGATGTTACCATAAAGCATGGTGGCAAATACTATGCTGCGGCTGTTGGCGAAGTAAATGTCACCACAAAGATGAAAGAGGTGAATGCGCTTATAGGCGGTGAAGGTAATGGAGGTGTTATCTACCCCAAATCACATTACGGTAGAGATGCCCTCGTAGGGATTGCACTTTTCCTTACGTTGTTGGCCAGGAAGGGGGCAAAACCCACCGAGGTTTTAAGTACCCTTCCAAAGTATTTTATGATCAAGAAGAAAGCAGAGCTAACCCCCACCCTACAAGTAGATAAAATCCTTAAAGAGATTGAGATCGAATATAAAGACAAGGCTGAGGTTACAACTATTGATGGCGTCAAGCTCGACTTTCCAGATAAGTGGGTTCACCTTCGTAAAAGCAATACAGAACCCATAGTGCGCATATATGCTGAAGCCCAAACAGAGGAAGAAGCCGAAAACATTGCGAATGAAATAATCACTAAAATTCAAAATCAGATATGAGACACCCAGTAGTAGATAGATTTTTACGGTATATCGCTATCGATACCAAGTCGGATCCAGAGTCAACAACCACCCCAAGTACTGAAATCCAGTGGAACCTTGCCCGCGAGCTCCAAAAAGATCTAGAGAAGATGGGGCTAAAGGAGATCTCTCTAGATGACAACTGCTATTTGATGGCTACTCTTCCTGCTAATTGCGACTGGGATCAGCCAACTATTGGTTTTATTGCACATATGGATAGTGCGCCAGATATGAGCGGGAAGGATATTAAGCCACGCTTTGTTCAGTACGAGGGAGGTGATATTATCCTTGACAAAGATCAGGATATCCGCATCTCAGTAACTACCTTTCCAGAGCTTGAAAAGTACAAAGGTCAGGAGATAATTGTTACCGATGGGCATACTCTGCTTGCTGCTGATGATAAAGCAGGCGTTGCTTCAATCTTAGAGGCGATGCAGTACTTGATCGATCACCCTGAGATTCCTCACGGCACCATAAAGGTAGGCTTCACTCCCGACGAGGAGATAGGAAGAGGTGCAGATAAGTTTGATGTCAAGAAGTTCGGTGCCGACTTTGCATATACTATTGATGGCGGCGAGATAGGAGAGCTACAGTACGAAAACTTTAATGCAGCAGGTGCTAAAGTAACCTTTAAGGGGCTGAATGTACACCCAGGAAGTGCCAAAGACAAGATGGTCAATGCTCAGTTACTAGCTATGGAGTACAATAGCTATCTGCCACAAGCTCTTCCAAGCAACACCGATGGCTACGATGGTTTTTACCACTTAGTAGGTATGAGTGGTACGGTAGAAGGAGCGGAATTGCACTACATTCTTAGAGACCATGATCGTGAGCAATTTGAGCTCAAGAAAAGTTGCATCAAAGAGGTGGCAAAGCGGATCAATGAACTCTATGGAGATGGTTCCTGTGTAGCAGAGGTAACCGACCAGTACTTTAATATGAAAGAGGTCATTGCCGATAAGATGTACATTGTTAATCATGCTGCAGAAGCGATGAAAACTACAGGCGTAGAACCAATTATAGAGCCTATCCGTGGCGGTACAGATGGAGCGAAACTCTCCTTTATGGGATTACCTTGCACCCCAACATTTTTGCTGGTGGACACAATTTCCATGGCCGTTACGAATACCTACCAGTACCATCCCTGATCAAAGCAATGGAAGTGATCCTAAAGATTGCTACTACCAAGGTGACTAAATAGATATTTACTAATACTTTATAAAACAACATTATGGAACTAAAGAAAACTCCCTTTACAGACATCCACATAGAATTGGGTGCCAAGATGAGTGAATTCGCAGGCTATAATATGCCTATTCAGTATGAAGGGATCAACCCTGAGCACCTTAATGTCATTGAGAATGTAGGCGTTTTCGATGTCTCACACATGGGTGCTATCATTGTTAGTGGTCCAAAGGCACTAGAGTTTATCCAAACCATTAGTAGCAACGATGCTACCAAGCTAGAGCTAGGGAAAGCACAATACACCTATATGCCTAATGCTGATGGTGGTATAGTAGACGACTTTATTATGTATCTTCTTGATGGTGGAAGGTATATGTGCGCTGTAAATGCTGCTAACATCGAAAAAGACTTCAACTGGATGAAGAAGCACCAGATCGAAGGTGTAACCATTGAAAATGAGTCTGAGCGAGTAAGCATCCTAGCAGTGCAAGGGCCAAAGGCCAAGCAAACCATTCAGAAATGCGTGGACATAGACCTCAATACCATCGCTTATTACCACTATGCTTATGGAAAGTTTGCTGGGATAGACTGCATCATCTCCAATACTGGTTACACGGGTGCAGGTGGATTTGAGCTATACTTCAAAGATATTAAGGATGCCCATAAAGTGTGGGATACTCTTTTTGAGGCAGGCAAAGAATTTGGCATCAAACCTACTGGTCTAGGAGCGCGCGATACACTACGACTAGAGATGGGCTTCTGCCTCTATGGCAATGACATAGACGATACTACCAACCCACTAGAAGCTGGCCTTGGTTGGGTTACCAAGTTCGTAGAAGGCAAGGAGAAAATGCCGAGTCGTGACCTACTCCTTAAGACTAAGGAAGAAGGAATCAAGAATCGTCTTATTGGATTTGAACTGAAGGAGAAAGGTGTCCCTCGCCACGGCTATGATATCGAAAATGCCGAGGGCGAAGTGATCGGGCGCGTTACCTCTGGAACCCAGTCACCAGTGCTAGGCAAGGGAATTGGCCTAGGATATGTACAGGTGGCCTATAAGGAGCCAGGGACTGAAATCTTCATTCGAATTCGTAAGAAAGCTGTACCTGCAGAGGTCATCAAGCTCCCATTCCGCAAGTAACGTCTCTCAATAACTTTATACAACAGGAGGGAAACGAGATATATCTCGTTTCCCTCCTGTTGTATTACAATTAGGTATGAAGCCCCTCTATTTCACTGCCGCTTTTTTCCTTTCAATCGTAATAATAGGCTTATCAAACCTTAGAGATAGCCAATTACGAATTAATTTCTCCCGCTCCTCACTGATATTTCTATCAGCAATCAGCTTAATATAAGGAATTGTGTCTACCACTTGTGTACTAATCATCTCAGAATCTTTCAAGACAGAGTCGTTGTGGAAAGAGTACAATTCACCAAACTGGCTATAAGTGATTTCGTCAAAAAGTTGCTGAATCTCATGAGTAACGGCTTCCGCTCTATAATAAAAGGCTTGATGATTGCTTAGTGCCAAGCTGAGAGAGTCGTTTCTCAGCTGGAGATATCTTGTAAAACTCTTATCCGATGCACTTTGCATATCCTTCATAATCGAAAGCCTAAGGTTTTCGATATTGGATTTATCTGACCCTTGCTTTATAGATAGTATGGTCTTTTTTAGGCCATAAGATGGAAGAAGATCCTGAAGTCTCTGAATTTCATCTGGCGAAATCACTTCTCCGATGACATTGACATTGAAGAAATCAACAGAGTCGGTCTTGGTATTGCTATATGAGAGAACGAATGAATTATCAAATACCATCTCCTCCTTAATAAATTTATTCTGCTGAATCTCTTGGTACGTATTCTGGACAAATTGATATGCCAAAATAACACTTGGTACAATCGTACATACCACAATCACTATCACAAGGTTATTTAGTCGCTTTCCCCTCACCTTATCCACGTAAGTCACTCTCCGGTACTTAAGTAGTCTAATCACAATGAATGTAGAGAGCCCAATAAAAACAGCATTGATGATGAAAAGATAGAAGGCGCCAAAAAAGTAGTTCAATTGCCAAGTAGCAAGTCCATAACCAGCACTACAGAGTGGAGGCATCAGAGCAGTAGCAATCGCAACCCCTGGGATAACCTGTCCTTTGGACTTGCTAGTGCCGGCTATAATACCTGCAGTACCGCCAAATAGTGCGATTAGTACATCGTAAGCGGTGGGCTGTGTTCGCGCCAAAATTTCACTTGAGGCTACACTGATAGGACTGATAAGAAAGTAAATAGTCGAAGTAATAACACTGATAACCACAGCCATCCCAAGATTCTTAACACTTCGTCCAACGAGGTTAAAATCTGTAATCCCCAATCCTAGTCCGAAACCTATAATCGGACCCATCAAAGGTGAGATAAGCATAGCACCGATGATCACAGCAGTGGAATTCATATTTAGCCCCAATGAGGCAATCAGAATCGCACAGATGAGGATAAACATTTTAGTACCTTTGAACTCCACATCCGACTTAAGGGCATCAATAATCACCACCTCATTTTCCTTTTCATGACGCATATCAAAGAATGAAGCTATGAACTGCCAAAACGATTGACCCGATCTTTCCATATTTCTTGAAACAAACTAATCTTGTAGCTCTAAAATAACAAGGAGAAAAGGATAATGAGATACAATGATAGATCTCTATTGCTTTGTCTCCTCTTTATTCCTCACCTATTACTAAGCCAAATGCCTTTCTTATTACTTTCAGATACAAAGATAATGAAATAATAGGGACTTTTGCACGGGGGAGGAGATTGAGAATAGCTAAGTAGTTCGGCAGTTATTATTAACTCGCCTTTATTCCGCAAGGCTACGGAACTTATTCCGTGTACCTGCGGAATACATTCCGTATACTAGCGGAATCTATTCCGTAGCCCTACGGAATAGACCTAATACTATTGAACTATTCATGAATGGCAGGAAACTGTTGCGATGGCACTGCAAGGTAGTTATGTCAATTGCATAAAAAATAGTTGGTTCATCAGATAGCTATCTACATGAACCAACTATTTTTCATTTATAACTCTTTGGGATGATTATAATCAACCACATTTAGAGTTACCGCAATTCTGACAAATTAGGCATCCCTCTTGGTAAACCAAATCTTCCGAACCGCAGTTAGGACACTTTTGGCCAGTCGCCTTCTGCCCAGAAACTACATACTTGCGAAGGGCACGCTCCACTCCATTTTTCCAAGTGTTGATAGACTCATCATTGAGCTCCATCCCTTGGACTAGTGCAATAACCTGATCAATAGGCATACCGTAGCGAAGCACCCCACTAATGAGCTTAGCGTAATTCCAGAACTCAGGATTGAACTTCGTATCCAGCGCTTCGCAGGTCACCTTGAGGCCTCTCTTATTGCTATACTGGAAGTCGTAATGCTTAGTACCATCGGGATCATAGGCTTTAATGATCAAACCCTTGCTGATTCGCTTGGGGATATAAAGTCCTTCATCCTCATCATCAATACCGGTAAAGATCTCGTATGGACGACCATCCACAAGTCCGATAAAGGCGATCCACTTCTCCTTGTTATTTTGGAAGCGCACGATATCTGCCTCCAATTCTGTAGGTCGCTTCTCAGGCATCGCATAAGGGTTTGCAGGAACATTAGCATTGGGCTTTTCTTCAGGAGCTTCCTTTTTCTTAGGCTCAGCTGCCACCAAGACACCAGTCCTTGATCCATCACGATAGATAGTACAACCCTTACACCCTTCTCTCCAAGCTGTGATATAGAGCTCATTGACAAGCTCCTCGTCCACCTCATTGGGAAGGTTGACCGTAACGCTGATAGAGTGGTCTACCCACTTTTGCATCTGCCCTTGCATACGCACCTTTGCCACCCAGTCCACATCATTGGAGGTAGCCTTGTAGTAAGGTGACTTTGCTACGAGATCATTTATCTCCTCCTGGCTATAGTCCTTATCTGGATCATAACCAATGGCTTTCATCCAAGTCTTGAAGTGGTGGTGATAAACGATATACTCCTCCCATTGATCGCCCATTTCATCAACAAATGTAGGCTTGGAATTCTCTAGTTCATTGCTATTGACCTTACGACGTCTCTTGTATACAGGCATAAAGACTGGCTCAATGCCCGAAGTAGTTTGGGTCATGATACTAGTGGAGCCTGTAGGAGCAATGGTGAGACAGGCGATGTTACGACGACCATACTTCACCATGTTATCGTAGAGCTTAGGGTCGGCTGCCTTAATCCTAAGAATCATCGGATTATTGGCTTCGCGCTTAGCATCATATATCTCAAAAGCGCCTCTCTCCTTCGCCATATTCACAGAACTCTCGTAAGCGCTCAAGGCCAAGGTCTTCTGTACCTTTACCGCATGCTCAGTGGCCTTATCTGTGCCATAGCGCAAACCAAGAGCAGCGAGCATATCACCCTCTCCAGTGATACCAAGTCCAGTACGACGTCCCATCAAGGTCTTGCGCCTGATCTTGAGCCAAAGTTCTAGCTCAGTACGCTTGATATCATCGCCTTCGGGGTCGCTTTTGATCTTCTCTATGATCTCATCAATCTTTTCACTCTCAAGATCAATGATATCATCCATAATCCTTTGAGCATATCCTATATGCTCCTTGAAAAGATCAAAGTTGAATTTTGCTTTGTCTGTAAATGGATGCTCAACATATCCATATAGGTTGATAGCAAGTAATCGGCAACTGTCATAGGGACATAGAGGTATCTCACCGCATGGATTGGTAGAAATAGTCTTGAAGCCTAGATCTGCATAGCAATCTGGCAACGACTCCTTGATAATTGTATCCCAGAATAAAACCCCAGGCTCAGCACTTTTCCAAGCGTTATGGATGATTTTATTCCAAAGCTCACGAGCTTTGATGGTTCGTTTTACCTTCGGATCGCTTACCTCTATAGGATACTGTAGGGTATACTCTCCATCTTCGACTACAGCCTTCATGAATTCGTCGGTGATTCGAACCGAGATATTGGCTCCTGTAATCTTTCCCTCTTCTAGCTTTGCATCGATAAAAGACTCACTATCGGGGTGCTGGATAGAGACAGATAGCATCAATGCCCCACGGCGACCATCTTGTGCCACTTCACGAGTGGAATTGGAATATCTATTCATGAAGGAGGCGAGGCCAGTAGAGGTCAGTGCAGAATTCTTCACTGGTGAACCCGCAGGACGTATATAGGAGAGGTCTTGACCTACCCCACCACGCCTTTTCATCAGTTGAACTTGCTCCTCGTCCATCTTGAATATACCTCCGTAGCTATCGCTAGGGCCATCCATCCCAATCACAAAACAATTGGAAAGAGAGGCAACTTGAAAGTTATTGCCAATGCCTGTCATAGGACTTCCCTGAGGGACAACATACTTAAAGTGGTCCATCAGTTCAAATACCTGCTCTTCGCTAAGTGGATTGGGATATTTTGCCTCTATTCGAGCTATCTCAGAGGCAATACGATGATGCATATCAGTAGGGGTGCGCTCTAATAATCTCCCCTTTCCATCTTTGAGCGCATACTTGGAGCACCACACTTTAGTGGCTAGCTCATCACCCTTAAAGTACTCTAAAGTAGCATTAAAGGCTTCATCAAAGGTGTAATACTTCTTTTCCATTCAGAATTGTATACTTATGTCGGTTTATAGTTTCTTCTGATTTATTACAAAATAGGCATTAGAATACCTCCATTTTTGAAAACAAAGATAGCCGAATTTTCTCATAAGTTAACCAAAACAAATCACAATAATTCTGCGAACGAAGTATAATAGCAATATAAATATATGTTTAATATATGAATATCAATAGTTTATATTGTATCTACCTATAACGACCCATACAGATTAATAGATGTATCTATTTGATAGAGTTGCCCAAAATAAAAAAGTTACCGCAATACGTGATTACGTATCGCGGTAACTAAACTATAGATATCTCTATGACTTTTATTGCTTCTTGAGCAAGTCTCTTATCTCTTCTAGCAACACCACATCATCTGGTTTAGGTGCTGGTGCCTCGGGAGCTTTAGGTTCTTCTGGTTCCGCCATCCTTTTCAGTTTATTGATACCCTTGATCATCGTAAAGATAGCAAAGGCAATGATGAGGAAGTCCACAATAGTCTGAATAAAAGAACCGTAATTGAGGGTTACGAGAGGGGTCACTACCTCACCTAGCTCATCAACCTTTTCTGGCTGAAGGACAACCTTCAAATCAGTGAAATCTACACCACCGAGTAGTAGCCCAATAGGCGGCATTAGTATATCATTAACGACCGATGAGACGATTTTGCCAAAGGCTCCACCAATCACTACTCCCACGGCCATATCTAGTACGTTACCTCTAGATACAAACTCTTTAAATTCTCCAAAAAACGACATAATACTCTCTATATATAGTTAGTTACTTACTTGCTGTTGGCAATGTACTCCTTGTACTCCTTGTACTCCTTGCTCGCAGCACCTCTTCCCATTTTCTCCTCCCTCTTAAGGATAGCATTCAAGACTATC
>OKRX01002829.1_pt1 | contig 11135 bp, 14 predicted proteins | sample 1601241 | NCBI WGS metagenome assembly OKRX01 (sample SAMEA3541500, study PRJEB24748) | human gut metagenome | biome: human gut; feature: human-associated habitat; material: faeces | place: China | collected 2012
CCTTATCCTCAGAACTGCTTGCTAATAAAGTGGTTATAAAAATCTTCCAGAATTACGGAAAAAAGCTGTACGGGACTAAATAATTGCTAACTTTGTTGTAGCCGGAATCCTGCGGAGGGTGTTTCTTTTCCAGTCTTGCGTATGGTTGCGGCCCGTTCGCAGGAGCAACACGGCATGTTTCGGCTGTCCGGCTGTCCGGCTGTTCGGTTGTTCGGTTGCTCGGCTGCTCGGCTGTTCAGTTGCTCGGCCGCTGGGCGGAATTGGTGGGGCGGCCGCTGGGCGGATCGACGTCTCCGGAGATGCCGGTTGCATTCCGGCGGTTCTGTCCGGAATTGGGTTCCGACTCGCTTTTCGGACCAGCTTTCCGGGCCTGTTTCGGGATTTGCTTTTCCGGTCGCAGGATTCGTCTGTGCAATTTTTGCCGCAGCAGCTTCCGGCGGCGGGCGTGTAATAGTTTGTTGCCGGTTTTCCTTGATTTGTGTCGGGTGCCGATGATTTAATGTTTTTGGCTATGCTTGAAAATTGCTTTCAATACGATCTTCCCGAAGCGGGATGCGACGAGGCCGGGCGGGGGTGTCTCGCCGGGCCGGTTTTTGCCGCGGCCGTGATGCTGCCGCCCGATTTCCACGATCCCCTGCTCAACGATTCGAAGCAGATGACCGAGCGCAACCGCGAGAAGCTTCGGGCGGTTATCGAACGCGAAGCCGTGGCATGGGCCGTCGAAGCGGTCTCCGCCGAGCGGATCGACGAGATCAACATCCTGAATGCGTCGTTCGAGGGAATGTCGCTGGCCGCGGCGCGGCTCGATCCCGCTCCCGGCTTTCTGGCCATCGACGGCAACCGCTTCCGGACCCGGCTCGAACTGCCTTACCGCTGCATCGTCAAAGGCGACGGCAAGTATGCCGACATCGCCGCCGCTTCGGTGCTGGCCAAAACGCACCGCGACGAGTATATGCTGCGTCTGGCCGAGGAGTTTCCCCAGTACGGCTGGCGGAAGAACAAAGGTTATCCGACGCGCGAACACCGTCTTGCAATCCGCGAGTACGGTCTCACTCCACACCACCGGCTGACCTTCAACCACGAAATCGGCCAGCTGGAATTGGCGTTCTGATCCGGCGGCGTATCATTCGTATTCGAAACGCCGAAATCCCTCTTCATACGGCAAAACAAAAAGAGCTGAAGTCTTGACTTCAGCTCTTTTTCAAACAATTTTCCTCGGATTTTAGTATCCCAGCGACTTGGAAGCGGCGTAGGAGACTTTCAGTGCGTTGGCACGGCGAAGCTCCTGCTTCACGTCGGTTACGATACCCATTTTCGTGGTCTGGTCTGCCTTGAGACAGATCGTCATCGAAGCACGGTCGGCCTCGCTGAGGTTATCGCGCTCTGCGGCGACGAAATCCAGAATATCCTTGGTCGTTTTGTACGAGTCGTTCAGCTGGATACGGGGTGCAGTGCCGAATTTGGCCTGCATCGCCAGCGAAGGCTGTCCGATGTGGATGTAGCTGACGAGCGATTTCTTCTCCAGCTTCTGCACCTCGGTAGCCTCAGGGAGTTTGTATCTCACGAGCAGTTCCTGATCGCGCATGGTCGTCGATACCATAAAGAAGAAGAGGATCATGAAGATCACGTCAGGAAGCGATGCGGTCGAGATAGGGGGCAAACCTTTGTTGCCCTTCTTTTTCATTACTGCCATAGCTTACTTCTTTATATTACGCGGTTCTGCCTCCGAGATCTTCAGCGGAACGGCTTTTGATACTGCGTTGCGGTTCTCTTCGGGAAGGTCGGCGAATTTCGAGCCGAATTTCCGCATGGCGACCTCGTCGCGTACTTCGTTGAATGCGCGGGTGAGTTCGTTCTGCACCATGATGTACGACTGATAGCCGGTATCACGGGTGGTCTGAAGCGAAACGACGCCCTGACTTTCGGGATATACCCACTTGCTGCCGTCAGCCAATTCGATTTCCTTATCGGCTTTTTCAGGAAGGTTTTCATCATCCATCGGATTGAGGATGAATTCCTTCGTTCTGTCCTTGAGCTGGTGCAGGTCGATGATCTCCTGCTTGCCCGCGGGGCCTGCCATGATGTTGCCGCTGCCCGAAATAAGCACGAGGAAGAGGTTGCGTTCCTTGACCTTGATGTCCTCCTGCTGTTTCTCATCGGGGGGCATAGGCGGGAGCATACGCACCAGACCTGTATCGACATTCATCGTAGTGGCCACAAGGAAGAAAATCAGCAGCAGGAAGGCGATGTCGGCCATCGAGCCGGCATTGATTTCCTGTATTTTCCTTTTATCTGTTGCCATTGTTGTTCACTCCATTATTTGAAAGCGCCCCAGATTTCGGTTACTACGGCCGTCAGGAAAGCGGCGACGAAAGCAACGTACGTCACGAGAATGCTCGTTTCGGTAATTACGGTTTCACCGTGGCCGAAGAAACCATTGGTCTGGAGATCGACGATGTTCACCGTGTGGCCGGCAGCGTAGAAGTACGACACGCCGACGACGATGATTATCAGCGCCAGAGAGAGGATGGTTCCCTTGATGCCTGCCGGGTTCTGAATCATTCCGAAGATGGCGCAGAACAGGGCTGCGGCGACAGCGAACACGAAGAGGAAGTATCCCCATACGAGGTTCAGGCTGATCGCAGCATCCGAGCCGCCCGTAGCGATCGCGTATACCAGAAGTACCACGGTGATCGCCATCAGAATGCCCAGCAATATGTTCAATATCTTTTTCATAATTGCTTTTTAACTCTTTAAATCGTTGGGATTATTTCTTGCTGTATGCCGTCAGGATATCCATCAGCGTGATGGACGAATCCTCCATATCGTTCACGAGCGAATCGATCTTCGAAACGATATAGTTGTAGAACAGCTGAAGAATAACCGCAGCGATAAGACCCATGAGGGTGGTCAGAAGGGCGACCTTGATACCGCCTGCAACGAGGGTCGGGCTGATATCGCCGGCAGCCTGAATGGCGTCGAACGCCGCGATCATGCCGACAACGGTACCCATGAAGCCCAACATCGGCGACAGAGCGATGAACAGACCGATCCACGAAAGACCCGACTCCATCTGGCCGGTCTGAACCGAACCGTAGGAAACGACAGCCTTCTCGACCGAATCCAGACCCTGATCGTAGCGGTCGAGACCCTGATAGTAGATCGAAGCGATAGGACCGCGGGTGTTGCGGCAAACTTCTTTGGCAGCTTCGATGCCGCCGTTCTTCAGTGCGTCCTCAACGGCAGCGATGAGCTTCTTCGAGTTGATCGTTGCCAGCGACAGGTAGAGGATACGCTCGATAGCGACAGCCAGACCGATCACCAAGCAGAGAAGAACCGGGAGCATCCATTCCCAACCGCCTTCGAGGAATTTCTGCATCATGATGTGGTGCATGCTGTCACCTGCGAGTGCGGTTTCGGCAGCGGCAGCGGCTTCCTGCGCGAAAGCGTTAACAGTACCCAGTGCGAACAGGGCCACTGACAGAATCAAAAAAAGTTTTTTCATAGTTGTGTTGGATAAAATTAAATTTGATTAGTTGTTTATTTGTTTGTGTCTTTTTTGGTTTATTCCATATCTCGGTTTCCCGACTTCTTCAATTTCTTATTTTTCCCTAAAAAAATCCTAAAAAAATCTTTTTTTTCACGCTTCCGGAATTTATCCGGCGTTTTTTGGTCGCTGTCCGCATATTTTCCGTACCGGTTTCACGCAGGCAGCCGAATCCCGAATCTTTCATTCTGAACTCATGCAATTTCCTGCCGATCAACTTGTTGCGATGTTCGCATCTTTCCGTCCGCCGTCACCGGGGGCCTTCTAAGGATACATTAGCAGTGCGAAATATAGAAAAAAAAATCGTTCCGTGCAATGGCTTAGGCCGTAAATTCTCCCCGCAGGGGGCGGCGCAGCAGCGCGCGCGTCCGGTCGTCCGGCAGGTCGAGTCCCAGCACGTACATCAGTTTGGTCACGGCGGCTTCGGTGGTCATGTCGTGGCCGCACAGGACGCCGATTTCCTGCAGGCGAAGCCCCGTTTCGTAAAGTTCCATCGAGACTTTGCCGCCGCCGCACTGCGTGATGTTGAGAATGATGATCCCGCGGCCGATCGCCTCCTTCAGTACGCGGATGAACCACTCGTTGGTCGGGGCGTTGCCCGCGCCGAAGGTTTCGAGCACCACGGCTCTCAGTCCGGGCGCCGAGAGCATGGCCCGGAGGATGTTTTCGCCCAGTCCCGGAAAGAGTTTGACCACCTCGATTCCGTCGGCCAGCCGCGTGGCGATGCGCAGCTGGGGCGAAACCTCCGTCGGATGCAGGATGGCCGGGAGGTTGTAGGCGATATTGACCCCGACCTCCGCCAGCGGCGGATAATTGTAGGAGCGGAAGGCGCTCAGCGCTTCGGCGCTGCGCTTGGTGGTGCGGTTGGCGCGGAACAGCCGGTTCTGGAAATAGAGCGACACTTCGGGCACTTCGGGGCGTCCGCCGATGTGCGCGCCCGCGATTTCGATGGCCGTGATGAGGTTCTCGCGGCCGTCGGTCCGCAGTACGCCGATCGGAATCTGGCTTCCGGTGAAGACGACCGGCTTTGCGAGGTTTTCGAGCATGAAACTCATGGCCGACGCGGTATACGACATGGTGTCGGTGCCGTGCAGCACGACGAATCCGTCGTAGCGCGCGTAGTTGTCGCGGATCAGTTCGGCAAGTGCGGCCCAGTTGGCGGGCGTGACGTTCGACGAGTCGATCACGGGGTTCATCGTCAGTACGTCGATGTCCACGTTGAGCCGCTTGAGCGACGGGAATTCGTCGTATATGGCGCTGAAGTCGAACGGCACCAAGGCTCCGGTTTCGGCGTCGTTCTTCATGCCGATCGTGCCGCCCGTGTAGATAATCAGGATAGAGGATTTCATCGTGTATGGTCGTATTCTTTATTTTCCGAAAATGCGTTCGGCATTGGCCGTCGTCGCTTCGGCCGTCTCGCCGGGCGTCAGCCCCTTCAGCTCCGCGACTTTTTCGCAGACGTACCGCACGTAGGCCGATTCGTTGCGTTCGCCGCGGTGGGGTGCGGGCGTCAGGTAGGGGCAGTCGGTTTCGAGGACGATGTCGCGCAGCTCCATCTCCCGCACCGCCTCGGCCAGCTTGCTCTTTTTGAACGTCACCACCCCGCCGATTCCGAAGACGAAGTCGCCGTACTCCTTCAGTTTCCGGTAGGTGTCGGCCGTGTCCGAAAAGGCGTGGAAAACGCCCCGGACGCCTCTGCCCTTGTATTCGCGCATCAGCTCCACGGTTTCGGGCCATGCGTCGCGCGTGTGGACCGCGATCGGAAGACCGTACTCCAGCGACAGGTCGATCTGGCGGCGGAAGGCTTCGAGCTGTTCGGCCCTGAAATCACGGCTCCAGTAGAGGTCCAGCCCGATTTCGCCCACGGCGCAGAAGCGGATCCCTGCGGACGGCGTTTCGAGATAACGCTCTACGAGCGCCAGCTCCTCGCGCCAGCGTGGATTGTCGTTCACCGACGTGGGGTGCAGGCCCATCATCGGGGCGCACCGCTCCGGATGGCTGCGGCACAACCCGAACAACCGTTCATGGCTTTCGGAGTCGATCGCTGGGAGCAGCAGTCTCTCCACCCCGGCGTCGGCCGCACGTGCGAGGGCCTCCTCGCGGTCCGCGTCGAATTCGGGGGCGTACAGATGCGAATGTGTATCGGTAAGTCTCATATCAGTTTCATGTATCTGTTGCCGGGCAGCTGGCGTACGGCGCCCGCCAGTTCCAGCCCCACGAGCAGCGTCGCCAGCTCGCCGGGATCGAGTCCGCTCAGTTCCGAAAGCGTTTCGTGCGACAGCGGATCGTCCGTGCGGAAACAACCCAGCAGTCCCGTTTCGTCGGGCGTGAGCTGCGGTGTGGCGGGTTTCGGCCGGAGCGTCGCCGGTTCCGCGCCGAGGTCCCACATCAATTCGCGGACAATGTCGTCGGCCGTCAGCACCAGCTGCGCTTTACGGTTGCGGATCAGGTGGTTGGTCCCTGCCGACATGCGGTCCGTGGCGCGGCCCGGTACGGCCATCACCGAACGGTCGTAATCGTCGGCGCAGTGCGCCGTGACGAGCGATCCGCCGCTGTCAGGCGATTCGACGACGATACATCCGGCGCTAAGCCCGGCGATGATGCGGTTGCGGGCGATATAAGCCGTGCCGTTCTGTACACCTTCTGCAACAACGGCTTTATGGGCTTCCCCGTGGCCCTGGCCCTGTTTGGCGAGGAGGGCCTGGCCCTGGCCGTCATGTTCGGCGTACCCTTCAACCTGCTGGTCTATACCCTGGGTGTGCGGATGGTGTGCGCTGACTGCGGCACCGACGCCCAGCCTGTCAATTTGGTCCGCACCCTGCTGAGCAACATCAACATCGCCCTTATCCTCAGCCTCATCTTCTATGTGGGGCAGATCCCCCTGCCGGAGGCCCTGATGACCCCCGTCACCCATCTGTCCAACGTGACCACGCCCCTGTCCATGTTCGTCACTGGCATGACCCTGGCCTCCGGCAAGGGGACTGAGCTGTTCCGGGACAAGGATGCCTACACCGCCACCGGTATGCGGCTCATCGTTGTCCCCCTGCTCACCTGGGCGGTGATGTCCCTGCTCCCCCTGTCTAACCCGCTGATCGCCTCCATCGTCCTCATCACCATGGCCATGCCCGCCCCCTCGGTCACCACCATTCTGGCGGAGACCTACAACGGCAACCGGGGCCTTGCCGCCAAGATCGTGTTCCTCACCAGTCTGTTCTGCATGATAACCCTGCCCCTAGTGGCCATGTTCCTCCTGTGATCCTGCTGTTCCCGTGCTGCCGTCCCCCTGGGACGGCAGCACTTTTTTCTCCATGGAGAGCCTCCGTCAAGGCGGAGACCCTCCATGTGTCTCTCATATCAAAGCAAAAAAGCCTCCTGCCGCAAGGCGCTCTCGCGCCGGATCTTACGACTCTGCCCGCAAAGTCCTTCCGCAAATTTTTGCATAGGCAACCAGATTTTGCGGATACTACTCTCTGTCTACAAAATGCAACCGCAGGAGGAATTTGATATATGAAAGCCACTGGAATCGTACGGCGCATCGATGACTTGGGCCGGGTGGTCATCCCCAAGGAGATCCGCCGCACGATGCGTATTCGGGAAGGTGACCCGTCACAGATGACATGGACATGGTGGGAGGGGTTCTGTTTTGGTATGCTGGCTTTGAATAATCGCCTGGGGTTTTAGCGGTGCACAGCGGGAAAAGACGTTCTTCCGACGGTACATATTGGGGGATAAAAATACTGCACAAATTGAGTTTGTGCAGTGATTACACGGATAAGGGTTAAAAATATCTCCATATTGACACACTAATCCTGGTTATATATGTTCCCTAATCTAATACAGTATCTTGATATGACTGTGATTGGGAAGGAACCTGTCTTGGGTATCGGCGGGAATGTGCCGAATTCGGCAGCCTGAATGGACTTTGTTGCGGAGGCTGCTGGGGCATAAAAACAGAAAATCCTACGCAGCGATGGAGGACAGAAGTTGATGAGTTGGTCTGCACGATTGGGCTTTTTATACTGTCTGTATATCTTCGCAAACATGAAAGAAGCAAAAATGAACTTAGAATGACACTATATGTCTTCCTAGATTGATATACTCCGGCCATAACAGTCCCGATCTTCAGGAGGTTCATGATGGAAAAATTGTTAATGAACAGCAAAGAGATACTTCTCTCGAGGCGCTGCGCGAAAACTTCGATTTCGGTCAAGTTATTGCAACCTTTTTAGATCGCACTCTGGGGCACTTGGTTAGAGGATTATTTCCAGAAAAACAGTCTGAACAGGTACGAGCATTAGACCATGCTATTGGGTTTGAGGTTGAGGTGGAGCTATGCCGTATTCTCGGAGTTGACTATGTAGCCTCTGGATATATGAGGGAAGAACATCGTGCTATTTATGAACGAAAATGCCGTATCATTCAACAACACACTGATGATCCCGAATTTGTGGAACACGCACTGGATACTGTAACAAATCAAGCAGAGCTTACGGAGTTTTACATAATGGCAAACGCAGAGTCTATCTCTGCGGCTCTTCTTTCCATGTACCGATCAGCGTCAGGGACATTCACTATATTGGTATTGGAAGTCCTAAAATGGAGGCAGCCTTTACGGCGGAACAAGGCGGAACAATATAGGCACGCCGGAATCACATTTGAGGGAATCGAACTGCCCACCAAAATTGCAAAAGAAACCATTGCTGCGGCGGAGAAGGCTGCTGCAGCAAATGGTTATGATAATTTTGGAGAAAAACATAATGCTCTTGCGAGCAAATTCCATTTCGCAATAAAAAGAAAAATTTATCCAAAAATTTTATATCTGATTTTTGATTTTCCTTATAAATACTACACTTTCAAGCATTTGTAAGTATATAAAATCATTCATTTTACCACGAATTTACCACGATTGAATGAGCCTTGATATGACACAAAAACAACATGGGAGATAGCACAAATATCTGTGTATCTCCCGTTTTTCATTCATGTAGTATGATTATTTTACTCTGATTTCAAATTTCAAGATTGCTTTCATCATTTCTGTATGGATTTGACCTTTTAATTCTTCATCAACCTGCATAATGATTTTACCACTTTCAGAGTGGTAAAACGGACGCAAGCATAATTTACATATATAAGCGTCATAAAACTTCAAAATCTCTCTTATGGCAGTTTCATTTCCAGCAGACGCTTGACATATTACTTTTAATGTAGGGTAGCCATATTCTTTTTTCATTGGTTCAATTCCTTTCTTTCAATACTGTTTTTAGTTTCTTCAATCCGTTACTTCTTCTGCGATAAATAGCAGAACGTGATACATGATATAATTCGGCTATTTCTTGGTCGCTCATACTTTGAAAATAGCGTAATAGAATTACATCACGCTCTTTATTCGATAACTTATATAAAGCAACAGCAAGTTTCTCATTTGATATTTGAATTGTAAAATTCAAGACTTCAAACGAAATGTAATCACAAGAATAGTTATCCTTAGTTACACATTCAACATTTTTCGTATCTGATAATTCACAGAATAAAACTTCACGCTTAGAACGTCTTGCAAACTGTCTGTTTCTGTTTTTTACTGTGCATTTAATAACAGTCATCATCAAAGCATTAAACTGTATTCTAACGATATGCTCGAAAGAAGATGGGTTCATAATCTCACCTCCTTTCCGCATACGCTGAAATATATAAACGGAGATACCGTCTATATCTTTGGAAAATACAAAAAGAAGAACAAGAAAAAAGTCCGTACAAAATATACCGTCTGTACGAACTTTTAATATTGTAAAATATTTAGTTGTTGATAAAATGCTGTTAGGTAGTGCATAATCGTATAAGATTATTCCTAAAACTTTCCACAGCAGTTACTTTCAATGCTTTTATATCTTGCTTTTTTAGTCCTATCATAATAACCTTTCTTATCATAATTGCAAATTTATAAATTCATTAGTATTAAAACTGAAATTCAAATACATTACTAAAATCATTGTTCAAGACATAATAAACTTTATTTTTTTCTGTAGAATATACAAATGAAACCCTAGTTGCCCACAAGTCTTTTTGAGAAACAGATTTTAATACTTTAAATGCGTCATTTACTGAAAAATCTTTATCATATCCTGCCAATAACTCTTTAGCCACTTCGTATCTTGTATCCCCAGAAACAATGTACGGCTTTGTTATATCTGGTTTTAGAATAGAATAATTTGTAATAAGTGAAAAATTTTCTTGTTCATATCTATACCCAATTCCGGGTTCAATAATTAAAACTCGTCCTTTTTTATCAGAAAGCATAGCTTGCATAGTAGCATCTGGTGCATAAATAATTTTTTTCTTTTTAACAATGTCCAAGGCTTTATCAAAAGAAATCTCTGCCTTAATGAATTTTTCTGTTAATTCAGATATTGTAATACAATCCTCGCTTTCTATATACCTTGCATTTTCATTACCATGAACATAAAGAAGTGTTCCTACATTACCATTTTTATTTATCCCATGAAATGAATGATACATACCGTCAGGCATTTTAATACCAATATAAAATCTATTTTCTTCGGTAATTACAGTATGATCCCATACAGAAAGGTCAATATCAAAATTAAAACCAACAATTTTATCTATACCATTGTAAACAAATCTTGTACACATATACTCACTCCTCAAAATACTACTTCAAATAGTTATTTAACTAATTCAATTAGTATTTTAAAATGTTTTTGTAGGAAAGTCAATAAATAATCATAATTTTCTAATTGTGTTATTGACTACACTAATTCAATTAGCTAGAATTGTGTTTGTATGATATTTTGAATGAGGTGCATAACTATGAAAACCACTAAAGAAGCAGTAATAAAAGCAACATCAGACTTAGCAGATGAAAAAGGATTAAATAACGTTTCGTTAAAAGCTGTTGCTCAAAAATTAAACATTCGTACACCATCTTTATATAATCACATAGAAAGTTTAGATAATCTTCTTTTAGAAGTTGCTCATAATGGTATGCGTGACATGAATGAAAGAATGATGAAAATTGCCGTTGGAAAAATAGGGAAAGAAGCAATTAAGTTAGTTTCTATCGAATACCTAAACTATATGATTGAACACCCCGGAGTTTATGAAACAATTCAATGGGCTGTGTGGCACGGAACAGAGGAAACAGCAACCATTTTTAACAACTATCTTTCATTATTAACTACTCTTATCCAATCGTGCAGTCTTAACAAAGACAAAACACTTGAAATATTAAATATGCTTACTGGAATAATTCACGGTTATACAACTTTGCAATTAGGAAACGCTTTTTCTGCCTCAGATAAAGTTAGATTTGAATTAGCTGAAGCGATAGATACTTTATTAGTCGGGATTTTCCAGAAGTATAAATAATATATTTAGGCTTGCAAATCAATACAGAACTGCAAGCCTTTTTCTTTTATCCAACAATCTTCCAGTTACTATTCCTTATATAGCCCAAACTTGTACCGTGACAATTTCATTGATATTATCCGATTTACCACAAATCAAATTTTATCTTTTCTTCCTCTTGATTACCCACCACAGAAAAGAAAAAGCCCTGTCAAGAGCCTTG
>OKRX01002833.1_pt1 | contig 11132 bp, 7 predicted proteins | sample 1601241 | NCBI WGS metagenome assembly OKRX01 (sample SAMEA3541500, study PRJEB24748) | human gut metagenome | biome: human gut; feature: human-associated habitat; material: faeces | place: China | collected 2012
GGGCCCGCGCGGCCTGAGCGCGGTTCAATTTTTTCTTCCCTTGTCAAGGCAATCAACAAAGCCAGCGTAACGGGGAATTTTACGAAATGGTTCTTGTGCCTTTTGACGAAATGATATGCCTTTTTTGACAGACTAAGCCGCCGGAAACGAAATGTCTCCGGCGGCTTTTTTTGACTTCTGCCCTGAATTATTCGTCACGCTGAAACAGCTCTGTGGAGAGATACCGCTCTCCCGTATCCGGCAAGAGGACGACAATCGTCTTCCCCGCATTTTCCGGCCGTTTGGCCAGCACCTCTGCGGCGTGCAATGCCGCGCCTGAAGAAATGCCCACGAGCAGGCCCTCCGTCCTAGAGGCCAAGCGGGAGGCCGCAAAGGCGGCGTCGTTTTCAACGGTGATGATTTCGTCATACACCTTCGTATTGAGCACCTCCGGCACGAAGCCCGCGCCAATGCCCTGAATCTTGTGCGGGCCCGGCTTACCGCCGGAAAGGACCGGAGACGCGGTAGGTTCCACCGCAATCACGCGCGTGGACGGATCGTGCGCTTTGAGCACCTCGCCGATGCCTGTGATCGTTCCGCCTGTGCCAACAGCGGAAACAAAGAAATCGACCCTGCCGTCCATATCGCGCAGGATTTCCTGCGCGGTGGTGCGTCTGTGCGCTTCAGCGTTGGCGGGATTGACAAACTGGCCAGGAATATAGGAATTCGGATGCTCCGCCTTGAGCTCGTTCGCCTTGTCGATCGCGCCCTTCATTCCCTTTGCCGCAGGCGTCAGGATCAATTCCGCGCCCAAGGCCTTCAAAAGGCTCCTGCGCTCCTGGCTCATGCTCTCAGGCATGGTCAAAATCAACCGGTAACCCTTGATCGCAGCCACATAGGCAAGGCCGATCCCCGTGTTGCCGCTCGTCGGCTCAATGATCAAAGTATCCTTGTTGATCAGCCCCTTTTCCTCCGCATCCGTGATCAGCGCATAGCCCACGCGGTCTTTCACGCTGCCAAGCGGATTGAAGCTCTCCACCTTCGCAATGATGCGGGCATTCAGCCCTTCCGCCTGCGTAAAGCGGTCCAGCTGCACAAGCGGCGTATTGCCAATCAGTTCAAGCAGGTTCTTTGCAATTTTTGACATAATACCATTCGTCCTTTCCATCTCCATCGTTACCCAATGTGGCAAGCTTCGTGCTCCTCCGGATCCTCCAGTTTGCCGACGATCGGCTCCGGATCGATCCCCTGCCTTCTATAATAATCCGCAATCGCGGCCTTGATCGCCTGCTCCGCCAAAACGGAACAGTGGATTTTGACCGCCGGGAGGCCGTCGAGCGCCTCCACGACCGCCTGATTGGTGAGTTTTAAGGCATCCTCCAGCGGCTGGCCCTTGATCATGTCCGTCGCTATCGAGCTGGTCGCAATGGCGGACGCGCAGCCGTAAGTATTGAATTTTACGTCCTCAATGACGCCGTTTTCCACCTTCAGGTACATTTTCATGATATCGCCGCATTTCGCATTGCCGACCTCGCCGATGCCGTTGGCATCCTCCAGCTTGCCGACATTGTGCGGATGCGTAAAATGCTCAATGACTTTTTCGCTGTATTGCATTCTATGATCCCCTTTCCATCATACTACTCTGTCTCTTTGCTTTGAATGCGTTCCCAAAGCGGTGACATATCTCGCAGCCGCTCAATAATCGGCGGCAGCTTCTCTAAAATATAGTCTACATCCTCAACGGTATTATTTTCGTCAAGCGTCAGCCGTAGGGAGCCATGCGCAATTTCATGCGGCAAGCCGATGGCGAGCAGCACATGGCTCGGATCAAGCGAGCCGGAGGTACAGGCCGAACCGGAGGAGGCGCTGATGCCCTGGAAATCGAGCAGGAGCAGCAGGCTTTCACCCTCCACGCCCTCGAAACAGAAGCTCGCGTTGCCGGGCAGGCGGCTTTCCCTATCGCCGTTTAAACGGGAGCGTTTGATTGTGAGCGCCCCATCGATGAGCCGGTCCCTCAGGGAGGCGACATAGCGCATGCGTTCCTCCATCCCCTCCTGCATCAGGGAAGCAGCCTTCCCGAGCGCTACAATTCCCGCCACGTTTTCCGTCCCGGCACGGCGGTTACGCTCCTGCGCCCCCCCGTCGATGAGATTGGGGAAGCGCAACCCCTTGCGGCAGTACAGCGCGCCCACACCCTTGGGCGCATGCAGCTTGTGCCCGGATAGGGATAGCAGATCGATCTGCTGCGCCTGCACATCAATGGGCACATGTCCCACCGCCTGTACAGCGTCCGTGTGGAATAAAATCCCGCGTGCCCGGCACAGCGCGCCGATCTCTACAATCGGCTGGATCGTACCGATTTCATTATTGGCATACATTATCGTTACGAGCGCGGTATCGTCCCGCAGTGCCGCTTCCACCTCCTCGATTCGCACAATCCCGTTTTCATGCACGTCGAGGTAAGTCACTTCAAAGCCCTCCTTCTGAAGGCGCTCCACAGTATGCAAAACGGCATGGTGCTCAAACTTTGTCGTGACGATATGGCGCTTTCCCTTTTTCGCCTGCATCTCTGCCGCTCCCCGGATCGCCCAGTTATCCGCTTCCGAGCCGCCGGAAGTAAAGAAGATTTCTTCCGGCTGCGCACCCAGCAGCGCGGCGACCTGGCCGCGCGCAGCTTCTACCGCGTTATGCGCGGTCTGCCCCAGGGAATAAAGGCTCGACGGATTTCCATAATGCTCTGTCAAAAAGGGGAGCATTGCCTCCACCACCTGCGGGGATACGGCGGTAGTCGCCGCATTGTCCGCATAAACGTATCTTTCAATGGAATCTTTCATGTTGTAACCGCTCCCTCCTGCCTCAGGCCGAGTTTTTCCCGGTATCTTCGTACCAGATCTGCAAGCGTGATGTGATCGACCACCTGATTGACCGCATCGCGGATCTGCGCCCAGACCTCCCAGGTGACACACTGCTCTGCGCGGGGACAAGGCAAATCGCCCGGCGATTGCCCTGATGAAACGCAGTCCACCGGCGCAAGATCGCCTTCCATCGCCCGCAAAATCATACCTACCGTGTATTCCTCCGGCGCCCGGGTCAGCGTATAGCCGCCCTGCGCGCCGCGCATGCTGCGTAGAAAACCTGCCCGGCTGAGCACGGTAAAAATCTGCTCGAGATACTTTTCGCTGATTTCCTGCCGCTTGGCAATCTCCTTGATGGAAATACATCGCCCGTTGGAATGAACGGCGATGTCGATCATCACACGCAGCGCATAGCGGCCCTTGGTCGATATCTTCATGGAGCTTCCTTCCTCCTTTTGATCGGATTGTGAATACAGTATAACACACTATTTAATTCATATCAATCCCATATGAATAAAATGATATAAATTTTTTCCAAAAAGAGCGCTGCCATAGCCGAATTGTGATAAGGAAGCAAGCAAAGAGAATGAAGTCGCGTCAGCGAAACCCTACGAGAACAATCTCGTAAATTGGACCGCGCTCGGGCCGCGCGGGCCCTTCCTTTTCCGCTCGGCCGGAAAAGGAAACAAAAGGGGCCGTTCTGCACGGCACTTCGGCAGCGGTTACGCTGACCCATTGCATGCAGCGGTTTGTTTTGAAGACGGTGTATGGTATAATAACCTCACGAATCTCTAAGGAATCAAAGATTCCAAGAGCTTCGGAGAACATTGGCAGTCGAACCACGCTGCGCTTCTCCGCTAAATAACCTCACGAATCTCTAAGGAATCAAAGATTCCAAGAGCTTCGGAGAACATTGGCGGTCGAACCACGCTGCGCTTTGGTTCTCTGCTAAATAACCTCACGAATCTCTAAGGAATCAAAGATTCCAAGAGCTTCGGAGAACATTGGCAGTCGAACCGCGCTACGCTTCGCTTCTCCGCTAAATAACCTCACGAATCTCTAAGGAATCAAAGATTCCAAGAGCTTCGGAGAACATTGGCAGTCGAACCACGCTGCGCTTGGTTCTCTGCTAAATAACCTCACGAATCTCATGAAACACGCACGAAACGGGGGGTACCCATGCTCCATCTGATTCTCGGCCGCTCCGGAAGCGGCAAAACACAATATATCCGCTCTCTCTTGTGTGAGCTTGCAAAAGACAGCGCGCACGGTATGATCCTGCTCGTACCGGAGCAATTCTCGTTTGAAAGCGAACGCGCGATGCTCGAGCTGCTCGGCCCGCGTGACGCGGGACGGGTGGAGATTTTAAGCTTTTCCCGCCTCGTCGACGCGGTCTTCCGCGTATACGGCGGCGTGAGCGGCACACACATCGACGACGGCGGTCGGATGCTGCTGATGAGCCTAGCGCTCGAAGAAGCACAGGATCATCTTGAGCTTTACGCTCGGCATAAGGAGAGCTCGGCTCTCGCCGCAAAGCTGCTGGACCTCGTGGCGGAATGCCGTCAGTGCGCCGTAACGCCCGCAGACTTACATCGCGTGGCGGGCAAGCTGCCGGACAGCGTACTGCGCCGCAAAATGCACGAGCTTTCCCTCATTCTCGAAACTTACGATGCCCTGCTCGCCCGTTCTTTCCTCGACGATCAGGATGACCTGACCCGTTTAAACGATGCGCTGCTCGACCATCCGTTCTTCCAAGGCCGCATCGTGGCAATCGACGCATTCAAAAGCTTTACTGTGCAGGAACAGCGTATCCTCTCCCGCATCCTTTCTCAGGCGCAAGAGGTGTATCTGACGCTGTGCGCGGATGAGCTGATGGACCGGCAGAACGGGATGGGGCTTTTCTCCCCCGTCCAGCGCACAGCGCGGCGGGTGATCAGCCTTGCAAAGCGGCAGAATGTCCCCGTCGCCTCCCCCATCGTATTGGAAATACCACACCGGTTTCATTCCGAAGCACTCAAGGCTCTGGAGCAGGGTGTATTTCGGCCGGAGGCAGAAGCGTTTTCCCAGAAAACAGAGGATATTCTGCTCTGCACGGCGCAGGACAAGGCCTCCCAATGCGATTTTGTGGCGCGCACGGCAAAGCGGCTGTTGCGCGAGGAAGGCTTTCGCTGCCGGGATATGGCGATCATCGCCCGCGACGCGGACGCTTACCGGGAGGAAATGACAGCCGCCCTGCGCCGGTACGGCGTACCCGTATTTGAGGACAGCCGCCAGCCGATCAATTCCCAGCCGCTGATGGTTTTTGTCCGGGCCGCGCTCGAGGCGGCGCAGAGCTTCGCAACAGAGCCTGTGCTGCGCTATCTGAAAACGGGCTTAGTCGGCTTCACGTTGGAGGAAACCTCGGAGCTTGAAAACTATATGCTGGAATGGAATATCGGCGGTGCCCGCCTGCTCAGTCCCTTTACACAGCATCCGGAGGGCTATGGAAATTCCTTTCAGGAGCAGGATCACCAGAAGCTTGCCTTTCTCAATGGCCTGCGCGAGCGCGCTGTCGGCCCGCTCGTTCATCTGCGGGACAATTGCGCGGAAACGGATGGCGCGCAAATCAGCCGCGCAGTGTATGCCTTTCTGGAAGAAACCGAAGCCGCAAGCCACCTGCGCGCGCTTGCACAGGCGCTCAGCGATGGCGGAGAAGCGGCTCTCGCGCTGGAGCAGGGCCGCATCTGGGATCTTATGATGGATATGCTCAGCCAGTGCGCCGTGGCGCTCGAAGGCCATTCGATGACGCTTTCTCGCTTTGCACAGCTCTTCGACGCAGTGCTCGCCGCCCAGGACATCGGCGCGATTCCACAGGGGCTCGATGAAATCCCCCTGGGCAGCGCAGACCGGATGCGCGTTTCCTCCCCGCGCGTGGTCTTTCTGCTCGGGGCGAACGAGGGGGAATTTCCCCGAACCCCCTCTTCCAGCGGCGTGTTTTCAGATACGGAGCGCCGCAGGCTCATTGAGCTGGGCCTTGAGATGACGGATCCTTACGACCTGCAGGCCGTGGAGGAGCGATTGCTCGCCTATCAATCCCTTTCCGCCGCGCGGGAGCGGCTCTATGTCTGCCACACGCGTTCGGATGGAGAGGGCGCATCCCAGGCCGGCTCCGTTATCGTCTCGGAGCTCAACCGGCTGTTTCCACACTGTATCCATCTGGACGCGGACGAGGAGGACGTGCTCTCACGGATCGAAGGCGCGTCGCCCGCCTTCCTGCTCACAGCCTCCCGCTGGGGAAAAAACGATCCGCTCTCCGCTGCCCTGAAGGGCTATTTCGCCTCCCGCGCGGACTATGCGGGCCGCCTCGAAGGCGTCGGCCGCGCCGCCTCCCACGCGCCCATGCGCTTTGAAAAGCAAGCAAACGCCCGCAGGCTGTTTGGCGACCACCTCTATCTCTCCGCCTCCCGCGTGGAGGTATATCATAAATGCCGGTTCCAGTATTTTTGCCGCTATGGCCTCGATGCACAGCCGCGCAAAATTGCAAAGCTTGATCCTCTGAGCAGCGGCACGGTGGTGCACGATGTGCTTGAGCGGCTGCTGCGCGCGCATTCCCCGCAGCAGCTCCATGAAATGGGGCAGGAACGGCGCGCGGAGAAAATCAAGGCGCTTCTGCTCGCCTATCTGGAGGAAAAGATGGGCGGCGCGCAGGAGAAGCCGAAGCGATTTTCCTATCAGTTCAACCGCCTCGCCGTGGTGCTCGAAGAGGTAGTCGGGCGGCTGTGCGTGGAATTCCTGCACAGCAGCTTCGTACCGGCGGATTTTGAATTAAAGATCGATAAGGATGGGCCTGTCCCCCCTTATTCACTTCTCCTGCCGGACGGCGGCACCTTGCAGATCAAGGGCTCCATCGACCGGGTAGACCGCATGGAGCGGGACGGAAAATCCTATCTGCGCGTCGTCGACTATAAATCCGGCGGCAAAGAATTTTTGCTCTCCGACGTGCTCAACGGGCTCAATATGCAGATGCTGATCTATTTAATGTGCCTGTGGCAGAATGGGAAAATGCGCTACGGAGAGATCGTCCCCGCGGGCATCCTTTACATGCCCGTCAAGAGCACGCCTGCCACGCTCGGCCGGGATGCAACACAAACGGAGATCGACAAGGCCCGCGCCAAAGCCTGCCGCATGAGCGGGATGGTGCTCGACCACTCCCTCGTCATCGACGGCATGGAGGATGACGGCAAGGGCATTTTCATCCCCGCCCGCCGGGAAAAGGGCGGCGGCCTCAAGGGCACATTAATCAATCTGACGCAGCTCTCCCGCCTGCAACAAAAGATGGACGATATTCTCAAGGAGATGGGAAAAAATCTGCACCGTGGCGAAATCGGCGCGGTGCCAAGCTTCGGCGCGGGATATGACCACGTGTGCGACTGGTGCGATTATAAAAGCGTGTGCGGCTATGAGCCGGGTGCGCCCGTGCGCCCCATCGAAAAGCTGACACACGCGCAGTCGCTCGAAAAACTGGAAGAGGAGGGAGCGCACCATGGCTGAACGCAAATGGACGCCCGATCAGCAGAATGCGATCGAAGCACGGGGCGGCACGTTGCTCGTCAGCGCAGCGGCAGGCTCCGGCAAGACTGCCGTGCTTGTTGAGCGCGTCATCCAGCGGTTGCTCGACCCGGTCAACGGCTGCGATGCGGACCGCTTGCTGGTTGTGACCTTCACAAAGGCGGCCGCGGCGGAGATGCGCGAACGCATCTCCGCCGCCATCTCCGCAAGGCGCTCTGCGCAGCCAGATGACGCGCGGCTTTTACGCCAGCAGATGCTGCTGCCCTGCGCCTCCATCTGCACGATCGACAGCTTCTGCAACGATCTCGTGCGCGAAAATTTTCACCGGCTGGACCTGTCTCCGGATTATAAAATCCTCGATGCCGGCGAGCTGACACTTCTGCGCGGCGAGGCGATGGATGCGGTGATGGAGGAATTCTATCAGGAAAACAGCCCGGCCTTCACAGAATTACTGGAGCTTGTGCGCAAGGGCCGCGATGACGCGGAACTGACGGATACCGTCTACCGCCTTTATGACTATACGCAGGCTTATCCCTTCCCGGAGGAATGGATTAAAAAGGCCCGCACGCTCTGCCGGACCGGCCTGCCGGAAGCGGACAATCCATGGATGGCGGAAATCCGCGCCTATATCCGCGAAGCGCTCTCCTTCGCACAGCTGACCACACAGGGCGCGCTGAACCTTTTGGAATCGGAACCCGCCCTGTTTGAGAAATACGCTCCGGCCTTTCGAAGCGACCTCAACGCCCTATCTCACATTCAGGATACACTGGACAACGACGGATGGGATGCGCTGTGCGAAGCGATGGAGTCCATCCAATTTGTACGCCTGCCAAATGCGCCGAAGGATTACACAGATTCTCCCGTCAAGTCCGCCGCAAGGGAGAGCCGTGACCGCGTCAAGGATACGGTCAAGAAAATGCAGGAGGCCCTCTGCGCCAATACGGCGGAAAACGAGGAGGATATGGCCTACCTCGCACCACTTCTCAACAAGCTTTTTGATCTGACGCTGCGCTTTTCCGCAAAGTTTGCACAGTTGAAGAAGGAAAAGCACGCCGCCGATTTCTCCGATATCGAGCACTTGGCGCTCTCCCTGCTCATCGAGCGGCAGGATGGGCAGATTTGCCGCTCCCCACTCGCAGAAGAGCTGTCCGAACGATATGCGGAAATCCTGGTGGATGAATATCAGGATACCAACGAGGCGCAGGATCTGCTCTTTCGGATGCTCTCCCACAATGAGGAAAATCTCTTTCTCGTCGGCGACGTCAAGCAGAGTATCTACCGCTTCCGCCAGGCCATGCCGGAAATTTTTCTGAACCGGCGGGACAGGCTCCCGCCCTATGAGCATGATCATTACCCCGCCCGTATCACGCTCGGGCGCAATTTCCGCTCCCGGAAGGGTGTGACCGGTATGGTCAATTTTCTCTTCCGCCAGCTCATGAGCAAACCGCTCGGCGAGATGGAATATACAAAGGAGGAGGAGCTCGTCCCCGCTGCCTCTTACCCGGAGAGCCAGGAGCCTGACTGTGAGCTTCACCTGCTCGACGCGGGCGATAAGGGCGACAACAGCGCCGCTGTGTATGAAGCGCGCTATATCGCCGCCCGAATCAATCAGATGCTGCGCGAAGGCCTTACCGTGCAGGATGGCGGCAAAACTCGCCCTGCAAGACGGAAGGATTTCTGCATCTTGCTGCGCGGCGTTAAAGGCAAAGCGGATGTTTATGTGCAGGAGCTTGCACGCTGCGGCGTGCCTGCCTGGGCAGAGCTTTCCGGCGGCTTTTTCGACACGGCGGAGATTCGCACCATGCTTTCCCTGATGCGCATCCTCGACAATCCCCTGCAGGATGTCCCGCTGCTGAGCGTCCTTTTCTCTCCGATCTACGGCTTCACGCCCGATGAGGCGGCGGCCCTGCGGGAGATCAAAAAGCACACGCCGCTCTACCGCTGCATGACGCAGGCGGCAAAGCAGGGCGATCAAAAGTGCGAGGCCTTTTTGTCACAGCTCTCCTTCCTGCGGCGCCTGAGCGCAACGCTGCCTGCCGAATCGCTTCTGCGCCGCATCTATGAAGAAACCGGCTATCCAGCCCTCGTGCAGGCGATGGGCGGAGCCGAACAGCGCGCCGCCAACCTGCAGCTTCTGCTCTCCTACGCGGCAAAGTATGAGGCAGCAGGCCATCAGGGGCTGACGGGCTTCATCCGCTTTATCGACCGGCTTGAGGAGCAGCAAGCGCAGCTCTCCGCGGCGTCCGCCGTCTCCGAATCGGCAGACGTGGTGCGCGTGATGAGCATCCATAAGAGCAAGGGGCTCGAATTCCCTGTCTGCATCCTGGCAAACTGCGCGGGCGCGTTCAATCAGTCCGGGCGCAATCAGCGCCTTCTGCTGCATGCAAAGCTCGGCGCGGGGCTGATGCGCCGGGATGAAGAAACATTGCGGCTCTTTTCGACGATCCCGCATACCGCCGTGCGCCTTGCTTCCGAACGCAGTGAGCTCAGCGAGGAGCTGCGCGTTTTATATGTGGCGCTCACGCGCGCGCGGGAAAAGCTGCTGCTCGTGATGACGGTCAAAAATCCGGAGAAAAAGCTCGCCGCCCTTGCCTCCGCGTTCGACGGGCAGTCGGCAGTCCCGCCCTTTGCCGTGCGCAATGCGAAGAGCTATGGCGACTGGCTGCTCACCGCCGCCCTGCGCCACCCGGACGCCGCCCCGCTGCGGGCGCTCCTCCCGGAGCAGGAAATTCCTCTTCTGAATGCGGATTTCTCCCTGCGCACGGTCATCTGTCCTGCGCCCGCTGAGACGGAAGCGGCTGAAGCGGCCGATGTGCAGGAGCTGCCGCCCGACCTCGCCCTGGAGGCGGAAATCCGGCGCCGGGTGGAATATGAATATCCATATGCCGCCCTATCCCGCAGCGTGGCAAAGCGCGCCGCATCCTCGCTGGGCGAGCAGGAAATGCAGTTCTCCATGATCGGCGTCTCCCGGCCCTCCTTCCTGGAAAAAGAAGGCCTATCCCCTGCCGAACGCGGCACGGCGCTGCATAAATTCATGCAGTTCTCCGATTATCGGCGGGCAGGCGAGGACCCGGACGCAGAGGTGGAACGGCTTGTGGAAAAAGGCTTCCTCTCCGAAGCTGAGGGGAAGGCGGTGGATCGCAAACGGGTCGCAGCCTTCTTCCAGAGCACGCTTGCAAAGCGCATGCTGCAAAGCGAAACGCTGTTGCGGGAATATAAATTTACCTTCTTTCTCCCTGCCGGAGAGTGCGACGATGGCCTGCCTGATTCGGTTGCGCAGGAAAAGGTGCTCGTGCAGGGCATCGCAGACTGCGTGTTTGTGGAGAATGGGAAGCTTATTATCGTCGATTATAAGACCGACCGCATCGCATACGAGGACGCTCTCGTGGAGCGCTACCGGGCACAGCTTTCGGTTTACCGCAGGGCGCTTGCGGAATGCATTGGCCTGCCGGTGGGGCAGACGCTGCTGTATTCCTTCCATCTGGGGAAGGAAATTGAATGTAAATGAGTAAAAGGGCGGCCCGGGCGGCGTGGATGGCGCTGCCCGGGCCGTTGTGATGCAATCAGTCGCCTCCTACGCCGTTCCCGGCAGAATGGCCTCCGATCGCGGCTAGGTAAGTTTGATAGCCTTCGTGGATTTCCGCATAAGCTTTGAGGAGGAATTGGGGGCGGCTCACGGTAAAATTGAGGTCGATCAGCAACAGTAACCGTCCTTGCGCTCAGGCCGCGCGGGCCCTCCCTTTTCCGCTC
>OKRX01002835.1_pt1 | contig 11127 bp, 9 predicted proteins | sample 1601241 | NCBI WGS metagenome assembly OKRX01 (sample SAMEA3541500, study PRJEB24748) | human gut metagenome | biome: human gut; feature: human-associated habitat; material: faeces | place: China | collected 2012
ATATCTGGAAACCATAGTAAACAATCCTACCCTGCCCCGTGAGAAAATCGAACCAGTCGAACAACGACTTGCCGGCAAAAGTGAGCGCATCTGTAGCCCCTAAAGACAGCGAGCAGAAAGCACCTATCACCGCACAAGACACGGTGACAATCAAAGCGCCACTCTTGCGGCCTATCTTCAGCTCCTCATAGAAGAAAGAGGTGTTAACCTCATGGAGTGACATGAGCGATGTAAGAGCCGCCAAGGACAAAAGAACATAAAACAACAGCGAGATAGTCCAGCCCAAGACAGGTACTGCGGCAAAAGCCTCATTAAACACATTGGGCAGGGTGATGAAGATGAGCGACGGGCCACTGTCGGGCGAAACTCCCACAGAAAAAGCCGCAGGGAAGATCATCAGTCCGGCAAGTATAGCCACCATGAAGTCGATGACCGATATCTGCAGAGCTGTCTTGAACAGATTGGTCTGTCGGCTGAAATAGGAAGCATAGGTACAGATACAACCCATACCGATGCTGAGCGAATAGAACGACTGCCCCAAGGCACCCAAGAAAACGCCGTTGTCCACCTTGGAGAAGTCGGGCTTCAGCAAGAACTCAACGCCCTTTCCTGCATTAGGCAACAGGCAGGCTGCCACCACGATGATAAGCAGGAGGATGAACAAGACGGGCATCATAATCTTTGACGCCTTCTCAATACCTCCACGAACACCATGGATAATCACAAAATGACAAATCAGGAAGATGACTACCGTCCACATGACAGGCCGTATAGGATCGGCAGAGAACTCCTTGAAGTACTCTGCCACAAAGGTTGGGTCGCCATGCAGCTCGCCCATGATGCTGGCATACACATACTGTAGGCACCAGCCCGACACGACGGCATAATAGCCCGTAATAAGGAAACCGGTAAGCACCTCCAAGTAGCCCACCCACTTCCATGCCTTTCCTTTCGACAGCTTGGTATAGGCACGGGCTGTATTCGAAGCACCATGACGGCCTATGATAAACTCGGAAATCATACAGGGAATGCCCAAAAGGAGCACACACCCTATATAAACCAAGATGAAGGCAGCACCACCTTCCTGGCCTGCCATATAAGGAAAGCGCCAAACATTGCCTAAACCTACAGCACCACCTGCAGTAGCAAGAATCAATCCTATCTTGCTACCAAAACTACCTCTATCTAATTCTGTCATTTTTATCCTTTCTCTATAATACGACTGCAAAATTATAAAATATTTTGCATATAAACGTATAAATTGAAAGTAAAAATGCGAATTGACTGCAAAAAGGCAACTTGATGCTAATAGAGCAAGGTTACTTAATCAGTAAAAAACTATTCTTCCGGCAGACTGTCACGCCACTTGCAGAAGGGATTGACAAGCAAATGAGAATTGTAAAAACGTTTGTCGCCCGTCACCTCACGACCTATGAAGTCGGGCTTCTCGTAGGCCTCATCCTCACTGCTCAGTTCCACCTCTGCCATGACCAGTCCCTGGTTGTCGCCATAGAACTCGTCGACCTCAAAGACATGATTGCCACTCTTTACCAGATAGCGACGCTTGTCGATGACGCCACCCTGGCACAACTGCAGCAGATGCTGTGCCTCGTCGAGCGTGATTTCTTTTTCAAACTCATAACGCGTCATGCCACCATTCACCGACTTACCCTTGATGGTAAGGTAAGCCTTGTCGTCGCGTGTGCGCACTCTCACCGTAGCTCCCTGCGCAGGGATATAGCCCTGCTGAATATGACTATCAGAAAAGGCGGCGCTCTTGTATGCGTCGCCTTTCTTGACAAGGAACTTTCTCTCTATTTCCAGTCCACTCATTTTTTATTTCTGTTATATCAGGATATGATCCGTTACACGATAGTAGCCGAATAGATGGCAAAACAAATGGCCAATGCTATCAGCACGAAAAATATCCACTTGATGATTCTCTCACCCTTTTCAGCCTGCTTCTTCTCGTAAGCAGCATGCTTTGACTTTCTTAATTCTTTATTACTACTCATAGTCGTTCTATATTATTAGGTTATTACTATTCTTCATTCTCAGAGGGGAACTCCATCAGGTAAGCCTTGATGAATCCGTCTATCTTGCCATCCATCACGCCATCGACATCGGATGTCTGATAGTTGGTGCGATGGTCTTTGACACGACGGTCATCGAACACATAACTGCGAATCTGGCTTCCCCACTCTATCTTCTTCTTGCCTGCCTCTATCTTCGCCTTCGCCTCAAGGCGCTTCTTCATGGCGCGGTCGTAGAGTTGACTTTTCAAGAGAAGCAATGCCTTGGCACGGTTCTTAGGCTGGTCGCGCGTCTCGGTATTCTCGATGAGGATTTCTTCTTCCTCGCCTGTGTCGGGATCAGTATACCAATAACGCAGACGCACACCCGACTCCACCTTGTTGACATTCTGACCTCCGGCACCACTGGAGCGGAAGGTATCCCATGACAACTTGGCTGGGTCTACATATACCTCAATAGTCTCGTCGACCAACGGCGTAACGAAGACACTTGCAAAACTGGTCATACGCTTGCCCTGAGCATTGAAAGGCGACACACGCACCAGACGATGCACACCATTCTCGCTCTTTAGATAACCATAGGCATACTCGTTGCCTTCTATCGTCATGGTAACACTCTTGATACCAGCCTCATCGCCTTCCTGCATATCGGTAATGGTCACTTTGTAGCCATGAGCCTCAGCCCAGCGCATATACATACGCATCAGCATGGAAGCCCAATCCTGGCTCTCGGTACCACCGGCACCTGAGTTGATTTTCAGCACACAGTCCATCGGGTCTTCCTTCTGGCGCAGCATGTTCTTCAACTCCAAGTCCTCTATGGCCTTGATGGCCTTATCGTAGTCGGCGTCTACCTCTTCCTCGGTCACCATTTCGTCTTTGTAGAAGTCGAAAGCCAACTGCAGCTCGTCTGCATACTGGCGCACGGTCTTGTAGCCGTCTATCCACTTCTGTATACCCTTCACTTTCTTCATCTGTTCCTGGGCATACTTTGGGTCCTCCCAGAAATCGGGAGCCTGTGTGCGGAGTTGTTCTTCCTCGAACTCCACCTGTTTCTGGTCTATATTGAGATAGCGATGCAGGGCGTCAGCGCGCTCCATCCCATCCTTCAATTGGTCAGCTGTTATCATTAATTTATTATAAATTATTGAAGTTATAGCAGTTAAATCCGTTACCACTTCTTCCTTCAGTCTCAAAGGAGTTTTTAGCCAATAGCCTTATGCGGCATATTACTCCTCATACATTTTGTCAATCTCTTCCTGATAGTTCTTATTGATAATAGGGCGGCGGATCTTCAGCGTATTGGTCAACTCGCCCGACTCCATAGAGAAGTGATGAGGCAAGAGTGTGATACGCTTGATCTGCTCGTAATAGGCCAATTGTTGTTGCAAGGTGTTGATGCGCTCCTGCAGCATCTTCTTCACCTGTTCGTTGGCACAAAGATCCTCACGACTGCTAAAGGCGATATGATGCTCGCGTGCCCAGTCCTCAACAAGTCGAAACTCAGGTACGATGAGTGCAGAAACAAACTTGCGCTGGTCAGCAATGACAGCCACCTGGTCGATAAACTTGTCAACAAGCAACAGCGACTCCACCTGCTGGGGAGCGATATACTTGCCATTAGATGTCTTGAACAAGTCCTTGATGCGCTCGGTGAGGAACAACTCTCCATCCTTCATATATCCGGCATCGCCAGTACGGAAGAAGCCCTCCTCATCGAACACCTTGGCATTGGTGGTGTCGCGATGATAATACCCCTTTGTAATGGTTGGACCCTTGAGCAATATCTCGCTGTCCTCGCCTATCTTGATCTGGATGCTGGAGATAGGGCGACCAACAGAACCGATGGTAAACTTCTTGTCGAGATGCACGCACGATACCGTGGCAAGACTCTCGGTCAAGCCATAGCCTACGACCATGCCGATACCGACAGAGAGAATAAACTCCTCGACTTCCGGACTCACATAGGCACCTGCTGTGGGGAATATATTAGGATGTTCCAAGCCCAACTGCTTACGCACCATACTCAGGATGGTCTTGTTGATAATCTTATATTCCAACTCGAGTGTCAAAGGAGGACGCTTGCCATTGGCAATATACTCTATATTGCGCTTGCGACCTACGGCAAGAGCATGATAGAAAAGTTTCTTCTGTACAGAACCAGCCTCATCCATCTTGGCCTTTACGGCAATATACACCTTCTCCCAGAAGCGGGGCACACTGCTCATACAGGTAGGATGTACCTGGCGCATGCTCTCTTGAATCTCGTGCGGATAAGTGTTGATAAACAACTGTGCTCCCTCGCTCAAACAGAGGTAAGCCCATCCACGCTCAAAGATATGGGTAAATGGCAGGAAATTGATGACACGGTCTTTCTCGGAAACAGGCACTACCTCGTCGTTGGCTCTCAGGGCAGCATCATACTGTCCATAGGTCAGCATGACTCCCTTGCTGTCACCGGTAGTACCACTGGTATAAAGGATGTTAGCCATATCATCCATGCTTGCCGACTGATACAAAGCCTCCACCTCAGTCTGTCGAGGCAGGTTCTCGCCCAACTTGATGAAGTCCTTGAAGTAAAGGGCAGCCGGGTCGTGAGTACTGATGCGCACGCTGGAGTCGAAGATGATGATACGCTCCAACGAAGGACAGAGAGCAAAGACACGATGTGCCTTGTCGTACTGATCCTGCTCGCCTACAAAGAGGAAGCGCACCTGTCCGTCGTTAATCATATATTGTATCTGCTGCTCGCTGCTGGTAGCATAAAAGGGAATCGAGCACACCTTGATGCCATAAGCACCAAAGTCGGTATAGAGATAATGCACGCAATTCTGGGAGAAAACAGCAATCTTGTCATGCGGCTTTGCACCGATGTTCAGCAAAGCATTGCTCACTTGTTTCACTCTCAGCGAAAACTGATTCCATGACACAGACTGCCACTTGTCGCTGCCAAACTTCTTGAACGTAAGTGCAGTTTTATCGCCATATTTATTGGCCAAATCGTGAATCAGTACCGAAAGATGACTTTTGACTTGCATAAGCATAATGTTTAATTATTGGATGCAAAGATAATAGAAAACATTAAGAAAACAAAATAAATCGGAATTTTATTTTGTCCTTATCCCGTTTTAGCTTAACTTTGCATCACAAATAAGACTAAGAGAGACAGATATGATGACACAAGAGGAATATGTAAGAGACGCCATCGGGTTGCTCAGCCAGCTGATTGCTACCCCTTCGACAAGTCACAACGAGAAGGATGCCGCCGACATCATGGAAAAAGCCCTTCGCAACTATGGTTTCACGCCACATCGTGAAGCCAACAATGTATGGGTGATTGACCCACACTTCGACGAACAGAAGCCCACTTTGCTACTCAATGCCCATATAGACACCGTGAAGCCTGTCGATTCATGGAGGCGCGATCCCTTTGCTCCTACAATAGAGGGCGACACGCTTTATGGTCTGGGCAGCAACGACTGTGGAGGCGGTCTGTGCTCACTACTGCAGACATTCCGGATGCTGACAGAGAAAACACAGAACTACAACCTTATCTATTTAGCATCGGCCGAAGAGGAAGTATCAGGCAAAGATGGTATCAGCCGTGCTCTACCGCTATTGCCTAAGATAAACCTCGCCATTGTAGGTGAGCCTACGGGCATACAGCCTGCCGTGGCAGAGAAGGGACTGATGGTATTAGACGTGATCGCGCACGGAAGAAGCGGACATGCAGCCCGAAACGAAGGCGTGAATGCCATCTACGAAGCATTGGACGACATGCGCTGGATTCGTGATTACAAGTTTGAAAAGGTGAGTCCTTTCTTAGGTCCTACCAAGATGACACTTACCGTAGTCAACGCAGGAACCCAGCACAATGTGATTCCCGACAAGTGTACGATGCTGGTAGATATCCGCACCAATGAATTTTATGACAATGAAGAAGTCTATCACTTTATCTGCCAGCACTTGAAGAGCGAAGTAAAGGCTCATAGTTTCCGTCTAAAATCATCCCGTATTGATCCTGAGCATCCTCTTATTAAGAAATGTGTAGCCATGGGAATGAAGCCTTTCGGTAGTCCTACCCTTAGCGACCAGGCTCTGATGCCATTTCCTTCCTTCAAGTTGGGACCAGGAGAGTCCTCCCGCTCGCATTCCGCAGATGAGTTTATCAGAATAAGCGAAATAGCTGATGCTATTGGCAAATACAAAGAGCTCTTAGATGGCGCTGCCATCTAAGAGCTCTACTCTATTCATCTATTATACCTTAATATATATGACATTACAAGGTCTTACCGATATAAGCGAAAGGAACGGTGATATTGTCGTCATCTTCCTTCTCTCTTGTAGTAGAAGGATCTCTTGAATAAGACTGATTGGCATTGTCGCTCATACTTGTGTCGTAAGGCAGACAGTCCATACCACTTGTACCAAAGGTAGCTACTAACATCACACCCAATCCCTTGCTTGCCACATCGGCAGCTGTAACACCAAGCTTAGCTAAAGGAATCGAGATTTCGTAATGGAAATCGTATTGGGAAGACTTGTGTCCTAAGGTGTTGAAATCTACATAAGTAGATGTACCCTTTGTCATATCGCCAATAAGACGATTTTGTGACTCACCATAGCATTCTTTAATACCCTTTATCGTTTTGCTGAGAATACCCATACCATACTTCACAACAACACCTGTCTCTTTATAGGCAACCTCTTCCAAAGCATTCAGTCCTGCGCTGCTTCCACCATAAATGAATGGACCATTGGTGTTATTGGTTGAGAATACCACTACCTTGTTGACTGGGCTTTCGCAAGTAATGCCACTATCCCATAGAGTTCCACCTGCTGTAGTCTTACAATGATTGCCTATTCTTGTAGAGGCATTATTGGTGTTGATGCCGATAAAGAATGGCATATTGTAATTTTTGAACAGCACACCATTACTGAGTGGAAAATCAGCTTCTGGAGCTACCACATCCTGAACATTGGTCATCTCCCACATCAGATAAAGGTTATTGTCGTCATAGCAACCATAAAGCGCATAGAGATCGACAGGATTCTCGTGCATGGCAGCATCCATATATACACGTGGGTCGTCATTGGCAGCACCCTGTGCTATAATCATACTCTCATCCCAATCGCTGATATCACCATCTACAGTAATGGTTTTCTTAACACCTGCACCATTTGGATTGGTTTGATACTGGGCATCCAGATTCTGTGGATTTGAACCAGGATTTGGAGTCGGTGTTGGAGTAGGATCGGGGTCTGGTTCCGGATTTGGCTCAGGTTCTGGTTCTGGAGTTGGAGTTGGCTCTGGCTCTGGGTTTGGGTTTGGAGTTGGTGCCACTACAGCACCTTCGTTTACTACCTTTTCAGCAGAAGCATTTGCACCATTAATAGGAGTACCGGCAGTACCATCGTTGATAAAGAACTTAGCATTCAAGTACTTCGTAGGAATCTGAACCTTATACCAACCAGTCTTACCATTATGAGAAGCAGATGCATCGAAAGTCATCTTGACTCCTGGCCATGCAGCAGAAGAGGTTGTGCCATTATAGAAGTAGCAATAAACATTCTTCCAGTTGGAAGCGTTATCGAAGTAAACATACTCTGGATCAACGGTCTCATCTTCATGTACCTTGGTCACAGTTGTGCTGTATGTTCCGTCAACATAGTAGCCGTGGTTGACAAACTCCACGTCAGCAGTTATCTTATTTCCATTACCATCCAAGAAAATGATTTGAGTAGGAGCACTTGTCTCGGTGCCATCATAAGTCCACTTGAAGACATTCTTTCCAGAAACGCTCTTACCTACAAGAGGCAACTTTTTATTGATAGCATCATTCCATTTACCAGCATGCTCAATTACAGGACTAACCTTATCATTCCATACATATACGGCTGCTGCCGCATTAGATGTCTCCAAGAAACAGGAGATTTCATCAGCCTTGCCCAATTCAGGAACATAAGCCTTCACCTTCTTGTAAGTTACCGAACCACTTTCGGTCTTGCCATCCTTGTCGGTAGCACCCCAAGTGATAGTAACATTCTTACCATAGGCAACATCAGCACCAACAACAAACTGCTTGGCAGCAGTAAAAGTCTGCTTAGCACCATCATTCACCTGAATCCAGGCAGAAACAGCATTCAAAGGAGTAGCAGTCACAGTGAGAGACTTATCAGAGAAGGCTGTGCCATCAACTGGATTGAAAACAACCTCAGGAGTCAGCACAATAGGACCAGCATTATAGATGACAGCAATACCTGACTCGCCAACATGACCAGAGATTGTAGAAGCATTGACGGTGAAAACGCCACCGCCTACCATATCCTTATAAGTACCAGACTTAAGCCACTTGCCGTCGCCAGCACCATTGGCTACAGTCACGTCACGGTCAGAACCACTTCCCAATACGATAATAGCGCCACTCTTACGAACCTGAGCACAAACGCCATTACCTTTTACATAACAGTTAGGCTCGCCGGCACAAACATTGTGCATGTGGTTTACCTGAGCCACTTCGGCATCTTTGAAGTGAACACTTCCCTTATCGCCAAATCTGATATCATTCTTTGCCTTCTGAGCAGGACGGGAGAAATAAAGAGCGGTAGCTCCATTGTTACCTGCAACAACAGCATACGCACGGTCGATAACATTCTGGCTCTTATTTTTTTACTCACCACCATCGTTGGCATAAGTATCATGGCTTTCACCCCAATAAACCAACTTTTCTGTCTTTGCTTTTCTCTGATTGAAATTGCCAACAGACTCGTTGATAGAACCACCAGCGAAAGAATTGGCAAATCCATTACCATAACCATTATCGGTAATACTCATGTAGGTCTGATACTCAGGGAAAAGGACATTATCATCACCACCAGTACTGTCAAGGATCTCACCATAGTTGTACATCTCCTGATCCACCACATTCTGCATAAAAGAGTCACCCTCAGAAGGCAAGCCGATATGCTTGATAGCATCCCAACGTACACCATCCACGCCACAGGCCTTCAAATCCTGGATGTATTGTTTGATGATGGCTTGCACAGTAGGATTGTTGGTATCGAGGTCCCACATACCAATCATGCCAAATGTCACCTGATGACGGTCGTGCCAGTTACCCACACCAAATCGTTCATGATAAAGACTCTCGTCCTTCAAGCGTTCAGCCACGTTAGGATGGTCGGTATGGTTGGCTACCACATCCACAATCACCTTAACCCCATATTCATGAGCCTTAGCACAGAGGGCCTTCAGGTCTGCTTCAGAACCAAGTCCATTACCTATTTTAAAATCGTATGGACGATAAACATCATACCAAACGGATCCTTTACCTGCTCTCTCATGAACAGGAGAAGTCTGAACGGCAGTAAAGCCTGCCTTGGCGATATTAGGAATTTCTTCCTGGATATCTGCCAACGTCCAGTCGAAGCAATGAAGGATGACACCATCCTGAATATTGTCTTTAAGACCATATTTGTTGTCCGCGAAGATGTTGGATGCCATGGTGAACAGCATCACCAACATCAGAAGACCATAATTGATTGTCTTTTTCATAATCTGCTATTATTTTCTGATGATTACTTTCTTACCATTGTGAATGTAGAGACCTGGCTGAGCAGGCTTGCCAATACGCATACCTGTCAAGGTGTACCAGGCATTGTCCTCAGTCTTCTTTACCTCCTGGAGGGTGGTATTCTCTATAGAGGAAGCCTGACCGCTAACATAAACTGTCTCGCCAGTAAGGGTAGAGCCATCCTTGCCGTTGTTGATAACGAAATAGCCTGTAACAAAAGCAGCAGGGACTTCTACTGTATAATAGCCCTTCTTGCCATTGTACTCAGTCTCGTTGTCAAGACTCATCTTCAATCCAGGCCATTCCTGAGCCGCCTTTGTACCATCGTAGATATAGCAATATACATCTGCGAGGTTGGCTGTAGAATTGTCGAAGAAGACCATCACCTTGCCTTCAGGGCCAGGGGTAATCGTCTTGGTATATTTACCTTCTACGTAGTAGCCGTGGTTAACGTATTTCTGATTACCGCCATTCAGTTTCTGCTCACCGTCATGAGTGAAAATCACACCAGTAGGAATTTCAGTACCAGCTGTATATGTCCATTTAAAGACATTCTTGCCATCTTTAGTTCCCATCAAGGTCATGGCATCTCCAGGCCAAGCAGCAGTAGTAAACTGTTTTACCTTGTCATTCCAGGCCCAAATCTTGGCATTATCATAACTTGTCTCCAAGAACACAGAGACCTCATTTTCTGTAACTATTGGCGTATAATCATCGGCGGTAACGGCGGCGAGAACGGTTCCCGGAGCCATCATCATGCCGAAAAGCATTGCCAAAGTACAAAGCATCGTAGAAAATTTTTGCATAAAATAATATGTTAAGTTGATAAGTTATTAGTTCAAACGTTGGCAAAAATAGAAATAAGTTTTGATAGACCACTTAGTTTATCAGGAAAAAAATGCTTATTCCATGAGCAATCGTTTGCACGGTTTCAAGGAAATCCACCATATTATTGATGCAATACAAAAAAGAGGTAGTGCTCACTTGGGCAAGTAAGTACTACCTCTCCTTCAAAGAATATTTTAATCTAACTTTCGCATGTACGGAAGTTAGAGAAGTTTACATTAACGGGCAAGCCATGTCTCGGGATTGAGTTTGGCTGTTTCCTTGCGCAACTGGAACTGCAGGATATTATCGGCACCCACAGCACCTAAAGCCTGACGGGTACTTACCTTCTGGCCCTTGTGAACACTCACCGACTTGAGGTTACAATATACAGAGATATAGGCACCATGGCGAACAAGGACATTCCACATGCCTCCATAACCAAAGACGGCACTTACCTCACCATCGTAGATGCTACGAGCCACGCAACCGGGTTTGCCCAAAAGGTTGATACCCTTATTGTCGAGGGTAACGCCGGAAAGACCCTGTACATTGTATTGTCCGAAATGACTCACTATCTTGTAAGTTCCTGTGATAGGCATAGGAAGGCGACCACGGTTGGCCTCAAAACCTCCACTCAGCTTTAATAGGCTCTACCAACAGTTTTCATCGCCTGTCCTATGCCTGCCTTTGAA
>OKRX01002841.1_pt1 | contig 11098 bp, 6 predicted proteins | sample 1601241 | NCBI WGS metagenome assembly OKRX01 (sample SAMEA3541500, study PRJEB24748) | human gut metagenome | biome: human gut; feature: human-associated habitat; material: faeces | place: China | collected 2012
CGCAGAGAATCAACCTTGCGGTAGATAAAATCCGTGTGGAGGTAAACCGCCGCTACCAAGAACTGATGCAGACGGACGGTTATGTAACCGCCGCCAAACTCAAAGACGTCTATCTCGGTATCGGCGTCAAGCAGGAAACATTGCTGAAGCTGTTCGAGCAGCACAACACCGAGTTTGAGAAGAAAGTCGGGCACATGCAAAATACTTGCAACTGGGTTGCAAAGTATAATCATTAATCCTAGTTTATAATGAGGAGTTATCAGCCTTATTGCCTTGTTATTTGGAAGTCCATATTAGCTTTGTTGTTGCTAGCAATAGGCACGACAAACAATTATGCTCAAGATCGTAGCAAGGGAGCGACCATCGCCTGCATTGTGCGAGATGCCATCACGCAAGAGCCAATAGACGGAGTAGTCGTATCGATCAACAACCGTGAAGCAGGTGTGACTGCCAAGGGCGGAAAGATCACCCTATTTGTACCCTACAGTGCCACGCTAAAGTTTACACACGTGGCGTATGACGCTTTGGAGATAGCCAATGCCACTAAGGAAGTAACAAGCAATCGGCCACTCTATATATCTCTTTACGCATCCAACTTTTCGCTCAATGAAGTGGTGGTGAAGAGCAAGGCTGCCACTAAGAGCATCACAGTAGCAGAGACTCTCAGTAGTAGAGAGATTTCCAGCAATCTAGGAAGCTCGCTAGCCGAAGCCATCTCCAAAGTCAAAGGAGTATCGATGCTCTCAACAGGGCCCAATGCTAGCAAACCGGTTATCCACGGGATGCATAGTAATCGAGTAATGATTGTCAATAATGGGATACGCCACGTAGGCCAAGGATGGGGCATTGATATGGCACCAGAGATCGATTTTAGCATGGCGCAAAACGTGCGAGTGCTCAAGGGTGCAGAAGTGGTAAAGCACGGTTCGGGTGCCCTAGGCGGTGTGGTGGAGATAGACCCTCCACTGCTTGAATATCAGCAAAAGGGCATTGGTGGAAAAGTCGCCACCTCCTATATCACCAATGGGCGTGGATTGGTAGGTCTCATCGGAATTAATGGCTCACACAAAAATCATTGGGCCTGGAATGTAGCGGGCTCTTATCAAAACTATGGTGATAAGTCTACCGCCAACTACCTACTCAATAATACGGGTAGTAGGCAATGGAGTACCACTGCACAATTGGGCTACAGGCATGGAAATAGATTCTCCTCCGAAGTGTATTACTCTTTTTTCCACTCCCACGAAGCCAGTATGTTTGCTTGGCAAATAGGAAGTCGTGACCTCTTTGAGCAGAGATTGAAAATAGGAAAGCCAGAGCTAATCTACCCCTTCACTAGGGAGATACAATACCCTTACACCAAAGTATGGCACCACTTGATCAACTCTCGAACTCGCTATGACCTCACCGCTGAGCAAGTGCTACGCCTCAACCTATCCTACCAGCTGGATATACACAAGGATTATCACAATCGGCGCAACTACCGCTCTTACGTACCAGAGTATAGTATGCGCCTCTCCACACTAGATGGACTCCTAACTTGGAACCACTACAACCTACTTGGCACAGAGGCCGAAGTGGGAGCAGAGCTTCAAGTCTCCACCAACTATAATCCCGAGGATACTGGAGTACAGCCAATGATACCCAATTACAAGTCCTATACCTTTAGCCTATTTGCTTGGCAGAAAAAGGCATGGGAGCACTTCTATATGGATTGGGGATTTAGATACGAAGATTATACAATAGGAGTGGCGGGGTATGACCTAGCTAGTGAATACTTCTCAGACGCTGATCACCGCACCCTACTAGGTGGACAAATAGGTGTAGGCTATACCCCTAACGACCAGATCTCCGTCATTAGTGGCCTCTCTATCCTACAGCGTCCACCACACGTGTACGAACGCTTCTCTCTAGGGGTAGACAAAGCTGCAGGAGTATTCTCAAGAGGCGACAGCAAACTAACCCCTGAGATTGGCTATAAATGGGTCAATTCAATAGAATACAGTGGCAATAAGCTCGCTTGTTCGCTTGAAGGGTTTTTGCAGTATGTCGATGGCTATATCTATCAGGCAACGAAGCGAGGTACTTTCTTCCAAACACAAGCCGGAGAATACCCAGTCTTTGACTTCTGGCAGGAAAATGCTTTTTTCTGTGGCGTTGACTTCAAGGCCAATGCCAATATCATCGGGAAGTTACTTGCCTACGGACTGCAGACTGGAATCACAGTGGGACACCTAAAGAATATGCTACATGTCCCTAATATCGCTCCATTCAGGTGGCGTCACTGGATAGAGTCGGAGTATACCATCCCCGGCACCTCAATAGAGCTATCGGGAAACTTCGAGATGACCTATGTGGCAAAACAAAAGTTCTTTAGCCCCGAGCTAGATCTTGTCGACTTTACGCCACCAGCCTACACGCTCTTCGACCTCTCATTGAAGGCAAAAGCCCCAGTCTCTTTTGGGAAAAGCCTAGAGGGGGAGGTGAGTATCGAAAACCTTACCAATGCGGAGTATAAAGACTACACCAATCGCTTTAGATACTACTTCCACAACCTAGGCAGAAGCGTGAAGCTACGCCTAATGTGGACATTTTAATCACAGCAATTATTTACCAACACAACAACCATTTTATAGATAACTATTTTATGAGATTTAAAAGCTTCTTCACCATTATGGTGATTATGATGGTAGCTATGATGGCTACTGGATGCAAGAATGGGATTGTTAATCAGGTTCCTGAGCCTGAAGACCAAAAGCTCAAAAAGCTTCACGAGGATCCTACTACTGCAGAGTTTATCCTACAAGAGTGCCACACGCACGGTCCTAAAACTTGGCACGGAAATGGGGTATCAGACCAAGTTAAGTACTTCAAAACCTTCCAGAAGATTACTTATAAGCTGAAAAAGGGAAAGGATGGCAATGGGAGGCCAACACTAGAGTGGGGACCAGCAGAGGATAGTCCAAAGGCCTTCTATGTACGTACTGGGCTAGACTATGGCGAGAGCCTTTCAAAACCAGGCAATGGCGGTAACTTCTACACCCTAGTAATCAAGTACTATAATGCTAAAGGCGAAGATATCACTTATCAATTTGTAACTAATGGGCAAGAGAATATCCACCAGCACTTCTTTATCCCAGTAGATAATTCTATCAAAACTTGGGGCGTAACTGATAAAGAGGAGCTGATGACCAACCTTCCAAAGGATGAAAATGGCGTTACAGACCTCTTTAGGTACTGGTATATGGATACTGATCCACACGACAAGCTAGCGTCCGACGGCGAGGCAAAATTCATCAAGGACCCACGTGGCTTCAAGGGCATCCTTCAATTCAATCCATTTAAGCCGGTTGCAGAAGGGGTTATTCCAGAGACCTACTCCTGCGATATCCAAGTGAAACTGATGCACTCCCTTACCAATAAAAAGGATCCAAAAAAGACCTTCTCAAAGACCGAGGCTCCATCGCCATACAACAAGCCATCTGTAGCCCAACTCCAAGTGGATGTATGGGATCTGGATACTAAGATACACTTTGTGGTATTCAGTAGCCGTATGGAGTACCTTGACGACGATCGAATGAAGAGCTTTGCCGACCTTAAGACTGATGAGCAAAGAGACTATGTACGTCGCTATGCCAAGGCATGGGGTTGCACCCCTGATGAAGCTGTTGTGGATATCCTAGGACAGCTAAAGGGTAGTCAGCTACACGTATCATCTAACATCTAAATTGCTACAATAGCGTATAATGATAAGTGCCCTCCTTTTCAATAAGGAGGGCACTTATTTATTTCTCTCTATTTCGGAACTTCCAATATACTCCAGTGGGGGGGGGGAAGTATGGCTATGCGTAGCCGTGCAGACCACCTAAGAGGAAGTTGACTCCAAAGTAGGTCATCAGGATGGTCATGAAAGCGACGATAAGATAGGTGTGTAGAAACTTCTCTCTCCTGAAGGCTTTGAGCGAGCCTTGGTGCAAGGGTAAGGCATAGACTAGCATCGTGATAAGCGCCCACGTTTCTTTAGGATCCCATCCCCAATATCTGCCCCACGAGATATTGGCCCAAACAGCGCCAATAAATATGCCGGATGTGAGTAGAAAGAGTGCTGGATAGAGTAGTAGGCGACTGAGGTGGGTCAGTTGCTGGATGGACTTACCCTTTTTCAATAGCACTAATCCAGTGATACCATTAAAGAAAAGGAAACAAAAAAGGGTATAGGAGAGCATAATGATAATCACATGGATACTCAAGAGTGGAGAGCCGAGTACTGGCATTAGCTCGGTGATTTGAGGATTGCTCTCCCCTATCACGGAGACCATAAGTGCGAGCCCACTTGACAGCATTCCAAAGGAGAGAAAGAGGTCGGAGTGAAAGCTGAGGAGAAGGGCTACCACTAGGATAGAGAGGGCCAAGAATTGCATTGTCTCGAACCCATTACTTAGAGGGATATGCCCGGCGGAGAAGCCTCTCAGCGTACTACACGTTGTCAGGTATAGTGCTGCTATGCCCATTAGCCCGAGGCCGATGCGCTTGATGAGTTTAGGGGCGTTTTGCTCCCTCAGACGTTGGCTCAATATGAGGATGTAATAGAGGACTCCTATCAATATCAAGGCAATGCCAAGTGGGAGGGTATGGCTGAGTTTATTGTAGAGTCTTTCGCTTTGGAAGCGACTCTCGGAGGGTAATAACTCTCCCGCTTTCTTTTGCTGGTAGAGACGTATCTTCTCTAAGGTCTTAGTGAGTCCATCATAATTGTGGGTGCAGGCAAGCTCGGTGAGATAATCTGTGGAGCGACGGATAAAGAGCCACTCATCCTCAGGTAGATCGGTCGGCAATCGGTCGGCTTGCGCCATCCATTGGATGCTTTCGCCCTCTGGGATGGGAAACATCTTTATCGCTTGCCCTGAGAGTAGAGAGCCCACGATATTGTACTTTTCGTAGAGTGCCAGCACGTCTCTTGCCTCAGCCTCGGGTAGATGACCTGTATTGAGTGCTTCGAGCGCTTTAGATAGTTTCATTTCCCCTGATTCGTCGAAGAAATCTTGCCAGCTGACATACCTCTTCTCCGTACCCAAAAGCTGTCGCATCTGAGCACCTTTCACTCGGATCATAGGGACCTCTACCCAATCCGATGGATAAAGTAGCCACCCAGAGAGTACCTGCTCGGCAGTGAGCCCTTTGTAGGAAGGTTTGCCATAAAGCTTGGTCACAAGGTCTCGAGCAAGCGACTGCATTGGGCAGATACGACCATTGTGATAAACATACAATTGGCCAAACTGCTCCGCTTGTGTGGGTGGCATAACGCCTGGCTGGGTGCTCTTACTAGAAGCCGAAGCATTCTGTGTGCTACAGAGTAGTAGGAGAGGTAGGAGTAGCACTGGCACCGCCTTTCGTACTTGAGAGAGGCGCCCTAGTCTTTGGCGAAATTCTCCTCTTGGATCCACTAAGATTAGGATCATCGATACCAATAGGAGCCCATAGCCACAATAGGTAAAGGTAATTCCCCAGGGGTCGTAAGCCACGCTGAGCCGCACCCCTTTTTGATCTTCATCGTAGCCACTTTGGTAAAAACGGTACTGCTGGTGATGCCCAATGTGATTCATTGAGACCTGCTCTGACTCTCCATCTCCAAAACGAAGCACACTCACGAAGTCCATAGGCGACTGCGTACCGGTATAGTATAGTATTTCAAATGATTCCAAACTGACAGTAAAGGGAAGAGCTACAGTTTTTCCATCTTTACTGGTAAAGGTGTTAGTCGCTTCGCCCTCATAGAGATAGAGATCCCCCTTTTGGGAAAAGAGATAAGTGAGCCCCGCACCTAGTAGGATCACGCCAAAGGCAATATGGAGGAGCAAAACACCTATAGGACAACGCCCTCGATAGTATCTCAGGAGCAGCACTAATGCCGAGATAGCAAGAAGAGACCACAGCCCAACAAAATACCACGACCCATAAATATACTTATGAACCAAAGCTGTGCCCTCTGCCTTTTCAATAAAAGAGGCTATGATCAAGACCATAATGGTCAAGATCAATAGCCCAAAAGAAATCATAGTCAATCGTCTCTTCATTAGATCCGATGCAGTAATAATAGTAATAATTAGGTATTAAATCGATTCGATAAACTTCACAATCGCCTGACGATCTTCTCGCTTCAGCTCCCTAAACTTCTCAGTTGTCCAACGGGCCTGAGATACACCACCCTCTCGTGAGCATCCATGCCACATAATGGCCTCAATCACATTGCGTGCACGAGCATCGTATAGCCTATCATCATGGCCAGTACAGATCCTCATCAGCCCTTTACCCCAGAGAGGAGGAGTGCGAATCCAGCCTTTGCGTACATCGTTTTTCATATACAGACGGTGCGATACCAAGTCCGTATATGGCCAGATGGTTTGGTGTGGATAGTGAGGCATTCGTGGGTCGTTGGGAGTGTAGTTTGGTTCGCCTGGGTAGGTAAGCAAGTCATCGCCAGTAGTCCACGAAGGTCTATGGCAGGTGGCACATCCTATCTCCGTGAAGAGCTTTTTGCCTCTTTGTACCACTGGGTCGTCCATATCACGGGCAGCAGGTACAGCCAAGCCACGCAACCAGGTCATATAATTGACGTAGTCATCCAGAAGCATCTCTTCGGGGTGGTCATTACTCATAAAGTAATTGTAGATATCCTTTTCAGGGTCCCCGGTCTTTTTCCATTCAGGGTAATAGCGATAAAACTCCGCCTGCACCTCAGGGTCCTTGCTCGCAGTGACGGCGTACTCCTTCGTTACGTTGACCGAAGTAAGACCAGGGCGAGTAACATTGAAGTTAGCCCAGTGCTGAGTATCAAAGGTAAAAGTACTCAGTTCCAAGAAGTGTCCGAACCTAAATGGTCGCATTGTGATAGAGTCAATAGCAGTCCATTTACCATTGGCAAAGCGACTTGGATCCAGCTCCGTAAACTTCGCCTCATGTTGCCACTGAGCGAGGAGGTCCTCGTCCGAAATAGCCTCAATCAAACCATTACCAAAGAATGGGATAGCATTCTTAAGGCGGATCATGATATCCTTCACTGCTATAGGCTTCCCATGATGCGAAGGCTTGACATAGTAAGCATCCTCAGGTATTTTCACCTCAGGATAGATGAGGCTATACTTCTCACCGTCGGGAAACGTATTTCCCCAGTCATCGGTATACTCCAGCCAATTAATCTCCACCTTAGAGGGGTCAAGATAAGACTTAAATGGGGGCATACCTTGGAACTTTGGACTGAAGAAAGAGAGTAAGTCGCCATCGGCATTACAGATCTCCAGCTCCGTAGAATTACCCCACTCCTTAGGGTCGAACTTAGTGATACGCCATCCGTGACCATAGCCGATATGGCAGGTTTCGCAAGAAGGGCGTGAGTAGAGTGGCCCTCGACCATTGAAAGGCCGTTGACTTGAATTAAAGGGGCGCTCAAAAAAGAATTCGCCCATTTTGAATTGAAACTCAAGCCCAGCTTCCTCGATGGCTGGTGTAGGGTCTTCGTATGCACTGGCAGTGGAATTAAAAGTGGTGCCCAGTCGTCCGCCAGCATACCACTCATCTGCTAGCTCTTCTTCACCCTTCGGATCGCAGCCTGGGTCCTTCTGGCATGATGTGGAAAACAATCCCAATAACATCCCAGCTGCAGATACGAATAGAGCCTTTCCGTTGTACCTCATTTGATTTATTGATATATGTAGGTTTATAGATTCATTTTATAGCACTCATTGAGTGCCCGGAGAGAGCATCGTGACTAGAGCTCCCGGGGCACTCAATGAGCGTTGGGTAGCACACCAAAGCGGGGTGCCACATAGATAGTCCTACTTACTTACTCAGCTCCTGCTTGAGTTCGCTAAGCGTTTCATCGAGTGCCTTGCAAGCCTCCATCGCTGCCTTACATCCAGCATCCGTATAATTGAGGACAAAAGGTGCCTTCATACTTTCAATAGCCTTCTTAGTATTGGCAATAGCCTTAAGTACCTTAGCATCCATCTCCTTATTGTGCTTTAGCATATACTCATGGAGTGATGCACCGCGATTTCCCTCGATACCACCAAGGTACACATTCTCCACAGAAGAGATATTATCATAAAAGTCATGGATAGACCTTTGGCTATATGGAGACTCAATATAGGATACATCCTCACCCGTATGAGCCTTACCAATTTTAGAGGTACCCACCTCGTCACAAATGTCATTGCACCCAGAGACAATAGCCTCCATAGCATTGACCCAAGAGCGGTATACAGAGCCTGGTTGCCCAGCCTTTACTATATTCTCACCATAGGAGAATTGTCCACCTACCAGCACTGGCAGCTCCACATCCTCCAAGATATGCTTCACTAGATCCTTATCGAGCTTAGAGGCATACTCCTCACCAGCCCAAGCGGTTAGCAATTGCCAGCAGCTATTACGCAAGTCACCAGCTACAGCGATAGCATATACCAAGTACTTATCAGAGATAGAGCCAGCGATACGTGGCTTACCATTCTCAAAGAGGATATACTCCACCCCGTGATAACCCAGTAGCTCCTGACCAAGCTTAGTCCTTGCCACCACATCAGAGTCCTCGCCATCCAGCTCCTCGATATTTTTAGCTTCCTCCAGATATTTCTGCAAAGCTTGTAGGTCGAGAGGCCAAGAGTCAATGTGTGGGTCGATACCGAAGTCACTAGCTGCACCAAAGAGAAAGGCCTCACTACGCTCCCACCAGCTACGAGAAGCGATAAAATCCTCACACGCCTTATTCAGGTTCTCCTGAGTAGGCTCCTTCCTATAAGTCTTCAAGTTCTCCACCAAGGCCGAAGACTTTAGAGCCATCTGAGTATAGGTAGGGACTACCGTCTTATTGACAAAAGCCTCAGCAATCTGCTTGTAGGTATTGTCCCTTTGCTCAGTGCCAGCTTGTGTTGGTTCATCACTACTACAGGATGATAGGGACGCACTCCAAAGCAGTCCCATTGATGCCACTAAGGCATAAGAAAATAGCTTATTCATCATTGTATATTTTAATTGTGTATTGAATTATTGTCTAGGGAAAAGCCATCGTTACTTCAAAAAGAAGCCCGAGTAAGCCACTCCAAGAGAAATGCTAGGCTCATTATTAAAGTCCTTCTTCAAGAGCCTAATGCTGTACTCCGCCTTGATCATCAGCTCCTTCATAGGGTAGTAGTTGAGCCCTGCAGCGACTCTCTGGCGATCGGTCCACGTGTAGTCGCTATTGCCCTTCACCGGATGGTAGGCATCATAATTTTCATAGGCACCAAAGAGATAGAGCTCCTGCCGACCACCACGCATAGAGGGGAATAGATGCAAGAGATCATAGCCAGCCTGGATCGAGGCAGCATGCGCCCTATCCCCCACCAGTGTACGCTTGTAGGGCGATGTAGAACTCTGTGAACGATTGTGCTGCGAGATAATACCAGCATCCCCAAGGTGACCATAATCAAAACTACCCATAGCTCGGAATCCATAGCCACTGTAGCTAAAGTCGGCAGAACCAATCGTCACAGCTCCACGCACACCCTTGTACTTACCCCGCTCATCACTCTGTAGCGTGTTATTGAACGACTCTCCATAATACCCGCTAAGACCAATACGTAGCCCCTTCACCGGATAAAAATCAAGGCGAAGAGCCACAGCATATTTATTGGATGGTGTAAATTCAAAGGCACTTGCAGAGCCATTCTTGATCCATTGATCCTTACTAAAGAGCAGCGAATTGAGCCCAGGGAGTAGCATCGCTTGATAGCGCATAAAGCGCCACTTACCCCAAAGCGAAATACCCGTTTGGTGCCATGTACAAGGCAATATCTGGTTTTCACCCTCAGGCCTATACACCGTGAAAAACTGATTAGGCAGGTGGTGCGCATTCGTATAGCCCACAGGCACAATATCATGCCCAAGACGGATATTAAAGTGAGGGCTAAACGACTTCTGTAGCCAGAATTGCTCCAGAGCCACCTCGCCTCCACGCTCTATCTCCGACTCCCACTCGCCAAACTCCTCATCCTCAATCTCCATGGCACTCTCCGTACCTCCATGCTCTAGCTCCAACTCCGTATTCAGCGACCAGCCATGCCCAAAGTCATAACCCAGCATCAATACCACATGAGGCAAGTCCACCGAGCCACGACTCGGCACATCCTTGTACCGGTCAGCCTTGCTATAGCGATTCACATTGTCGGAGTAAAAATAGCGGCTAGCCACAGCCTCACCATAACCACCAAGGGTGAGACGACTTCCGGCTGGCTTCACACTATCCCTCTTACAGCATTGCGCATCGGCATAGCTAAGAGAGCTCACAATAAACACGAAGAGTAGCGATGTCCTAAGTAAAACCTTTCCTTTCATCATACAATTACTATTTTTGTGCAAAGTTAGGTAGTTCATCACCCATTGTCAATACCTAGAAGACCCTATATTTTTAGGACTTTTAGTTTATTTTCTACTTTACTTACATTCACCTCAATAATGCACCTACATTCCTCTCATAGTGAGATTACCGAGAAAGTTATTACCAATTTACCCAAGAGTGCATTTTATGATATTATGTAAATAATCCCTAATCATTAATATACCTACATATAGTGATCCCCAAAAGAGAACCCCCCGGGAGATTGGATTGAATATATGAAGCACCCGTCAGGGTGCCACTCAGATAGACCCCGGTCGAAGACCGGCGGGGAAAAAGTACGATAATTATCAATCGACCCTTGTGGTCGCAGAACTTGCTCTGAGGCTTTGTCAGGTAACACGCCATCACCGAGTTACAAACTCAGCCATCACTCAGTTACAAACTCAGTCTTTACTTAGTTTGTAACTCAGCGATCACGCAGTTACAAACTCAGTGATCACGCAGTTACAAACTCGCCAAACACCCAGAGCTACAGCCGGTCTTCGACCGAGGGCTATCCGATTGGCATCCTTCGGGGGCTCCGACGCTCCTTTTTACGTCTATCGGTAAGGACCTCGGAGAGGTCCTTGCTCCATTATCCCCAACAGCTTGTATATGATGATTCGTACAACTGTTTCTTCTAAGACTATTCTAATGCGTACCCACACCACATTTTGGGGCGGTTTCTTT
>OKRX01002843.1_pt1 | contig 11094 bp, 12 predicted proteins | sample 1601241 | NCBI WGS metagenome assembly OKRX01 (sample SAMEA3541500, study PRJEB24748) | human gut metagenome | biome: human gut; feature: human-associated habitat; material: faeces | place: China | collected 2012
CAGAAGCGCATGGTAGATGCGCAGGTCGGGCTTGGTCAGCTTTACCTCACAGGAAGCAACTCCGCCGTCGAACAGCTGCCAGAATTTGCGCTGCTGCAGCATTTCCAGCACGTCCCAGGAAATATTAGAAAGGTAAAACACGCCGTATCCGCGCTTTTTCAACCGCTTGATGAGCTGCACGGTGTCGTCCTTGGTGCGCAGCATATCGTACCAGTCGTCCAGAATAACGCCCACCTCAAAGGAACGGCGCAGAGCTGCGCCCTTTTCGCGCATGATGCCGTTGATGCCGTCCGGCGCATTTGCACCGCCGTACTTCGGGTTATGGAGATCATAGGTATGGGAGCCGAACTGAAACCGACCGCTGTCATACATGGATTTTACCTCGTTCCAGTTCAGCGAGTGGCGGCTGCTGTCGGTATCATCCGCGTCCTTGATGTGGCTTGCTATGAGTGCAACGGTCGCCTTCATGCCGGTCTGCTGAAGGATGGGCGCTGCAATCGTATAATTGGAGAGGTAGCCGTCGTCAAAGGTGATCATCACGGGACGGGCGGGGAGGCTGCGCTTTCCCTCGCCGATCTCCTCGACTTCGCTCGGGAACAGCGGCGTATAGCCAAACGACTCCAGAAACTCCATGTCCAGACGGAAACGCTCATCCGTGATCGTCATGCTGGAGGTTTTGTTCGGGTCCTGAGTCAGATTATGGTACATCAGAATGGGCATCGAGCTGCTCTGCGTCTCTGCCGCACCGGCGGCAAGCCCTGCCGTCAGCGCGAGTGCCGCAGCCGCAGCGGCTATGCTCCGCTGAAAAAACTGATTCATCGTTTCTTTCCTGCCTTTCTGTCCGGCGGAGAGGAAAATCCTTACTCCGTCGGAACCGAAACAAGTATAGCACAAATTTCTTCATCTGTCTACTTTCGTACTCCGCGGCTCTTGCACACGGCGAACGAAGGGGATATAATAGTACAGTAAACTATATGGTAAAGAGGTGGAACCTATGCCACGGCTGGAACAGACCATAGACGCGGTATTTTCCGACCGCGACATCACACCGTCTGACGTCCCGCAGCTTGATCTGTATATGGATCAGGTGCTCACGCTGTTCGACCGCACGCTCTCCGAGAGCAAGCGTGCGCCGGGCGACAAGCTGCTGACTAAGACGATGGTCAATAATTATGTCAAAGAAGGACTGATGACACCGGTCCGGGGTAAAAAGTATACCCGGGAGCAGATCATGCAGCTGCTGTGCGTGTATCATCTCAAGCAGACGCTGCGTCTGAGCGACGTCAAGGCACTGACAGGCCGGACGGATGTGGACTTCGAAGCCTGTTATGCCGCACTGCTTGAAGACAAGGAGCATATGCGCACATTTATCCCCGAGCTGCTGCGAAGCCAGCTCACAAACGACGCGAGCGACCCGAATGACCGCCTGCGTCTGTGCCTTGCGCTCAGCGAGATCGCCAATTACCTGCGCCGCCTGTGCGAGAGCATGATCGACGCGATACCCTCGGAGGAAAAAGGAGACTGAGACTTAATGTCGATTGAAAAAGCCCGTGCATGGCTGAAAAAATATGATGCGGACAGCCGCATCGTGGAATTTCCCGTATCGTCTGCGACTGTGGAGTTGGCTGCGGAGGCAGTCGGCTGGGAACCGGCGCGTATTGCCAAAACGCTGTCTTTCCGCACGAACGACGGCGTGATCCTGATCGTCGCGGCAGGCGATGCCAAGATCAACAACCCGAAATACAAGGCGCGCTTCGGCTGCAAGGCGCGTATGCTCGCCTTTGAGGAGGTCGAGTCGGAAATCGGACATGCGGTCGGCGGCGTATGTCCGTTCGGCGTCAACGAGGGCGTGACCGTATTCCTTGACGAATCGCTGAGACGCTTCGAGACGGTTTTCCCGGCCTGCGGCTCGTCCAATTCCGCCATTGAACTGACTATCCCGGAGCTCGAAAAATATTCCGGCTTCAAGGCATGGGTAGACATATGCAAAGGATGGAGAGAAGAATGAGGATTGCAGTTGCTCAGATCGGTTCCGGCGAAAACAAGGAGATGAACCGGTATATGATCGAACGGCTTGCATGGAGCGCATCGGAGGCCGGTGCAGATATGCTGTTCCTGCCGGAATACGCGATGTTCTGCGCAGGAAACGACCGCGCGGCGCGCAACATGGAGGCCGCGGAGCCGTTCGACGGCCCGTTCGTCACCGCGCTCAGCGAGCTTGCAGCAGGTCAGGGCCTCTGGATCTGCGCCGGCATGTACGAGCAGACCGACGGCCTGCCGTACAACACGGTTGTCGTCATTGATGATGAGGGGCGGCTGCGCGGCACGCACCGCAAAAACCGCCTTTATGATGCTTTCGGCTATCGCGAGTCGGAGGAGTGCCGGGCAGGGGAGCAGCCCTTTGAGCCTGTCGAGACCCCGGCCGGCAGGCTCGGCATCATTACCTGCTATGAGCTGCGTTTCCCGGAGCTTGCAGCCGAGCAGAAAAAACGCGGTGCAGAAGTGCTTTTTGTACCGGCAGGCTGGGTCTGCGGCGAAAACAAGCCGCTTCACTGGAATACGCTGCTCTGCGCACGCGCCATTGAAAACGACGTGACGGTCATCGGTGCGGATCAGTATCGCGCGGATCATTTTATCGGCCACAGCGCAGTCTTTGCCCCGGATGGCACGACGCTCGCATCGCTCGGCGCCGGAGAAGGCCTGCTCGTCACGGAAATCACAGGAACAGAGGAAGAGGAAGAAGGAGAAGAAGAATGAAATTCGATCCCACATTATATGTCATTACGGACAGCACCTATCACACGACCGAAACGCTGCTGCACGCGGTCGAGGAGGCCTGCAGGGGCGGCGCGACGCTCATCCAGCTGCGCGAGAAGGAGACGGGCGGCCGCGCGTATCTGGAACTGGCGCAGCAGGTCAAGGCGGTCACCGACCGCTTTCAGGTGCCGCTCATCATTGACGACCGTGTAGATGTTGCGATTGCGTGCGATGCCGCAGGCGTTCACGTCGGTGCGAGCGATCTGCCGGTCGCGGTCTGCCGAAAACTGCTCGGCCCGGACAAGATCGTCGGCGCGACGGCAAAATCGGTCGAGGCGGCAAAGGCGGCCTATGAGGACGGCGCTGACTACCTCGGTACGGGCGCGATCTTCCCGACCACCACGCATGTCACCACCAAGGTAACGCCGGTTTCCGTGCTGAACGATGTCTGCCGCGCTGTGCCGATCCCGGTCGTCGCGATCGGTGGACTGAATGCGGACAACATGGATGTGCTGTCGGAAAGTCCGATCGCAGGCGTTGCGGTCGTCTCCGCTGTAATGAAGGCGGCGGACCCTGCCGCCGCGGCAGCACATATCAAGGAAAAATTCGGCAAAATGCGTACCGAATAAATGCAGACTGCAATAAAAAAGGCTCCCGAAAGCGTAATCGGGAGCTTTTTTCTGTATTTATGCGGCGTCCTGGAGTTCCTCGACCGCTTCCTGTCTGGTGTCGGCGGAAAACAGGAACGCGCCGTCTGCGTCATATACCTCGATGTGTCCGTTTACATATTCCAGCGTGCAGTTCATGTTGCGCGCCTCCCCTCGTTTTCGATGGTTTTATTATACCGAAGAATAAGGGAAATAAAGCGGACTTATTGCGACGCTGTCACTCGATCTGCTGGAGGAACATGCGTTTCTTGAGGAAGGTGCGCACTTCGTCGGCCTGCGGGATGGAAGGCGCTGCGCCGGCACGGGAAACCGCGAGGGCGGCAGCAGCAGAGGCCTCACAGAGTGCTGCCTGCGGCGATTTGTGTGCGCAGGCGGCCGCGAGGAAATAGCCGCAGAAGGTATCGCCTGCACCGGTCGTGTCCACGGTCTTGACCGGGAAGGCCTCCTGCGCGTATTCTGTGCCGCCGAGAAGGGCGATCGTACCGCGTTCGCCTGCTGTCACGACAAGATCCGCCGAGGGGAACCGGAGATGCAGATGCTCTAACAGGGTCGCCGGTGCAGTGCCGGGGGCGGCGTTTGCGAGAAGCGCCGCCTCGCTTTCATTGACGATAAACATATCCACATCATCAAGCGGCAGCGCATCGGGATTCGCCGGGAAGGGTGAGGGGTTAAATACCACGCGAAAGCCGAGACCGTGCGCACGGCGGATGATGCTGTCGGTGAGGCTGGTCTCGTTCTGGAGCAGGACGATATCTCCGTCGCTGCCGCAGGCGAACACATCCTCAAGGTATGCGTGCGTCAGCCCGTGGTTTGCGCCGCCCCAGACGAGAATGCGGTTCTGTCCGCCGGCATCGACCTCAATGACAGTGTGACCGGTGGGGATGTCGAGCTTGAGCAGATGACCGGCATCCGCTCCGGCATCTTCGAGCAGAGCGGCAAGAAAGCCGCCGTCAGGACCGATCGCGCCGCCGTGGATGACCTCCGCGCCGGCACGCGCTGCGGCGATCGACTGGTTGAGGCCCTTTCCGCCTGCAAAGACCGTGTGACTCTTTGCGGTAACAGACTCTCCCGGACGGACAAATTCTTCGACAGTGTAAACGTTATCAATGTTCAGCGAACCGAAATTAAGTATCTTCATGGGTTTCCTCCTGTTCTGAAGCAGCCTTCCCGCCGCTCTGACGGTGAGGGCGAACGGATGCGAGCGGATTTTTCTGCGCAGCCTCGCGCAGGCTGCTATCCTCGATATGGGTATAGATCATGGTCGTGCTGACGCTTGTGTGCCCCAGAATGGTTTGGAGCGTGCGGATGTCAACGCCGTTCTGATACATGAGTGTCGCGGCGGTGTGGCGCAGCTTGTGTGCGGAATATTTATGCGTGTTAAGACCGGCCTGACCGACGTATTTCTTGACGAGCCATTTCACCGTCTGGGCACTGATGCGGTTGCGGTTGCGGCTGATGAACAGAGCGTTTTTATCCCTGTCGTGCGGACGGAGGCGGTGCGGCAGGTACTGGTTGATCGCGTCGGCGCAGGCCTCGTTCAGATAAACCGTGCGCTCTTTGCCACCCTTGCCGGTGACGCGCACGGTATCACGCTGAAAGTCGGTAAGATTGAGACCGACGAGCTCGGATACGCGCAGACCGCAGTTGAGAAACAGCGTCAGAATACAGTAATCGCGCTCGGCGTATTCGCCCTGCACGGCTTCGAGCAGCTTTACGCTGTCATCGGCGGTGAGATAGACCGGGAGCGTTTTGCGGATGGTCGGGGACTCGAGGCTTGCCATCGGATTGGTCTCGAGCATATGCTTTTTGTCAGTAAGATAGCGAAAGAATGCTCGGATCGCGGAGACCTTGCGCGCGCGCGAATTTACACTCAGGCCGAACTCGGTATCCGGGCTGTTCTGCTGCGTGGGGCGCTCGCCGGACATATATTCCAGATAATCATAAGCATCGCTCAGCGTCACGGTTTTGAGAAAGTCAATGTCGACATCGTCGATGGCAATGCGGTCGATCGGCAGCCCGCGCGGCACGAGACCCTTGTTGTGCTTGAGCACACGCAGGAATAGCCGCAGATCGAGATAATATTCGTGGGCGGTCTTGGCGGACTTGCCCTGGATGGTCGAAATATAGGTCAGAAAATCGCGCAGGATGCGCGGCGCATCGGCGGCGTATTCGGACATCGGTCGCTCCATGCGGAAAACCTCCTTTGTATGGGGCATATCATTTCAAAATAAGTATAGCACAAAGCCTGTGGGATTTCGAGAACTTATTGATTTTTCACGCGCGCAGCGGTATAATAAGTCCAATAAAATACCCGGAAAGAAGGCGCGCTTTCATGCCGAAAAGCTCGAACCAGAAGCTGAAGCTCCTTTACCTGCGGCGAATCCTGCTCGAAGAGACCGACGATACTCATCACCTGAATGCAGAACAGCTGGTCTCCAGGCTGGAACAGCTGGGTATCAATGCCGACCGAAAGACGATCTATGCAGATGTGGCGGCCCTGCAGGACTATGGCATGGATATTTTTCTCCAGCGCGGTCCGGGCGGCGGCTACAGCGTTTCCTCGCGCGAGTTCGAGCTCCCCGAACTCAAGCTGCTCGTAGACGCGATCCAGTGCTCACGGTTTATCACGGAAAAGAAAAGCCGCGAGCTGATCGGCAAGATCGAGTCTCTTGCAAGCAGGGAAGAAGCGCGTCAGCTTCAGCGCCAGGTCTATGTCAGCGACCGTCTGAAAAACATAGATGAGAGGATCTACTACAATATCGACGCCCTGCACCGCGCGGTGTCGAGTGGCGTGAAAATTCGATTTCTGTATTTCAACTGGGCGCTCGATTTTACACGCCGGGATAAAATCTACCGAAATTACCGCCATGACGGCGCATATTACTGCGTCAGCCCGTGGGCGCTGACATGGGACAACGAAAATTATTATCTCATCGCCTACGACCCATCTGCGCCGGAAGGCTCGCGTATCCGCAACTACCGCGTTGACAAGATGGAGAACATTCAGCTGACTGAAGAAAAACGCGAGGGTGCGCAGCATTTCCGCGGCAGCTTCAGCCCGGCAGCGTATGCGCGCAAGATGTTCGGCATGTTTTCCGGACACGAGGAGATCGTGCGTCTGCGCTGCCGCAAGGATGCCATCAACATTCTGCGCGACCGGTTCGGCTCCGAGCTCATGGTGCAGCCGGACGACAGCACACATTTCTTTGCGAGTGTGACCGTTGCGGTCAGTCCGCAGTTTTATGCGTGGGTCGTCGGCCTGAACGGCGCAGTGCGCATCGTGGCGCCGCAGCACGTCTGTGACGGATTTCGAAAGCTGCTGCTGGAACAGCTGGAAGAATAACAGAAAACAGTCCTCCGCCGGTTTGACTGCCGGAACGGAGGACTGCTGTTTTTCTGAAATTATTCCCAGCTGACCTTGTGCTGGAGCGGACCGGAGCCGCGGCCGAGGTCGAGACCATAGGCGATGCAGGCGGTGAGGTACCGCTTGGCGCGGCAGACGCTCGCCGCAAGAGAATGTCCCTCGGCGAGGTTGCAGGCGATCGCGGAGGACAGCGTGCAGCCGGTGCCGTGTGTGTTGGGGTTGTCGATGCGCGGCGAGGGGAACCAGTGACAGGTCTCACCGTCAAACAGCAGGTCATCTGCACAGTCGGCAAGGTGCCCGCCCTTGACGAGCACAGCGCCGCCGGTTTTCGCTGCGATTTCCTTTGCTGCCTGCTCCATGCCGTCTCGGTCAGTGATCTCGTGGCCGCAGATGGCGGCGGCCTCGTGCAGATTCGGCGTGACGAGCGTGCAGAGCGGGAAAAGCTCACGGATGAGCGTTTCGGCGGCGTCCCGGCGCAGCAGCGTCTGACCGCTCGATGACATCATGACCGGATCGAGCACGATATTTTTCGCGTGATGCGCACGCAGACACTCTGCGGTCTTATGTATGATCTCCTTATCGTACAGCATGCCGATCTTGACCGCATCCGGGCGGATGTCCTCAAAAACGCAGTCGATCTGCCTGCCCACGAGATCAGCCGGCACAGCCTGCATGCCGGTCACATGAAAGGTGTTCTGCGCGACGACAGCAGAGATGACCGCCATGCCGTATACCCCGTGTGCCTCGAAGGTCTTGAGGTCGGTCTGAATGCCCGCACCGCCCGTCGGGTCGGTCCCTGCAATGCTGAGTACATTTTTCATTGTTCTGTTTCCTCCAGTCCGCTGCCATCAAAGGCAGGAATAAAGCTCTCGCTGATCGACTCGTCCTGCTGAAAGAAGCCGCCAAGACCGAGCTCACGGAACTCTCCGCAGGCTATTTCGTATTCTTCGGCGGTGATCGTCCGGTCGAGCTCGGGATATTCGCCCATATCAAAGGGGGTGTACTGTCGCATGAGGCTGACGAGCACGCGGTTTCCCCAGCGCACAGCAATATCACGCAGTATCTGCGAGGTGTCGCCGCCGAGGCCGGGCAGCATGAGGTGACGGATGACCGTGCCGCGCGTCATCATGCCGTTTTCATCAAATTGCGGCGCACCGGTCTGACGCACCATTTCATCGATGGCAGGAACCGCGAAATCGCGGTAATCCTGTGCGTGCGAGTAGAGGCCAGCGTAGTAGCTGCTGTAATACTTGTAGTCGGGCAGATAAATGTCGATCTGTCCGTCGAGCAGGCGCAGTGTCTCGATACATTCGTAGCCGCTCGAGTTGTAAACGACAGGGAGGGTAAGGCCTTCGTTCCGGGCAAGCGTGAGCGCGCGGATGATCTGCGGCACATAGTGTGCACCTGTAACGAGATTGATGTTGGCGGCGCCTTTGCGCTGAAGCGAGAGAAAGGTGGCGGCGAGACTTTCCTCTGTAATCATTCGGCCTGCTGCCTCTCGGCGGCTGATGGCACGGTTCTGGCAGAATACGCAGCCAAGCGAGCAGTGTGAGAAAAATACCGTTCCGGAGCCGTTTGCTCCCGAAATGACCGGCTCCTCCCACAGATGCAGCGATGCGCGCGCTGCTTCGATGCAAGCGCCTGCACCGCAGACGCCGCGCGTTTTCGTCCTGTCCGCACCGCAGGCGCGCGGACAGAGCTTGCAGTTTTCCAGCAGACTCATCAAAATTCGTTCCCTCCATTAAGATATATTATAGCGCATTTTTGTATGGAAATAAAGGGGGCGGCGTGTTATAATAAATCATAATGCCGAAAAATTATACGACAATAACAGAGCGATTATGTAGGAGATACAGGATATGAAAATTTCTGAACTTTTGAAGCAGGACAAGGTCACCCTCTCCTTTGAGGTGTTTCCGCCCAAGACGAGCAGCAGCTATGAGTCGGTAGCCAGGGCAACGCAGGAGATTGCGGCGCTGAGACCGGATTTCATGAGCGTAACCTACGGCGCAGGCGGCGGCACGAGTGAGCATACGGTCAATATTGCGGCTGACCTCAAGAAAAAGTATGACGTCACCGTGCTGACTCATCTGACCTGCGTGTCCTCGACCCGTGAGCATGTTGCAAAGATGGTTCAGAAATACAAGGAAAACGGTATCGAAAACATCCTTGCGCTCCGCGGCGACATCCCGGAGGGCGGCGCTCCGCACAGCGACTACCATTATGCAGCCGAGCTCGTGCGCGACATCAAGTCACAGGGCGATTTCTGCATCGGCGGCGCATGCTATCCGGAGGGTCATGTAGAGGCGGCGAACAAGACCGAGGACATTCTGCATCTGAAGGAAAAGGTCGAAGCAGGCTGCGAATTTCTGACCACGCAGATGTTCTTTGACAACAATATCATGTATAATTTCCTGTACCGCATTCGCGAGAAGGGAATCACGGTCCCGGTCATCGCAGGCATCATGCCGGTAACCAACGTCAACCAGATCAAGCGCATCACTTCGATGTCCGGTACTTATCTGCCCGAGCGCTTCAAGGCGATTGTCGACCGCTTTGGCGACAACCCGGCGGCGATGAAGCAGGCGGGCGTGATCTACGCGACCGAGCAGATCATCGACTTGATCGCGAACGGCGTAAACCATATCCACGTTTACTCGATGAACAAGCCGGAGATTGCCGCCGGTATTCAGGCCAGCCTGTCGGAGATCCTCGGATGATCTCCTTTGACCGCAGAGAAGCGCTGCGCTACATGGGGTATCACGGCGCAGAGCCGGACGCAGCAGTAGCGGAGAGCCTGGAACGCTGTGCCGCTGAGCTTCAGGCGGCTGTGCAGCCGAAAAGCATCTCCGCACGCTTCCCACTGTCCTTCATCGGGGAGAATACGATGCAGATCGGCGATCTCACCGTCACAAGCGCGAATCTCGCGCGCAACCTCAGGGGCTGCACGGAAGTATACCTGATGGCGGCGACGCTCGGCATCGGCGCAGATCGGCTGATTGCGCGCGCTTCGGCAGTCCGCATGAGCGATGCTGTTATTCTGCAGGCGGTGGCGGCGGCCATGATCGAGACCTGCTGCGATGAGGTGAACGATGCGTTGCGGCACATGGCGGAGCGGGAGGGGCTGTACTGCCGCCCGCGCTTCAGTCCCGGCTACGGCGATTTTTCCATCGAACATCAGCGTGATTTTTCCCGTCTGCTCGATACACCGCGCAAGATCGGTCTCACCGTGACCGAAAGCTGTCTGCTCGCGCCAATCAAATCGGTGACAGCGGTCATCGGTCTTTCGCCCGAAAAACAGGACTGCCATCGCAAGGGCTGCGAGGAATGCGGCAAAACAGATTGCAACTTCAGGAGATAAAGAGAAATGAAACTGACCGAACGTTTAGGAAAAGAATGGGTGTTTTTTGACGGCGGCATGGGCACGATCCTGCAGGCGCACGGGCTGAAGGCCGGAGAGTTGCCCGAAACGTGGAACCTGTCGCATCCGGATGAGATCATCGCGCTGAATCGCAGCTATTTTGAGGCAGGCTGTGATGTCGTCAACACCAATACTTTCGGCGCGAATGCGCTCAAGTATCCGGACAACCTGCGCGAGATCGTCGAGGCGGCGGTGAACCATGCAAAGACCGCGCGCAGCCTTGCAGGGCGCGAGGAGGCTTTTGTTGCGCTCGACATCGGACCGACCGGCAAGCTGCTCCAGCCGATGGGCGATCTGCCGTTCGAGCGGGCGGTCGAGCTGTTTTCCGAGACCATTCGCATCGGTGCGGCGGCAGGCGCCGACCTTGTTCTGATCGAGACCATGAGCGACAGCTACGAGGCCAAGGCAGCGGTGCTCGCAGCTAAGGAAAGCTGCGATCTGCCGGTTGTTGTCACCACCATTTTTGACGAAAAGGGCAAGCTGCTCACCGGCGGCACGGTGGATTCGGTCGTTGCCATGCTCGAAGGTCTGCGCGTAGACGCGCTCGGCGTCAACTGCGGCCTTGGCCCTGTACAGATGAAGCCGATCATCAAGCGCCTGACCGAGGTTTCCTCGCTTCCAATTGTTGTCAATCCGAATGCCGGTCTGCCGCGCAGCGAAAACGGCACGACGGTATTCGATATCGACGCAGAGGAGTTTGCGACTCTCATGGGAGAGATTGCCGGCATGGGCGTGCACGCGCTCGGCGGCTGCTGCGGCACGACACCAGCACACATCAGTAAAATGATCGAGGTGTGCCGCAAAAAGCCGTTCGTCGCGCCGGTTCCCAAGCACAGAACGGTGGTTTCGTCGTTCTCGCAGACAGTCGAGATCGGCCCGAAGCC
>OKRX01002850.1_pt1 | contig 11074 bp, 10 predicted proteins | sample 1601241 | NCBI WGS metagenome assembly OKRX01 (sample SAMEA3541500, study PRJEB24748) | human gut metagenome | biome: human gut; feature: human-associated habitat; material: faeces | place: China | collected 2012
GATCACAGGGAATGGAGAGCCCGCAGCGCGATCCGGCGCAATATGGATCCGCAGGATCAGGTGCGTCAAGCTGAGCTGCCCGCGAATCTGCGCGCAGCGTGGCAGGCCGATCCGGTCGAACGCACGACGCACACCGAAGAAGAAATTAAGGACATGTTATTTTTGATGGGCAAGACGTCGAAGGAAAAGGAGCTGGACTGCGGCGCCTGCGGTTATGAAAGCTGCCGCGCCAAAGCGATCGCGGTGCTGGAAGGCAAAGCGGATCCGAAGCTCTGCCTGCCTTACGCACTCGAGCACGCGCAGTCGATTTCCAACCTGATCATCGAAAATACACCGAACGGAATTCTTGTTTTGGACGAGCATAACTGCGTGCGCGAGATCAATCCGGCGGCGCTGAATATGATGAACCTGCAGGAAATAGATCCGATCGGCATGCCGGTTGAGTCGATCCTGCCGGATCAGGGACTGCATGAGCTGCTTCAGGATTTCGTCGGCGTCCAGTATTACCGCTGCGAATATCCGCAGTATCATAAAATCTTAAACCATGCGATGATCTCGATTGAAGACCACCGCTATGTGATCTTGATCTTAATGGATCTGACGGTGGAGGAAACCAAGGAAAAGGTCATCCGCCAGATGCAGATGAAGACGGCGGAGGTCGCGCAGACCGTCATCGACGATCAGATGCGCGTCGTTCAGGAAATCGCCAGTCTGTTAGGCGAAACAACCGCAAAGTCCAAGGTGGCTTTAACGCGGCTGATGAAAGCGATGGATGAAGATGATTGAGGAAAAAATCCATGTTGAAACGTCGTTTTCCTCGCTGATCAAAAAGAATGAGGAACTGTGCGGCGATAAGGTGGCGATCCGCTACTGCGATCAGTTCTGTATCCTGGTGCTGGCCGACGGTCTGGGCAGCGGGGTCAAAGCGAACATTCTTTCCACGCTGACCAGCACGATCATCTGCGAGATGATGGCGGAAGGCGCGACGCTGCAGGAAGCGGTCGATACGATCACCGCGACGCTGCCGCAGTGTCAGGAGCGCGGCATCGCATACTCCACATTTACCATTGTTCAGATTTATTACGACGGTACGGCGCATCTGATTGAATTCGATAATCCCGCCGCCGTGATTATGCGCAGGGGAAACTGTATCGAATTGCAGCGGACAACGCGTGTGATCGGGCAGCGGCGGATCCGGGAAAGCAGCTTCCAGGTAGAGCCGAACGATTTCATCGTCGTGTTCTCCGACGGAATCATCCATGCCGGGGTCGGGACGTTTCTGAACTTCGGCTGGGATCATGCCGATGTCGAAAAGCATCTGACGGAATATTGCCGTTCAACCGATCCGGCCCGCGAGGTTACGCGGATTTTATTGGCCTGCGTCAACGATCTGTATCAGGGCCAGCCGGGCGATGATTCGACGGTGGCGACGGCCAAGATCGTGCCGGCTGCGGAGGCCCGCGTAATGGTCGGACCGCCGGAACACCCGGAGGACGACCGCAAGGTGGTCGGCCGCCTGTTAAGCGCGACCGGGAAGAAAATCTGCTGCGGAGGAACGACGTCCAATATCGTTTCCCGCATTACGGGCAAGGAAATCCAGATCGAAAACCTGTTGTCGCTTGCCTCGGACGTCCCGCCAATGGCCTATATTGAAGGGCTGGATTTAGTGACCGAAGGAGTGCTGACGCTGCAGAAAGCGAATGACTATCTGCACGAATGCGCACAGTCGCCGCAGTTTTACGAACAGTTTCTGCTGACGAAGCAGGAAGACGGCGCGATCTTGCTGACAAAGATGTTTTTACAGGACTGCACGAAGATCGTGTTCATGGTCGGCCGCTCCGATAATCCGGCGCACCGCCAGTTAGCCTATTCGACGATCTCATTGCGGGCAAAAATCCGGATGATTGAACGGATGGCTGAAAATCTCAAGAAGCTGGGCAAGATCGTACAGATCGAGCTGTACTGAACCGCAGGGAAAACCGGGGATGAAATTGATTCGTAAAAACCGAAGAAGTGTTTTGAAAAATCCGTGGATTCAGATTTTTCAGGATGAAGCAGAATATCCTGACGGCCGGAAGCTGTCCTACACAGTTCTGCATTATCCGCACCCTTCAGCCGGGATGGTGGTGGAAAACACGCGCGGTCAGATTCTTTTAATCCGCAGCTGGCGTTATCCGACTGGCAAAGAAGGCTGGGAAATCCCGGTCGGGTCAGCGGAATCCGGCGAAACGCCGTGCTCTGCGGCGATCCGCGAGGTTGTCGAAGAAACGGGGATCGAAACTCAAGCGACTGAACTCTTATGTCAGTTTTATCCGAGTAATGGGATGTCGGATCAGCTTGTTTATGTCTACGCGGGAACTGCGAAATCGGAGAATATCACGATTGATCCGGATGAAGTCGAAGAAGCGGCCTGGTTTGATCAGGAATCCGTGCTGCGGATGTTAAAGACGGGGATGATTCCCTGCGGCATCTCCCAGCTGGGACTGCGAACCTGGTTCATGAAAAAATGATAGAAAAGCAGAAAGCTGCCGGAGTTTGCGGCAGTTTTCATTTGGATTGGAAACCGCGGAAACCGTTCATTTTCAGCAGAAGATCGCGCAGATCGGCGATCAGAATGCCGGAGGAACGGAAAATTGCTTATTAGTTTAGTGATACTAAACTAACGATTTCACTTTGTTAAATTTATGCTTGCGCTGACGAATTTTTTTGATATAATTTTTTCGTGATTGAAGCGAAGGAGGGATGGGGAAACAGACGATCACACCCGTTGATTTTGAATGATGAAGTCCACGTCATTGCCAGGAGGAAACAACTGGCCGCCTGACCTGATGTTCCACGAAGAACAGGCCTCGGACAGCCGGGTCAAACGCCGAAATTAAAACAGGGTTACCCTTGTTGATGCCAAAGCTTGAAGCTTTGAAAGAAGTTCTGTGACACGCAATCACCAAGCGGCTAAAAGCCATCGTCTTGTCTTTCTATCCTGAGCGCATGGAGCGTACCGGAAGAAAATTGAAGAAACGAAAAGAACTGTTTTTGTTTTTTATTTTGAAAGGGGAACAATCATTTTATGAAAAAATTATTGACTGTGCTTTGCGCACTGCTTTTCATTGCGGGCTGTTCGGCCGCGCCTTCGCCATCGGCCTCCGCGGAAGATAAGCCAGCCCGATCTGGCGGGAACTTTACGGATCAGATGAAACTGGCTTACCGTGATGATTTGGATCCGGAAGCCGGAGCGGATTCGGTTGAACGTCAGGGCGATCATCCGGATTCGCCGTATTTCTCCACAGTTGATTTTTACAATGCGGAAAGCACGGAGTCGCTGACGATTCTGCCGCACTTTCAGACGATGCAGCAGACGTCGGAATGGTCCTGCGGGGTGGTGTCCGCGCTGCTGGTTTTAAATTATTACGATCAGCTGGGCGAACAAACGGAACGGACACTCGCTGAAATGCGAAGCAATGGTTTGACGCCGGAAGCGACGGACATGGAATCAATGATCACGATCTTTGAACAGACCGGCGATCAAGCTTATATTATCTCCAGTTCGAATAACAGCGGAATTCAGGATGGCAGAACACAGGGTGGCAGTGACGTGGAAGCAATGCTGAAAAATGGAAGACTGTTCAGAGCGGATACGCTGGAAGAACTGGCGGCACAGATTAACGTGGATCCGCAGGCTCTGCAAGCTACGGTTAAGGCGTATAATGAAATGACGAAAACCCATGAGGATTCGCAATTTGGCCGCACAACATTTGAACCGAACAGTGAAATTGCGGAAGGTCCATATTATGCTTATCCGTGTGTTCCTGCGGCGCATATTACCATCGGCGGCCTGGTCGTAGATTATGATACGATGCAGGTGGTTAAGGAAAACGGAGAGGCCATTCCTTATCTGTTTGCGGCTGGAGAAGTTTTAGCCGGCGAATGCGGCATCGACGGTTCGTTTGCCCAGGGAAAAGCACTGGCCAAGCAGATCGTTCACAATGTAGAGAAACGGGACTTGAATTAAGCTGAACGTTTATCCAGACTTTTAAATGTTTTAAAAGGGGAACGGAAAAACGGAATCGAACAGCAAGATAGAATGAAATCAAGAAATGCAAACCAGGGATCAGGATGAAAAGGATCTCTGGTTTGTTTGTTTATTTGGTGGGAATGAATGGAAGATTTACCCGAAGGTCGTTCAGTCAGAGGAAAACTGCGGTATAATAAGATCCAGAGAGGAGCTTTAATTTTATGCGAGAATGTTCACTGCACTTTGATTTTAGCAATGCCGAGGGCAAGCTGGATCTCAACAAAGCGGAAGCGTTAATGGAAATGGCGCTGAAACTGGGAATTCATACGTTCAATACTTATTGGGATCAGGAGGTGTATCCGGAAAAGGAGGCCGAAGATCAGGAATTTGCCGATCAGATTCACGCGCTGGCTGTCCGGAAAGGCATGAAGTTATCATCTTATCATTTTGTCGGTTCAGTGCTGGACGAGGAGGATCCTGAACAAAAACGGGTTCGTCATTATATGCAGAAAAGCCTGGATATTTACAGTGTCCTGGATCCGGGCGTGTTCGTTGTGCATCCGGGTACGTTCTCCGACGGGGGTTTTAAGAAGAATAAAATCGTTCATCAGGCGTCGGTGGAAAAATGGGGCGCGGAAGAAACTCACCGCCGGGTTGTGGAAAACCTGCGTTGGTTTGGTCAGCGAGCTGCGGAAAAAGGAATTCGATTGGCGATCGAGAATATCTATGGAGGACGTTTTTACAGTCAGATCGACGAATTGATTGCGCTGGTGGAAGAAGTGAATCTGGAGAACGTCGGTTTCTGTCTGGACGTCGGCCATGCGAACGTGGATGGTGTGGATATCCCGGCTGCGATCCAGCGCATGGGGAAGAAGCTGTATGAAGTACATCTGCATGACAACAATGGGAAAAAGGATCAGCACCTGCCGATCGGTTTCGGTACGGTGAACTGGATCGAAGTGATCGAAGCGCTCAAAGCCATCGATTATCCGGGTACTGCGACCTTTGAGTTCTTCCGCTGGCCGATGCCGGATTATGAACAGGGATTAACCCGTGCCGTGGAAATGTGGCGTACGTTGGAATTCGTTCAGGAAAACGGTTATTTCACGACGAACTGGAATTAACGGCGGGAAGAAAAAGAGCGGCAAATTTCATAAATCATTAAGAAGACAAAAAAGCCGGTTCCCCAGGGTTTTACTCCTGGTGTTCCGGCTTTCGTTGTTGAGTGATAAAGCGCAAAAGCGCAGCTTTTTGATTCGGAATCTGATCCTCCATCACCGCGTTCAGCGATTGCTTTAAAAGTGCGGAGATCTGAGGACGCGGACAGCCGGCGGCGATCAGGTCGGCCCCGTTGATTGCCAGCTGTTTGAGAGTCAGGCAGTCGTGTCCGCGGATTTCTTCGCTGGCGGCGATCAGGCGGGCGGCTTGTTCAGACGTAAGCCGGTTTAAGGCTTGTTGGAGCTGAATCCATTCTCCGAATCGATCCGGAAGTTCATGGATCAAAAGCCGCAGACTTACGCGGTCCTGAGGAATCGGGTGATTCTGATAACGGACAAGCTGGATTAGATTTTTCTTATTCTGATTGGAAAATTTCAGCTGTCCAGTCCAATGCTGAGCCTGATCGATACAATAGACCAAAGGCGTTTGTTCCGTTTCCAGAAAGAAACAGGCCAGCCGGGGCAGCGTCACCGGCGGACAGAACCGGAACGCATCGAACGCTTTTTGAATTGCCTGCGGCGATTGCAAGGCAGGAAGCTGCGGAAACAGAACCGCCAGAATTTCATAGTTGTTGGCGAAGATTTCCGGCCAGCGGAGTCCGACGACCATTTTTTCCATTTCCCGGGCAATGCGCTCGGCAGACAACACCCGCAGTAATTCTTTCTGATGAAAGAGCGCCTGACGCGTACCCAGATTGAGTGCAAAGCCTAAGGTGGAAGCGAACCGCAATGCCCGCAGAATTCGCAGCGCGTCCTCGTTAAACCGCTGGTAAGGATTACCAATGCAGGCAATGACTTTATTTTTCAGATCTCGCTGGCCGTGGAAATAATCGCGCAGTCCGAGATCCGGATGCCAGCACAGCGCGTTGATCGTAAAATCCCGCCGTGCGCAGTCTTCCCACAAGGAACGTGTAAAGCGAACAGATTCCGGATGACGGTGGTCCTGATAATCGGAATCAGATCGATAAGTAGTGACTTCAATCGGGATATCCTGAATCATGACCGTCACGGTGCCGTGTTTCAATCCCGTCGGAATGACCGGATAGCCGGCATTGCGGAAACAGACGATCGTTTGTTCAGGCAAAGCGGAAGTTGTCACGTCGACATCCTGAACCGGCCGGCCCAACAATGTGTCGCGCACGCAGCCGCCCACCCACCAGGCTTCATATCCAGCTTCATTAAGAAGCTTCAGGCAGGTCAAACCGACGCTGCGCAGCGTGGGATTCATTCTTTATCTTCCTTGCGGATGGTATCCAGATAGCTGTAAAGCGTAAACTTGGAAATGTCGAGGAAAGCGCAGATCTTATCGCCGCTCTTGGTGATCAGGAAGGCGCCCTTGTGATCAAGGAAACGCACGATTTCCATCTTTTCTTCCTTATTCATTTCCTTGGCCGGCTTATCCATCCGCTTGCGGCATTCCTGCAGAAGCAGCTCCAGAATCTGATTGACGTCGTTGGTAAACGGTTCCTCGCCGATCTTTTTTTCTTCCTGCGGAAGCAGGGTAAACGCATCCAGGTTTTTTTGCGCTTCCACCAGCGGCGAGATATCGGTATTCAGACACAGCGAACCAATATTCTTCCCTTCGCTGTCCTGAAAGAAAATCGAGCTGTTGCGGATGATCCGGCCATCGTCGGTCACCATGACTTTATTATAGCGGTGAGTATCGGTTTGTTCGCTGGAAAGAACCTCCGGCCCCCAGGCTCCGCCGCCGTCGCCAATCTTTCTTCCGCTGATCTGACCGTTGCGGATATCAATGATCGTATGCGCGTAATCCTTCGTGTTGTCGTGCAGCACGATCTCGCATTGCGGTCCGAAATGATGTTCCAACAGATCCAGGATCTGAGAAAAAAGCAGACGTTGTTCTTCGATTGAATTCACTGGCGATCCCTCCTTTATTCTCTAACGAATATTGTTTCAGAGGAGTGGTAAATTGTCAAGATAGTCCGAGTGAAACCTAAAATATTTTTAGTATATTACTAAATATCTAAAAAAAATTTAGAACATCTCTTTACAAACCCGGGAAAGCATGTATACTAGAAGTGTATCAACTCATTCAAGAAAAAGGAGTGGAAATCATGGATGCAATTTTAGAAAAAATCAGCCGGATCGGCATTGTGCCGGTCATCAAAATCGACCGGATCGAAGACGCTGAACCCCTGGCCAAGGCGCTGTGCGAAGGCGGACTGCCTGTCGCTGAGGTGACGTTCCGTACTGAACATGCCAAGCAGGCGATGCAGATCATCAATGAAAAGTTCCCGGACATGATCCTGGGCGCAGGCACCGTTCTGACGACCAAGCAGGTCGACGACGCGATCGAAGCGGGCGCGAAGTTCATCGTTTCGCCGGGACTGAATCCGGAGATCGTTCGTTACTGCCAGTCTAAAAACATCATGATTCTGCCAGGCTGCGCGAATGCCAGCGATATTGAAGCAGCGTTGTCATTTGGCTTGACCACGGTGAAATTCTTCCCGGCTGAGCCGTTAGGCGGCCTGAAAATGATTAAGGCGCTGGCGGCTCCGTATGTGAACGTCAACTTCATGCCGACCGGCGGAGTTAAGGAAAATAATATCTGCGATTATCTGGCCTATGACCGGATCGTAGCCTGCGGCGGCACCTGGATGATCGATTCCAAGCTGATTGCCAACGGTGAATTCGATAAGATCAAGGAACTGACGCAGAACGCAGTCAAGACGATGCTGGGTCTGAAGCTGGATCATGTCGGCATCAACGCCACACCGTCGACCTCCGAGGGGATTGCGAACGAAATGGCGGGTCTGCTTCAGTGCGACGTCCGCGCCACATCCAAGAGCTTCTTTGCGGGCGAGACTGTGGAAGTGATGAATGAAAACGGCCGCGGAACGCATGGACATATTTGTTACACCGTGAATTCTGTGGATCGCGCTGTTCGTTACTTTGAAGCACGGGGTTACAAATTTGTTGAAGAAACGAAACAGTTCGATGCCAAGGGTCATCTGAAATTTGCTTACTTTGAAGGTGAAATCGGCGGCTTTGCGATCCATCTGAAAAATGCGGCATAAGGAAAGGGGTAAATCTCAATTATGAAAATCATTACATTAGGCGAAATTATGCTTCGTTTGTCCACACCGGGCAATACTCGTTTTGTTCAGTCTGATTCCTTTGACGTCGTTTACGGCGGCGGTGAAGCGAACGTCGCGGTTTCTTTGGCTAATTATGGTCATGATGCGTATTATGTCACTAAGCTGCCGAAGCATGAAATCGGCCAGTCGGCGGTGAACGCCCTGCGCCGGTATGGCGTGCATACCGATTACATCGCCCGCGGCGGCGACCGGGTCGGCATCTATTATCTGGAAACCGGAGCGTCGATGCGGGCTTCCAAGGTTATTTATGACCGTGCGGGTTCCTCGATTGCCGAGGCTTCGGTCGATGATTTCGATTTCGATAAGATCATGGAAGGGGCCGATTGGTTCCACTGGTCAGGCATCACGCCGGCAATCAGCGCCAACGGCGCGGCTTTGACCAAAGCGGCCTGTATCGCGGCCAAGAAACACGGCGTTACCGTTTCCTGCGATTTAAACTATCGTAAAAAGCTGTGGACACCGGTGGAAGCGCAGGCGGTCATGAAAGATCTGATGCAGTATGTCGATGTCTGCATCGGCAATGAAGAAGATGCGGAGCTGTGCCTGGGCTTTAAGCCGGAAGGCACGGATGTTTCCAGCGGTAAGCTGGACCTGAACGGCTACAAGACAATCTTTGAGCAGATGCGCGTCCAGTTTGGTTTCAAGACGGTCTGCACAACGCTGCGCGAAAGCTTCTCCGCCACGCATAACGGCTGGTCGGCGTTAATTTATGACGGCGAGGAATTCTATCAGTCCAAGCGGTATGAGATCAATCCGATCATCGACCGGGTCGGCGGCGGCGATTCGTTCTCCGGCGGTCTGATTCACGGCCTGTTAACCAAGAAGACGCAGGGTGAAGCTCTGGAATTCGCGGTTGCGGCTTCAGCGTTGAAGCACACGATCAACGGTGATTTCAATCTGGTCAGCGCTGAGGAAGTTGAAGCGCTGGCGGGCGGCGATGGCTCCGGGCGTGTTCAGCGTTAATTTAGAACAATGAATTATCAATCCTTTGTTCCCTCAGGGGGCAGAGGATTTTTTTGTTTTGCTTTGATGAGGCGAAGCGAGGATAGGTCAATGTCAAAATTAACTTAAGAAAGATTGTAACTTCTCAAAATGGGATGTTTCAGCCATGAGAGCGCAGCTGGATTGACGCATAACATTTCGTACTGAGGATACACTGCTTCATACATATAAACCCTGAACGGAATGTTGTAAACTTGAAGTGTCAGGAACACAGCTTTTCTTTTAGTTTCCAAGAAACTGACCACAAGGTAGAAAGAATTGATATATCTTGCCTTGTAATACCTAGAAATGCTATGTATAATGAAAGCATAGAAACTCTAGGTATGAAAGGAGGCTGTTTATGAATTACGATAAAGGCTTGATCGCCGGCAGTTCTGCTTTGTTGGTATTAAGTTTGTTAAAGGAACAGGAGCGCTACGGCTATGAGCTGATCAAGACGCTCAAAGACCGGTCGAACGATGCTTTTGATTTTAAGGAAGGCACGTTGTATCCGATTCTGCACAAAATGGAAAACGAAGGCTGGATTCGTTCGGAAAACAAAACAGTCAACGGACGCACGCGCCGGTACTATGCCATCACAGCCCGGGGCGTTAAGCAGTTGGAAGTCCAGCAGGAACAATGGTCTCATTTTTCTTCGGCGGTCAATCAGGTGCTTTCGTTTCAGGGCAGCGGATCATGAATCCGATTGAAACTTATGTCCAAGCTGTGACGGCGCAGGTTCATTTCTTTCTGGACCGCGGCCGAATCGGCGATGAATTGCGCGCTCATCTGCAGGACAGCGCCGAGGATCTGATGCAGGAAGAAGGCTTAACCCCGGAACAAGCGCAGGCGGAAGCGGCTGCGAGAATGGGGGATCCGCAGGCGGTCGGCCGGGAACTGAACCGTATTCATCATCCGCTTTTAGGATGGCTCTGGCTGATCACGATGTCCTGTGCGGCGATTGCTGGGATTGTCTTAGTTTATTTGTTGCTTACCGTAGGATGGAATGAAATTCAATACCTTTTGCCTATGACTCCTAAACAGGCCGAAAAGATCGCAGTCGTGAATGAAAAGGTTGAATTAGCCGGACATACCGTGACTTTGGACACCCTATGGAAATCTGATGAAGGAAATTTGATCTTAACGTATCATATCCGCAATAAGCTGTCTTATTCCCGTTCCGGGTGGTCGGTGGACTTCTTCTCTATTCAAAATGGAGACGACAGCCTCCCGGTCTATCCTTATTTTGAAGCGACCTCTTTATTCGGCTCGAAAGGAATGCTTACTTTTACAGCGCCGGCTTCCGACGTGATTGAGCTTTCCCTGATCGACGGACAGCGGGTAACGTTAGACCTGAAACAATGGGAGCTGAAAAAATGAAAAGGAAAAGAGAGATTCTGATAGGCGCAGCCTTGATTCTGATCACCCTTGTCGTGTTGGGCTGGATTAGCGGATATTATTTGTCACCCCAGGCGTGCGTGGAAGATTCGCTGCGGGGACTGTATTTTAGTCCGGCTGAAAAGATCGACGAGGTTCAGATTGAGGATCGTTATTATTATCTGTACGCCAATGATCATCAATATGCGCTGCATGGCGCACGGAAGACGGCGGGTATCTTTTATATCACGACTGGAGGGAGCACACACAATGATTATGCGGATGCTGACGAAGCATTTCAAATCGACGGACTGAGTGATGGGAAAAATCAGTTGTTTGTCATCCATCGCAGCCAGTCTGAAATCATG
>OKRX01002872.1_pt1 | contig 10988 bp, 10 predicted proteins | sample 1601241 | NCBI WGS metagenome assembly OKRX01 (sample SAMEA3541500, study PRJEB24748) | human gut metagenome | biome: human gut; feature: human-associated habitat; material: faeces | place: China | collected 2012
CGGCGGACGGGTGAGGATATTCCGTCCGAATTCTCCCATGGGCTCCAGCCGGGCGGCCATGGACTTCACCTTGGCGTAGTTCTCGTTGCGCTTCCGTTCCTCCAGAGAGGCGATCAGGGCATCCATCTCGCTCTGGGCCTCCTCATCTTCAATGGAGAGAAGCATCCGGGTCTTGATGTACACCAGTTGGGAGGCCATGGTGACGAACTCGCTGGCCACCTCCAGATCCATCTCCTGCCGCCGGGCCAGCCACGCCATGTACTGGTCGCAGATCAGGGAGATGGAGATGTCCTGGATCTCCATTTTGTTCTTGCCCAGCAGATATAGAATCAGGTCCAGAGGGCCCTCAAAGTCCTGCATCTCTTCCTCGGATTTGCTGCGGACCACCTTTTCCAGCTTGAATACGGGGTTTTGCAAACCGTTCACCTCAACCAAAAATCAGGGACAACAGGGCACTGTAAATGCCCAGGATGCCCCGGGAGATCAAACTGCTGCCGATGCCCACAAAGGACAACACCAACAGCACGACAATGCCGTACCGCTCATACCGCATCAGCGTGATGTACTGCCGGTCCGGCAGAAACGCCGCCAGCACCTTGGACCCATCCAGCGGCGGGATGGGAATCAAATTGAACAACCCCAGACCGATGGACAGAGGCGCCAGCGTGTACAGGCAGAAGCTGAACACCACGTCCATCGCCGCAGAATAAGGGGCGTAAAGGTAAATCACCTTACTGATAAGCATTGCCAAAACCGCCAGCACAAAGTTGGAGACGGGTCCCGCCAGGGCGGTCAATGCCATGCCCTGCTTGGGCTTTCGGAAGTACCGGGGGTCCACCGGCACCGGCTTGGCCCAGCCGAATCCTGCCACGAACATCATCAGCAGGCCGATCCAGTCGATGTGCCGCAGAGGATTCAGACTCAGGCGGTGCATGGACTTGGCCGTGGGGTCCCCAAGAGCCAGGGCCGCCAGACCGTGGCAGGTCTCGTGGACTGTCAGGCAGAGAAAAATCGCGGCCACCCGCAACACCGCGTCCAGCAGTGAAGTCAGGTCCAGCGCGGAAAGCAATCCCTGTAAATAGTGCAGCATATTCGTCTCCCTGTGATGATAACCCAAAAGATAGGAGTATTATACCAGTTTTCCCCCCGCAATACAAGGAAAATCACCGGAATTCAAAGGGCTTTCAGGCGGAAACAAGCGGAGCGGGTGCTTTCGCACCCGCTCCTGATTCAGCTGGCTTAATAATCAGCCCTTCACCATGGAGGCGATCTCCTCAGCGAAGTTCTCCTGCTTCTTCTCGATGCCCTCGCCCTTCTCAAAGCGGATGGCGTCCTTGAAGGTCACCTTTCCGCCTGCGGCCTTGGCGGCGGAGGCGATATACTGCTCCACGCTCATGGAGTTGTCCTTCACGAACTCCTGCTGCAGCAGGCAGTTCTCCTTGTAGAACTTGCCCAGCTTACCGGCGACGATGCCCTCCTTGACCTTCTCGGGCTTGGAAGCCATCTTAGGATCGTTCTCCATCTGCACCAGGAGGATCTTTTTCTCCTCATCCAGGGTGGCCTGGTCAACCTGGCTCTTGTCCCAAAAGCGGGGGTTCAGAGCGGCGATCTGCATGGCCACGTCCTTGCCCACGGTCTCCACCTGTTCGGCAGTCAGGCCAGTCTCTAGGTTTACCAGCACGCCGATCTTGCCGCCAGCGTGGACATAGGGCACGGAGATGCCATCGGTAAAGAAAGCAAAGCGGCGGACCTTGATGTTCTCGCCGATGACGAGCACCATCTCCTGCTGCTCCTCCTGCACGGTGCGGCCGTTGCCGTAGGAAAGGGCCATCAGGGCATCCAGGTCGGCGGGCTTGTTGGCGGCCACAACGGCGGCCACGCCCTTAACGAAGTCCACGAACTTCTCGTTCTTGCCCACGAAGTCGGTCTCGGCGTTGACCTCGACCACCACGCCCACACCGTCGATGACGGCGGCATAAGCCATACCCTCGGCGGCAATGCGGCCGGCCTTCTTGGCGGAGGCGGCCATGCCCTTCTCGCGCAGCCACTCCACGGCCTTGTCCATATCGCCGTCGGAGGCGGTCAGCGCCTTCTTGCAATCCATCATGCCCACGCCGGTCATCTCGCGCAGGTTCTTTACATCAGCTGCGGTAAAAGCCATTTTGAATTCCTCCAAACAGTTTTGGTATATACGCGCAAATGCGGGCGCAGATTACTCAGCGTCGGCAGCAGCCTCTTCAGAGGCGGCCTCAGCGGTCTGCTCACCCTGCTTGCCCTCCAGCACGGCGTTGGCCATGATGGAGGAGATCAGCTTGATGGCGCGGATGGCGTCGTCGTTGCCGGGGATCACATAGTCGATCTCGTCGGGATCGCAGTTGGTGTCCACGATGGCCACGATGGGGATGTGCAGCTTGCGGGCCTCGTTGATGGCGTTGCGCTCCTTGCGGGGGTCAACGACAAACAGGGCGCCGGGCAGCTTCTTCATCTCGGTCACGCCGCCCAGGTACTTCTCCAGCTTGGCGATCTCGCCCAGGTGCTTCATGACTTCCTTCTTGGGCAGCATGTCGAAGGTGCCGTCCTCCTGCATCTTCTTGAGCTGGTTGAGACGGTCCACACGGCCGCGCATGGTCTTGAAGTTGGTGAGCATGCCGCCCAGCCAACGGGCGTTCACCCAGTACATACCAACGCGGGAAGCCTCTTCCTTGATGGCCTCCTGAGCCTGCTTCTTGGTGCCGACGAACAGCAGGGTCTCGCCCTTCTCGCCCAGCTCGCGCACGAAGTTGTAGGCCTCCTCCAGCTTCTTCACGGTCTTCTGCAGGTCGATGATATAGATGCCGTTACGCTCGGTGTAAATGTAGGTGGCCATCTTGGGGTTCCACCGACGGGTCTGGTGGCCGAAGTGCACGCCGGCCTCCAGCAGCTGCTTCATAGATACGACTGCCATGATTGTTTCCTCCTAATAGTTCAGTTTGATCTTTCTGGGCGCCTCATATTTCCCGCCAACCCGGCTGTCTTGGCCGGGCACTGGGCGAAAAATCAGCACTCCCAGGCATGATGCCCTGGTAGTATATCACAGGAGAGTCCAGGTTGCAAGTAGTTTCCCGGAATTTTTCGAGTTTCATTCCCGATTTGAGCAAAAAAAGTCCGGACTATTTGTCCGGACTGGAACGCGGTTTATCGTCGTCCCCGGCGGGGTGGGCGGGATTGGGGGGCGTGCTCCACCAGGATGGTGTCCTCTCCGAAGCGGCGCACGCTCTCCCAGGGGATGTACCGGTCCTCCTCCCGGCCCAGCAGACCGAACAGCCGCCGCCGGCCGGGCAGCACCAGAGAGCGGACCCGGCCGCTCTCTACGTCCACCTCCAGATCCTCTACGAATCCAAAGCGGCTGCCGTCTCCCATCCCGATAACCTCTTTCCAACGCAGCTCCGCAATTCTGGTACGCATGCCGCCGCCCCCTTTCCCATACCCATATCATATGGCGGGAAAGGGGGCGGTATGTCAGGTCTGAGCGTGGAAGTAGGAATCTTCTCCGCCGAAGAGCCGGTCATATTGCAGGGCTTGGTAGTCCTCGATTAGGGAGGTGTAGCCATTGTTCTCCAAGTGGCTGTATGCCGCACCCAGCGTGTCCTTATAGCCTACAAAGGTGAGGGCGGGCAGAATGTCCTGCAGGGACCAGAGGAAGCGGCCATAGGAATCGGTGGGGATACCGCTGTAAGAGAGCAGATACTGGGACAGGAAGTTCAGGCTGGTTTCCTGGGGGCCTTCCAGTTCCAGGGGGTAGTTGGCCCAGATGACGAAGGGGACCCGGAACTTATCCATGTACTGCTCCATGGTCATCTGATCCTGGGTGACTCCATAGGCCTTGTCCAGGAATTCCTGCTCCACCGAGGGCTGGTGGTCGCCGAACATGACGATGATGGTGGGCTCATCGCACTGGGAGAAGTAGTCCACCAGGGTCTTGAAGGCCTCGTCAGTCTTGTTGGCCAGGGTGAGGTACTGCTCCGCCATGGGATACTTTCCGGGCTGGTCGGCCAGCTGCACCTGAGCGGGGTAGTCCTTTACGGTGTAGCTGCCGTGGTTCTGGATGGTGACGTTGAACAGGAAGAGGGGCTGTCCCTCTTCTTTGTGCTCAAACTCCCAGATGATCTGCTCAAAGTCCGACTGGTCGCTGACGTAGCCGTGCTCCATGGTCTGGGGCACGTTCATATCCTCGCCGCACTTGAAGCTGTCAAAGCCCAGCAGGGGATAGGCCTGGTTGCGCTGCCAGGAAGTGAGCTCGCCGGGGTGGAAGGCACGGGTCTCATAGCCCTCCTCCCGCAGCAGGGAGGCCAGAGAGGGTGTATCCTTTAAAATATATTGCTGATAGGGGATGCTGCCCGAGGGCAGGAAGGCCATGGAGTTTCCGGTCAAAAACTCAAACTCACTGGCGCTGGTGCCCGCGCCGAACACGGAGGCATAGGCGTGACCCCAGATGGCGTTGTCCAGGGAAGAGATGTAGTCGGTGACGCTCTCGGTGAGTTCCAGATTGCCAAACTCCTCAAAGTCGGCCCAGGACTCATTCATAATAGCAATGATGTTGGGGTGGTCCACCGAGGTCTGGAGGGGAATGTCGGTCTGCTCCGCCTGCTCCATGATCTGGCCCAGGCGCTCCACAGAGGTGTCCTCCGGCTCCTCCACTTCCATAAATTCCGTGTTGCGCAGGAAGGTGGCCAGAGAGCCGTTGGTGCGGTAGGCACCGGTCTGGTCCCACACGTCGGTTTTCACGCCGAACCAGCCCAGACGGGTGGGCTGGAGAATGGGAATGAGACACAGCAGGCAGCCTACCACACAGGCAAGACGGCTGACCAGGGGAAGGCGGCCGGAACCGGCCTTGCGCCACAGCAGCACGCACACCACGACTACTCCGGCGATGGAGAGGGCCATCTGCCAGGTGGGGGTAAAGTCATAGCTGCTGGAGACCGCGGAGGCAGTGCCCAGGGCGGTGAGGTCCCAGGGCAGCACCGGGGTGCCGCGGTAGACCGAGACAAAATAATTGGCCGCGCCCCAGATTCCGCTGATGATATGTAACAGCACGCAGCTGATGACCCAGCGGCCGGTGAGGGCACACAGCAGGTAGTAGACCGCGCCGATGCAGATGGCGTTGGCGACCACCACGCCCAGCGACATCTGCCAGGGATAAGCTCCAAGAATAAACTGCATCAAATAAAAGGCCGTCACCGGCGGCACCAGGAGCAGGGCAGCCTGGAGCAAAAGCGCCCTGTTCCGCCGCAGGTCTAAACGGCGGAGCCATTGGTTCATTTCAGACAGTCTCCTCTTTTTTTAACATAGAATTTACAAACGGCTTACATTGTACACGAATTCTGGGGAAATGTCAAAGAATATATTGGAAAAGGGGGGATATCCCTGAGTATCTGACCTATTTTTAATAGAAAAATTAGACAAACGAAAGAAATCCTTAAAAAAGAAACAGAAGGGTTTGACAACTGGTTACGAATGTGTTACAATTCGGTTACAACATCAAACTTTGAGGAGGAACGACATGGCTTCGGAGAAGATTCCTCTTTCCTATAAGGGACATCCCCTGCGCCGGAAAGACAACCTGATTTACTACGGCACCATGGCCGAGAAATACATTATCATGCTGCAGGTTCTGGACACCAAAAAGGTGGACGATATGGACGTAGCTACCAAGGTCAGCGTTCAGCTGCAGCTCACCGACCCCGACCTGAAGAGCCGGGACCGTGTGGTCAAGAAGAGTGAAAAGGACAGCCTGTACGCCGCCATGGATGTGGCTTCTGTCTGGCTGGAACGGGCGCTGAGCGGCAAGTAATTGCCCGGCGCAAATTAAAATCAAGTTTACGAAAGAGAAACGGAGGAGTATTCCTATGCATCTGTCCAAAGCCCTGGCTGCAAAGCTGGCCGCCGCTGTGCTGGTGGTCTCCGCCCTGGTTACCCCTACTCTGGCCGCGAATGTCGGCACGGTGACCAGTGATTCCGGTCTGAATCTTCGCGCTCAGGCCAACACCACTTCTTCTGTGCTGTCGGTACTGCCCAGCGGTACTCAGGTGGATGTGATCAGCACCACCAGCGACGGTAAGTGGCATCAGGTCACCTATCTGGGTGTGACCGGATATGTCTCCGGAGATTATCTCAGCGTGGTAGCTGAAAAGGTTTATGGTCAGGTGGTTGCCGATTCTCTGAATATCCGCACCGGCCCCGGCACCAACTATGCCACCTGCGGCTCCCTCAGCAAGGGCACCGTGGTGGAGGTCCTGGACACCATCGGTGGTCTGGGCGGCTGGTACAAGATTGCCAACGGCTATGTGAGCACCGATTATGTGACTCTGGTGGATGCCAGCGTGGCCAACGGTTCTGCCAAGGGCGCCGCCATTGCCGCCTATGCCAAGCAGTTTGTGGGCTACCCCTACGTGTACGGCGGCAGCAGCCCCAGCGGCTTTGACTGCTCCGGTTTTGTTACTTATGTGTGCAAGCAGAACGGTTACTCCGTTAACCGCACCGCCTCCGCTCAGATGAGCAACGGCACCGCCGTGACCAAGGCTCAGCTGCAGCCCGGCGATCTGGTGTTCTTCAACAGCGGGAACTCCAGCAAGCTGGCCACCCACGTGGGTATCTATCTGGGCAACGGTCAGTTCGTCCACGCCTCCACTCCCAGCACCGGCGTGATCATCAGCGACATCAATTCCTCTTATTACAGCAGCACCTTTGTGGGCGCTCGCCGCCTGGGCTGATTCTGTTCGACATTCTCTTTCTACATAAACTTGAAAATCCCGCGGTACATGGTACCGCGGGATTTTTTGTGCTTGCGTAAAAAAGAGCCCGGCCAACGGCCGGGCTCTGAATTTTTCGGAATTACTCCTGGACCTCGTGCAGACGCTTGACAGCGGCAGAGTCGGAGACGCTCTTGACGGGAGCATCGTTGGTGTACTTGGTAACCGCAGCGGTGCTCTTCTTCACGGGAGTGATGGTACCGGCGCCGGCCACGCAGCCGCCGGGGCAGCCCATGCCCTCCAGCAGGTAACCGTTGTACTTGCCGGTCTTGGCCATCAGCAGCATCTTGCGGCACTCACGCAGGCCGTCGGCGTGCTCCACCAGAACCTCACGGTCGGGATCGATCTCCTTGATGGCGGCCTTCACGGCAGCGGCCACGCCGCCGGTCACTGCAAAGCCACGGCCCGCAGCGGTGCCGGTGCTGAACTCGTCATCGGGGTTGATGGGCATGTCCGCGGGAACAATACCCTTGGCGTCAAAGATGCCCTGCATTTCCTCAAAGGTGAGGACGAAGTCCACGTCGCTGCGGATGGTGCGGCGGGAGGCCTCCAGCTTCTTGGCGGCGCAGGGACCGATGAAGACGACGCGGGCGTCGGGATGATCCTTCTTGTACAGACGGGCGGTAAGCACCATGGGGGTCAGTGCCATGGAGATATAGGGGGCAAACTGGGGGAAGAACTTCTTGGCCATCACGCTCCAGGCGGGGCAGCAGGAAGTAGCCATGAAGGGCTGCTCAGCGGGGACCTTCTTGAGGAAGTCCTCAGCCTCCTCGGCGGTACACATGTCGGCGCCCACGGCAACCTCGATGACCTTGTCAAAGCCCACACGGCGCATAGCCTCGCGCATCTGAGAAGAGGTGACCTTGTCGCCGAACTGGCTGACAAAGGCGGGAGCCACAGCGGCGACCACCTTGTCACCACGCTTGATGGCCTGGATGAGCTGGAAGATCTGGCTCTTGTCGGAGATGGCGCCGAAGGGGCAGTTGACCAGACACATGCCGCAGGAGACGCACTTGTCATAGTCGATCTTGGCGCGGCCCAGCTCGTCAGAGCCGATGGCGTCCATGCCGCAGGCCTCAGCGCAGGGGCGCTCCAGCTTCAGGATGGCGCCGTAGGGGCAGGCGTCGGCGCACTTGCCGCACTTGATGCACTTGGTCTGGTCGATGAAGCTCTTGCCCTGGACCAGGGAGATGGCGTCCTTGGGGCAGACCTCCATGCAGGGGTGAGCCAGGCAGCCCTGGCACATATTGGTGACCCGAACCTGCTTGGGAGGGCAGGCGTTACAGGCAAAGTTGATGATGTTGATCAGGGGGGGCTCATAGTACTTCTCAGCAATGGCGCTCTCCTCGATGTTGGCGCCGGTGGGAGCGTACTCGTCAATCTCACGCAGAGGCAGGCCGATGGCCAAACGGAGACGCTCGCTGACAATGGCGCGCTCCAGGAAGATGTTCTGACGGTGGCGGGCTACCTCGCCGGGAATGATTTTATAGGGCAGATGCTCGATCGCCTTGGCGTAATCGCCGCCCTCAAAGGCCAGGCGGGCAACTTCGGTAAAGACCTGACGCCGGATATCGTTGATAAAGGTGTGGACTCCCCGCATAAATTTTTCCTCCTCCTAAATTTGCAAGAAAACTTTCACATTAGTCAGCATCATATTACCATAGCTTACCTCATTTTACAACATATCTTTCCTTAAGACAACAGAGAATTTCCACCGATTTTCCCTCATTTCCTTTGGAGTTAGTGACGAGAGCCAAGGGGACCAAATGGGCTGATATCCAATAAAATAGGAGCAGAAGGGGGAAAATAACCTTCTCTGGGGAGAAAATCCAGGTGGGGCAGAGAAAGCCGGAGGCAGGGGCGGAGCAGGCAGGCGGCGGGGTGAGAAAGTCCGGGATACCGGCAGGAAAGCTGGAAATGGAAGAGAGAGGAAATTAAAGAGATATGAAGCAATTGATGCACCAAAATGAAAAAAAGGAATCATTGCCTTTTCCTACTCCTATGGTATAATTTGAGAGAAAAATGAGCGCTTTTTTCCGCCGAGCGCAAAAAACGATCCATATATTAGGGAGGAAACTGGAGATGATGGTATCAACAAAGGGGCGCTATGCCCTTCGGGTCATGATCGATCTGGCCCAACAGGGGGGAGCGGGTTATATTCCCCTCAAGGACATTGCCCAGCGGCAGGGATTGTCGGAGAAGTATCTGGAGAGCATCGTCAAGCTGCTGGCCCGCAACGGCGACCTGGCAGGCGTGCGGGGCAAGGGAGGCGGCTACCGTCTGACCCGGGCGCCCAAGGACTACTCCGTAGGGGCGATTCTGCGCCTGACGGAGGGAAAGCTGGCCCCGGTAAACTGCCAGGCGCTGGAGGGGCAGTGTGAAAATGCGGCTCAGTGCCGGACCCGCCCGCTGTGGGAAAAGCTGGATGCCATGGTAGAGGAGTATCTGGACGGCGTGACCCTGGCTGACCTTTTGGAGGGGCCGGGAGCGGACTGAGGGCGTTTAACGGGAGTTTGACCTGTTGACGGTGGATGATTTTACAAAAGCCCCATACAATAATGCTTGCCGCTGCGAGGAAACGGGTCCTTGTAGGGCAAGAGATTATTGGAGGGAAAACAACCATGAAAAAACTGATTGCCACAACGCTGGCTTTGGCTTTGACTGCCGCCTCTCTGGCGGGCTGCTCCGGCACTTCCGATGCCGGCTCCCAGAATGCGGTGGATGCGGACAAGATGTCCCAGACCCAGACCGCGAAGGCCCCCAAGTACGTGTTCCTGTTCATCGGCGACGGTATGAGCTATCCCCAGATCCAGTCCACTTCTGACTATCTGGGCGCTTTGAAGGACGAGGACTACTGGCAGGCCGAGCCCAGCCTGGACGACAACCAGGGCGCCAAGCTGGATGGCCCTGAGTACCTCAACTTTATGAATTTTGAGTCGGTAGGCTCCGCTGTTACTTACGACTCCAACAGCTTCTGCCCCGACTCCGCCTCCACCGCTACGTCCATCTCCACCGGACACAAGACCTATTCCGGCACCATCAACATGGACGAGACTGGCACCACTGCCTATGAGACCATTGCCGAGCAGCTCAAGGACCAGAAGAACTGGGAGATCGGCATCATCTCTTCCGTCAACCTCAACCACGCCACTCCCGCGGCTTTCTACGCCCACCAGGCCAGCCGCAACAACTACTATGAGATCGGCCAGGAGCTGATCGCCTCCGACTTTGACTACTTTGCCGGCGGCGGCCTGCTGTCTCCCACCGGTGAAGAGGAGAACCAGGACAACCTGTATGATCTGGCCAAGAAAGCCGGCTACACCGTGGCCATGACCCACGAGGAGGCCGAGGCTGTGGGCGCTGATACCGAGAAGGCCATTCTGGTGGACGAGAATCTGGCCGACGGCGACGCCATGGCCTACGAGCTGGACCGCACCGAGGACATGTGGTCTCTGGCTGACTACGTGGAGAAGGGCATCGAGGTGCTGGACAACGACAACGGCTTCTTCATGATGTGTGAGGGCGGCAAGATCGACTGGGCCTGCCACGCCAACGACGCTGCTTCCTCCATCCACGACACCATGGCTCTGGCCGACGCGGTGCAGGTGGCTGTGGACTTTGCCAAGGAGCATGCCGACGAGACTCTGATCCTGGTCACCGGCGACCACGAGACCGGCGGTCTGACCATCGGCTTTGCCGGTACCGACTATGACACCTACCTCAACCTGCTGGAGAGCCAGAAGATCTCCTTTGCCAAGTTTGACAGCGACTACGTGGCCAAGTACAAGGAGAACAAGACCTCCTTTGACGAGGTGATGGCCGATGTGACCGAGCTGTTTGGTCTGAAGACCTCCGGCGAGGAGGGGGACAAGCTGGTGCTCACCGACTATGAGCTGAGCCTGCTGAAGACCGCCTACGAGAAGAGCATCAACGAGAAGGACACCGGTATGGACGAGCAGCAGGAGTACGTGCTCTACGGCACCTATGAGCCTCTCACCGTCACCATCACCCACATCATCAACAACAAGTCCGGCGTGAGCTTTACCTCTTACAGCCACACCGGTCTGCCCGTGGCCGTGCTGGCTCAGGGTGTGGGCAGCGACGTGTTCAACGGTTACTACGACAACACCGACATCTACAACAAGCTGGCCGAGATGCTCAGCATCGCCTGATTTAAAACCACAACCTTCGGCCCGCCCC
>OKRX01002884.1_pt1 | contig 10946 bp, 7 predicted proteins | sample 1601241 | NCBI WGS metagenome assembly OKRX01 (sample SAMEA3541500, study PRJEB24748) | human gut metagenome | biome: human gut; feature: human-associated habitat; material: faeces | place: China | collected 2012
AGAGGAAATTTTCAAACAAAGGAAGCTAACAGAAAAAGGAGGATGTTCTGTTAATAGCAATATTCTTCTATTGCTTAGTACATATCAGAGGGAACACTTATTTTGTGCGTCAAACTTTATTATTTGCAATAACAGTAGTTATTATAAATCCCTTTGCTATAATGCGGCATCTGGAATTCTGAATAGTTTTTCAACCCCTGTAAGTAGTATGTTCGGAGGGCTTTTAGTATCCACAAGAGTAGAATCATTGGATAAATTTATGCTTGAAATACTTGTATTTGATATGAGTAATAAAAAACTTGACTCTGCTTTAAAAGGATATGATATTGAAACTTTAGTTTTTGATGATTCGGGAGTTGATTATATCAATTCCTGTTTACAAGGACTTAATGACTCCAATCAATCTTTGTATAAAAACAATGAGGCGTTTTATCCCTCATTGTGCAATATGTTGCTTTTAATTTCAAAATCTCAAACAGATAAGATTGATCAAGATTTATTGTACAAGGTTTTATTGAAATATTGGAATTTTGAGTTCTTTATTGGTCATAGAGTAATTGAGAATCTTATTATTAGGTACAAACCTTCTAAAGAAAAAGCCAATGAGTTAATCAGCAAAATGTTGTATGAAACTCATAGTACCTTGGACTATACCAGTTGTATTGAAAGACTAGTTTCTTATATCTCTGATTATAACTTTGAGTTTACAGACATTCGTATGGATTTTTTTAAGGAACATAAGCCGATAATAAATTTATTTGTTATATATCGGGTATGTCCTGATGTACAAAAGCCAATGCTTCAGACATTTTGCTTGGATAATATTGAGGATTTTGGGTGGTATATTCGTTTTATTTCCCATCATCAGATCATCCCATCATCAGATGAAAGAATCAAGGAATTATACAATAAATACAAAAATAATTTAGACGAACACGATTGCTATATCCTTGCTAAAATGAAAAATGACTTTGCATTTGCATCCCTTCATAACTTCATTGATGGAATAGCTATTTCCAATGAATGTTTGAAGTTCTTTTTATCTCCGAAAGGGTATAAGAATTTTGATAATGTAAGCATTGATTGGCTCTTCAAATTAGATAAAAAAGGAAAAGAGGAAATTTTTAAGAATGAAGTATATAAAAGCAAACTAAAAGACTATATCAATACTCATTGGTTGAGTAAAAGTGATATAAAATATCTTATCAGTCTTTTATAATTAGACATATTATGACAACAGAAGATATGTTACAACTCAGAAACCGTGGTGAAGTAAGCAAGGTACAGTTCAAGGAACGTATCTTAGATAAATACGACATAGGCTGTGAACTGGTAGCCATGAGCAACTTTCGCGGTGGTCAACTTGTGATTGGCATTAACGACAAGACAGGAGAATTTAACCCTTTGTCGTATGCCGAAGTACAGGAAACAACCAACTTGCTTGGCAATATCGCTTCTGAAAATGTAGTTCCAAGCATCTTGCTTGACATTGATACGGCAAGCGTGGAGGGCGGAAGTGTAGTGGTTGCCACCATTAAAGAGGGAAACAACAAGCCATACCACGACAACAAAGGTATTGTCTGGATAAAAAACGGTGCAGACAAACGCAAGGTCTTTGACAATGCCGAGCTGGCGGAGATGATGTCCGAATGCGGCAGTTTTGCCCCAGACGAAGCGGTGGTGAAAGATGCCACGCTGGACGACTTGGATGAAGACACCCTCAAAGTATTTCTGCAAAACCGCTTTTCACTCGTATTGGAAAAGAAAGGAATTGTGGGCGATGTACTTCGTGAAACTTCTTTGGATAGTATTGCCGGTGCCATTGCCAAAGGCCACAACCTGAACAAACTGATGCGCAACCTGCGCTTCGTCCGTCCGGACGGAAGCTTGACGGTAGCCGCCATGCTGTTGTTTGGCAAATACCCCCAGCGTTGGTTGCCGGTGATGACGGCCAAATGTATTTGTTTTGTAGGAAATAATATAGGTGGCAAGCAATTCCGTGACAAAGTAAATGATGCAGACATGGAGGGCAATCTGTTGCATCAGTTTGAAACCATCATGTCTTTCTTTACCCGTAATCTTAGAAACGTACAGGTGGAGGAAGAGTTTAATTCATTGGGCAAACTTGAAATTCCATACGGCAGCTTGGTTGAGTTTGTGGTCAACGCCCTTGTCCATCGTTCACTCAACTGGAATGCGCCCATCCGTATCTTCATCTTTGACAACCGTGTTGAGATACATAGTCCGGGCATACTTCCGAATGGTCTACAGGTGGAAGACATTATCAATGGCACATCCATGCCCCGCAACAATTTCCTTTTCAGTAATGCCATTTACCTTTTGCCCTATACAGGAGCAGGCACAGGTATCCAACGTGCTTTGGAAGATGGATTGCAGGTAGAGTTCAAGAATGATGAAAGGACGCATGAGTTCTTGATTACAATAATAAGAAGAGCTATCCCTGACACTGACTCTGACACTAACGGGGCAGACTTAGACACTACCCCTGACACTTTTAAGGTGGGCTCTGACACTAAAGTGACAGACTTAGACACTATCCCTGACACTTTTAAGGCAAACTTAGACACCGACTTAGACACTATTAGGGTAAACCCTGACACTGACTTAGACACTACTTCTCAACGAAGGAAATTATCCAATAAAGAAAAGGATATCATTCAATTTTGCAGCATACCAAGAAGTGCTAAAGAAATTTTAGATCGTGTAGGAGTTTCCTCGCACACTAAAAACAGAGAAAAATATGTAACAGCTCTTGTGGAAGCCGGATATTTGGAAATGACAAATCCAGACAACCCGAATGCCAGTAATCAAAAATACAGAAAGAAATGACCGTAACAGACAAGATATATTCTTACTTTGACAAGAATCCGGATTTACGGGTTCTCTTTATCTTCAATGACGAGTTTCTCGCCATGGAGCTTGCGGAAGCGACGTGGAAAGAGGGATACCGCTATGTGGATTTCAAAGGAGATTGGTTTACGACAAAATACAATCTGGATACCGCATGGGCAAACGAAAAGGTTATCCTCTATTTCCATCAGGAATCACCGTTGCAACGAAAGTCATTACAAGGGCAGTTCCCGTTGCTTGATGTTTTGACGGCAAACATGGAATACCACCACCAGGACTACGTGGCCTATATGCAGCAATACGGTTTGCCTTCAAATATGGCACTCTTTGTAGAAAAGAACATCAAGCAACTGCAATCCGACAGGATGCTCCGGCTGCTGCAAAGCTATTATGTCGACCGAAGCATTACACCGGAAATTGCTGTCAGGGCATTCCTGTCCTCCTACTTGGGTCAAACCCGTGTATTGGATTGGGACAACATCATTCTGAGAATCCTGTTCTTGGCCCGCAGTTCTGAACGGAACAAACAGACAGACTTCTATGTGAAACTGAGAAGCGCGTCGTTGGTAAAAGACAAGTTGAACGAGAAGTTAGAAAGCATTTTCGGTTGCACGATAGATGACCATGCGGAAACAAAGGTGAAGAGGCTGGTAGAAACATTCAAATACAATGCCATCGTACAGAACCTTGCTCCTGTTTCGGCAGATAACTACAAAGGTTACAGGATAACCGATTCCATCGCCTTGCAGCAGATGAACCGCATCTTAGAGCTGGCCATGAACCACCCCAAGACGGCGGAAGCATTAACGGAAGTGATGGATGAATTAGGAACAGACATCCGTGATGAAGATCTCATCCGCTGGTACGGTACGGATGCCAACTATTATTATATCCCGGAAGGGCTTTGTCTGCCCATACTTCGCAGCTTGATGGAAAAGGCAATCATGGAAGCCCCGAAGAAAGCGATGGCCAAGCTGGAGGAATTGAAGGTGAAGCACAGCGACAATAACGAGGTGGGTGCAGTCATAGACTATGACATGCTGGTAGCGCGCTATTATGAATGTGCCTTGTCGTTAGGTTCCATTACCTTGAACCAACCGGACGACTATCTCCATAAATACCGGGACGAATATTACCTGATTGACCAGTTGTACCGGCAGTCTATTGAATGTTTCTGTAAAATAAGCCCCACCATTGCCCTTTACGACGCGGTGCAGAAAGTGAAGCGCAACTTGGACGTGCAATATGCCAAGCTGTGCAACCGTATCAATCTGGAATGGATGCGTTGTGTGAAAGACGCAGGCGGCATGAATGCCGTACATGGGCTCAGGCAGCAGGATTTCTACGACAGCCTGATTAAAGGGATACAGAAAAAGGTAGTGGTCATCGTAAGCGATGCCCTCCGCTACGAGGTGGCGCAAGAACTTATCGGCGTATTGGCGGCACGCAAGCACATAGCCCGTCTGAACACGGGTATTGCCATGCTGCCTTCCGAAACAAAGTTTTGTAAACCTGCATTGCTTCCGCATCGCAGCCTGCGGCTGTATGCCGAAGTGGACGGGACGCAAAACATGGGCGTGGACAACCGGATACTGGACACGATGGATAAAAGAACCGAACAAGTGGACGCTTATCGGCAAGGAGCTGTCTGCGTGGATTATGAAACGGTAGGGAAATATGAGCAAGACAAAAACCGCGAGATATTCAAGCATCCGCTGGTGTACGTCATGCACAATACCATTGACGACAAGAGCCATTCAGCTGTGGCTAAAGACATCGTTGACAGTTGCAGAGATGCCATCAATGAATTGGAAACGCTGGTGCATAAGCTCCATGAATCCTACAATGTGACCGAGGTCTATATCACTTCAGACCACGGTTTCCTATTCAATGACCAAGTGTTTGAAGACAAGGACAAGCACAAAGTAACCGAAGATGCGTTGGAAAAGAGTACCCGATACTACCTCACGCAATCGGCGGCTGCGGTGCCGGGTATTGTGAAATTTCCCTTGTCGGAAGTATCCGGCATGGAAGAAGACGATATATATGTAGCAGTCCCTGAGGGAACCAACCGCCTGCAAGCACCGGCAGGAGGCTATCGTTTCACGCATGGTGGAGCTTCCTTGCAGGAATTGTTGATACCTATTATTATAAGTCGGCAAGAAAGAGTAAACACTAAGACACCGGTGGGCGTAATGGTGCTTGACAGGAACCTTTCCATCCAAGCGTCACGCCTTCGCTTCAAATTGTTGCAGACCGATGCGGTGAGCATGGAGATGAAAGCTCGTACCATCAAAGTGGCACTCTACTATAATGATATGGCAGTCACACCGGTCAAAGAATATGTGCTGAATAGCACGGATGCCTTGCTTGACAACCGCAAGGTATTGGTTGACCTCACCTTAAACCAAAACATTGATGCCAAAGTGTTACAGTTAAGGGTGTATGATGTGACCGATGGCCTGAATCCTTTAATAAAGGAGAATGTGACGAACAATACGCTAATTGGTAATGAATTTGACTTCGATTGATTATGGATTTGCAAGATAAAATAATGAATGCCTTTATTGGCAAAGTGGTCCGCAAGGATTTGGCCTTTCTCGTGAAAGGTGGGCTGCCCGTTCCTACATACGTGTTGGAATACTTGTTGGGACAGTATTGTGCCAGCAATGATGAAGAAGTTATAGCGGAAGGCTTGGAGAAAGTGAAAAAGGTCATCCAGAACAACTACGTGCATCGTGCCGATGCCGAAGCCATCAAGGGCATGATTCGCGAAAAAGGCAAGCACCGCATCATTGACAAGGTAACGGTGACACTCAATGAAAGGTCGGATGAGTATCAAGCCCATTTTGCCAACTTAGGCTTGAACAATGTACCTATAAGCACGCAATATGTAACATCCAATCCCAAGTTGCTTTCAGGCAACGGAGTTTGGTGCATTGTGACTATTGGATATATTCCCGGAGAAGATGTTAAGGTGCGTTGGGAGATACAGACCCTCAAGCCGGTGCAAATATCCAATGTGGATGTGCAGGAATACATAGACCTGCGAAAATCTTTCACTACGGAAGAATGGATTGACTTCATGATGCACACAGTCGGTTTAGATCCTGACAAGTTCAACCGAAGAGAGAAATTCATTACACTGTCCAGACTGTTGCCTCATGTAGAAAACAATTTCAATTTCATGGAACTCGGCCCGAAAGGTACGGGAAAAAGCCATGTGTTCCAAGAATTGTCGCCCTACGGCGTGTTAGTCAGCGGCGGTGATGTGACGAGTGCCCGACTCTTCGTCAAGATGAGCGGCAACAAGGAAATACTTGGACTGGTCGGATATTGGGATGTAGTAGCCTGGGACGAGTTCGAGCAGCAAAAAGGCCGCAACGTGGATGCCGTATTGATAGACACCATGCAGAACTATCTTGCCAACAAGTCGTTCAACCGCGGCAAAGGCACGCATGAGGCTTCCGCTTCTATGGTATTTGTGGGCAACACAAAACACACGGTGCCTTATATGTTGAAGAACAGTCATCTGTTTGAATCCATCCCCACGGCTTTCATCAAGGGTGCTTTCCTCGACCGTATCCATCTTTATAATCCCGGCTGGGAAATCAAAATGCTGAAAAAGGACAGTTTCTCCAAAGGCTATGGGTTAATCACAGACTACATCGCCGCCATTCTGCATGAGTTGCGCAACAACGACCTTACCGGCCTGCTGAAAGAATATGCTAAATTTGACGGTTCTCTGTCTGAACGTGACCATTTGGCCATACGCAAGACATTTTCCGGCATGGTGAAACTTCTTTATCCGGACGGGAAGATGACAGACAAAGAAGCCTGCGAACTGATAGACTTTGCGGCAGAATGTCGCAAACGTGTAAAAGACCAGCTTTACCTTATTGACGAAACCTTTAGGGCTGAACCGGCAAAGTTCATCTATATTCGCAAGACGGATGGTGCAGAAATCCATGTGGAAACATTGGAAAACATAAACTATGCACAAAGCACAGGCCGTGATGCAGCACAAAATTTTGTTACTGAAGCAGAAAAAAAAGAAAGCATGGATGCGCCTCAAGATAATACGTCCACTGTTCCACAGGATGGCACTGAAACCGTTAAAAAGAACCGCCCTCGCATTCCTGTATTACAGGAAAAGAATCTTTCATTCCGTTTGGGGCAGACAGGAGTTACTTACCAATCCCTTTTTGCTGACTACCTGAAAGATGCGACAGAAATCACGATAGAAGACCCGTTTATCCGTACAAGCTGGCAAATAAAGAACTTGATGGAATTTATGACCATGCTGATAGATACCCGTAATGTGGATGAGCTGAAAGTACATCTGATAACCAATGAAGAAGAAAGCAAAATCCCTGAGCTGATAGACAAGCTGGATGACATTAAAGATGATATGATAGAATATGGCATCGAGTTTGATTACAAATTCCGGGATTTTCATGACCGCTGCATCAAAACAGATAATGGTTGGGGCATCTCATTGGGCAGAGGATTGGATATTTATGAAAAGTACAGTCCTTATTCGGTGGCTGCAGTACGTCCGGGTAAACGCAAGTGCAAGGAATTTATGGTAACTTATACGAAAAGCAACCCCGACAACAAATAAAAAGGCTCATACAAAAACTCCGCTGTGTAGTAAAACGAATTACCTATCAGAATCTTGAAAAATAAATATTTTGAGCAGTAAGACAATTTGTGAATACGCATTCCTAAAAATATAATCACTTGATTATTCAGTTTAACAAGTTACAGATATGAAAAAGTTACTGGTGTTATGTTTCCTACTTCTATTGACATCACAACTTGTCAATGCGAAGAAGTTATATGTCGAAATGGAATACAAGAAAAATTCCATACGCCTTGATGACGGCTCAAATAAAAAGCCTCAGACAATAAAAGGAAGTGACGGTGAAGACTTGAATTTCAATTCACTGATTGGCGCATTGAATTATATGTCCCTTCAAGGGTGGGAACTTGTCGAAACAAAATCCGTGACTAGTGGCGGCGGTTATGTAGGTGCATACGGAGGTGCAAGTTCAACAAGCACCACCGTTTACTATATTTTCTGTAGAGAGGTCACGGATGAGGAACTTAAAGCAATAGTAAACAACTCGTTCAAAAAGGATTGACATATTAAAAGTTTAATGGCATGATGATAAATTGCGTAAATAAAAACTTCATATTATGATAATCCGTAAACGACCCATTATATCGTGGTTGCTCAACATGGACAATGTTGAAAAGGAAAACAGGTTCGGCGTGCCTATGTTGGCTAATGTGCAGCATTTTGGCTACCTTTCCAATGGGCTGCAATTCCTTTCTGAGGTGCGTGACACCCGTCCTGAATGGGGATTGCCGGAACTCCTGATGCCATCATTTGAAAAAGTGATGGCAAAAAGTGCCAAGTCATTTTACAATATCGACCACCAGCTTTTTCAGGATTTTTATAAGGACAATGTCTGCGGCATATTGCTTTCACGTGATTGCGGAACAATCATTTATGGCTTCGGAGAAGATACACTGCATGTGTGGTTATTCAGGGAAGACAACGGATTAAGTAATCTGTATATGTATTTTTATGTAAAGTCCACACCAAACAATGTCCGGCAGGTTTATACCTGGCCGACTTTGACGGACGATGACCAGCTTTTTGCAGGAGACAAGAATGAAAGGAAGCAGATTTATGAACGGTTGGCCAATAAACTAATAGTATATCTTGCCGTAAAGAAATATGTCAAAGTAGAAACAATAGTCATACCCATTGGGAGGACAACAAAATTGGACGACAAGATTTTAGGCTATAAATCCAAAGAGAAAGTCCGCAATGAAAGTGGGCAGGAAGTAATTATCATGGACTCTCGCTGGTTTCGCAAAATAGTGAACGATAATGAGATTTTTGTAAGAGGATTTTTCCGGTTTCAGAATAAAAAGGATGAAAACGGAGAATGGTATAAGGAACTTATTTTTGTCGATTCGTATGTTCGATATGGTTATCACCGCAATGCTCTTATTGAAGATAATAGTAACAAAGAATAACCGATTTGTAGTCTTGAACAATTCTTCATTGTAATTTACCGACCTACGCCTCACGGCTCAGGCCGGTACACAGACATTACTTGGAACCTATGCCGTTGACTTAGCCTCTAAGAAACGGTAGGCATTGTCATTGACGAGCTGTATTATCCGGTCATGTAACTCGGTGTTGGAGTTGCATACGCCACGGCTTTGCACCACTTTGCCTTGCTTAATCGAGAACTCGACTGTTTCGATGCGGTTGCCTTGACGGTCATGAGCCGAAAGGATGACGCTGTCCGACTTGGCGTAATACTCGCACCTGAATACGCAGTGTTTCATGGCTTCACCCTCAGCACGGAACGCCTCTATGGAGTCAAGGACGGATATTTCAATGTCGCTGTCGCTTATGACTATGCCGAAGAAGCACGACTTTTCCCGATAGAAGTCCGTTTCCTGTCTTTTCGCCCTTTCCATCCGTTCCATATTCCTCCGCCTTTCCTCTATCCGTGTGGCTTTTGCAAGCCATTTGTCATGGTCAGCTTTGAGGTCTTTCGGGCAGATGTATTTGACCGAACGGATGTCGTGGCCGCATCTTTCAAGCAGCCTTACCGTGTCGCACCACAGCCCGTAATCCTCCGGCTCATAGCTGTGGCGTTTCGCTATCTTATACGACTGCCAACACCTGTCAAGCTCCATGTCGTGCACTGTGAAGTATTCAACCGCCTTAAAGTCCTTGGCTTTCATCATCGTCTCGATGCGGCTGTCCGCAAGAAGCGTTTGCGCCAGTCTTGTCGGGTGGCAGTCTGGAAGCCTCCCCCTCATGCCGTTACGCCTTAATTCCCTTGTGGTGGAATAGTTCGGATAGACATACGTGTTCGATATTACCCAATGGACGTTAGTCAAATTTCTCAGTTCAATGTCCGAAAGCCAGTTGAAACAGTCCATGTAATGTCCCAACATCCTTGTCCTTGACGTGACTGCGGTCTTGCCGTTCTTGTTAAGCCATATACGGCACACCTCCATTTGCCAGGTTTCCATTTTTTTGCCCTTGCGTGTAATTGCTGATAGCCGGAATACCCTCTGCACGTGGAAACCGTCAACTCTCTCGATGGTGGAGAAATAGACACTTTCTTTCCTTTTGCGTGTCAGCGTGTCCGTCACTTCCAGCTTGTGCCGGCATTGAGGACAACGTGTGTATTTGCCTTTTCCCTTGTAGTCGAACTTATGACCGCAGTCGCCGCAGGTACATTTGTGTCCTGACGTGCGGAAGGCAATATGGCTTACCGTGTTCCTTACCGCCCATTCTACGGCTTTGGGGCTTATTGCGGACAGCTTCATGTTGGAAGCTGCCACCGCCTTTTCAAATCTGTTCCTTGGTTTCATGGCTCAAAAATTGTCAAAAAGTGACGGTTGATGTTGTTTGTCCTCTTGTGCCTTTGCAGGTTTCGGCTTATGGTTGCGTGTCTGCAACTTGCGCAGTTCCTCGTCTTGGTAGCGTTTAAGTGCGAGTGCCCTCTGTTCCGCCTTTTCCTCTTCTGTCAGCTCCACATGGTGGTTGACCACCACGTTGCAGGACTGCGGCTTGCCTATTTCAAGTTCCGGCTCGTCTATGCAATGGATAGCCATTGAATAGATTTCATCGTCGGCAAATCCGCAGCAGCCAGACTTCTGTACTTCGTTGAGTATGAACGTCACCACATCGTCCATGGTGCGTGTCGTGGTTTCATACTTGCCACGGAAAAGTTCATCTTCTTTTGCCCTTTGGTCAAGATAACCCTTGATAATCTCCTTGAAATGTTCTGTTCCTTTCATATTTCATTGTTTTTTTGTTGATAAATCCATACAGGTTAAATCGGCAGACCTGCCAGCAGTTCCAAAAGCGGTATGGTGTTGATGTCCTTGTCGAAGCGCACCTGCCAGTCCGACCTTGCCAGTAAAGACGGCATGAACTTCTTTACCGCAAACCGTCCGTTGTCGTTTGAATAGCAGTCGATGGTGGCGAAGTTTGCCCCCTCCTTACGGATGTGGGCAAAAAACGGCGG
>OKRX01002889.1_pt1 | contig 10926 bp, 15 predicted proteins | sample 1601241 | NCBI WGS metagenome assembly OKRX01 (sample SAMEA3541500, study PRJEB24748) | human gut metagenome | biome: human gut; feature: human-associated habitat; material: faeces | place: China | collected 2012
TCGTTCTGCATGACGGTCCTCCGTATGCAAACGGAAACCTGCATATGGGTCACGCACTCAATAAGATCCTCAAGGACTTTATTCTGCGTTCGCGTAATATGATGGGTTATCAGGCGCCGTATATTCCGGGCTGGGATACGCACGGTCTGCCGATCGAGCGTCAGGCAATCAAGGCATACGGCATGGACCGCAGCAAGGTTTCCGTTGCTGAGTTCCGCTCCAAGTGCGAAGAGTTTGCGCACGATCACGTTAACACGCAGCGCGAGCAGTTCAAGCGTCTGGGCGTTATCGGTGACTGGGATCGTCCGTATCTGACCCTGACTCACGATTACGAAGCGGCTCAGATCGAGATCTTTGGCGAAATGGCAAAGAAGGGCTACATCTACAAGGGTCAGAAGCCGGTTTACTGGTGCCCGCATGATGAGACTGCTCTGGCTGAGGCCGAGATCGAGTATAAGGATATTCCGTGCAAGTCCATTTTTGTCAAGTTCGCAGTAACCGATGACAAGGGCGTGATCACAAAACTGCTTGGCAGCAAGGAGAACGTTTACTTCGTCATCTGGACGACCACGACATGGACGATTCCGGGCAACCTGGCGATTTCCCTTAATCCGTTCTTCGAGTATGATTTCGTTAAGGTTCCGTCCGGCGAGATTTATGTCATGGCGAAGGAGCTTGTCGCGTCCGTCATGAAGACCGCAGGCATCTCCACGTGGGAAGTTCTCGCAACCTGCCTTGGCTCTGATCTGGAAATGATCAAGACAAAGCATCCGCTGTATGACCGCGAGTCGCTCGTTATCGTCGGTGAGCATGTAACGCTCGATGCCGGTACCGGCTGTGTTCATACTGCTCCGGGTTTTGGTGCAGATGACTTTATCGTTTGCCAGAAATATAAAATTCCGATCATTGTTCCGGTTGACGGCAAGGGCCGTCATACGGCTGAAGCGGGCAAGTATGAGGGCATGTTCGTAGAGGACTCCAATGAGGTTATCCTCAAGGATCTCAATGACTGCGGCGCGCTCCTCGCCACCGAGGATATCGTTCACAGCTATCCGCACTGCTGGCGCTGCAAGAACCCGATTATCTTCCGTACCACGGAGCAGTGGTTCTGCTCGGTTGACGCTCTCAAGGATGACGCTGTCAAGGCCTGCGAGGATATCAAGTGGATCCCGGGCTGGGGTCAGGAACGAATGACTTCCATGATTCGCGAACGTTCGGACTGGTGCATTTCGCGCCAGCGTGTCTGGGGTGTTCCGATTCCGATTTTTACCTGCAAGAAGTGCGGCAAGCCGCTTGTTAACGAGCAGACCATCAAGGCAGTCGCTGACCTGTTCCGCGAGAAGGGTTCCAACGCATGGTTCGATATGTCCGCTGCTGAGATCCTGCCGGAAGGCATCAAGTGCGAGTGCGGCTGCGCCGATTTCGACAAGGAAACCGATACCATGGACGTATGGTTCGACTCCGGTTCGTCCTGGCGCGCGGTCATTGAAAACCGTGAGGGTCAAAAGACTCCGGTCGACGTATATCTGGAAGGCAACGACCAGTATCGCGGCTGGTTCCAGTCCTCTATGCTGACCTCTATCGCAACGCAGGGCAAGGCGCCGTATAAGACGGTCATTACGCATGGCATGATCGTTGATGAGGAGCGCCAGAAGATGTCCAAGTCGCTCGGCAACGGCATTGCCCCGGAGGACATTCTCAAGCAGTACGGCGCTGATGTTATGCGCCTGTGGGTCGCCTCTTCGGACTACCGTCAGGACATGCGTATCTCCAAGGATATGCTCAAGCATCTCTCTCAGAACTATCTGAAGATCCGCAACACGGCTCGCTATATTCTGGGCAATCTCGCTGATTTCGATCCCAAGACCGATGCAGTCGCTTATGCTGACCTGACCGATCTGGACAAGTGGGCGCTGATGAAGCTGAATGAACTGACCGCAAAGGTACGCGAGGGTTACGACAGCTACGAGTTCCACACCGTTTTCCACGCAATTCACAACTTCTGTGTTGTTGATATGTCGAACTTCTATCTCGACGTTATCAAGGACCGTCTGTACTGCGACGAGACGGCGGGTGCAAGCCGCCGCGCTGCCCAGACCACGATTTATCGCATTCTGAGCGCTCTGGTTCGCATGCTCTCTCCGATCCTCTGCTTCACCGCCGATGAGATTTGGCAGGCTATGCCGCATGCAGTAGAGGACGATGTACGCAACGTTGCATATAATGAGATGCCGCAGGCTGATGATGCGTTTGCATTTGATGAGGCGGAGACAGAAAAGTGGAATAAGCTGATTGCGTTCCGCGATGATGTGAACAAGGCACTGGAAGGTGCTCGCAACGCTAAGACGATCGGCAAGCCGCTTGAGGCTCATGTAACCGTTTATACGGATGCTGATACTGCTGCATTCATGAACGGCTGCGGCCAGGATTTGGCTGACCTGTGCATCGTTTCTGAAATGGATGTTATTGCAGGCGAAGGCGAGGGTCTTGCAAGTGAGGAACTGCCGGGCCTGACGATTTCTGTCGTCCGCGCAGCAGGTGAGAAGTGCCTGCGCTGCTGGAAGCAGGCGAAGTCCGTCGGTTCGGATGCTGCTCATCCGGCTCTGTGCGCACGCTGCGCTAAGGTCGTCGGCTGAGACAATAAATAAAAGGGAAGGGGGGAACAGGTCTTTCTGTTCCCCCCTTTAGCTGATAGGAGAGTTTTTTCATGCCTTTATATATTGCGGCAATTCTTATCATGATCGTGGTTGATCAAGTGGTAAAGCACTGGGCGTTTACTGTGCTTCAGCCGCAGCATACTATTCCGCTCATCGAGAACGTTTTTCATCTGACCTATATCGAAAACCGTGGAGCAGCGTTCAGCATGTTTGCAAAATTTGATTCACGTTGGATTTTTGTTGCACTCGCATCGGTTATTACGCTTGCAATCTGTTACACACTTTCAAAAAAGCTGATGCAGACAGCACTGGGCAGCTGGTCCCTTGTGCTGATTGCGGCGGGCGCGGTCGGCAATGCCATTGACCGCGTTGCAAGAGGCTTTGTAGTTGACATGTTTGATTTTCGTCTTATTCATTTCCCCGTGTTTAACGTTGCAGATATCTTTATCTGCGTCGGCGGTGTATTGTTTGTGATTTATTTTATGTTTCAGCATAAGGATAAGCCGAATGATAAAAACGAAGCGGTGAACGACAATGAATGAGATGAAGCTAACCGTACCGCAGGAGGACGCAGGCAAGCGTATTGACAGCTGGCTGTCCGAACATATAGACGGCCTGACACGCTCTGCCGTACAAAATCTGCTCTCGGAGCAGGCAGTAAATGCTGATGGAAAAGCGGTCAAAAAAAATTACAAGCTCGCCGGCGGAGAGGTTCTTACCGTCATTATGCCGGAGCTGCGTGAGGTTGACCTTGCAGCCGAAGATATTCCGCTCGATATCGTCTATGAGGATGAGGATATCGTTGTAGTGAATAAACCGCGCGGCATGGTCGTGCATCCGGCGGTCGGAAACTGGTCCGGCACGCTTGTGAATGCGCTTATGTTTCACTGTGGCGAAAGCCTTTCCGGCATTAACGGCGAACATCGTCCCGGCATTGTTCATCGTATTGACAAAGACACCAGCGGACTGCTTGTCGTTGCCAAAAACGACAGCGCTCATCAGAGTCTTGCAGCACAGATTGCGGCACATACTGCGTATCGCGGCTATGAAGCGATCGTAGTTGGAAGCCCTCGTGAGGACAGCGGAACAGTAGACAAGCCGATCGCACGACACAAAAACGATCGCAAGCGCATGGCCATTGTTGAGGGCGGAAGAGAAGCAATCACACATTATACTGTGCTGAAACGATACCGCGGCTATACGCATATGGCATTTCAGCTTGAAACCGGGCGTACACATCAAATTCGTGTGCATATGGCCTCGATTGGACATCCAATTATTGGTGATCCTGTGTACGGATTGAAAAAGGACAGATTTTCCGATATTGGGGGACAATGTCTGCACGCTGCAGAGCTAACGCTAACACACCCGAAAACAGGGGAGCGCATGACGTTTTCAGCAGCGCTGCCTGATTACTTTGTAGAAATTCTGCAAAAGCTGGAGAGAATGCAATGAAAAAATTTGATGGGCTGCTGCTCGGCTGCGATATGGACGGGACGCTGTTGGACAGCAGAAAACAGATATCTGCGAAAAACCAAGAGGCAATATGGTATTTTGTCAAAAACGGAGGCTGTTTTTCGCTCGCAACAGGGCGCGCGCCGCGAGCGATAGATATATATCGCTCGCTGTTGCCGTTCAATGCACCATACACTCATTTGAATGGCTCACTGATTATGGATTCCAGCCAAAATATAATATGGTGTGCCGGAATGCCTCAAAAAACAGTGGAGCTGATGGATGCCGCTTTGTCAAATTTTTCACAATTAGGCTGCGAAATATTTGAAGGAGAAAAAATCCATGTACGCCGGATGAGTGCAGAAACCGAACATCATATGCGCGTTCTCAATCTCAAATACGATATGGTGTCTGATTGCGAACTGCCAGATACTTCGGGCTGGTGTAAGATCAATTTGACCGGCCCGGAGCCGATTATGGCTGACGTTCGAAAGTTCCTGTCGCGTTATGAAAATGAGTTCTGCATCGCGGCAAGTACACCGAATTTTTGGGAGATTACTGCTGCGAATGTTAACAAAGGATCATCTCTTTTGAAAATTGCTGATATGCTTGGGATTAAGCGTAAAAATGTATTAGCTATCGGTGACAGTTCGAATGACGATCCGATGCTTCGGGTTGCCGGTATTTCATTTGTACCAGAAAACGCAGCAAACAGTACAAAAAGTCTTGCAGATGTTGTTGTGCGAGATAATAATTCCCATGCCGTTGCTGCCGCGATCGAGTGGTTGGATACCAATATTAGCGAATAGCTGCCCCCAATTATACAAAACTTTTATTTTGTATAATTATCTATGCAGACGTTTTCGCGGGCGAATGCAGCCGGTGCGCTGCCCTCGCTGCGCTCCAACGTCTGCATAGACCATATGCGGCGCTAATGTATGCAAAATAACAATTTTGTTCAAGTTCACGCTAAATCTGATACTGTCCGTAGGATTGTATTTCATCGAACATTTTCGTTTCCTTTTTTGTCCATTCTTCCGGAATTTCTGCATCAATTTCGTGAAAATCCGCCCACATTTCCGGTTTTATATCCTTGCCATAGTACAAAATCTGTGCTAAAATATCCTTGTAAGATAGTTCATCAGGTTGAACGTTTTGGGCAGTTGTCGCAAGCAACTGCTCAATTTTTTTGCGCTTTTTATACGGCAAATGCTGTATGTACTCCGAATGTTCCAGGCAGGCCATACACAAAACGTAATCCGTGCCGTTCAGATCGTCCGGCAGCTGCGAACCATTATCCAGCACCACCGGAAACAGCCGCCTAAACTCCCCCCAGCTGCACCGCTCATAATCAACGGTTATCTCCAAACGTGTCAGATCGCTTTCAAGTCCACGTTCCAGCGCTTTGTTATAAAGCTTCACTTGTCCGTGTGAAGATCTTACACCAAGATATTCCGTCATATTTTCATTGCTGTACTTCATCAGCGTGTACTTGCGCTGATCTTTCACCAGGCGGAGCCGAGATCGCGCCACCGGAATATCAATCGCCACGTCAAAACGCTTGAAGTCAACATGCTTTGCAGCAGCTATCAGCTCATTGTACAAAGCAGAAAACCAAGGACACCGCCCCACCTTCGCCGGATTAAATTCAAGCTTCACAGTTTCCCAGTAAGCAGAAGGAGCCTTGCCATAAACGCCAACACCCATAAAGAACGTATCGCCGGTGCTCGCCTGCAATGTGTAGTTCTGCGAACACACCGAAGGACTATGGCCAATCCAGAATTTTTGAACCGAACAGAGAGCATCAGAACCACTGTTCCAGACATGAATAATTCTGTCAACAGCAGCAGATTTAACCCTCAAATACACAACCAATTTATCTAACGTGTAAGTCACTGCTAACCGCCTTCACATTTCCGTGCCAGATTGCCAAAGGATAACAACATCGCCCCTAGTTAGAAAGGGGGCTTTGTCCGAGGAGAAAATAGAAGTCGGCCTGTCTCCCCTCGTAATCAACGCCTGTCCTGAAGAACTTAATCAATCCTATTTCAATCATGTGAGAAAGCAGCGCATGACCCACGCTGGTAAGCTCCGCGCAATAGCCATCGCACCACCGATACAGGCCAACGCGCGAAGCTGCATCCGGCCGGAAAGACTCCACCAGGAAGCCGCCATTGCACAACTGCTCCAAGATGTCCCATAGCGTTAACATCTAACGTTCTCCTTTCTGTCATTAGAGCGCGTATATCAAACGTGCCCGGCGCTATCCCCTGCCCGCACGCCTGCCGTTACGCCGCCGTAGAACGTGCTGTGCGGTTTGTAGGCAATCCGCCGTATCGGCTCTTGCCTTTCATCCTTGCGAGCGTTACGCGCCGTCTACGGCCGTTTGCGCGTTCTCGCACGAAGACGGAGGCGCAACGCCGGGACGGGTCCCACCGCTTCGCGGTTCCCCCTGTCCGGCGCTGCTGTCCGTCATCGTATCAAACAGCGCGTACGAGTCGTAAAGGGCGGCTATGCGCTTGTGATACCAGATCACCTGGCTGCCAAGCTTCATGCGCTGCCCATACCACTTTTCAACGGCCAGAAAGGACGTAGGCAGGAAGAAGAAAAAGCCGTTGTTCATCTTGATGTGCTTCACATCATATTCAATCAGAGATCGTATCTGCTTATCCAGCATCTTGTCAGACTGAGCGATCAGGATCACGTTAAAGCCGAACTTGCGATGCTGGGAAAAGAACTTGATCCAGTCCATACGGCTATCAGGCTGCTTTTTCAGCGCACTATGTACGATGCCTTTACCGTTCCAGTCGCGGGAATTGAAAATACACTGTGCCTCGTCTATGACTATCAAGCACTGTCCCTCCACGCCTAACTTGTGATGTTCCCTGGCATACGCCGTCAGGCGGGAGATCGTAATATCGGAATTATCCCAATACTCGAAACGGTCTGTTATCTTCTTGCCAGCAAGCGGAAAGTTTGCGATCACTCGATTTTTATCGCGCCGGCCGAGCTTCTTAACAATGTCAACGACTGCATGATAGCTCTTCCCGCTGCCAGGCGTACCGGAATACAGGTAGATCATACACGATCACCATCACGCAGCCGCGCAGCCAAAGCATTCGTCAAATTCACAAGCCGCAAAAGTTCATCAATGCGAATCGAAACATCCTGGTCAGCGCTCGCCCGCATCCGCTCCAACTCATTCAACCGGATAACCAAATATTCAGTAATAATATCAAGTACCCTATTCATGTTAGCAATACCTCCTAATCATTCAATCGTTTTCACCCATCGTGCAAGCACCGAAACGGCATAATACAGGCCAACAGCAACTAGCCATGCTTCCATGATGGATATGAACTCGTAAACCGGCACAAAATAGTTTATCTGCGCGAGCAGATTACCGAAGCCGCTATGCTGAATGATGGTAAACGGACTGCTGGGAAAAATACCAGCAACAAAGTTAAGAACCACAACGACAGCATCCAGCAGCACCTGAACAAAAGTGGCCAAACCCTTAAACAAAAAATCACCCTCCAAAATGCAAGATATAAAAATGGACTTGCAGGAAAAACCGAAAAATGCAGCCGCAGCACACCAGATCAGGCTATGCAGCAGATCTAATCATGCAGGCGTCAAAGGAAAACTTGCATTACCACTTCATCAGATCATGCGTGCGAGACATCAGCACCCAGACGAACCAAACACAGACGATATACCGGAAGAACGCCAAAGGAACCGCAATCGGTGTAAGGTCAACCGTGTGATCTACGCTGAAATACTGCGTATCGAATTTTATACGGAACTGATAATCTGCCGCGGTAGCCGCAAATTGCTTTACGCTGTCCACCATATCAAACGGAATGCAGAACGGGAATTTATCCGCAATCGCCAGATTACGGAACCCGTCCATATCCAGTTTGAAATCAGACGGACTATCAAAAAAATTCTTTAGCAGGCCAATAATCGTACCTATCAAACCGGAAACGCCCGAACCGGTCTCCGTTCCTGTCCCCTCGCCTGGCTTTGTGTCCGTGCCGGTATCGGCATCGTCCAATGTCTTGCCGGTGCTCTGGTCAACGACCTTATCATAGGGAATGTCAGGAACCTTTACACCCTCGGCATCAACAGGATACGGAACACTTACAGCATCTTTAGTGTAAGCTGCATCACTCGGAAATGTAACCGCACCCGTTGCCGTGTCAACCGAGGGAATATCAGGCATACGAACAAGCGTATTATCGGACGGATAAGCGAGATCAGGAGGAGGTACCGCAACCGCCGAATCAGATTCAAAATAAAAGTGAGATGTACTAAGATAAAAAGGCATAACAAAACCATAATTATCCCAATCAAGAAGATCTGAATGAAACTCGCCATTCTCATCATAATAGTCCACATAAGGAGAATAAAAAACAGTGCTAACTTTTATACCCATAAATTTAAAATAAACAGATTGATACTGATAAGATCGTTTAAGCGGATAAGTATCAGCAACTTTAAGTTCACCCCCCGGACGACCAGAATACCAATACGCATAATCTCCAGAAATAATCAGCTTATAATGTCTCGATTGATCTTTTGGCGCATCTTGAGAAGAATAATAAAACTCAGAAGGCTTTGACTCAAAAAAAGACTCAATATTAGCTTTCATAGCTGTATTAGGCGGATAACACAAATAAATATCAGCAGGAGCAGGAGCAGAAACCGTGAATTTACCATTCGAATAAGCCGCGTTAAACGCATCAACAACCGCCTGATACATATCTTTGCCAACCCGCAGCGCACCCTTAGCGACTGCTTCGCCGTGTTCCAGCGCCCAGGACGCAATAGCTGAAATCGTAGACCCTATTGCATTGCTGCTTTTTATCCATGATTTATACATAGCCGCACCTACAGCCTGCATATCACCATGCGAGGAAAAAACGACACCCGCACCAACTAAGATCGTACCGATCAGCGCACCGGCATAGGCAACAGTCGCGGCCTCAGTCGCAATAGCGCCCGCCTGCGGAACCATGAAAAAACACCACAGCACAACGGCGATCAGCAGCAGGCACAGACAGCGAACCGGAATAGATCTACGAGATAACGAAAAAGTGTACGCCATACACGCACCCCCTAAGAGAAAAATAGCGGGAACGGGTTCAACCCGTCCCCGCATGGAGAAAATAGATAATGATGGACTTTGTTACTTGGCCATGCCCTTGAACTTACTCCAGAGCACCTTAGCGCCCCAGAACACAACACCGATACCGACACCGGCCGCGATTACAGACAGCGCATCAGTCTTGAGACCAGTTGCAGCATCGGAAATGATCTTGACCACCGAGGAAGAACCGGTAGCTTCAGCACCATCGACCGCACCAGCCGCGCACATGACCGCCGGAGCTGCGAGCATAACCGCAGTACCGACCTGCATGCCCTTTTCGCGAAGAAAACCCTTCACACTCATAGTTTTTACCACCTTTCAAAATTAGGAATTAGTATCGCCTACTGACATACCGTCAGACAGGTGCAAAGATAAGCAGCTGCGCAAGTTATATACCTCGGAAGAAGTCCAAAGCCAAACGAGCGAAACCGCCCGTCAGCGCAACCAGAGACAAAATCGCGGCGAACTGAATCACCAAACTACTAAAAGTCTCCATCAGTCAAACCACCTAACCGCGAAATAGATAATCGTGAAAGCAACCAGCAATGCAAGGAGCGCTTGCATAAGCTGGTTAAGCTGCGCGAGATCGGACGCAATCGCCGTCACCGTTGGGAGCAGATCGGACGCAGTATCGGACACAACCGGTGCGGCCGACTCCGCAGCTTGAACCAAAGCATCAGCAGGCATTATTTAACGCCTGTCTTTGCTAACGGACGGAAGGGAGACTTGTAATCAAGACTGGAAAGCTTGAGCACCGCGCGGCCGCGCGCACCTTCCTGCATCGTAAACGTAGCGTTGAACACAGCCGGAAGTGCACCGAAGGTCTCGAAAGTCTCGTAAGGGAAATTTGCAGAAAGCACCGGAACGCCGCGCTTATTCTGTTCGGTCTGGCCGTCCCAGTCCTCAACGTAAGCGATCTTTGTGCCCTGAATCAGTTCCCCTGTCTTATCGTCTGCCATCTGATAACGCCGAGCCGACAGAACCGTTACATCACTCGTGAATTTCATAGGGCCTTACCTCCAAAATAAAGTTTCTAAAAGAAACATACCACAAACAAAATAAAAATGCAAGTGTTTCTTTTTGAAACAAATTGTGTGAAAGCATGATACAATAGGCTAAAGAGGTGATTGCCGATGTACGATTACAGCAAAATATTACCGTTACGCCTAAAATACTACCGTGAAAAGTTCGGATATAAACAAGAAGATATATCTAAAGAAATGAAAATCAATAGATCTACCTATGCAAACTGGGAAAGAGGACATCGACAGCCAAACTTAAACCAATTCGCACAAATAGCAGACTTATACAACATAACACTTGATGATCTGCTAGGAAGAACAGACATAGAAGGAAATACAAAATGCTAATTAAAAATTTCGAATGGTTTCTAAAAGGAACAAATGAAAAGGGACAAAAAATAGAAATGACGTTGGACAGAAAAGCAGTCCAACGCCTATTTAATATGCTTTATCTGCAATCCCCTGACGCTACAGGTTTATGCGATACCTGCAAAGACTTCAACGAGTGCATAGAAAAACTAGTGGAAACAAATTGCACGCATTATACAGAACACTAAAGCGTGTACTTGAACAAAATAGAGACTAATTTTGTATAATTATCTATGCAGACGTTTTCGCGGGCGAATGCAGCCGGTGCGCT
>OKRX01002890.1_pt1 | contig 10926 bp, 8 predicted proteins | sample 1601241 | NCBI WGS metagenome assembly OKRX01 (sample SAMEA3541500, study PRJEB24748) | human gut metagenome | biome: human gut; feature: human-associated habitat; material: faeces | place: China | collected 2012
GATATGTTGTATGGGGGGGGGGTAGACTTAAAGAGCAGACGGTGCCTTTTGGGGTGGGTGCCTGCAAAATAACAAACGAAAAGAGGAAGAGAACATGAGAAAAAAGAGTACGAGACTTCTCAGTGCAGCACTTGCGGTGTGCATGATGCTGTCGGTTCTGCCGGTGGGCGCATTTGCGGCGGAGCCGGGGGCGGAAGAACAGGAAAATGGCGCGAGTGCGCAGGCGGATCCTGTGGATTCCGAGGTTGTTGAAATCAATGATACGAATTTCCCGGATCCGGATTTCCAGAAGTATGTTAACGACAAGATTGATACAGTAGATACGACATCTGGTAAGAAAGATGGCAAACTCAGTAAGGCAGAAAGAGATGCAGTAACGAAGATCAGTATAACCAATACAAATTGTACGGATCTTACAGGCATTGCATACTTTGCGAATCTGACAGAGCTGAACTGTTACCACAATCAACTGACGACGCTGGACGTGAGCAAGAATGCGAAGTTACGCATTCTGAAGTGCTATAATAATGGCATGGAGAAACTGAATCTGGGTGATATAACACACCTGACTTTGCTGAACTGCGATGATAACAATTTAACAGAACTGGATGTGAGCAAAAACCCGGATTTGGAAGATTTAGAGTGCAGAGAAAACAAGTTGAGAAGAGTGGTGATTGGTAAAAAGTACCGCTTAACGACGTTGTATTTGAGGGGCAACCAGCTTACCTCACTGGATCTTAGTGGCACAACAAGAGAAATCTGGAATCTCGACAATCTTTGGCAGCTTTGTGCAATTGATGTGGACGAAGATGGCAAATTTGATTTGAATAGTTTACTACCTGAAGGTTTTGACGAAGATAAAGCCAGCGCATGGCTGGGTTGTGCTAAGAGCGGAAGCATTCTGAAGGTGAATAGCCATAGGGTGCGGTATCTTTATAATACAGGGAGCACTTATAATAAACAGAAACGTTTGACTGTTATATTATCCGTTAATCAGCATAAATATCAGTGGCAACATGACGATACCAAACACTGGAGAACATGTGCGTTAGACTACTGCTCGGGCCTGACGGATGCGCAGGAAGCCCCCCATGTTTACGACAATGCAAAAGACAATGACTGCAATACATGCGGTTATGTGCGTCCGCTGTACACTGTGACCACAGTCAATGCCACAGCAAAGCTTGAGGACAAAGTGCTGGATGCCCCTGTGGCCGCAGGCACTGAAGTGATTTTGACTGCCGGAAATGCTCCCGAAGGAAAGACATTTGCAGGCTGGAAGCTGTATAATGTAAGTGATACTGAGAGTGAAATCACGGACGAAACAGAACTTGCCAAGCTGTTGAAGAATGGCACCGAAACCACTGCGACCCTGACCATGCCCGCTTATAATGTTAAGGCGGAACCGTATTATAGCAATATTCCGTATAACATCAAAGCTGTAAACTGCACTGTGGATAAGACCGAAGCTGCTAAGGGCGATACTGTAACAGCAACGCGCAGGGAGCTGAAAGCCAACGAGCGCTTTACCGGCTGGACGGTGAATGGTGTTGAGCAAGACCTGGGCGACTTCCTGAAACCGGACGCGGACGACCCCGCCAAAGTGAGCTTTACCATGCCGGCTGAGAACGTGGAAATAAAGGCAAACTTCAAGGGGATTCCCACGCTGAACCCCACTCTGAGGGTCGGCGACCATGTGACGGCGACCATTGAAGGCAGCGATGCGTCCGTACCGAGCGGCAGCACTGTGCCCGTGCCAAAGAATAAAATTGTGCACCTGACAGCCACTGCACCGGGACAGCACTTCATCAGCTGGACGGTGAAGGTGAATGGTGTTGAGCAAGACCCGACCTTCCTGAAGCCGGACGCGGACGACCCCACCAAGGTGACCTTTATCATGCCGGATGCTAATGTAGAGGTGACGGCAACCTTCGCGGAGGACCCCATTCCTGAACCCGACCCGGTTGGACCCAGCGATACCGGCAACATTCAGGGCGCGATCTCTGCTGTGGTGATCGGTGCTGCCGCGGGCGTCATCGCTTACGAAGCCGGCACCGGCATCTACCGCGTCATCAATATGCCCGGCATCCCCATGCCCTCCAACCGTATCGAGCTGGCCGAGCTGCTGTGGGAGCACGCCGGGAAGCCTGAGCCTGTAAGCACCGCCCTCTACAGCGACATCGACGAGGGCGATACCGACGCACAAAAGGCCGCCCGCTGGGCAGTGGAGCAGGATCTGATGAAGGACGATGCGGACAACAATAAATTCCACCCGGCCTTCCCCGTCAGCAAGCTGCGCACCTGCCTGACCTGGAACGCCGCAAAAGAAAAAGGCTTGTTTGACAAGACCGAAGAATAAAAATCAGGACCCCAAAAGGGCTGCTGCACCAAATGTGGTGCAGCAGCCCCTTTTCTCGTTTTCGGGTGTTGGAATTGCGCCCGGCCCGTGGTATACTGACAATAGCATGTTTTCGGCCTTTGGCCGGACAAGTTTTCCACACAGAGGAGGCGCAGCGGTTGAAACATCCAAATCATTTTGGCCGGTGGTTGGCTTGCGTGCTGCTGTGCCTGCTTCTGGCAGGCTGCAGCATGTCCGGTGAACAGGTGCAGGTGGAAGAGCTTCTGCGTGCGCCCAAGCTTTCCGGCGATTACGGCGATGTGCAGACTGCCCTGAACGACTGGCTGGGGGAGAGCGCACAGCTCAAATATCCCATGCAGGGCGACCTGCTTTCGCCTTTCCTGCTGCAGGATCTGGACGGTGACGGCAGGCAGGATGCCGCCGTGCTTTACACCACCGCCCAAAGCTCCAACGTGTGCATTGCCATCCTGCAGAAGGATGATGCCGACATCTGGCATGTGCGCCAGAACGTAGAGGGCCTTGCAGACACGGTAGAGTCGGTGGGGCTGGCCCAGCTGCAGCCCGGCGATGCCACCCAACTGGTGGTGGGTTATACAGCGGCACAGGGCGACCATTATCTGGCTGTGTATTCCTACACCGACGGCGTGCTTTCCACGATCCTGGAGCAGCAGTACCAGCAGTATCTGGTGGAGGATATCACCGGCGGCGGCAATCAGGACCTGATCCTGATGTCTACGCTGGAGGACGGCGGCGTGCAGATCGAACTGCTGACCGTGGATAAAGAGGGCAGCTTCCAGCAGGTGGCTGTTATGGGCCTTTCCGCCAATCGGTTCGCCGGCTGCGCCTCGGTGGCGGCGGGTGTGGGTGCGGACGGCAGGCATTATCTGGTGCTGGATGGCTGGACCGGCATTTCCGGCAACAATCTGGCCAGCGTGCTGCTGCGTTTTGACGAGGACACGCAGCAGATGGTGCCTGCCGACCAGATCAGCACCGAAAAGCTTTACACCGCATCCCTGCGCAATGTGCCCAGTCTGGTCAGTCAGGATCTGGACGGCGACGGCATCGTGGAGATCCCCACCCAGCCGGACGAAGCGGGCCTGCTGAACATGAGCCAGAGCCGCCGCATGGATTTTATCGTGTGGATGGACTATACCAGCCCGCACCCGGAAAAAAGCTTCGGGCTGCTGGACGAAGAGACCAACTGCTATATCGAGCTGCCCATGGAGTGGGAGGGCAACCTCAAACTGACCGACAGCGAACAATATGATGGTGCAGTGGAGCTGCGCACGGTGGACGAAGACCAGCTGGTAATGACCCTGCGTCTGGTGCGCACCACCTCCAGCCTGAAGGGCTGGACCCGCCTTGGCATCGTGGCATCCCGCCAGATGCAGGCGAAGCTTGCCCCGGATGTGGAGATCCGTGATAAAAATTACCGCCTGTCCAAGGCGCTGTATCTGCTCAACTAAAGAACGGAGGAACAGTTCATGGTACGAGTGCTTGTCGTTGAAGATGAAGCCAACATCCGCGAGATGATCGCGCTGAACCTGCGCCTTGCGGGCATGGAGGCTGTGGAGGCCGAAAGCGCCGAGGCGGCTCTGCCGCTGCTGGAGAAGAAGCCGGGCTGCGATGCGGCCATTCTGGATGTGATGCTGCCGGGCATGAACGGCTTCTCCCTGTGCGAGACCATCCGCCGCACCGATCAGAAGATCGGCATTATCATCCTCAGCGCCAAGGGACAGGAGCAGGACAAGATCCGCGGCCTTTCTATTGGTGCCGATGACTATATGACCAAGCCTTTCAGCGTAAGCGAACTGCTGGCCCGTGTGAAAGCGCTGTGCCGCCGCGTCGGCCGTACTGCAGGCGGGGACGAAAAAGAAAAGGAAAACCCGCTGGGGATGCTCACCAGCGGCGAATTTGTGCTGGACGAGAACCGCCGCGTGCTGCTCAAGGCAGGCCAGCCTATTGAGCTGACGCAGGTGGAATTCCAGATCATGGAGCTGTTCTTCCGCAACCCCGGCATTGCGCTGGTGCGCGAGAAGATCTTGAAGGGTGTGTGGGGCGAGAACTATTTTGGTGACGTGAAGATCGTGGATGTGAACATCCGCCGTCTGCGCATGAAGGTGGAGGATGAACCCAGCCATCCCACCCATATCCTTACTGTGTGGGGCTACGGCTACAGATGGGAAGAATGAGAAGCGGGATCACCCGCCGGTGGCTGCGGGGCAATCTGCTCATCACCGTGCTGCTGGTGCTGCTGGCCGAAACCATGTTCCTGTACAACTACACACGCAGCTATTATAACAGCGTGCAGCAGACCATGTACCGGCGGTTCTCTTCGGTGTCCGGCCAGCTGAAAATGTACACCGGCGATACGGTGCAGAGCACGGCGGCTACCCGCAGCGTGGCCCTGCGCCGCATGGTGGAGCAGTTTGCCGATAAGGACAAATACGAGTTCATGCTGCTGGACAGTTATGGCGGGGTCATTGCGTCCTCCAGCGGCACAAATGCGGACGGCATTGTGACCGGCATCGACTTTGAACAGGCGCAGGAGGCTTCTGATGGCCTTGGTGTGGCGGTCTACCGCACCCAGTCCGGTGAGCTGGTGATGGCGGCCTGTTATCTGGTGCCCTATGCCGCCGAGGATGTGGCGGCGATGCGTCTTGTCACCAGCCTGACCCTTGTGGGAGCGCAGATCAAGAATGCCCTCGCGGTAAGTGTTGTGATCGCGGCGGTGATCCTTGCTTTCACCGTGATGTCCGGCCTGTACTTCATCCGCAGCATCGTGGTGCCGCTGGGACAGGTGGAGCGCACCGCAGCCAGCATCGCCCGGGGTGAGCTGGATGTGCGCCTGCCGGTCACTGGCAACGAACACGACGAGGTGGACCGCCTGCGCGGCACCATCAACCAGATGGCCGAAGGGCTGGAAGAGACCGAGAAGATGAAGAACGAGTTCATCAGTTCCGTCTCTCACGAGCTGCGCACGCCGCTCACCTCCATCCGGGGCTGGGTGGAGACCCTGCGCACACTGGACGACCCGGCAGACGAGAACTACCGCAAGGGCCTTGAGATCATCAACAATGAGACGGGCCGCCTGTACAACATGGTGGAAGAGCTGCTGGATTTCAGCCGCCTGCAGAACGGCCGCATCCGTATGGACTGCCGCCCGCTGGACCTTGTGGCAGAGCTGACCGATGCGGTGCTGTTCTGTGAAGCACGCATCCAGCGCGAGGGCCTTGTGCTCAGCTACACCGAGCCGGAGGAGATGATCCCGGTCTATGCCGACCCGGACCGTCTGCGGCAGGTGTTCATCAACATCATGGACAACGCCATCAAGTACTCGGCCCCCGGCGGGCGCATCACGGTCAAGCTGTGGGCGGGCGAATACAAGGCTTTTGCGGAGATCATCGATCAGGGCCGCGGCATCCCGCCGGAAGACCTTGAGAATGTCAAGACCAAGTTCTACAAGGGCAGCAATTCGGTGCGCGGCAGCGGCATCGGCCTTGCGCTGGTGGATTCCATCATGACTGCACTGGACGGCACCATGGACATCAAGAGCACGCTGGGCCGGGGCACAGTGGTCACACTGGGCTTGCCGCTGTACCATAAGGCGTGAAGATTTTGTCACAATTCTGTGGTAAAATAACCGGGAAAAATATGATCCGATAGGAGAACCCAATGAATCAACCCAAAAAGGAACGTTTCAAGACCAGCGTCGGCGGGCAGGCGCTGATGGAAGGCATCATGATGCGCGGCCCGAAGCTCATCTGCTGCGCCGTGCGCAAGCCGGACGGCACCATTGAGACCAAGATCGACCCTGTGAAGAACCACGGCATCTGGACAAAGATCCCGCTGGTGCGCGGTGCCATCTCCATGATCGAAAGCCTGATCGTGGGCTACCGCTACATGATGTACTCGGCTCAGGTGAGCATGGGTGACGACTACGACCCCGAAGAGGAAGAGACTGCCTTTGAAAAATGGGTGGGCGACCACTTGGGCAAAAAGGCAGAGGACGCACTGCTGGCCTGTGCCGCCGTACTGGGCGGCCTGCTGGCGATTTTGCTGTTCACCGTGCTGCCCACCCTCATCGTGGGCGGCGTGAACCACTTTGTAACATTGGGCCGCTGGGCCAAGGTGGTGCTGGAAGCGGTGCTGAAAGTTGGCATCTTCCTCACCTATATGGTGGCCATCTCCAAGATGAAGGAGATCCACCGCGTGTTTGAGTACCACGGTGCCGAGCACAAGACCATTGCCTGCTATGAGGCCGGTGATGAGCTGACCGTGGAGAATGTGCGCAAGTACACTCGGTTCCATCCGCGCTGCGGCACCAGCTTCCTCATTCTGGTGGTCATCGTCAGCGTGTTCCTCTACAGCGTGCTGCCGTGGGGCAGCATCGGCCTGCGGGTGCTGTTCAAGCTGCTGCTTCTGCCGCTGGTCATGGGCATCAGCTATGAGCTGCTCAAGTGGTGCGGCCGGTCCGATAACATTGCTACCCGCATCATCCGCCAGCCCGGCATCTGGGTGCAGCACCTGACCGTGTTTGAACCGGACGACAGCATGATCGAGGTGGCCATTGCCGCCGTGACCCCTGTGCTGCCCGAGGATCCGGAGGATGGCAGATGGTAATTGCTGGTTTGACCCCGCGCGAAGCGGTGCGGGCCGTGGAAGCCCGGCTTTCCGCTGCAGGGTGTCCGGATGCCGATTACGATGCACGGGAGCTGTTCCGCGTGGCAGCCGGGCGGGATGCCCGCCTTTCTGACCGGGTGCTGACCACGGAGGAAGCGGAAAAGCTGGAAGCCCTCTGCACGCGCCGTGAGCAGCGGGAACCGCTGCAATACCTGTGCGGGATCTGGAGCTTTCTGGATTTTGACCTTGCCGTTGGCCCCGGTGTGCTCTGCCCCCGGGCAGACACTGAGGTGGTAGCGGAAGCGGCTGCCAATACCCTGACGGGCATTGCAGCGCCCCGGGTGCTGGATCTCTGCGCGGGGACCGGCTGTCTGGGGCTGGGCGTCAAGCGCTTCTGCCCGGCGGCGCAGGTGACCTGCGTGGAAAAAAGCCCGGAAGCCTTTGTTTATCTGGAAAAGAACTGCCGCTGTGCCCTGAAAGGGCAGGGCGGGCAGACGGAGGACTTGCTGGAGCCTACCGCGTTTGAGCAGGCAGATGCCCCGGCCTTTGACTGGGGGCCGACGCTGAACGCTCTGCGCGCAAAGGCAAAGCCAGCCTATGCGGTGCAGCCGGTGGAGGGCGACCTGTTCACCTACTGGCAGGGCCTGCCAGAAGGGCAGCTTGATCTGATCGTATCCAACCCGCCCTACCTCACCGCCGAGGAGATGCGGCATCTGCAGCCGGAGGTGGCGCAGGAGCCGGCCATGGCGCTGGAAGCAGGAAAGGATGGCCTTGTGTTCTACCGTGCCCTTGCAGAGCATTACCAGAATGCACTGCGGCCCGGCGGAGCATTGGTGCTGGAGATCGGCTGGCAGCAGCGGCAGGCTGTGGCGGCACTGCTGGCTGCAAACGGCTGGGCAGACATTGAGTGCCGCAAGGATTTTGGCGGCAATGACCGGTGCATGATCGCCCACAGACCCGAAAAATAAAAGTGAAAATAGAAACAACTTCTCGTTGTAATATTTTGATTTTGTGGTATACTATACTGGAAAGTATACGGACAGCCCGCGCACGGCGGGCAGCAGGAAGAAAAGGAGCAGCACGCTATGGCAAAAAATCAGAACAACAACACCGTTGCCCCGGCGACCAAAAAGACCGAGCCGGAGGCCAAAAAGGATGCGCTGGCCACTGCGCTGGCCCAGATCGAAAAGCAGTTCGGCAAGGGTGCCGTGATGAAGCTGGGTGATAACGCCTCCATGCAGGTGGATGCCATTTCCACCGGCAGTCTGGGTCTGGATCTGGCTCTGGGCGTGGGCGGTGTGCCCCGCGGCCGCATCATTGAGGTGTACGGCCCGGAATCCAGCGGTAAGACCACGCTGGCTCTGCACATTCTGGCCGAAGCCCAGAAGCAGGGCGGCGAAGTGGCCTTCATTGACGTGGAGCACGCACTGGACCCCACCTATGCCGAAGCGCTGGGCGTGGACATCAACAATCTGCTGGTCAGCCAGCCGGACACCGGCGAGCAGGCCATGGAAATCTGCGAAGCACTGGTGCGCTCCGGTGCCATCGATGCCATCGTGGTGGACTCGGTTGCCGCCATGGTGCCGAGGGCTGAGATCGAGGGCGAAATGGGCGACAGCCATGTGGGCCTGCAGGCCCGCCTGATGAGTCAGGCCATGCGCAAGCTGACTTCGGTCATCGGCAAGACCAACACGGTCTGCGTCTTCATCAACCAGCTGCGTGAAAAAGTGGGCGTGATGTACGGCAACCCGGAGGTCACCACCGGCGGCCGCGCCCTGAAATATTACGCCTCGGTGCGCATCGACATCCGCCGCGTGGAGGGCCTGAAGGACTCTTCCGGCCAGTTCATCGGCAACCACACCCGCGCCAAGATCGTCAAGAATAAGGTGGCACCTCCGTTCCGTGAGGCAGAGTTCGATATCATGTTCGGCGAGGGCATTTCCAAGATGAGCGAACTCATTGATGTGGGCGTAAAGCTGGGCATCGTGCAGAAGAGCGGCGCATGGTTCAACTATGGCGATATCCGTCTGGGTCAGGGCCGTGACAACGCAAAGCAGTTCCTGAAGGACAATCCCGAGATCGCAAACGACATCGAGGGCCAGATCCGCGCCAATGCCGATAAGCTGTACGCATCCCGCCGCCCGGCAGGCAAGGGCGCTGCGGCCAAGGCCGAGGAACCCGCCAAGGCTGCAGATGCCAAGGAGCCGGTGGTCAAGGCTCCTGCCCGCAGCAGCGAGAGCGAACTGGATATCATGGTGGAGGACTAAATGTCCTTTTATAAACGCCGCCGCCCGAAGCAGGAAGAAGAAAAGTGCGCCGACCCGGCCAAGGCCCGCGCCCGCGCACTGGATGCGCTGGCCTCGCGCGAGATGTCCTCGGCACAGCTGTATGAACGGCTGTGCTATGGCTTTACCGAGCAGGCTGCAGCGGCTGCTGTGGCTGAGATGGTGGAGCTGGATTACGTAAACGATGCCCGCTATGCCGAAGCCCGGGCACACAGCCTGCTTGCCGCCCGCAAGAGCCGCCGTGCGGCGGCCCAGAACCTGCGGCAGAAGGGCCTTTCCGGCGCGCAGATCGAGCAGGCGCTGGAAAGCGTCTATGCCCCGGACGCAGACGGCGAAAGCCCGGAGCTGGAAGCTGCCGCCGCTCTGGTGCGCAGCCGCTACATGAAAAAGCTGGCCGATGGCCGCCGCGACCTTGTGGTGGCCGCCCTGCAGCGCCGCGGCTTTGCGTATTCGGTCATAAAAGAAGCGATAAAAAGAGCGGAAGAAGAATAAAAAGCACCCCTCAAAAGAGAAAGAGAGTATCATCCCCTATGAAAATTGCGTGTATTTCCCTTGGCTGCCCCAAGAATCAGGTCGATCTGGATGTGATGGTGCACATCCTGCTGTCTGCCGGCCACGAGACCGTGGCCGATCTGGCCGAAGCAGATGTGATCCTTGTGAACACCTGCGGCTTCATCGAGAGCGCCAAGACCGAAGCCATTGAAAACATTCTGGAAGCCTGCTCCTACAAGCAGCAGAACCCGGAGCTGAAGGTCATCGTCACCGGCTGTCTTGCCGAGCGCTACCGCAGCCAGATCGAGGAAGAGATCCCCGAGGTGGACGCGGTGGTGGGCTGTGCCTCCAACAAGGCCATTGATAGCATCGTGGCCCGCCTGTTCCACGGTGAGAACCATCTGGAAAGCTATGGCGCAAAAAAGGACTTCCCGCTGGGCGGCAAGCGCGTCATCGGCACGCCTGCCCACTATGCGTACTTAAAGATCGCTGAAGGCTGCAACAACCGCTGCCACTACTGCGCCATCCCCGGCATCCGCGGCCCGCTGCACAGCCGCGATATGGCCGACTGCGTGGCCGAAGCCCGCTGGCTGGCCGGTGAGGGCGTGAAGGAGCTGATCGTGGTGGCCCAGGACCCCACCGCCTATGGCGAGGACTGGGGCAAGCCCGGTAGCATCTGTGAGCTGCTGGACAAGCTGAACAAGGTGCCGGGCCTTGAGTGGATCCGCATCATGTACGCCTACCCGGAGCGCATCACCGATGACTTTATTGCCGCCATGAAGCGGAACGAGAAGGTGGTGCCTTACCTCGACCTGCCCATCCAGCACTGCAACGATACCATCCTCAAAAATATGAACCGCCGCTCCACCCGTGCGGAGCTGCTGGAGGTCATCGGCAAGCTGCGCCGGGAGATTCCCGGCATCACCCTGCGCACCACCCTGATCGCAGGCTTCCCCGGCGAGACCGAGGAACAGTTTGAAGACCTGTGCAACTTCGTCAAGGAGGTCAAATTTGACCGTCTGGGCTGCTTTGCCTATTCTGCCGAGGAGAACACCGTGGCCGCAAAGATGGACGGCCAGATCGATCAGGAGACCAAGGACCGGCGCGCAGAGCTGGTGATGCAGATCCAGACCGGCATCATGGCCCAGAAGCAGGCCGAAAAGGTGG
>OKRX01002891.1_pt1 | contig 10918 bp, 8 predicted proteins | sample 1601241 | NCBI WGS metagenome assembly OKRX01 (sample SAMEA3541500, study PRJEB24748) | human gut metagenome | biome: human gut; feature: human-associated habitat; material: faeces | place: China | collected 2012
ATAACGATTCCACGGATGGGAGGCGGAGCATTGTGGCATCCATTGAAAAGCCCGGGGAATTATTCGGAGAGGTCTTTGTATTCCTGGGCCAAAAGGAGTATGAGCACTATGCCCAGGCGGCGGTTCCCTCAAGAATCCTTCATATCCCCAGGGAGTATTTCTACTCTACCTGTGGGAAAGCCTGCGTCTATCATGCGAAATTAATTGCCAATATGCTGGCGATCTTCGCGCAGAAGGCATACTATCTGAATCAGAAGATACAGATTATCTCCTGCGCGACGCTTCGGCAGAAGATTGCGAAGATTCTGCTGGAGTATGGCAAGGCAGGCGAAAGTCCGGCCATTACCATGAACCGGGAAGAGATGGCGGACTTCCTGAATGTAGCCCGTCCGTCACTGTCCAGAGAGTTGATGAGGATGCAGGAGGAAGGACTTGTCAAGGTGACAAAGAGAGGCATCTTTGTCCCAGATTCGTTGGCATTGCGGAAAATTTTATGATTTTGCGATCCGTAACATATGTTACGGATTTTTTTTGACATTATTGGTAGCATTAGGACATCAAAGCAAACCAGCCATTCAAAAATCAAGGAGGAAATTACTATGGAGAATAAAATGTTCTGTTACCAATGTCAGGAAACCGCAGGCTGTGCGGGCTGCACGCAGATAGGGGTCTGCGGCAAGAAGCCGGAGACTGCAGCCATGCAGGATCTGCTGGTCTACTTGACGAAGGGGCTGTCGGCAATTACGACGCAATTAAGAGCCGAAGGCAAGGAAGTGCCTGCGGATGTAAACCATCTGATTACTTTGAATCTGTTCATTACCATCACCAATGCCAACTTTGACGAGGAGGCAATTGTGGAACGTATCGATAGGACCCTGGCAAAGAAACGGGATCTGCTGGCGCTTACAGGCAGTAAAGACTCGCTGCCAGAGGCAGCCCGATGGGACTGCAAGGGACGTGAAGGCTATATGGGCAAGGCAGTCCAGGTAGGGGTATTGTCTACGAAGGATGAAGATATCCGCAGCTTGCGGGAACTGATTACCTATGGATTAAAGGGGCTATCCGCCTACAGCAAGCATGCCAATGCACTGCTTGAAGAAGATGAGGAGGTGGACGCATTTCTCCAAAGCGCCCTGGCTAAGACGCAAGACGACAGGCTGGGCGTAGAGGAACTAGTGGCGCTTGCGCTGGAAACCGGGAAATACGGAGTCAGCGGCATGGCGCTTCTGGATAAGGCCAACACATCGGCCTATGGAAACCCAGAGATGACCAAGGTAAATATCGGCGTCGGTACCAGACCCGCAATCCTGGTGTCCGGCCATGACCTTAGAGACCTGGAGATGCTGCTTGAGCAGACGAAAGGGACAGGGATTGATGTCTATACCCATTCTGAGATGCTGCCGGCCCACTATTATCCGGCCTTTAAGAAATATTCCCACTTTGTAGGCAACTATGGAAATGCATGGTGGAAGCAGAAGGAAGAATTTGAAAGTTTCAACGGGCCCATCCTGATGACCACCAACTGTATCGTTCCGCCGAAAGACAGTTATAAGGACCGCCTGTATACCACCGGCGCTGCAGGTTATCCCGGCTGCACGCACATTCCGGGAAAGATTGGAGAGGAAAAGGACTTTTCTCAGATCATCGCCCATGCCCGGACGTGCCAGCCTCCGGTAGAACTGGAACGCGGAGAGATTATCGGCCGGTCTTCTGGAAGTGCCCACAATCAGGTGCTGGCTCTGGCGGATACGGTAGTGGAGGCAGTCAAGTCAGGCGCGATCAAAAAGTTTGTCGTGATGGCAGGATGCGACGGCCGGGCCAAGTCCCGCAACTATTACACGGATTTTGCGAAAGCGCTGCCAAACGATACGGTAATCCTCACGGCCGGATGTGCAAAGTATAAGTATAATAAGCTGGATCTGGGCGATATCGGGGGGATTCCACGAGTGCTGGATGCAGGGCAGTGCAACGATTCCTATTCTCTGGCGGTGATCGCCCTCAAGCTCAAAGAGGTCTTCGGCCTGGATGATATCAACGATCTGCCGATTATTTACAATATTGCCTGGTACGAGCAGAAGGCGGTCATCGTCCTGCTGGCTCTGCTTTACCTGGGTGTCAAGAACATCCATCTTGGGCCTACGCTTCCCGCGTTTTTATCTGAGAATGTGGCAAAGGTACTGGTAGAGAACTTTAACATCGCAGGGATAGGAACTGTGGAAGAAGATATGCAGCTTTTCTTTGGAGAGGAACGTTAGAAAAAGCCTGGATAGAACAGGTTCGTAATTATAGAAACAATCAATAAGTACGATTATTTATAGCAGTTAGCAATTTGTGCGCGGCAGCATGCCAATGGTAGAATGTTCTTGAACAGTATAATAAAATGATAGGGAGAGGACGAAAGATATGAAAAAGAAAGTCATTAGCATGCTGCTGGTTTCCGCCATGGCCATGACATTGATCGCCGGCTGCGGGAATAACGGGGCGGATGAAAAGAAGTCCGAGGGAGACGGAAAGACGCTGGAGGTGTGGGCCGCTCCGCTGGACGACGACACGGTGAACAACTGGAAGCCCCTTCTTAAGGATTGGGAGAAGGAGAACGACTGCACGGTTAACGTAAAAGTAGTGCCCTGGGACAGTTATGAGGAGACATATACGACAGCGCTTAACTCAGGCGAAGGACCGGACGTGGGATATATGTATAATGAGATGTTCCCGTCATATATCGATTCCGGAGCGGTTGTTGATATGTCAGAATATGTTACCGATGAGGACAAAGAAGAGTATAAATATCTGGAAAACGGATATATGATGGATGGACAGTATGGCTGGCCGCTCGTGACGGGAGTGCCTTTCGTGCTGTACTATAATGAAGACATTCTGGCAGACCTGGGAGAGACAGCTCCCGAGACTTGGGATGATTTCGTAAGAATCTGCAAAGCGGCAACCAAGGATACGGATGGCGACGGCAAGATTGACCAGTACGGCTATGCAGCTGGAATGAGCACCAGCGATGTGGGAGCCATGCAGGTGCTGAACGCATACTATTACAGTGCGCTGTGGCAAAACGGCGGACAAGTCTATAAGGATGACCTGAAGTCCGTAGCTTTTGCTGATGAAGCCGGAACGGAGGCATTGACATGGATCAAGGCTCTGACCCAGTATATGAATCCTGATTTCATGTCCCAGTCATGGTCAGAGGCATTTGCCAATGTGTTTGGAGAAGGCAAGGCGGCATTCGGCGTATACCGCTCATCCCAGACGGATGAAACCATGTTTGCCGAGACATATCCTGACCTGAAATGGGACTATGTGACTTCCCTTAAGAATGTGGACTATGGAACATTCGGAGCAACCGACTGCCTGACGCTGATGTCCGCGGCAGATGATAAAGACCTTGCAATGGATTTCATCAAATACGTGACGGGTGCTGAATTCATGAAGCAGTACCATGCAAAATGCCCCGGCGCGGCACTTACCGTCAGCGAGCCATATGTAGGCGACGAGAAGATGGAGCGTATCTATACAGAGGACATTGATAAATGGCATGGCCTTCAGGTAGGCCCCTGCGGAGTGGACATCTTAACGCAGCTTTCCGCTGACTTCCAGGGCGTGATGACGGACGAGATGACGGTGGAAGAGGCACTGAAGGAGGCCGAAGATTACGCAAACGGCCTGCTGGATGATTACTGGGCAGATAAAGAATAATCAATGAGATACAAAAAATGTCCGCTTTTATTGCGGGCATTTTTTTGAGAGGAACGGTATGGAAAAGAGAAAGACAGGAATCAAAAACATAGCGCCATATGCTTATATTACGCCAATCACCCTGATCCTTGTGACATTTGTAATTGGCTCCGTCATCATATCCGTCGTGCTTGGGTTTACCAAATATAATATTATGACGGAGCCGGTTTTTTCGGGACTTGACAATTATAAAAGGCTGCTTACTGACAGCAAGTTTATTAAGGCGCTGAAAAATACGCTGGAACTGATCGTCATCATTGTTCCGCTGCAGACGGTGTCGGGCATCCTGGTATCTTCCTTCCTGGTGGCAAACCGCAAGAAGGTGCTTGGGAAGCTTGCCAATTGCATCGTGTTTATTCCGGTGCTCTGCGCGGATGCGGTGGCCGGAGTCGTATGGAGGGAATTTCTCAATGGAAAACTTCCGGTGGTGGAACACTTCTTTGGATTATTCGGGATAGAGCCATCCATGCTCCTGGGCGATGCCAAAAAGGCGCTGATCGTCGTGGGGCTTGTGGCAGTCTGGAAGTATATGGGTTATTACGTGGTCATCTATTCTTCCGGCCTGCTATCCATATCCGATACCTATTATGAGGCGGCAAAGGTAGATGGGGCGGGCAGGATCCGCTGCTTTTTCAGCATCACGCTTCCAATGTTGAAGCCGACCATAATACTGGCTGTGTTCTTATCCCTCACCAATTCTCTGCGCTGCTTTGATCTGATCTTCAACCTGACAGGAGGAGGACCTAATAATGCCACGACAACGCTGGTGCTGTATGCATACTCCTCCTGCTTTGGAAGCAGCAAGGCAGGCTATGCCATGGCAATATCCAACATGCTCTTTCTCGTGGTGCTCTTGATCGCATTGATGCAGAGAACGTTGATGAGAAGAGATGTCTCGGAACTATAGGGAGGGAATATGAAAGCAGTAGCAAAAGGTTTAAGAAATGGAATAGATTCCATATTGCTGATTGGAATTATCGTGGTGAATGTGGTGCCTTTCGTGTACATGTTCATGATGTCATTCAAGTCAACGATCAATGCACGCGACTTTGATTTTTCGCTGGATAAGCTTTCTTTCGTCCAGTACCAGAAGATATTCGCGATGGACAACTTTGAACGGTATATCTTCAACAGCGTCTTTGTGGCAGTGGCCGGGGTGATATTGACGGTGACGGTGTGCTCCTTGGCGGGCTATGCATTTGCGAAAATGAATTTTAGGGGAAATGACCGGCTGTTCCTCTTCCTGATACTGACCATGATCGTGCCGTCGGAGGTGATAATCGTGCCCCTGTTCCTGATTACAAAGAGCCTGGGGTGGCTGAATACATTTCGGGCCCTGATTCTGCCTCTTCCCACGGCATTTGGCATATTTATCATGCGACAGGCAATACTGGATGTGCCGCAGGACTTGATCAATGCGGCGAAGATTGACGGCTGCGGAAATATCAGGACATTTTTTAAGGTGGTGCTGCCGATGGTAAAATCATCCGTGCTGGCATTGTCTATATTTACCTTTGTGGGCGCATGGAACAACTTTATCTGGCCCCTGGTGGCGTGTACCAAGCAGGAGATGAAGCCCCTGCCTCTGGCGCTGAGTCTTATGAAGACCCAGTTCAATACGGACGTAGGGCTTACGATGGCCTGCGCTGTGGTGAATTTCCTGCCGCCCTTTATCTTCTACATTTTTATGCAGAGTAAGTTCAAGGAAGGCATTGCGCTCAGCGGCATAAAGGGATAAAGTAGAAGTATGTCAAAGATTATATACGTAAACGATATTCCGATAACAATTGAATACAGGAAAGTAAAGAATATCAATCTCTATATCAAGCCGCCGGATGCGCATGTGCTGATCACCGCGCCGCGACAGGCAGCGGAAAGCAGAATCCGCGAATTTGCCGAAGGCAGGGCGCAGTGGATTGAAAAGAGCAGGAAGCGTATGCTGGATTCCAGAGAGAAGATGGCGGACGAACTATCCGGAGCCATCACGAAGGAGCAGATGGAGAGGATTACGGAAATGGTGGAAGCGTATGCACGCAAGTGGGAGCCGGTGATGGGCGTGCACGCTACCCACTGGACCTTCCGGTATATGAAGACCCGGTGGGGCAGCTGCACGGTGAATACCGGGCGTATCCGAATTAACACGAGGCTTGCCTACTACCCGGACGAATGCCTGGAGTATATCGTGGTGCATGAACTGTGCCATCTGATAGAGCCAAGCCATAACAAGAGATTCCATGCATATATGACAAAGTATCTTCCAGACTGGAAGGAAAGAAGGAAGAAGCTTTGTGAAAAAGGAAGTGGGCAGGGACGGTCCTAGAACTGAAGGGACAGCCCCACGCCCACTTCTTTTATTTCCATATGCTTCATTATCTCTGCCTTGGCTCTTAAGGAGACGCAGTGGCAGGGATACATAGATTCTACAGAGGACGATTCTAAGAAGTCTATCGTCTTATAAAGACGCGCATCTGCGTCAAATAAATGAAATCCCCCGATAATGCCGGCGATCCGGCTGCAGCCAAATACTTGCCTCGCATATTCTACGATGTTGCAGATGCCGCTGTGAGAGCATCCGGTGATGATGAAAAGCCCTTTCCCGGTCCGGCATACGACGGCAGAGTCATCCAGGACGCGATCCGGCACTTCTTTCCCGTCCAAGAGAACGGTTCCGGTGCCGGGACGTTCTTCAAACGGGTTCGAAGATGGAATCTCGCCTAAAAAGCAGCAGTTTTCAGATATGTAGCAAGGCGTCCGGGAAGGCTGATACAGGCAGAGTTTGGCAATCTCTTCTTCGGAGAAGGGCGAGCCGATGTAGCGGCCCTGCTCCCACCTGGGCGCAAAGCAGCCCGGGTGCGCGACCAGCGTCGCGTTTGGCAGGCTGAACTGGCTAAACAGGTATTTCAGCCCTTTGCTGTGGTCATCGTGGCCATGGGACAGTACAATATGCGTGATCTTTTTCAAATCCACTCCCAACGAGTGCGCGTTTCGAATCATAATATCGGAGTATCCGGCATCGAATAGGATCTTCTTATCATCAATCTCCACATAATAGCTGACGCCTGGCTCTCCCAGGTAATAATGGTCAATGTAGGTGTTATTGTCTACCAGAACTTGCAATTTCATAACGAATTCCCCCTTTTCATCCGGTATCTATGCATAAGCGCTTTATCTGTATAAAGTATATCAGATTCCAGAGGGAAAACATAGACAAAAGGAGGGATATATAGGGACATATTGAGTTTTGAACTTGATTATGATATAATACTGAAATATATGTGGACAGAGTTTGGGGTCAGTCCTTGGATGGGAAATTAGAGGAGAATACGTCATGAAGAAGAAAATAATGGCAATTGCGGCAGGAGGCCTGGCTTGCGCACTGATAGCCGCCGGATGCGGTCGGAGCGGCGAGGTCGTAAGCTACGACGCGCAGGAGGAAGAGGTCACGACCATTACCTTTTTCGGATATAAATACGAGCCGGAGAATGTGAAGGTCATCGAAGAGATCATCTCATCGTTCATGAAGCGGAATCCGGATATCCGGGTCTCTTATGAGAGCCTGAAGGGAAATGGCTATTACGATGCCCTTGCAAAGCGCATGGCTTCAGGGAAAGGTGATGATGTGTTCATGGTGAATCATGATATACTGCTTGATCTGGAAGCCCAAGGCCAGGTGGCGGATCTGTCCGATCTTGATACGATAGAGGAATATACAGGCCAGATGCTCAGCCAGATGCAGGATGAAGGCGGAATCTATGGTGTGCCGACCATTGTCTCTGCATTCGGATTATACTGCAACCTGGATCTTTTGAAAGAGCATAAGCAGGAAGTTCCCCGGAATCTGGAAGAATGGAAAGAAGTATGCGAATATTTTAAAAAAGAAGGGATTACGCCCATTATCGCCAACAATGATATTTCCCTGAAGACATTGGCGATCGGACGAGGGTTCTTTTCTGTGTATCAGCAGGAGCGCCAGGAGGAAGTCTTTGCCCGGCTCAACAGCGGGGAAGAGAACATAAGCCAGTATTTGGAGCCGGGATTTGCCCTGGTGCAGGAACTGATTGATGAAGAATATATAGATGCAGAAAAAACGCTGGATACGATGAAGACATCCGATGATCTGGAAGAATTCGCAAAAGGCACGTCGCCCTTTATGCTGACAGGCGCCTGGGCCGCCGGACGTATGGAAGGAATGGAGTCGGACTTTGCGTTCGAGGTTGACCCGATTCCCGCGCTGGAAGATGGCGGATTTCTGGTTATTAATGCAGATGTGCGTCTGAGCGTAAACGCGGACAGCAAGCACATGGAGGCTGCCAAAAAGTTCGTCGAGTATTTTACGCAGGAGGATAATATTCAGAAGTTTGCCGGCCAGCAGTCATCCTTTAGTCCGTTAAAGAGCGGAAAGGCTTCGACGGTGAGCGAGATGCAGCCCTTGGTGCCATGCTATCAGGCAGGGCGCACCGTGATAGGCGCGGATGGACTTTTGAACCTTCCCATCTGGAATCTGACGGCAGAGGCCTCGCAGATGCTGCTGTCAGGGGAAAGCCTGGATGAGACGCTAATGTGGCTGGATGAGCAGGCAGCGCAGGAAAGGAGAATGCCAGAATGAAAAGCGGGTCTTCCGGAAAGATAAAGAAAAAGATTGCCCTGATGGCCATAGGTGTTGGAGTTATTTTAAGCATGATCGCCATTATCTTTGTCCAGGGAGTAAGGGAGCAGCTGTGGCAGCAGTCTGTCAGCACGATAATGGAAAGTACGCAGCAGGGCTGTAATACGCTTAAGGTACAGCTGCGTGATGAATATGAGTCCATGAACTCGGTGGTAGGATATGTAAAGGAAGTTCCGGCAAATCAGAAGGAGATGCTGGAAGACATAATAGGGGACTATGGAAAGGTCGACTCAGGCATCAGCCTGTACCTGGCGGATGGCAGCGGCTACCCTTCCGGCATCGGGCTGGATGAGGAGGTGCAAGAGGCGTTGGTGGGCGGCGGCAAGGAGAATGGGATTATCAATCCTCATATCAGCAGCGTTACAGGCATCAATGTATTTGATCTGTATGTAAAAGCAAACTTGCAGGATGGAACAGAAGGCTACCTTGTAAAGGAATATGAGATCAGCCACATTGTAGATACGTTCAGCCTGTCATTTTATAATGATTCTGGTTTTTCGTATGTCATTGACGATGAGGGGAGCGTCCTTATCAGGCCGCCTCATCCGAACAGCAATAAGACGGTGAAGAACCTGTTTGATATGCTAAAGGAGTCCGAGAACGATTCGGCAAGCCTTGAAAAATTTTCAAAAGCACTTAAAAATTCCAAGAGAGGGTGGGCGGTCTTTGACTATCAGGGGGAGGAGACCGTATTCTGCTACACGCCTCTGCAGCTGGAGTCCAACTGGCTTGTTGTATCCATCATCCCTAAGAAGGTGGTTGATGAACAGACCAACCAGATACTGGCCCGTACGCTGATCCTGATCGTGTGCATTCTGATGGGGCTCGCCCTCTTGGCTGCTTATTATCTGCGCTATGCCAGCCGTACGAACCGGAAGCTGCGTAATCAGGCGGAGTATATCGGCCACCTGTATAATGCAGTGCCGGAAGGCGTCGCGCTGGTGACGGTAGAGCAGCCATACCGTATTCTCCAGTTAAACCAGGAGGGACTCAGGCTTCTTAACTACCCTGAGGATGCGCTGAATGACACGCCAAAAGGAAAGAGCCTTGAAGAAATACTCCATCCTGATGATTACGGCTCGATTGCAGAGATTTTCTGTAATGCTGCCGAAACGGAAGGAAAGCATATATACGAGAGCAGGCTTAATAAGGAAGACGAAAGCCTTTTCTGGGTGTCGGGAATTGTCGAAAAGACACGAAATGAGAATGGAGACCCGATCCTGATCGCCACATTCCATGACATCACAGAAGAGAAGCTGGCAGAAGAAGCGGCAGAAAAGGAAAAGCAGCAGGAGCGGATGATGCTGGTGGGCGCAGTCTCTAATATATATCCTGTCATTATCAGCATTAACCTAAGCAAGGATACGTTAAAGTTTATCTATATCAAGCCAGGGCTCATGGCAAGTCTTGGGCAGCAGGAATCCTATACCCAGCTGTACAGGGAATTTGCAGGGATCGTGCACCCGGATCATCTGGGAGAATTTGAACACAGGTTTGAGCCGGACTGCCTCAAGGCCGCCTTGAATGGGGGCAGGGAGGAAGTATTCCTGGAAGCCAAGCAGATGCTGGAAGATGGAAATTATCATTGGACATCCACACAGATCATCCATGTGGACAATCCATATTCCGAGGATAAGCTGGCAATCCTGATATCCCGCCGGATTGATGAGCAGAGGCATGAAGAAGAACAGCAAAGACAGATGCTGCAGAGCGCCCTTGACAGCGCCCGCGCGGCCAACGTTGCAAAGAGCCAGTTCTTGTCTAATATGAGCCATGATATCCGTACGCCTATGAATGCCATTGTGGGCATGACTACGATTGCAGCGACGCACCTTTATGACCTTGACCGGGTAAAAGAATGCCTTGGCAAGATCGCTCTTTCCAGCAAGCATCTGCTGAGCCTGATCAATGATGTGCTGGACATGTCCAAGATCGAGAGCGGAAAACTGTCGCTGGGAGAAGAGCCATTCAACTTTGCGGAACTGATATCAGATGTCGTGGAATTAATGCGTTCCCAGGTGGATTCGAAACGGCTTATGATGGATGTCCATATGTCGGTGCTGGAGAACGAGAAAGTAATCGGGGATCCCTTGCGTATAAGGCAAGTTTACATTAATATATTAAGTAATGCAGTCAAATATACGCCTGCGGGTGGAAGCCTGCATATAGAAGTAAGCCAGGAAAAGAGTTCCATTAGAGGGCGGCAGAAATATATATTCAAGTGCTCGGATACGGGAATCGGCATGAGCCAGGAATTTTTAGATAAGTTGTTCCAGCCTTTTGAACGGGCAAAAGACTCTACGATCAGCCGGATTGCCGGAACCGGCCTGGGAATGGCCATCACCAGGAATCTTATTGATCTGATGAATGGAGATATCACCGTAGAGAGCGAGCCAGGCAAAGGATCTGTATTTACAGCGTCTATTCCGCTTGAAACTCAGGATGCCCGTCAGGAAGATATCCCGGAAGAGTGGCTGGGGGTCCACAGCCTGATTGTAGATGATGACA
>OKRX01002897.1_pt1 | contig 10907 bp, 10 predicted proteins | sample 1601241 | NCBI WGS metagenome assembly OKRX01 (sample SAMEA3541500, study PRJEB24748) | human gut metagenome | biome: human gut; feature: human-associated habitat; material: faeces | place: China | collected 2012
CCATTTGCGGTAGCCATACGAGCACGGAAGCCGTGCTTATTCTTCTTTTTCCTTACCGAAGGTTGATATGTCCTCTTCATTGCTTTATTTATTTACTTAGTTCTACTGTCAATAAACGTTCGGCAAAGATACTAAAATTATTACTAACTGCAAATGGATTTATTTCTGAAAGGAATAGACCTAATGATTGTTAATCTAAAGACATCTTGAGCGATGGATGCCTTTGGCTGAAAGGGTTATTATAATTAGTTATAAATCATAGTGTTGTAAAGGTATAAGTTCAGTTTGTAACTGAGTGATTGTCGAGTTCGAAACTCCATGATTCCTGAGTTACAAACTTCAGGATAGCGGAGTTTGTAACTCGCTGATGGCCTAGATACGAGCTCTATGGTGACTTGGGTACAGTATTGAACGACAGCGTGTTATAGGGACGCTACGAATGTCCCATATTTTCCCCTGTTTTTTTGTATTGTTTAATGAACAATTGTCTTCCGTGGGTAGCTACTCTTTCGTTGCTTTTACGTCGTTTTATTGAATCTTGCTACTGATCGTAGGATAAGTTATTAGTTTTGATATTTGTTCAAATGACAAAAGTCCTTCCCCTATCCAAAATGTAAGTTTTGAATAAATCTGCCCGTTTTCTTAGGCAATTACTAGTTTTTTCTGTATTTTTGGGGGACAGTTGTAAAAGGACTTTTGTGAAGGGTGCACAACAGAAAAAACCACACCTTTCATGTTGAAAGTTTCAAGGGGTAGAAGTAGTCCATCTCTTGAGTTACGGCTTGGGTAAAAGAATATATAATAAATATTATAAAGCTATGAGTAAAGGTATAAGTTTATCTCAACTTAAAGAGAAGTTTCACGATGGTATGAGTATCATGGTGGGCGGGTTCCTAGGTAATGGTACCCCCGAGAAGATCATTGACGCACTTGTGGAGAGTGGGGTGAAGGATCTTACTATGATTGTGAATGACACCTCTTATCCCGAGCTAGGTTGTGGCCGTCTTATCGCCAATCATCAGGTAAAGGAGCTCTATGTATCGCATATCGGTACCAACCCTCATACTGCCGAGCAGATGAATAGTGGTGAGCTGACGATCCATTTCTGCCCACAAGGCTCACTTGCAGAGCAGATCAGGGCAGGTGGTTGTGGTCTTGGTGGTGTACTTACTACTACTGGACTAGGCACTATTGTGGCTGATGGTAAGCAGCGGGTGACTGTGGATGGCGTTGAGTACCTTCTTGAGAAACCATTAAGAGCTGAATTTGCTTTCATTAAGGGAAGTATTGGTGATGAGATGGGTAACTTAGTCTACAAGGGAACGACTCAAAACTTCCAACCTCTTATGGCAATGGCTGCCGATACGGTTGTGGCTGAGATAGAGCACAAGGTACCTACCGGTGAAATCGCACCCGAGGCAATCCATACTTCAGGTATATTGGTAGATTATATTATTGAATAAAGATAAACACTAGATATATGGAGAATAATAATCTAAAGTCATTGATCCGCCTCCGCATGGGAAGCGGTGACGCACACTATGGTGGTAACTTAGTGGATGGAGCACGTATGCTGCAGCTATTTGGCGATGTGGCTACCGAATTGCTCATTATGAATGATGGTGATGAGGGTCTTTTCGTGGCTTATGACAATGTGGAGTTTAAGGCCCCAGTCCATGCTGGTGACTACATTGAGGCTGTTGGGGAGATCGTAAGTACTGGTAACTCCTCTCGCAAGATGGTCTTTGAGGCACGTAAGGTGATTATCCCTCGTACAGATATCAGTGCTTCGGCAGCTGATGTGCTGGAAGAGCCTATCGTAGTATGTAGAGCAAGTGGTACTTGTGTGGTTCCAAAGAACTGTCAACGAAAAGGGAAGTAAGATACAATGGATAAACTGATCATTACAGCTGCGATTTGCGGTGCTGAGGTGACGAAGGAACACAATCCGGCTGTCCCCTATACTGTAGAGGAGATGGTGCGCGAGGCGAAGAGTGCCTATGATGCAGGAGCTGCTGTGCTTCACGTACATGTACGAGAGGATGATGGCACTCCTACTCAGTCTAAGGCACGCTACAAGGAGGTGATGGATGCTATCTTGCGCGAATTGCCAGATGTCATCATTATCCCCTCTACGGGAGGTGCTGTGGGAATGTCGGCAGAGGAGCGTCTGCAGCCTACAGAGTTGATGCCTGAGATGGCAACGCTGGATTGTGGTACTGTCAACTTTGGTGATGAGGTATTTGAGAATACCCTACCGATGATGAGGGCTTTTGGCAAGCGAATGCTAGAGAATAATATCAAGCCTGAGTATGAGTGCTTTGATATGGGTCACCTAGAGGCGGCTCTTCAGATGGCTCGTCGTGGGGAAGCTCCAGGGCACCCAATGCAGTTTAATTTTGTACTGGGTGTTCCGGGTGCCTCATCGGCTTCTGTCTCTAACCTTTTGTGGCTTGTCAATGCCCTTCCTGAAGGCTCTACTTGGACCGCTACCGGAATCGGACGCCATGAGTTTACACTCGCTGCACATGCGATCGCTATGGGTGGCCATGTGCGTGTGGGCTTTGAGGACAACCTCTATCTCTCTAAGGGAGTGCTGGCTAAGTCCAATGGCGAGTTGGTGGCAAAGGTGGTGCGGATCGCCAAGGAGTTGGGTAGGGAGATCGCTACCTCTGATGAGGCACGTGAGATCCTTTCACTTCCACCTCGCAAATGATGCTCTAGATCCGATCGTATTAAGAATAATAGAATAGACATTAAATATATATTTATGGCTCAGAAACCAGGAAATAGATATGGCACCCATCGAGTAATTTCGCCTAAAGGGGTATTGCCACAGCCTGCCGATAAGGTGGACAATAATATGGATGAGATCTTTGATAATGAGATTCTCATCGATGTGAAGACGCTTAATATAGACTCTGCAAGCTTCACCCAGATCTCCAAACAAGCTGGAGGCGACAAGAAGAAGATCGCTGAGATTATGATGGATATTGTGGAGACGCAGGGGAAGCATCGCAATCCCGTGACTGGCTCAGGTGGTATGCTACTTGGGGTGGTGGAGAAGATCGGTGACGCACTTCAGGGTAAGATTGACCTAAAGGAGGGGGATAAGGTGGCAACACTCGTTTCGCTTTCACTCACTCCACTAAGAATCGATAAGATCAAAGAAATTCGTCCAGAGATAGACCAGGTGGATATTGAGGGTAAGGCTATCCTCTTTGAGAGTGGTATCTATGCTAAGATTCCAGAGGACTTGCCTGAGAACCTTGTGCTATCGGCACTGGATGTAGCTGGTGCACCGGCTCAGGTGGCTAAGCTAGTGAAGCCGGGGGATATAGTAACGATTATTGGAGCTGGTGGTAAGAGTGGTATGCTCTGCTGCTATGAAGCGAAGAAGCGTGCTGGCGTTACTGGTAAAGTGATCGGTATTGACTACTCTAAGGAGAGTGTGGAGCGGCTAAAGCGTTTGGGCTTTTGTGATGAGGTCTTCTCGGCCGATGCCACTCAGCCTATCCCTGTGATGGAGAAGGTGGAGAAGCTCACAAATGGTAAAATGAGTGATATCACTATCAATAATGTCAATATCCCTGATACGGAGATGACGAGTATCCTCTGTACTAAAGGGGATGGCATTGTTTACTTCTTCTCTATGGCAACGAGCTTTACCAAGGCTGCCCTAGGCGCTGAGGGAGTGGGTAGTGAGGTGACTATGATGGTCGGTAACGGCTATACTGCTGGGCACGCTGAGATTACTCTACAGGAGTTTAGAGAGTGCAAGGCACTGAGAGACCTATTTACAGAGCTATACGCATAACGAATAAATCATTTGTGGTGAGGAAGGTAGGGCATTACGCTACTATGCCCTATACTTCCATCCACTAAATAAAAAATAAAGACCCAAATATTATTTATGAATAAAAGTAGAAGAGCATACTACTTCCCTCACGTGACTGATGAGGAGTGGAATGATTGGCACTGGCAACTCAAAAACCGTATCGAGACGGTGGAGGACTTGCAGAAGTATGTATCACTAACGGAGGAGGAGCTAGAAGGGGTGCGTAGTACACTTAAGCAACTTCGCATGGCGATTACTCCTTATTATATTAGCCTAATCAATCCTGAAGACCCCAACGATCCAGTTCGTAAACAAGCGGTGCCAACTGCTAAGGAGCTGGTGGTGAGCCCTGAGGATCAGCTCGATCCTCTGAGTGAGGATGAGGACTCTCCAGTGCCCGGACTGACCCACAGATATCCCGATAGGGTGTTATTCCTTATCACTGATATGTGTGCAATGTATTGTAGGCACTGTACGCGCCGTCGTTTTGCTGGGCATAAGGATGCATCGGCTCCTAGAGAGCGCATTGATAGAGCTCTTGAGTATATTGAGCAAGCTACTGAGGTTCGTGATGTGCTTCTTTCTGGTGGTGATGCTCTGATGGTGGGCGATAAGATGCTGGAGTATATTCTACAACGGTTAAGGGCTATTCCACACGTGGAGATTATCCGCTTTGGCTCTCGTGCTCCTGTGGTATTGCCACAGCGTATCACTCCTGAGCTGGTGCAGATGCTTTCTAAGTATCATCCTGTATGGCTCAATACTCACTTCAATCACCCTAATGAGATAACTGAGGAGTCGAAGTTGGCATGCGAGCGTCTGGCTAATGCTGGTATCCCACTAGGTAATCAATCGGTGCTTCTGCGTGGTATCAATGACTGCCCTAATATTATGAAGCACTTGGTGCACGAGTTGGTGAAGATTCGGGTGCGTCCTTACTATATATATGTGTGTGACCTTTCTCAAGGAATTAGTCACTTCCGTACGCCTGTATCTAAGGGTATAGAAATTATTGAGGCATTGAGAGGCCATACCTCTGGCTACTGCGTGCCTACCTTTGTGGTGGATGCTCCTGGTGGTGGTGGTAAGATTCCTGTGATGCCAAATTATATTATTTCACAATCGCCTCGCCGTGTGGTGCTCCGCAATTACGAGGGCGTGATTACCACTTATACTGAGCCTGAAGGTTATCAAGAGGGGACTTGCAACTGTGAGGAGTGTAATGATACTTGTGATGGTGTTTCTTCTCTATTGGCAGGGAATCATCTATCGCTTTCTCCTACTCACTTGGCACGTAAGGAGCGCACTAAGCGAATTAGAGAGCAGTATAAAAATAAGTAACTCACTTGGGTGAGGTGGTTTTGTCAATAGTTGTGGTATGCCATTTATCCAGAAACTACTCGCATTAAGTAGCCTTTCGATAGTAGGAACAGCCAAGAATACTGGCAAGACCGCCACACTCAATTATGTACTTCATCGGATAGCCTCTCAAGCACCTGACAAGGTGATAGGGCTCACTTCTATAGGGCTAGAGGGGGAGCGACGCGACCAAGTGACGCAGACGGAGAAGCCTGAGATTACTCTCTCTACGGGTACTCTATTTGTCACTGCGGAGCACTACTATCGGCAGAAGCAGCTCTCGGCGGAGGTGCTGGGAGTGGAGCGGGTCTATACTACCTCTACAGGTAGGTTGATATATGGTCGAGCTAAAGGAACAGGAAAGGTACTGATCGCAGGCCCGCCAACCACTCAAGGGCTTCGTAAGGTGGTAGAGGTGATGCAACAGAATGGGGCAGATTTATCGATTATCGATGGTGCACTCTCTCGTTTGTCACTTGCTTCACCAGCTGTAGCGGAAGGGCTGATACTTGCTACAGGTGCGGCCTTTTCGGCTCAGCCAGAGCGACTGATACAGCTGACTAAGGAATTGGTACAACAGATAGAGTTGCCTGAGCTTTCGGACCGTCTACTGGCGAGTAGACTTGAGGAGGTGACCCACGGGATACGCTTAGTAATGGGCGATGAGGTGCTTGACCCAGGCTATGCATCGGCACTACTTCCTCAGTTTTGGGAGGATGGTAAGTGGCAATTGATGGATGGACTAATATATGTCTCAGGTGCGGTACACGATAACCTCTTGGAGCGTATCAGGCAGTCTAAGGGATGTAGAGGTTTGATTGTCCGCGACTTTACAAGACTATTTGTAACTGGGCAAGCGATGAGGAGTCTCTTAGCTAGTGGCAAAAAACTCTATACCCTGAGGCGTGCGGAGTTGGTAGCAGTGACTTTTAACCCTGTGGCTCCTACTGGATTTAGGATGCCTTCGGAGGAGATGTGTGAGCGTTTGAATGAGGCACTTGAGGTGCCAGTGTATGATATAATGAGAAGTGGTAATGAGATTTCGTGAGGCACTAGAGCAGATCAAGGGGCTGAGGCATGTACTGGAGGAGATGACTTTTTCCTCTAGTATCGGTCGTTTGGCTCTATTGGATAGCTCTTGGCTCACTAATCAAGAGGAGATTGAGGACGCTCTTGATGAGGTCGCTATGTTCGTTGGATATATCAATACTACTGAGGGTATTCCACTCCTACAGCTACAGTTGGAGGAGGTGGTGAATATCTCTGGCTCTATTGAGGTACTGAGGGCTACTGGTGCTATCTGTAGTGATGTAGATCTCTTCGAGATTAAGAAGTTGGCTTTGATAGATGAGAAGATTGCTCAGATTCAAGCCCTTTATCACTACCAATTGTATGCACGTCCTTCGTTGAAGGGGGTGCTATCAGTTCTTGATCCACGTGAGGAGCGGTTGCCTAGTTTTTATCTTGACAATTACTTCGATGCAAGCCTTAAAGAGATTAGAGATGCAATAGCTCGTACCAAGGAGGATGCACCTTTGGCTGAGCTTAATGCCCAGCTCTCGCAATGTGAAGAGGCTGTGCGGATAAGGCTGACTGAGGAGTTAGCTCCTTTTGCTGATCAATTGGAGACGGTATTGAAAGCGTTGGCTCACGATACAGCAATCTTGGCTAAAGCGGATTGGGCAGTAAGGTATCGGGCGTGTAGACCAAAGCCAATACCCTCAGGGACTACGCATTTGGAGGAGTTGGTTAATCCTGAGGTGTCGGATCAAGTGGCACGGAGAGGTGGACGGTTCCAGCCTGTTTCAATAGAGTTTGAAGGAGAGCCCACTTTGATCTCTGGTGCCAATATGGGCGGTAAGAGTGTGCTTTTACACTCAGTGGCTTTGGCGCAGGGAATGATGCAATTTGGTATGTATGTTTTGGCTAAGTCGGCTACTATGGTAGTGGTGGAGCAACTCCTTTACTCCGCTGGTGATGGCGAAGATATGCGTATGGGGCTCTCTTCGTTTGGGGCTGAGATGATACGTCTTAATGGGATTATAGATGCAGTGAAAAGTGGGAAAAAGGTGCTCGCAATTATTGATGAGCCAGCACGTACCACCAATCCAGAGGAAGGGTATGCCCTCGTAGCTGGACTTGTGAAACTACTGGAGCAATATGGTGCTACGGCACTTATTACTACTCACTATAGTGGTGTGCCATCTCAAGGAAGACGATGGAGAGTACGGGGGTTTATGGAGGGAAAGGATATGCAAGGCGTAAAGGTGTCGCATCTTGCTGACTTGATGGACTATAGTTTGGTGCCAGATAGTCAGGATTCGGTGCCAAGAGAGGCCTTTAGAATAGCCAGACTTCTAGGGGTGGATGAGGAGTTTTTGGACTTAAGCAACAAGTGTTTTAGGACGATTGTATGAATATGAAAAGTAAAGTGGGAATTGACTTCTCAAAGGTGGAGCAAGCTCGTGGGGCAGCAAGAGCAATTGCAGAAGATGTACAAACCTTTGTAGATGAATATACTACGGTAGCCGTAGAACGCACCCTTTGTCGCTTTGTAGGGATAGATGGTGTAGATGGAAATCAGGTGCCTCTACCTAATGTGGTGGTGGAGCATCTCGTTGAGGAGAACGCTCTCTCTAGTGGCGCTCTATTTTATCTGGCATCTGCGATGGTTGCCACGGGTAAGGAGCCACAAGAGATCGCTGAGGAGGTGTCGGATGGTAAGATTAAGCTGACGCAATTTCCAGCTGCCTCAGAGCAGGAGGTGGCTGACACTCTTGCTCCATATATAAAGGCAGGTATGGAGCGTATCGCTGCAAGGCGTGCTAGAAGAGAAAAGTTCATTAAAGAGGTGGGTGAGGGACCTCAACCCTATCTCTATGTGATTGTCGCTACAGGTAATATCTACGAGGATGTGGTGCAGGCGCAAGCAGCAGCTCGTCAGGGTGCTGATATCATTGCAGTGATTCGTACTACAGGGCAAAGCCTTCTTGATTATGTACCTTATGGAGCTACAACTGAAGGATTTGGTGGTACTTATGCTACGCAAGAAAACTTCCGTATCATGAGAAAAGCCCTTGATGAAGTGGGTGAGGAAGTTGGTCGTTACATCCGTCTATGTAACTACTGCTCTGGACTATGTATGCCAGAGATTGCTATCATGGGTGCGTTTGAAGGCCTTGATGTGATGCTTAATGATGCCCTTTATGGTATTCTATTTAGGGATATTAATATGAAGCGCACCATTGTGGACCAGTATACCAGTCGTGTCATCAATGGTTTTGCAGGAGTGATTATCAATACGGGTGAGGATAACTACCTCACTACTGCCGATGCATTGGAGGAAGCGCATACGGTGTTAGCATCAGACCTCATCAATGAACAATTTGCTCTTAAGGCTGGTATTCCAGAAGAACAGATGGGACTTGGGCACGCCTTTGAAATGGACCCCGCAGTGGAGAATGGTTTTCTTTATGAGTTGGCGCAAGCACAGATGACGAGAGAGATCTTCCCAAAGGCGCCATTGAAATATATGCCACCAACTAAGTTTATGACCGGTAATATCTTTAGAGGTCATATTCAGGATGCCCTTTTCAATATGATTGGAATCTGGACACACCAAGGCCTACAGCTCCTAGGTATGCCTACGGAGGCGATACATACTCCTTTTATGAGCGACCGGTATCTCTCAATTGAGAATGCACGCTATATATTCAATAATATGAAGTCCATCGGTGAAGATGTGGAGTTTAAAGAGAATGGAATCATGCAAACTCGAGCCAAAGGGGTTCTTGATAAGGCATTGACTCTGTTGCAGAATATCAAAGAAGAAGGACTCTTTATAGCACTCTCGAAAGGCATCTTTGCTGATATTAAGCGACCACAAGATGGAGGTAAGGGTCTGGAAGGTGTTAAGCGAAAAGGGGAGCGGTACTACAACCCTATTTTGGAACTAATGAAAGACAATAAGATTGCGGGCAAATTATGAGTGGAGGACTATATTCAACCGAAGATAAAAGTTATGATAGGACGTTAGACCTATCTAAGGTGAAGCCTTATGGCGACACCATGAACGACGGCAAGGTGCAGCTGAGTTTTACGCTCCCTGTACCTAAAGGCGCTGAGGCCGAAGAGGCAGCCAAGCTGCTTCTTAAGGAGATGGGATTTCAAAATCCTATGGTGGTCTTCTCTAAAGAGCTTGCCGAAGGGTATACCTTTTTTAACTGCTATGGTAGTTGTACGCATACTGTAGACTATAGCAATATATACGTGCCCAAGGTGGAGTCGACTACAATGTCGATGGAAGAGACCGACGAGTATATCCGCACCCACTTAGGAAAGCCCATCAAGGTACTAGGCGCTAGTACAGGGACCGACGCACATACCGTAGGGATCGATGCAATCATGAATATGAAAGGCTTTGCAGGCCATTATGGATTGGAGCGTTATGATATGATAGAGGCACGCAACTTAGGGAGCCAGGTACCTAATGATGAGTTTCTGGCCAAGGCAATCGAGTTCAATGCCGATGCACTACTTATCTCTCAGACAGTGACGCAAAAAGATGTCCATATCCAAAACCTTACTGAACTAATAGAGATGATCGAGGCAGAAGGCCTTAGAGACAAGATGATAGTATGCTGTGGAGGTCCTCGTATCACCCACGAACTTGCCAAAGAGCTCGGTTATGATGCAGGATTTGGTGCCAACACCTATGCCGATGACGTAGCGTCGTTTATAGCACAGGAGATGGTCCGGCGTCAGGAACTTCAAAACTGAAAACAAGATAAATACAAATACTATAAAGACTAAGATTATGGCATTAGACAAACAACAAGTCAGAGAAGTCATCGCAAGAAGAGTCGCTTTAGAGCTAAAGGATGGTGATGTGGTCAACCTTGGTATAGGGCTACCCACAATGGTCCCTTCCTTTCTGCCCGAAGGCGTTCATGTGATGCTACAGAGCGAAAATGGAATGATCGGTCTCGGAGCTACTCCCGAAGCAGGTCAAGAAGACCCTGATTGGATAAATGCGGGTGGTGGTGCCATCACTACTGTACCTGGTGCTGCTACATTTGATAGTGCCACTTCCTTTGGTATTATTCGAGGAGGTCATGTAGATGTCAGTGTGCTAGGTGCTCTGGAAGTTGATGAAGAGGGAGACCTAGCCAATTGGATCATTCCTGGTAAGCGTGCCCCTGGTATGGGTGGTGCAATGGACCTGCTAGTAGGTACCAAGAAAGTGATACTAGCTATGGAGCACACAGCAAAGGGTAATCCTAAGATACTCAAGAAGTGCCACCTACCACTCACTGCCAAGGGACAAGTTGATATGATTGTCACCGAGATGTGCGTGATAGAGGTGCGTAAGGGCAAAGGCCTTTGGGTTACCGAGATATATGATGGCGTAACTCGTGAAGAGATACAGGCTGCTACAGAGGCAGAGCTGCATTTTGATGAAAATGTACAGCCCATGAAGCAATAAAGTTAGAGTCCATAAATTTTATTAGACAATACTGATTATGAATTTCAATTACACACCTCATGAAGAACTCTTCTTGCAGATGATTAGAGAGTTTGCAGAGAAGGAGGTTAAGCCCCTAGCGGCAGAGATAGATGACGAGGAGCGCTTCCCCATCGAGACGGTGGAGAAGATGAGCAAGCTCGGTCTTATGGGCATCACAATTCCTACAGAGTACGGTGGGGCGGG
>OKRX01002903.1_pt1 | contig 10895 bp, 7 predicted proteins | sample 1601241 | NCBI WGS metagenome assembly OKRX01 (sample SAMEA3541500, study PRJEB24748) | human gut metagenome | biome: human gut; feature: human-associated habitat; material: faeces | place: China | collected 2012
CACGCGAATCATCCGAATTGGCCACGATCAGCGAATACCCCTGCGCGGCGCACTCATCCTCCACGCATTTGGCGAGCGCCGCGAAGAACAGGTTTTCGATGTCGGGCACGATGAGCGCCACGAGCTTGGATTGTTTGGTGACGAGGCTCCTCGCGTTCTGATTGGGCACGTAGTTCAACTGTTTCACCGCCCGCGCGATCGCCTCGCGTTTCTCCGTGGAAACACGCGCAGGCCGATCATTCAGCACCAGCGACACCGTGGTCACAGACACTCCCGCCGCCGCAGCCACATCCTTCAGCGTTGCCCTTCGCGCCATCAGCTACCCCCTGTAAAACGTTTCTCCTACCAGCATAAGCCCTTCAGCTCGCACTCGCCACCACCCCTCTTCCCGTCGCGCCCGCCACACCTATCGCGCGCCCGCGTCCACAACGATCACAGCCCTTGTGCCCGGTAGCGTGCTTCGGTGGCGGCTTTGGCCGGCTCCCACCAATCGCGGTGCGTCGCATACCAGTCGACCACGTCGTGCAAGCCGCTTTCGAAATCCGTATGCGCCGGCTTCCAACCCAATTCGGCACGCAGCTTGGACGAGTCGATCGCATACCGGCGGTCGTGCCCCGGCCGGTCGCGCACCCAATCGAACGCGTCTTCCGGCTGCCCCATCAACCGCATTATCATGCGCAGCACGGCGATGTTGCTTTTCTCGCCGTCCGCGCCGATCAGATACGTTTCGCCGATGCGACCGCGCGTCAGAATCGCCCATACCGCCGAAGAGTGGTCTTCCGTATGAATCCAGTCGCGCACGTTCTCGCCGGTGCCGTACAGTTTCGGCCGCATGCCATCCAGAATGGACGTGATCTGCCGTGGAATGAACTTTTCCACATGCTGATACGGCCCGTAATTGTTGGAACAGTTGGAAATGGTGGCACGCAAGCCATATGTGCGCGTCCACGCGCGCACCAGATGGTCGGACGCGGCCTTTGACGCACTATACGGACTTGACGGGCGGTACGGCGAGTTTTCGCCGAATCGCGCCGGATCGTCCAACGCCAGGTCTCCGTACACTTCGTCGGTACTGATGTGGTGGAATCGCACGTCGTATTTACGCGCGGCCTCCAACAGCCGCATCGTGCCCTCCACGTTCGTGCGGATGAACGGTTCCGGGTCGAAGATGGAATTGTCGTTATGTGATTCCGCCGCGAAATGCACGATGGCGTCGCAGCCGGGCACAATGCGTTCCAGCAGCAACGCATCGCAGATATCACCGATGACAAGTTCGACTTGCGATTGCGGCAGCCCGTCGATGTTCGCCGGATTGCCCGCATACGTCAGCTTGTCAAGCACGGTGATGTGCACGTCCGGATGATTGCGCACCCCGTACCGCACGAAATTCGCGCCGATGAACCCGCATCCGCCGGTTACCAGAATATGTTTCGGTTTGAATCCCTGTTCGCTCACTGTTTCAGCAACCGCCTTCCCGATTCCAACATTACGAATGCAAACAAAGGCGCATAAGGAAGGAAATACCTGAATTGCATACCGTCGACTCCGATTAGCCCATCCGCATCGTATTGCAGCCACAAGGCAAGGTAAATCAATACAATATCTCCGATACAGACCACCGCGATCAACCATGCGTATGGTAAGGAAAGCACACCGCATGCATTTATAGAACCATTGGCAGTCCTAACCGGATTCTTTCGGCGGCTTTTGACACAAGCATTCACCACACTGGTCACAGCCAACACGACTACGGAAACCACAATTGCCAACCAACACGCGGCAATCATGATGCTGTCCGTCCTGTTATTCATATTCGATTGAGCATGCGTTATCGCCCATGCGATGTTCTTCACAGCATCCAACATGGCGACAGGATCCGTTAGCAACGCATGCTTGCGCTCGCTCATTTGTTTGTACGAAACCAGCATCGGACAATTCGTATACCAAGCATTGACGCCCAACCAGAATATGGTCCATACGCCAGACGCGACCACGCCTATCAACAATGGCACAGCCCGACCACGATTCACACGCCAGCGACCGGAAACTCTATCAAACATCAACGGAATAACCAGCAAAACCAATGGCATGTACACAAACTTGCACATTGCCAATAGCACGCTCGTTACCGCAAGCGCCGCTGCTCCACGTTGTGATCGTTTACCAATAATTCCCCGGAACAGCAAACAGGAGAACAGAATCATCACAGCTTGTGTCAGCGAATCCGCAGAGATGGAAAATGAGGCAAGTCGAAGCATTTGAGGGACGCATAGCAATAGTCCAACCGGAATACGCCATTTTGGCAATGTCATAACCGCGCAGTACATGAGTAATGCATAGACAGCTATCATGCATATTTCTGCCAATCGATATGTTGTTCCAGATCTCAGATTAAATAATCGACCTACAGCAAAACCCAGCAATTGCGGAGCATATACAATCGGTGAATTTGTTGCCGTATTGTTGAACGGCAGGTCAACCGTTGCGGACGCCTTGTTATTAGCAATAGACTCCGGAATCACAATTCCTGGATCATATCCGTCATATTGATCCAAGGAATACTGCATCCAACTGCGATCAACCGCACCACCGACCACCCCCGTCTCAGTATTATGCAACATACTTCTTGAAGTAACTGGCCGCGCAATTACATCCCCGTTGAGTATGGAGTCAATTCGATAAACATGCGTCCAAATATCCGGCACATGACCAGGCTTGGTAATAGTCATGAAAAACATGCCTTCAAGCAACACGCACAACGCCACCAGCACTGGCATGCATCGAAAAATCTTCTTCCCCTTCATACCGCCACTATCGCATAACTATTTGACTGCGCTTAAGAGACCGCCTTGGTTTCATTCATCATTCAGATACCCACCAGCTACCATCAAGACACCTACTCGTCCAGACACACTGGCTAATATATAGCTCGGTTTTACATGCTCATAAACCCCCGTTTACACAAGGGGTTATTTGCCGTGAAGGAAGCGACGATGCCTTATATCCAGTCTGCCGTTCATGCCTTCGAGCCTTCATACACCAAGCATCCCAAACAATCGTTTACCGGCGGCATCTACCAGCCACTGGCCGATGAGAGCATGACAGATACCCCCTCTTATTTCAAGGCACGCCACCGCGCGGAGCTGTATACGCGGAAGACCACTCTCCATACAAAGCCCGCGCGCCGAAGCATCTATATACCGACAACGGAAGCATCCCCCGTAACATGCGATACGAATATTCTTGCGATTGCGGACGAGCAGCATGCTTCCTCTTTTGCCACAGAGGAACAAGTTAACGGCAATCACGCATTACAGGCGATGCCGTGCACTCTTCAAACGGTTCGGACAGCACTGACGACTGCTGAACATAGCTTAAAACGAACGGGTTACGCTATTGCCAGCGCGACCCGCACCACTGCATGCGCCGCACGTACCGCTGCGACCACGGTGCGTAACGCATGGCGCACCTTCACGAGTTTCAAAGCCATCCAGCTCATCATCAAGTTCTTCCGGGGTGCGCATGCCTTGTGGAAGAAGCGCCATCGTTTTTCTTTTTCTTTCTATGCAATCATTCTTATAACCCTCACCACATTCGAAACATTGTTTATCCAATGGGGCATGTATTCCGAACCCGAGTACAAAAAAGGCGAGGATATCAGCGAAGCCGTAAGACAGACATCCAGCATCGTTGGACAGTTGTCACATTTTATTAGTCAAATCTGGTCCGACAAGAATTACATTTTCTTACTTAATCTCATTATTTTCGCAGTCGTCTACCTCACGCTCATATTCATAATTAATCGTTTTTGGATAGCAACAGCGATTTTTGGCACAGTCATGACCGTTTACGCCGTGGCGAACCACATCAAAATTGAATCTCGCAATGAACCCGTGCTTCCGGCTGATCTTAATTTCATCACTGGAGGCAACACTGGACAGTTAGCATCCTTCATCCCTCAAAGCAGTCAAGGACTTGTCAATACAGCAGTTAGCGGTGTCATATGGCTTGTCGTCATTTGCATTATCATGCAGTTTATCGATGGACGCAATGCCGTTATCTACTGTTCCTGGCGTCACCCTTTTACCGGGATTAAGAACTTTGCCGGCACGCTCACTCGCATTGTAGCCGCATGCTGCAGTTTCGCACTGTGTTTTTCCTTCGTATGGGGATTCGGCAACGAAGGATACTGGTCAACAGATTTCGCAAAAAATCTTGGAGATAGTCCACAGATCTGGAATGGCCTCGCAGATTCCACGAACAATGGTCCTGTTGTGAATTTCCTGCGTCTCGCGCACACAAAAACCATGGATAAACCCGATGGATACTCACAAGAGACCATGAAAAGAATCTCTCAGAAATACGCGGAACAGGCCAATCAGCTTAATCAAACCCGATCCGAGAACATGACCGACAACACTGTCATCATGGTACTTTCCGAAACGTTCTCGGATCCAACTCGAGTGCCTGGCGTCAGCTTCTCCGAAGATCCAATGCCAAATATCCGTCATGTCAAAGCCCAAACAACTTCCGGTCTGATGCTTTCCCCGGGCTACGGAGGCGGCACCGCAAATATTGAGTATCAAGCTTTGTCCGGCTTGTCCATGGCAAATTACAGTTCCACATTATCCATTGCCTATCAGCAGCTGGTACCATCCCTCAAATGGGCGCCTACGCTCAATCAAGCTTGGAACAAAGCCAACGGAAAGGGCTCATCCATCGCATTCCACGCTTACAACCGCAACATGTACTTCCGTGATTTGAATTACAAAAAATTTGGCTTCTCGAAGTTTTATGCCACAGATGGCACACCACAATTGAAAGGCCTACGACCACTTGACTCTGCTTGGTATGCCTCGGATGAGTCCTTCTACTCAGAAGTACTCAAAAAGATTTCATCTTCCGACAAGAAGAAGTTCTATCAAGTTGTCACCATGCAGAACCATATGCCTTATGAGAATTTTTATCCTGATAATCAATTTAAGGATGAAGATACTTCTTCAAATTTGCAGGATGATGAGAAACAAAATATTGAAACCTATACAAAGGGTCTAAGCTATACGGATCAAGCAACAGCTGAATTCTTGAATCAGCTCAACCATATCGATAGGCCAATCACCGTCGTATTCTATGGAGATCATCTACCCGGGATTTACTCCACGGCATATTCCAGCAAAGATAATATTCTCGGACTGCATGAAACTGATTATTTCATCTGGTCTAACGATGCTTCGAAATCGTCAGGCACCAAACTGGATGATGCCTCCAGTGCCTACACATCATCAAATTATTTCTCCGCTCAGCTAGCCTCACATCTCAATGCAAAAGTCAGCCCATATCTGGCTTTCCTGACGAAGATGCACGAAACCATCCCGGCAATCTCTATCCCCTCGTCGGCCGGAGGCAATACTGATGAACCGGTTTATCTTGATGCAGCAGGTAATCGCATTAATAACAAACAGCTTTCCAAAGAAGCCAAGACAATGCTTCATGATTATCAACTCATTCAGTACGATATGAGCGTCGGCAAGAATTATCTGAAGGATACCGGCTTTGTCGATTTACCTCAATGATTTGTCTACAATAGCCTGAGATGGTAGTAAAAACAAAAGGCAGGTTACTCTTATGAAGATTGCGGTTGCTGGTACTGGCTACGTAGGGTTATCTATCGCATTACTGCTTTCTCAGCATAACGAGGTCCACGCGCTCGATATCGTCCCCAAGAAAGTCGAGTTGCTCAACAATGGCAAAAGTCCGATTGTCGACCCGGTGATCACCGATTTTCTGGGAAAAAACGCTTCCGGCGAGCGTCCACTTAACTTCCACGCTACGGTTAATGCACAAGAGGCATACGCAGACGTCGATTTCGCAATAATTGCGACACCTACGAATTACGATGAGAAGAAGAATTACTTCGACACGTCTAGTGTTGAAGCCGCAATTGCCGCAGTACGTCAGTATTCACCGCACGCTTGGATCGTCATTAAATCCACTATTCCGGTTGGCTATACGCAACAACTTCGCGAAAATTTAGATGATGATTGTATTCTTTTCTCCCCTGAATTCTTGCGAGAAGGGCACGCACTATACGACAATCTGCATCCAAGCCGCATCGTAGTGGGCGCTCCACAAAACAACGCTGAATCCGTTCAGGCAGCACGGCAATTCGCCACATTGCTTGCCGAAGGCGCAGACCCATCAGAAAACAACCGCACAAATAGTGATGGCAGCACCGGTATCCCCACACTAGTGGTCGGTACCACCGAGGCCGAAGCCATCAAACTATTTGCCAATACGTATTTGGCTCTCCGAGTGGCGTATTTCAACGAACTTGATACCTATGCGGAAAGCCGCGGCTTGAACACCCGCGAAATCATCGATGGGGTATGTCTTGATCCACGTATCGGCGACGGTTATAACAACCCTAGCTTCGGCTATGGCGGATACTGCCTGCCAAAGGACACCAAGCAACTGCTGGCCAACTATAATCAGGTGCCGCAGAACCTTATCGAAGCTATTGTGGACGCTAACCGCACCCGCAAGGAGTTCGTTGCATCTGAGGTGATGGAGCGCATCAAAGGCGTTCAAAATCCTGTCATCGGCATTTACCGGCTGACCATGAAATCTGGTTCCGATAATTTCCGCCAGTCCGCCATCCAAGATGTGATGAAACAGTTCAAAGCAAATGGCGTTCCCGTACTTATTTACGAGCCCACATTGGATAAGCCCGACTTTCAAGGCAGTGAAGTCACTCACAATCTCAGCGAATTCAAAGAACGTTCATCCGTGATCGTGGCTAACCGCTGGAACAATGATCTCAATAATGTGGCTTTCAAGGTCTACACACGCGATCTGTTCCGCAGAGACTGATTTATCAACAGCTTATCTTGTTGGTGTTTGCCCAAATAGGAATATTCTGGACAAACACCAACAGCAGCATCACCGCTTGCCTTGGACTTTGCGGGCCACCACCTTCATCAGCTCGCGCTGTTTGGAACCGGTCGGGGCCAGCACGTCCACGTACTTGCGGATGGGACTATCCTCCGCGATCGCACGCTCATGATGTTCCGGCGGAGCGGGACGTTCCACACCACTCATTGTTGCGATCATCTGCGCCATGAAAGGCGTTTCCTGCGCATAACTCCAGTACAACGAGGCGAAATCGCACCATGGATTCTTCCATGGCTTGTCGAAACCGGCGTAATGCACGATTTTCGGAGCCTTACGCGACGTCATGTATGCCTTGTACACATTGGCTGGCGCGAAATCGAATACGCCATTGACCCGACCGGCACAGTTGTGCATCACATTCCACGAATAATCCAGGTACGTGATCAGGCCTTCGCATTCCACGTTCAAAATATCCTGGTCGTTATAGATGTATCCGGGTTTGGAGGCGATTTCCAGCCATTCGTGGACGGTATGGATCTTGCGCATACGGTCGAGGTTCATCACCAGCACGCCGGCCTGGAAGTAGCCGTACGCATCGCGCATATGCAATTGCTTGCGCACGTATCCGGTCCGTTCGCCGTTTTTCATATTGAGATTTCCGATGAAGTCGATATCAGGCACGGCGGCGATCGCATTATCTCCAAGTTCGGTATCGAACAGTTCGGCGACATCGCCATTGACCACCAGATCACAATCCAGATACAGCAGCTTCGAATAGAACGGCAACGCCTCCTGGATGATGAAACGGTAATACGTTTCGATGCTGATATGCGCATTGCTGGTGGTGAGATTGAAGCCAGCCAGGTAACGGTTCACATCGAAGAAGCGGATCACGGCATTTGGGAACCGTTCGAAAAACTGACGTATGTTTTGCTTGTTCTCGTCGGAGATATTCCGTTCCAATACGATCACATCATATGAACGATCTTTGGAAGCGTTCTTCAGCATCGAATAGATGGTGGTGGTGAGCATCGGCACATAGTTGTTGTCTGCGGCGAACACCACCGGCACCACGTTCTTGTATCCGGCATCAAGCGGCTTGAGAACGGTGGCCGGTTCCGGATGCAGGAAATGCACGCACTGCAGTCGCTTGATCTTCCAATGCGCACCGGTACGCTGCTTGTGCGCAATGAAGATGTTGAGCAGCCGTTCCGAAAGATGCCCCACCGTACGTGTGGTCTGCACGTCCATTCTGCTGAAATCGGTTGCCGCAGCGAACTCATCAAGCAGTGGGAACAGCCATTCGTTGTATTCGAAGAAGATGTCCTTCCTCATGATGAACATGTTGCAGAATGCCGCGGTTCTCCCATTGAACACGGCATCGGCGTCCACCTTGTAGTCGGGATGGCGCGCGCACAGAATGTCATACATGTGGCGCAGGTCCTTCAAACGCAGGTGCTCGTCGGCATCCCAGTGCTGCTTGAGATTCGAGAATCCGCCGATACGGCGAACGTCGTTCAACGGCGTGGTGATGACGTCCCAACCGTCCACGGCACGAGCGATCGCATCATCATTGATGCCGTATTCGGAGAGTGTTCGATCATCGATATACGAATCGATAATCTCTCCGTAATCGTTCTCTTTGTGCGGAGTATCGGTGAAATCGAAGTACCTGCGGTAGTGGCAGAAGCCGTAATAGTCAGCATCCTCGTTTTTCCAGGCCCAGTATTGCGCGGTTAGCTCACAATACCGCGGGTTTTCTGCAGAAATGTTCACACCTTCGTCGTCATGCAAAGTGTTCGTGAAACGAGTCGCAGCATTCGCCGCGCCCACCTGCACCGGAACAATACTGTTCCCCTCAGGGAACGTGGCCTGCTTATGTGCCGACACAAAGATTTTGATATTCGGATGGTGCTGTTCCGCTGTGAGAACCATGTGAGATATTCCGCCTTACTAAGACAAACGTCCTTTCCTCAATAGAATATATGAGAGTACTGCCGAAGAGGGACGCTCTACGAGCTTTTGCACCCAAATACTTCGCACGAGTAGGATAGGACGTTTGTGAAAGACTTTTTCGAAAGCCTCAAGAAGAGGTACCACTATGCGATGGTGGTTTTCAAGGAACTGGTGAAAACCGACTTCCAGCTGCGATATCAGGGCTCATTCCTGGGCATGGTGTGGTCCGTGCTGAAACCGCTGATGCTGTTCGCCGTGATGTACGTGGTGTTCGTGAAGTTCCTGAAGTTCTCGGATGGCACTCCGACTTTCCCGATTTCATTGCTGTGCGGCACCTGCCTGTGGAGTTTCTTCTCCGAATCGACCAGCATGGGAATGCGCGCCATCGTCGATCGTGGCGATCTGCTGCGCAAAATTCATTTCCCGAATTACATCATTGTGGCGTCCACCACGATGGGTTCCATGATTTCCCTGGGCATCAACCTTGTGGTGGTCATCCTCTTCGGTTTCTTCGCCCACGCACACTACACCTGGCGCATCCTACTGGTTCCGCTCAGCATTATCCAGCTGTATTGCCTTGGTCTTAGCGTTGCTCTGCTTCTTGGCTCGCTGTATGTGTATTTCCGTGATGTGGCCCATATCTGGGAAGTGGTGCTGCAGGCCATGTTCTATGCCACGCCTATCATCTACCCGATTTCCATGGTGGCGCAGAACAAGGAGTTCTCTTGAGCTGCCGCCATTCTGATGCTTAACCCGACCACGCAGACCATCATGGATATCCGCCATAACCTGCTGTCTCCGGAATACGTGCCGACCGTGTGGACCATGGTGGATAACAAGCTGCTGTGTCTGCTGCCGTATGTGCTGTCCGCTGTGATTCTGTGGCTGGGCATCCATGTGTTCCGCAAGTACAGCGCCAAGTTCGCGGAGGTGCTCTAAAGCCATGAGCGAGGTTTCGATGACTGACAACAACACTGTTGATGAACGTCCGGTCGTACTCAAGGTCGACCATGTGGCCAAGTCCTTCCGTCTGCCCACCGAACAGGCCACCGGTCTGAAGATGGCTTTCCTGAACTGGACGAAGGGCATCAAGGGCTACACCGAGCAGCATGTGCTGCGCGACATCAATTTCGAAGTGCATCAGGGCGATTTCTTCGGCATCGTCGGCCGTAACGGTTCCGGCAAATCCACGTTGCTGAAGATCATTTCGCAGATTTACGTGCCGGAACAGGGTTCCGTGATGGTGAAGGGCAAGCTGGTGCCGTTCATCGAGCTGGGCGTCGGCTTCAATCCGGAGTTGACCGGACGTGAGAACGTGTATCTGAACGGCGCGCTGCTGGGATTCACGCACGAGGAAATCGACGCGATGTATGACGACATCGTGGAATTCGCCGAGCTTGAGGACTTCATGGACCAGAAGCTCAAGAACTATTCCTCCGGCATGCAGGTGCGTCTCGCCTTCTCCGTGGCCATCAAGGCGCAGGGCGACATTCTGGTGCTCGACGAAGTGCTCGCCGTCGGCGACGAGGCGTTCCAGCGCAAGTGTGACAACTTCTTCGCCGAAATCAAGAAAGATCCGACCAAGACCGTCATCCTTGTCACTCATTCCATGGACGCGGTGAAGAAATACTGCAACAAGGCCATTCTCATCAAGGATGGCGAGATCATCGCATCTGGCGACAAGAACGATGTCGCGGATCGCTACACGCTTGAGAATCTCAAACAGACAGATTCTCAAGATACTAAAGAAGTCGTAGAAGAAAGCAATAAGCCATGGCTCAAGGTTCTCACAGCTTCTAAGCCCGTTTGCGGCAAAGATGATGTTTTTGAATTCGATATCGAATATTTCTTCGATCAGGACGTTGATTTCTACTTCACTATGACCTTGATTGATATGAAACGAGGGGGACTGACTTTTGATCCAGGCCCTAGTTCATATAAGTTCCACAGGCCAGGACACCACAAAATACGTTTTGCTTTGCCTGTCAGTATTTTCAACAATGGCGATTTTCAGATTGTGGCATCATTGCGCGTTGATGATCCTGATA
>OKRX01002909.1_pt1 | contig 10881 bp, 6 predicted proteins | sample 1601241 | NCBI WGS metagenome assembly OKRX01 (sample SAMEA3541500, study PRJEB24748) | human gut metagenome | biome: human gut; feature: human-associated habitat; material: faeces | place: China | collected 2012
GGTGCGGCGGAGCATCCGCAGTCTGTCTGCCCTGTGCGTCCTGCTGTTCCTATCCCTTGTGGGAACGGTAGGGACGGTGCAGGGCCAGCCGATGGACACCGCAGGAATGTACGGCGCAATCTTGCTGCATGAGGGCGCGGGCGGATATGTGCTGGTGGCGGTGGCGGTGTTTACGCTGGCCGTGGTGATCACGGTCATCTGTATGCGACTGCATGAACGGGAGAGGCAAAAACAAAAATGAGAACGAAAAGATAAGGAGGACGCAATATGAAAAAATTCCTATCCCTGCTTTTGACCCTCTGCCTGCTGCTGGGCATCCTGCCCTCGCAGGCCCTCGCCTATGTGGGGGACATCCTGCCATCTACCGGCTCGACAGTGACGACGGAAACACGGGCCGATGGAACACTCGTCCTGCAAAATGACTATATCCGCGTGACGCTGAACAAGCATGATGGTTCCCTCACGACCTCCCCGGCTGCGACGGCGGACAGCGCAAACTCAATTGACAGGCAAAAACCATACTGTGAGTTCATCATTTATGGAAGTTATGGCTATGGTAAGGCGCATCCTGCAACACTTCGCCTAAAAAGCGCAGAATTTGTGGATACGACACCGAACGGAACGGCGAAGGCTATCAAGGCGGTGTATGATCTGACGGTCAATCTATCCGGGAAATCCGTTGCTGCGACGACTGCGGTTTACTATGAGCTTGTGCAGCTCAAGGAAAATGAAACGTCGGCAGACACATGGGGCGTGCTGACGTCCATTGATAACATAAAAATTAACAATAATAGAGATGACCTATTCGGTTCCTTGACTGGTGATATGGGAGTTATATGGGGCTATACCCTCGACGCCTTCAGCGGCATGGGCCATGCGAACGCCACCGACGGCCCTGCCATCAAAATGAGCCGCACTGTCTACAATTACGATGAGCAGGTAGAAATATCCACCGAAAGCTCCGTGCTCACGAGCAAGGTAGAAAATCTGGATACATGGCAATCTTTCTCACAGGGGACTGATTGGTGCTACAACTACATCACCGAGGTCTATGTGGACGGCTACACTTGGGCAAATCCTTTTGTGGGACTGTCGGGCTACTATGAGAATAAGACCATCAAAGCCTATCTGCCCGATACGGTCAGTGTCACGCCGGGCAATAACCCCAACAGCACCCGCGTGGAGTGCAGAAACGATATTGGTTACTATTTCAGCGATGGCGAGGACTATCCAAATTCACAGCGCTTCCTCTGGGGCTTCCGCAACCTGGCGAAAGGCGCAGAGGACGTTCCGTCAGAACCGGACAAGGTAGATATTTCCATTAACGCCCAGCGCTTAGCCGCCTTTGCAAACGGGAACGGCGGCGTAACGGTGGAATATGTGGCTGACGATGCGGCGCTGGACGCGCTGAAAAAGCAGTATGGAAACCCCGTCGCCCTCATCAGCGGCGAGTACGAGAGCAAAAACGGCGCGGAATTTACCTTTACCGGCGGGGCGGCGCTGCTCTCGCCCTCCGTGACGGCGACGTGGGACAAATCGAATGGCAAGCTCATCATCAAAAAGGATGGTACGATTGAGCATAGCGGCCTGAGCCTGAACGCGCCCAGCTTCAAGTTCTATCAGCCAAACAGCGGCAGCGGCAAGGACTTGGAAATCAAACTCACGCAGGACGGCTTTTCGTTTGAGATCGACCCCGGAAAGAACGATGCCGTGATCTATGTGGACATCCCCTATGCCACGGCGAAGCTGGAACAGGCCACCGCCGACGCGGCGGGAAATCTTGTGTTCAGCGGCGAGATCGGCTTCCAAACTGTTTTTGAGGGCGCGAGCTTTACCCTTGAGGAACTGGGCTACGGCTTAAATGAGAAAAATGAATTTACGGTCAACGGGGTTCACGCCACGGGCGAGTTTGACACGGCAAAAACGCTGTCACTGGAGCTTGCAAAGGTCGAGGGCGAGGTCAACACCTTTAAGGGCAAGGAAAAATACGCTTTCAGTCTGGAGTTAAATGCCTTTGACCTCTTTGAAACGGAGGCGGAGCTGGAACTGACACGTAGCCAAAAGGACGGCAGCCTGCTCCCCAACACACTGTATTTCTATGTCGCGGCCAGCCCCGGCATCCCCCTCATTCCGCCTGTGCCCGTTGGACAGCTCAACGGCGGCGGCGCGGGCTTCAGCAACCTGGCCGACACGGTAAACGGCGATTATTTTGCTATCCCACCTCTTAAACTGCGTGGTACGCTGAAAGGCACCTATCTTCATCTCATTGAGGGCAAGGGCGACGTTGTTATCGGCCCCAGCGAGATTTCCCTCACGGCAAGCGATGTAGGTATCGTTGGCACGAACGCCTCGATTATCGACAGTTTCGGATATTCCCTCAAGCTAAACGGGCAGGAGCGGACTTATAACGGAACGGACTACACGGGCATCTACTTTGTCGGCTCCGAAGCCCTTGAGCTGGATCTGCCGAACACCGAAATAGATGTGTTTATCCTGGATACCTCCATCGAGCTAGGCGCGTTTGGCGGCACGGGTACGAAAAATGATAAACAGCATTTGTATCTCGCCATCGGCGCCAACGCTGTTGTCAAAAGCAAAGTGCAGGTCCCAAGCGATGTGCCTGTGATCGGCGGTTGGAAGCTTGGCAGTTGGGACGTTGACCTCATTGTGGGCGGACAGACGGAGTTCCCGATTAAGGATGTCAGCGTTGACGAGGGCATGAAGCAGGCATTCAGCAATATCGACGTGTACCTCGGCGCGATGACCGGCGTGTATGCCGGAATCATCGACGCGCGGCTGTGGGTGCTTGTGCCGAATATCGTGGAGACCAACTTCCGCAGGGGTGGCGGCTGGGATGTGGAAACCAAGTGGTTTGGCAGACTACCCGAATGGGATTGGTCGGAAAAAGGCGTTGAGCCAGTGGCGCAGGCTATGTCTTTGGAAGATAGCGAAGATACCGTCCTGATGAGCAGTCCGAGCCCCACTGAACAAGCTGCGTCTTTGGAAGCTGTTGGGGAATCTACCCCGACAAGCAATACGAACTCAACCGAGCCGGCTGCGTCTTTGGAAGATACCGGGGAGTCTGTCCCTGCAAACAGTACGAACTCAACCGAGCAAACTGCGCCTATGGAAGATGCCGGGGAGTCTGTCCCTGCAAACAGTACGAACTCTACTGAACAAGCTGCATCTTCGGAAGATACCGGGGAGTCTGCCCCTGCAAACAGTACGAACTCAACTGAAATTACGGTCAGCGCCGACACAGACGAAACGCCGTACATTCTGCTGGCGTTTGAGAACACCGTCACCGAAGAGCAAATAAAAAACAGCCTGTCTGTTACGAAGCAAAACAGCAGCGACAAACTCGAAATCCATTGGGTGAACTATGACACAGAAAACAGCGAAGATGGGCAAATCGATGAAAACAAGGACATCAACGCGACCACCGACATCATACATAACAAGACGGACAATAAGGACTACCGCGTGGCGATCCTGCGGCTGAAAGATGCCGGAACCTATCAGGTCAACACGGGTTCACTTTCGCTTGACACGCAGAAATCCCAGGGCGTTTCCATTGCTCCGTTTGAAGAACTGGAGTTGACTTTGAACAATCAGCAGGTGTCCGGTGAGATCAAATACGCCGAGGAAAACACAAAGTATGTGCTTCGCACCTATTTTGCCAAAGAAAAGGGCGGCGCGGATTATCTGATCGACGAGCAGGAGATAACGAACAGCTCCAGCATCTCGGTCAATATTCCCTCCATGGGTGCGCTGGCCCCGTCGGGCGAATACTATGTGACCTCTTTCCTGATGACGGAAAAGAGCGTGGAAAGCATCGACGAGAACGGCGAAAAGGAAACCCTGACCGGCCTTGTCGCCATCGACCATCAGCAGTTTAATACTCAGGTAAGCTATCAGAACCAAAACCAGCCGACCGCACCCCAAACTGTTACGCTGGAGCTGGCCGGAAATGAGGTCATGACGGCGACATGGGGTGCCGTGACTGATGCCGACGGCTACGCCGTGACGATTTATCAGAAAGACGGCAACGACTGGATCGACACCGGCTTTGGTTACGACCTCGATAAAGAAACGACCTCCATCAATATGGCGCTGACTGTGGGTGGAGAAGAAACAACAAAGTCTAAAAACCTGTCTGCAAACGAGACTTACAAGGTGGGCGTTAGTGCCTATAAAACCATCGAGGGCGGCAAGTATTACAGCGCGGAAACCGAGTCTGCGGAGAATGGTGTGTATCTGCCTGAATATACGCCGCTGGATATGATGCTCTCCGTGAATGGAACGACCTGCACAGCCGATGAACATGGCGTATATCGCGCCTATGTGGACGGCAAGGACGATGTGCTGACGGTAAGCTGCACGACCGAGAACGTCACCTACAAAGTCACAAGAATGGACAAGACTAGCGACAACGAGATTTCGACGGATTCTGACGGTGCTTATCCGATTCCCAACTTTGAGGGCAGTCTGATGTTCAAAATCGACGGCATTTCCGAGATTGAGAACAGCACCGCAAAGGATGTGACCAGCGTATTCCTGTTGGTGAGCGTGGACAAAACAGCACCCGTGCTGACGCTCTCCGATCCGGTATTCTATGCCGATATGACCACGGGTGCGTATCAGATCACCGGCACAGCGGATGCGGGAAGCAAAATCATTTATGGAAATGATGGTGCATCGGTCAATGCAGGCAGCGACGGAACCTTTACCATTCCCGGTACGCTGGATAAAAACAGCGGTGTTCTCTCCCTCTGCGCACAGGACAGCGCAGGGAACAAATCCACATCGCGGTTTGCGCTGATTACGAAGCAAAACACCGCTACCGAGTTCATCGTCACCTTTGACGGAAACGGCGGTACGCCCTCTGTCGGCAACATGACCACCACCAATCAGAAGCTGACCTCTCTGCCCAGCGCATCCCAAAGCAAGCACAGCTTCGACGGCTGGTACACCGAAAAGAGCGGCGGCACAAAGATCACGACGGATACCGTATTCCATGCAGATACCATCGTCTACGCTCACTGGACATACACCGGCGGCTCATCTTCCAATGATGGGGAGGGTTCCGTTAACAACGATGCCACCATCATCCAACGCCCCGATGTGAACGAACCCAATGTCCCCACCACGGCGCTGAGTGAGAAGGTCAAGACAGACGCTAAGGGCAATGTGACCATTACCAATCCCATGGTATCGGATGCCATCAAGGCAGCAAAGGATGATACGAAAAAGCATGGTAATCAGAAAAATGGTGTTGCGGTGGAAGTCCCTGTGGAGATTGATAAGAAGCTGGACAGTGTACAAATCACGCTGAAAGCGGATGCACTGGATACTTTGGTGAAGGAAAATGTCAAGCGCTTCACCATCGACACAGACCGGATGACCGATTTCGGCTTCACCTTGGATACCCTCAAGGAGCTGAACCGCCAGACCAGCGGCGACATTATCTTGAAGGTGAAGAAAACTACCGTTTCCTCTATTGAGGCAAAGGCGACTATCGGAAATCGCCCCGTTTATGACATCTCCCTGTGGGAAGTCAAAAACGGCAAGGAAACCAAGCTGAGCAACCTAAATGGAAAGACTATCAGCATTGCCATTCCGTACACACCGGCAAAGAACGAGCAGCCCGGCAACCTCTATGCGGTTTCTGTGGATGGAAATGGTAAGCCCCAGTGGATCACCAAGTCCAGCTATGATGCCGACCAGAAGGCAGTCATCTTTGAGCTGATACAGCCCGGTGTTTACGGCGTGGGCTATGATGCTAAAATGCCAGCCTTTACCGACATCGAAAATCACTGGGCTAAGGATAACATTCTCTTTGTGGTCAGCCGCGGGCTGCTGAATGGCACCAGCGAAACCACATTCAGCCCCAATACCGGCATGACCAGAGGAATGTTTGTCACCGCTCTTGGACGGCTGGCGGGTGTTGATCCTGCTGATTACCAGAGTGGCAAATTCACCGATGTGAAAGCCGATGCCTACTATGCACCGTATGTCAACTGGGCGGCAAAGACCGGTATCGTCAGCGGAACAACAGACACCACCTTCGCCCCGGATACCAACATCAACCGGGAGCAGATGGCGGTCATTATGAAGAACTACGCTGTCAAGCTGGGCTACACAGTTCCGAAAGCCCTGGAAGCCGTGACCTTTGCGGACAACGCAAGCATTTCTTCCTGGGCAAAGGAGGCAGTTAAGTCCATGCAGCAGGCGGGCATCCTGGCGGGCAAGACGAACAATCGCTTTGACCCTGCAGGAACCGCCACCAGAGCCGAAGTCGCCACCGTCCTGCGGCGGTTTGTAGAAATCATCATTGACCCGCAGACCGCAAACGGCTGGCAACAGAATGACAGCGGCCAGTAGAGCTATTACAAAAATGGGAAGCCGGTGAAGGGCTGGCTCTCCGATGACCAGAAGTGGTACTGGCTGGATAAGACGACCGGAATGATGTTTGCCGGCGGCTGGAAGCAGATTGACGGCAAGCAGTATTACTTCTACACCGATGGTTCTATGGCGGTAAATACCACCATAGACGGCAAGACCATCGGTGCGGATGGAGCCAGAAAGTAGTTATCTCCGCCCACTCCGCCATAGAGACTCAGCGGTTCTATCGCTCTCTGGGCTGTGTGGACGCGGCCCAGCCCCAGCAAAAGCATATAGAGGCCGAGCCCTTCGACTGCCAGCTGGAATACAGACTGTAAAAGCCCGAGCTGCATGGAAGTAAAACATAAGCTCCCCCGGAAGGCAAACGCTTTCCAGGGGAGCTTTGTGGTTACTTGGGAGCAGTATGTATTTCATACACTATGGATTTCCACTTATCCACAGAGCATGACTTTGGCGGAGAAAGCGCCATTCTGATGGGTAAACGTACTTGTACCGCCGTTTTTTTCCGCAATATGGTTGACAGCCTGGATACCAATTCCGCTTTCTTTTCGCTTTGATGAGAGGAAAACGCCATTTTTTTCGTTGACTTTACCGTCAAATGCATTTACAACCTCGATCAGAAGAAGCCTCTTGGCATGCACATATGCTGTTATTTCGATTTGCCGGCGAGCGGGTGCGGTGCGAAGGCTGGCTTCCAGCGCATTTTCCAGTAGATTGGATAAGACCAGGCACATATCGACCTCATCGATCGGAAGCGATTCCGGCAGATCGAGCTTGGTGCGGAAGGGAATGTCCTCGCGCTTTGCAAGAGCGCAGTAATAGCCGACAACACTGTCCGCCGTACGGTTTTCACAGAAGCACATATCGAGATTCGGGATGCGGGAGACAGTTTTTGCAAGGTAGCTTTTCAAGTCCTCCAGTTCACCAGCCTCGGCCAGCGCAGAAATATGATTTAATTGATGGCGCATATCGTGCCGCGCCTGCCGGGCCTCTTCAATGGCGGTCTTGAGGCTCTCATAGCGCTGCTGCTGCATGGAAAGCAGCTGGTTTTCCTGCTGTAATCTTGCGTTGCGGTTGAGGCTGTTCGCCATCAGAAGGAAAATCGTGTTGAACCAGAAAAGCAGCACCAGAAGCGCAATGCTGAGCACAATGTAACCCTGCAGGACTCTTCCTGTCTGAAGTGTTGTCTGGTAACGCGGGATCATGAACAGGTTTAGAAGGATGAACCCCAGCGGTAAAACCCAGAACACATACCATGTCTGTGCAAAATTGTCGTCCTCGACCATCGCACGCACCGCATGGGTCGACGGATAGGATGCCGCCAGCACAAAAACCCAGCAAACTGCGTTATAAAAAACGCAGGCAGCAAAGCAGAACCAGGGCCCATCCGGCGGCAGCTGCATATGCAGGACAATCGCCGCGCTGACGGCTCTGGAAAGGCTATTCAGGCAGGCAAATACCGCGCAGATCGACAGCGCGATCGTTCCGGATTTCCAGAGGGATATCCGGAGCGTTCTGGTATACAGAACAATCGCAAGCAGCGTGATACCCGCAAGGACAAAAACAGTGGAAATGCGAAGCCGATAGCAGACGAGCCCGCCGACGACGCCCAGGCCCGCCATCAGCGGCAGAAGCCAGGCGGCAAGATTTCTTGGCGACTGCTTCAGATAGGATTTTACAGGGAAATATGCAAGCAAAAGGCCAGGGAGTGCGACGAACAGTTCCAGCATCGGACGCAGAATATCTTTCATCTCATACGCTCCCCTTGCAGCAGAAATTCCATAAACGCCTGCCGGGCAGGCTTCAAAAGCTATAGACACGGCTGCCGTCGGTCATACAGAAGGCGGCATCCCGAAAATCAGCGGCGTGCTCTAAATTGACGATCACACCGCGGCCGCAGACGAAAAAGCGCGGATCTTTTTTAAGCGGCTCGGTGAACGCCTTGAAGCTTTGGCGCGTGGCCAGCGTTTTTCCGGCGGTGGTGCGGATGTTGATCCTATGAGCAAAATGCTCGGCGGAAATAATGTCCCGATAGCGAAGACGAACGTCGCTGCCGCTGACTTTCGCAGTCAGAACCGGCTCAGGACGCGGCAGTTTTGCAAGCATTTCGGTAAGCAAACCGGAGAGTTCTTCCTCGGAAAAGGGCTTCACGAGATAGTGAAGTGCCCGTACCTGAAAGCCTTCGAGCGCGTGATCGGTAGACGTCGTGGTGAAGATCAGAAGGCAGTCTGTGTCCGTCTTTCGAAGCTCCTTCGCTGCGTCCATGCCGCTTAAGCCCTCCATGTAAATATCGAGAAACGCGGCCGAAAAGCGCCGCTCTTTTTCTGCCGCGAGAAAAGCCTCGCCGCTTTCAAATCCCAAAATATCCGCTTCCACACCGCGAAGCGCCAACTGCTGCGATAAGCGTTCTTTCAGCAGTGCGCGTTCGGTCTTGAGATCATCCACAATTGCAATCCTCATGCTGACCTACTCCTCCCCTCCGTAAAAAACTCCAGTATGATTATATCACAGATGTCCTGCCCCGGCACACCAGCAAAGCCAGATTTCGTGTCGGAAACGGGGCTTTCGTGCCAAACAGCTTGAAAAGCGTGTGCGCATTCGTATACTGACAAGCAGAAAACGTCAACGACGGCAGAAAGGAGGAGCGCTGTGTACCGAATTGCCGTGCTGATAAATAGTGAAGCGCAAGAAGCTTTTTTTACAGAGCAGATCTCGCAGTTCTGCGCCGAATGTGAACGGTTTCCCGTAATTGAAACATTCCGCGATCAGGAACAGTTTTTTGAAACCACACGGAAAACGCCGCCGACCAATGCGGTGATCGCCCTGCCGGGTGTCGACGGATTGAATGCGGTGGAACATCTGCGTGCGCTTTACCGCAATACGCGCATTATCTGGTGCAGCGATCTGGATTTTTCGCTTCATGCTTTCCGACTGCGTGCAGATTATTTTCTGCTGGAGCCGGTAACAAAAGCAGCTTTCCAACAGGGGCTTTACGTCTGGCTGAACGAGAAAAATTCGGTTGCGCAGCTCCGGCCCAACTACGCCGAAACCAACAAGGAGGACTATTCATGAAAAAGAGAAGCATCATCCGTTCTGCGTTATGCCTTGTGCTGGCAGCAGTATTGTGTCTGTCAATGGCCGCCTGTGGTAGAACACAGACACCCGCAGACGAAGGTACAACTTCAGAATCTTCTGCGCCGTTATCCAGCGCGCTGCCCGTGAAGGCTTTGCAGCCCAAACAGGTGGAGGAAAACCCCTACATGGCAAAGAGCGACGCGAATATTCACCACGACGGGTACAACACCGACTCCACGGATGAAATTCTGCCGCTGGGCATCTATCCAGAGATCAATGTCTCCTACGAGACGACGAACGCAAACGCCTCCCCTGCCATCTACTTTGACAGCTACGGTCATGCGGTCGTGCCGCTGCTCGGCGGCATCGCCATCCGCGATCTGAACGCCGAAGAGACGAAGACGCTCGGCTATTTCTCCCCGAAGCAGCACGACGGCGGTGGTTACGTCATCCAGAGTTCCTACACGTTCCTTGACTCCGAAAACCGTATCGTCTGCCCGACCAGCAATAACCATGTGCTGATGCTGCGTGCGACGGAGGAAGACGGCAGCGTCATTCCGGAATTTGAAAAGGTTCTGGACATCGACATCAAGGCTGCAGCTGAGGCTGCGCTCGGCAAGGAGTTGACGCAGAATCTTCTGTCTGTGGTCTTTGACTACGACGGAAACCTTTGGTTTGCAACGGGCGGCTTCCGTATCTACCCCGAGCGCCAGCAGCAGGGCGTTCTCGGCTACATTGCCCGTCCGGCCATCGATGCGATTTTAAGAGGCGAACAGACGGATCTTTCGAAGGCAGTTTTCGTCTATGAGCTGACGCCCGGCGAGGGTGCGGAAAACGGCATCGCCGCTTCCCGTGACGGCGCAGTCATTCTGACCAATATGAACTGCTATCTGCTGCGCGCCGACAATGGCGTGGACGTTGCGTGGTGCACGCCGTATGAGAGCGTTGGTGCAAAGGTCAGCGGTGAAGGCGATAAGACCACCGGCGGCGGTCTTGCATGGGGCGGCGGTTGCTCGCCCACGCTGACGCCGAACCTTGTGATGTTCACCGACAACGCAGACCCCGTGAAGCTTCTTGCGCTCGACATGAAGACCGGTGAGGTCGTAGCCAGTATGCCGGTTTTGGATGATCTGCCCGAGGGGTATCAGGTGGCGGTTGAGAACTCTGCGATCGTCTATGACGACGGTGAAGGCACGGTCAGCACGATTGTCTGCAACTGGTTCGGCGCGGGCAACGCAGGTCTTGCCGACCCCAACAGCGACTCCTCGATTCAGAGCTATGCCAACATTTATGACCAGAACTGGCTGATGAAGGGTAATGTTATGATTGCCCCGGGCATCGAGCGTGTGGACACCGTGAAAACCGATAGCGGCTATGAGATGAAGAGCATCTGGTCTCGAA
>OKRX01002916.1_pt1 | contig 10867 bp, 8 predicted proteins | sample 1601241 | NCBI WGS metagenome assembly OKRX01 (sample SAMEA3541500, study PRJEB24748) | human gut metagenome | biome: human gut; feature: human-associated habitat; material: faeces | place: China | collected 2012
TCTCTTGCTTCGTTCTCTTTGCATCGAGCAAAGAGAATGAAGTCGCGTCAGCGAACCCTGCAGCACAATGAAAGTAATCAGACTGACTTCCCCGATAAAGCAGGACCACCGAGGGGGCACCTGGAAGAGGACGAGGGGTATGTTTGTCTTTCCGAACAGCCTCGCAAACACGGCTTGAACATCCGGAGGGCTGCGTATGTATGGCGGCAGTGTTTGAGCGCAGGCCGGCGTAGAGGCCGGATGCAGTGGTGCACATCTCGTCAATTTTGATATGTCTCAAAAAAGATTCTCTGTTTTCAGCGTGGAAAAGGTTCCGCTCCGGTTTCCGGGCATACTAGCTCTTGAACGGACCAATCCGTCAGAAAGCGTGGGAGCCATCATGTTTCCAGATCAGATTTTTTACGAGCCCGCCGTCCTGGATTACCCGCTGGGTAGACAGCTGCGGGAGAAATACGCAGGCCTTCCGTGGACCGCGATTGAAAACCATAATAGAATCGACGCCCTGCGTGCAAATCCCAACAGTGCTTTTCCGAAAATGAAACGGCATCTCGTCCTCGGTGTACGCAAGACACACCGCTATGTGCCCAATCAGAAGATTTCGGACTTCCTCGTCCCCTATACCTCATCCGGCTGCACGGCGATGTGCCTTTACTGCTATCTCGTCTGCCACTATAATAAATGCGCCTATCTGCGGCTTTTCGTCAACCGGGAGCAAATGCTCGATAAGCTCATGAAGACTGCCGCAAATGCGGACCGGGACCTGACCTTTGAAATCGGCAGCAACAGCGATCTTGTCCTGGAAAATACGATCACGGGAAACCTGCCGTGGACGATCGAACGGTTTGCGGACAGCCCGAAAGGTTTTTTGACCTTTCCCACGAAATTTGATATGGTGGAGCCGTTGTTGCCCCTGCGGCACAATGGACGTACAATCGTGCGCATGAGCGTCAATCCGGAGGAGATCATCCGGAAGGTTGAGCTGGGTACGTCACCTCTGGCAAACCGCATTCGGGCGCTCAATCGGCTGTGCGAGGCAGGCTATCGTCCGGGCTTGCTTATCGCGCCCGTGATTCTGACTGAAAACTGGAAAGCGTCCTATACCCGGCTGATCGAACGGCTGTCGGACGAATTGTCACCTGCCGTCAAACGACAGGCGGCCATCGAAATAATCTTCATGACCTATAGCTTCGTCCATCGCGCCATCAATGACGAAGCGTTTCCCAATGCGTTAAAGCTCTACGATCAAACTCTCATCATGACAGGCCGCGGGGCGGGCAAGTATTGCTACCGTCCGGAGCAGAGGGATCAGGCGGAATATTTTTTGCGCCAGGAGCTGGAGAAAAGGCTTGGAGAGATGCCTATTTTATATATTGTATAGTGTTCATGAAGGCCTGTGTGCCGCCTGCCTTTTCCTTCGTAAGGGCTCGTTTCCCAATCCGCCCGCCCACAGACAGAGCAGAAGAAGCAGAAAAAGAAAGGTCAGAATGCCATATTGACGCTGCAGGGAAACGGATACCCCCCGCAGCTGCAGCTCAATGCCGAAGGTTTGCAGCAGTTTTGGCACAAACTCTGCAGAACGCTGCTCCGCAAGCGGAACACGCAGGTGATCTATATAAATCTGACGCAGAATGCTGACCGTCTGTGTTGGAGGAAAATAGAACAGTACCCGGCGCAGCCAGTTCGGATAGAACGAATAGGGCAAATAAGCCCCGGCGAGGAAGCCGATGAGCGTGCCGTAAAGATTGGCAAGCGTGGAGAAGGTCGCCGAGCTTTTCAAACGCCGGGAAAGGCAGAGAAGAATGGCGGCATTGACCATGGATGAAAAAAGAACAGTTGAGATGGCTTGGAGAAGAGCAGCGCAGGACAGCGCTTTTCCATACTGCAGCAGAAAAAAGAGCTCTCCGCCCAGCACGGTGCATATGGTAAAAAAGAAGGAGATGATAACGGCTGTTGTCCAGTAGCCGAGCGTCAAAGAAAAACGGGAGATCGGAGCGACCAGATAGTCTCGCCGGATGCCGGTTTCTGCATCGGAGACACCAAGCTGGATGATGCCGAAGCAGGTGGTCGTATTGATGACAACCAGCAGGCCGGAGAACATAAAGCGGTCTGTAAATTCCTCGACATACGCGCTGTTCGCGCCTGCGCGCGTGACCGTTTCGAGGAGAAAATCCCGCAGAAACAGGATATAAATACCGATTACAATCAGGATCGAAGCAAAGGACAACAGGATATTAAGCCGGTTGTTGCAAAAGAGGCGGAGGTTTCGCCGGACTAAAAAGGCTAGTTTTTTCATCTGTTTTCTCCTAGAAGGTGGAGGTAAAGAGCGTTGAGATCCAGCTGTTTTTTGCTGTCCACCTGTGTTTTTCCGAGATGGTCAAGCGTATCGCACAATAAAATCTGACCGTGGTCGAGAACGCAGATCGCATCGGAATAGGCGGCTTCCTCCATATAATGTGTGGTAAAAAAATGGTCATCTGCAGCTTTTCGCGCAGGACCAGCAGCGTTTCCCAAACCTTTTGGCGCGTCACAGGATCAAGGCCGGTTGTCGGCTCATCCAAAATCAGAAGGCCGGGAGCCGGAAGGAGTGCTCTGGCGATTTGGGCGAGCCTTTTTTGTCCGCCTGAGCAGTCTCCGTATTTCCGTGTCAGGATCGGATCCAGCATCAGCAGGGATGAAAGTTCCGAAATGCGCTGTTTCAGCACGTTCTCCTGTGAAAGATAGAGCCCGCCGCGGTACAGAAGGTTCTGGTATACACTCAGGCCCTCATCCAGAACGTCATCTTGAAAAACGATACCGATTTTCTGTTTGACTGCCTGCCGCTGGCGGTCAAGGTCCAGGCCGCCGACGCGGACGATTCCGCTGCTTTTGAGAAGCAGTGTGGAAAGAATATTGATCGTGGTGCTTTTTCCCGCTCCGTTTGGCCCGAGAAAGGCAAAAATTTGCCCCTTGTTTACCCGAAAGCTGATATGCTTTACCGCCTCATGCCGGCGGTAAGTTTTGCTTAAATCCTTTACGCGGATATATTCCGGCATCATCTTCCCCCCTTTTGCACCATATGCGCTTAAACAGTGCATTATGAAGCATATCATTCTTTTGAAATTCTGGTTGTCATAGCACATAAATTATGGTAATATAAAGGAAAAATTTTTATAGAAAGAGTGAGAAGAATTGAAGTATGCAGAGCAAGCGGCACACGGAAAAGCCTTTGACCTGAAAGCTACCGTGCAGTATTGCTGCGATCAGATCAAACAGATCATCGAAAAGGTTGGCCCGCGTGCGCCCGGCAGTCCGCAAGAGCTTGAGGCGCAGAAGATGATGGCAAAGGAACTCGAGCAGTGGGCGGATGACGTGCAGATCGAGGAATTTACCGTACACCGCCAGGCATTTATGGGCTTTATCCCCTTTACGGTGGCGATGGGCATCATCGCTTCATTCCTCTATTGGTTCGACCATGCGCTCATCGGCCTGATTCTGGTGCTCCTCGGCGCGATCCCGCTGGTGCTGGAGTTCGTGATGTATAAGCAGTTTATCGATCCGCTGTTTCCCGGCCATCCGTCGCATAATGTGATTGCCACCCGCAGGCCGAAGGGTGAGGTCAAACGCCGCATTTTCCTGGTAGGCCATTCCGATTCCCAGTATGAATGGACGCTGAATTATAAACTCGGCGGCAACGGCATGAAGGCCGTCCTGATCCCCGCGGTGGTCGGCTTCATCATCTGTGGCGCAGCCAATCTTGTAAAGCTTCTCGTTGTCAATGTGGCGGGTGTGGAGCTGACCGGTGGGCTCAACATCTTCTTTAAAGTGTTCGGCGTGATCCTTTTCTGCCTGTTCCCGTGTTTTATCGGATTTTTGTTTTTTCAGAATCCGTTTAAAAGCGTTCCCGGTGCAAACGATAACCTCACCGGCTGCTATGTGGCCATGAGTACGCTCAAAACGCTGGCGGAGGCGGATATCCGCTTTGAACATACGGAGGTCGTCGTATTGCTCTCCGGTTCGGAGGAGGCGGGCCTGCGCGGCGCAAAGGCCTATGCCAAGCGGCATAAGGAGGAGTTGCTCGCTACGGAGACGGTCGTACTGGGGCTTGATACCTTCCGTGATCTGAAGGATCTGGCCGTTTACGACCGCGACTTGAGCGGTACGTTGAAGCATGATAAGCAGGCCAAGGAGCTCGTCAAAAACGCTGCGTCCAACTGCGGCCTTGATCTTCCCTATGCCTCCATCTACATCGGCGCATGCGATGCCGCAGCGTTTACGCAGATCGGCGTCAAGGCCACCGGCTTTGCCGCAATGGATCCCACGCCGCCGCGCTATTATCATACGCGCCTCGACAGCTGGGAGTTGCTGGAGCCGGAGGCGATCCGCACGGGCATCGAGGTCGTGACGGAAACTTGCTGCATGTATGACGCTGTGGGCTTTTGTGAGGACGCATCAACTGTAAGTTGTGAGGAATCTTCCGCATTCACAGGAATCTGACTGGACACAACCGGCGGTTGCGTATCAAATCTACCGTTGGGAAAGGCGATTCAACCAATCATATCTTCCCGCACCCGCCGGGAATCTGGATTATGGGGGCGGGATCTGGAAATGCCGCCGCGCCGAATCCGCAGGACGGAGAAGGTCGCGGCAGTTTTCTGCCCTGCAATCTTGTAGAGGTGAAAAACGAGCGGAATTTTTAATTACCGTTATGTTATAGCAGACGGCCCGCCTTTCTACGAAAGCAAAGGCGGGCCTCGATCTTTTTAAAAGCAAGGGCTTTTTACGATGTTTATCCGACTTCTTGCTGCGATGTCCGATCGATTAGGCTGATGATTTCCTCGACGGATACGCCGGAGCGCTGCATCGCGTCGTAGAGCGCGCCAACCTCTGTCTCCCGCTTGGCATTTAAGAGCTCCTGTCTGCGCTCAAGCAGCTCTGCTTTTGTTTTGTCGCAGCGGGCGATCTGAGCGTCTATCTTCATCAGTTCCTCCTCATAATCAATAGCCTTGCGTGGACGTGGCATAAAAACAGCTCCTTTATTTTTTGTTTTCTGTTACCAATTATAGGCATGAGCAATTGCAAATATGCGCGTTTTCAGAAAAGATTGTCCGATGAATCCGATTGGCTTGTTTTGAAAATGGACATACTACAAGGGAGACCAATTTCAAAAGGCGGAGATTAAAATGGCGAAACGCGTTGTCGCAATTTTTTTTATGCTGATGCTTTCTCTAGGGCTTTTGTTTGTACGGATATTGAGCATTTCACAAAGCGATTATGCCCAGGCCGCCGCGAGAAATAACACACGTACGATCACAGTCGGCACAGCCCGCGGCACCTTTTACGACTGCAATGGCCTGCCGCTGGTCAATTCCACTAAGCGCTATGTTGCACTTTTGAAGCCGACGCCCGAGGCATTGAGCGCGATCGAGCCTTATGTTTCTGATGAAGAACTGTCCAGCATCCGAGAGAAGATGAGCAAGGGCTATCCTGTATCCGTCGACGTTGATACGGATGCGATTGACTGTCCGGATATTACCGTTGTCACCGCGAAGGAGCGCTATGCGGATAGTCCGCTTGCCGTACACCTCATCGGCCATCTCGACTCAACAGGAGAGAAGGGGGAAACGGGGCTGGAGAAGAGCTTTGACAGCTGGCTCCAGATGAAGGACAGCGATCTGCGCGTGAGCTTTTCGGTCGATGCGCACGGCAGGCTGCTCAGCGGGGAGCAGCCAAAGATTGAACGGGCCGGTTATGATTCCGCCAAAGGCGTGCGGCTGACGATCGACCGAAGAATCCAGGAGCTTACAGAGGAGAGCCTTTCCCATTCTGCGATTGAACGCGGGGCCGTCGTCGTGCTGGAGACAGCAACGGGAAAAATCCGCGCCATGGCGAGCTGCCCTACGTTTCACCCGAATGATCTTGCCAAAAGCCTCAACGACGCGGATTCCCCTCTGATCAACCGCGCGCTCACACCCTATGCGGTCGGCTCCATCTTCAAGCCCGTGATTGCGGCCGCCGCGCTGGAGGCGGGGATTTCTGCGGACCTTACCTACACCTGTACGGGCGCAATCACGCAGGGGAAGACGGTGTTCCACTGCCATGAGCTTGGGGGGCATGGAACGATCGATATGGAGGAGGCGATCGAGGTCTCCTGCAACCCCTATTTTATCAATCTGGCCTCAAAGCTGGAACCTGCGCAGCTCATCGAAATGGCGGACCGGCTCGGCTTCGGCACATCCACTACGCTTGCGGACAATTTGACGGCGCCCGCAGGGACGCTTCCCAAGGTGGAGGAGCTCAATTCCCCGGCAGCAGTAGCAAACTTCGCCTTCGGGCAGGGGACACTTCTGGCCACGCCGCTGCAGCTTGCCTCCCTCTATGCCTGTATCGCCAATGATGGTGGATATCAGAAGCCTGTGCTGGTTGAAGGATTGGTGGACGATAACGGAAACCTGTTGGATAAAACGGAGATTCAGCCGCCTTTGCAGGCGATGTCCGAATCGACAGCACATTCGATCCAGCGCTTTTTGACCCAGACGGTCGAAGAGGGAAGCGGTAAGCATGCAAAGCCGGACGGGGGCACGGCGGCGGGCAAGACAGCAACTGCCCAGACCGGATGGTATGATGGCGAACGGGAGATCCTGCACACCTGGTTTGCGGGCTATTTCCCCGCGGATCAACCGGAATATGCGATCGTCGTGCTCAAGGAGGACGGCTCCTCTGGTGCTACGGACGGCGCGCCGGTGTTTAAAGAGATTGCGGAGGGAATCAGCCGCATCAAGAGCGAGACAAATACAAACAGGTAATCAGAAGCATCCTTTCGAAAACACGGATACGCTCTGATCGGAAAAAGGGGCGCTGCAAAAGGTATCCTTTGCAGTGCGCCCTTTTTATCACTACACAGCGGTTTATCTTACCGTCTGTATGCTGTCTGTACGATTTAAAATATAATCCACAGAAACGTCATAATAATCTGCCAATTTAATGAGAATTTCCGTGGGAATATCCAGTTCGCCGCGTTCATAATTGCTGTAAACGCGCTGGCTGCAGGACAGAATTCTACCCATCTGTACCTGCGTTAGATCATGGTCCTCGCGTAATTCACGGATTCGTTGATATAACATGTTTTTTCACCCAGATAAAGGATAACATAGCGGATTTTCCGCTATTGACTTCTAGCGGAAAATCCGCTAGAATTAGCATGAATCTTTTAGGAAAAAGGCGGTTGAGGCAAATGAATGTTAGAAATTGTGGGAAACCGATGCACAAGTCTTCCAATCTGCAAGGCCGAACCGCCCCGGCAGGGCAGCAGATGGCGTGGGAAAAGGATACGCTTTTCCCCACCCTCTGGGTTCTGGGATTCAACATCATCTGTGAGCTTCTGCTTTTTGCAGCACGGGAGCTTGTTCAAACCATATTGCATCTGATCGCGAATGTGCTACCTTCCGGTATTGCTTCTTATATTATGTCGTATCTATCCAACGCGCTCTCCGCTTTCTTTCTGATCCTTATTTTTGCATCCGGTATTTGTTTTTATTCTATTTGGAAACAGGAATTACGGCCTTTGTTTATCAAAATTGTATCGATCGCCCTCTTTGCGTTTGGCCATGCGGCAGCGGTATTCCTTTCCGACGGCCTGACAGCGATTATTTTGCTTTCTGCCGGAATGTTTTTGGATCTCTCATGCAACGATGTCGCTGTCACTGGTACGATCCTGTCCTTCCTTTTCAGGATTGCCTGTGAAACAGCGCTGGTGAGGTGGGCTGTAAAACACTATGGAGAAGGAGGCTGACCGGCGATCTGTATTGCCTGAGAATTCATTGACAAACTGTTTGAATCAGGGTATAATAACCTCACGAATCTCTAAGGAATCAAAGATTCCAAGAGCTTCGGAGAACATTGGCGATCGAACCGCGCTGCGCTTCGGTTCTCTGCTAAATAACCTCACGAATCTCTAAGGAATCAAAGATTCCAAGAGCTTCGGAGAACATTGGCAGTCGAACCGCGCTACGCTTCGGTTCTCCGCTAAATAACCTCACGAATCTCTAAGGAATCAAAGATTCCAAGAGCTTCGGAGAACATTGGCAGTCGAACCGCGCTACGCTTCGGTTCTCCGCTAAATAACCTCACGAAACACACACGAAATCAGAGATTGCTGCGTTTCTGGAGGATTCTGAATCAGCAATTTGCGGCTGACTGCCGCATTGATATAGCAACAGGCTTTGAAGGGAATCATCCGTGTTTTTCCCGTCCCCAGAGAGGAAGGCCCCAGGCTGCAAGGCTTTCTGCGGAGAATGCACGGCGCGCCGTCCCGGAGCCCGCTGCGATGAGCAGCGCGTGTCCCGCGTTAAGGGGAATGAGAGGTGCTTTTTGCACAATTTGGGTGGTACCGCGGAAAATTCCGTCCCATATTGTACAAAAGGCGTTTTTTGTTTTGTTTAGAAAAAGGAAAAAATGATTTTGAGGTGTTGCACATGGAATGGACCGGGTTAAACGACTTGCGGGAGAAGTATCTCAGCTTTTTTGAGAGCAAGGGGCATCTGCGGCTGCCAAGCTTTTCGCTCGTCCCGCAGGGGGATAAGAGCCTTCTGCTCATCAATTCTGGCATGGCGCCAATGAAGAAGTATTTCACAGGAGAGGTCACCCCACCGCGCGGCCGCGTGACCACCTGTCAAAAGTGCGTGCGCACGCCGGATATCGAGAATGTGGGCAAAACCGCGCGCCACGGCACCTTTTTTGAGATGCTGGGCAATTTCTCCTTTGGCGATTATTTCAAGCGCGAGGCGATCACCTGGGCGTGGGAATTCTTCACGCAGGTAGTCGGCATGCCTGCTGAGAGAATCCATGTGACGGTCTATGAGGAGGACGATGAGGCATATAACATCTGGACGCAGGAGGTCGGCCTCGACCCGTCGCACGTCAAGCGAATGGGCAAGGCGGATAATTTCTGGGAGCACGGCTCCGGCCCTTGCGGCCCGTGCTCGGAGCTGCATTTCGATCGCGGTGAGGCATACGGCTGCGGCTCGCCCGACTGCGGCGTGGGCTGCGAATGCGACCGGTTTGTGGAAATCTGGAACCTGGTCTTCACCCAATTTGAAAACGATGGCAAGGGCCATTACACGCATCTTGAGCACCCTAATATCGACACCGGCATGGGCCTTGAGCGGCTTGCCTGCGTGGTGCAGGATGTGGACAATATCTTCGAAATTGATACGATGCAGCGCATCATGGGGCATATCATGCGCCTTGCAGATGTGAAATATGGCGAAGATGAAAAGAAAGATGTTTCCCTGCGCGTGATCACCGACCATATTCGTTCCACGACCTTTTTGATTGGTGACGGCGTGATGCCCTCCAACGAGGGGCGGGGATACGTATTGCGCAGGCTCTTGCGCCGCGCGGCGCGTCACGGCAGGCTCTTAGGGGTAAAGGGCCCGTTCCTTGCGGACGTGTGCGATACGGTCATCGAGGTGAACGAGGGCGCGTATCCGGTGCTGGCGGAAAAGCGCGATTTTATCAAAAAGGTCATCCGCAAAGAGGAAGAAAGCTTTGGAAAGACAATCGACACGGGCCTTACCCTGTTGGATCGGATGATCGACGGCTGCGAGGGGAAGACCATGAGCGGGGAGGACGCGTTCAAGCTCTCCGATACCTATGGCTTCCCATTGGATCTGACCCGCGAAATCCTGGCGGAGCGGGGCATGGATGTGGATGAAAAGCGCTTCAATGAATTGATCGCCGAGCAGCGCAAGCGCGCGCGGGATGCGCGCAGGGATGCTGGCATGGACGCGTGGAAGGCGGCCGGAAATGCGCACGATGATATCCCGGCCACGCAGTTTATGGGCTATGAAACGCTAACGCAGGAGGCAACGCTTCTCGCCGCCATCAGGGATGGGGAGCCGGCGGAATATGTCGCCGCCGGAGAGCAGGCGGTGCTCGTGCTCGACCGCACGCCGTTTTACGCGGAGAGCGGCGGGCAGGTGGGCGATGCGGGGGTAATTTCGAATGGTGACTTTACTTTCCGCGTGACGCATACCACCAAAACGCCGGGCGGTGTATTTCTTCATCACGGCACGCTGGAAGCGGGGGCACTCGCCTCTCTCGGCCGTGTGACGGCTCAGGTGGATGAGAAAACACGCCGCGCCACAATGCGCAACCATACCGCTGCGCACCTGCTGCAGGCGGCGCTGCGCAAAACGCTCGGCGCGCACGTTGAGCAGGCGGGCTCCATGGTCAACAGCAAAGAGGTGCGCTTCGATTTCTCCCACTTTGAGGCGATGACGATGCAGGAAATCCGTCAGGTGGAAGACCTTGTCAATGAAGCGATCCTTGCGGCGCTCCCGGTCACGACCGAGGAAATGCCGTTGGAAAAGGCCAAAAAGCAGGGCGCTATGGCGCTCTTCGGCGAAAAATATGGCGACACGGTCCGTGTTGTCCGAGCCGGGGATTTCTCCACAGAGCTGTGCGGCGGCACGCATGTGGACAATACCGCGAAGCTCGGCCTTTTTAAGATCATCACGGAATCCTCCGTCGCGGCAGGTGTGCGCCGGATTCAGGGCGTGACTGGCGCGGGCGTGCTCGAATGCCTTTATCAGGATGAAGCGCTTCTGCACGGCGCGGCGCAGGCGATGAAGGCGAATAACGTCTCCCAGGTGGCCGAGCGGGCGCAGCAGCTCTCCGCCGAGCTCAAGGAGGCCCAGAGGGCGATCGCGCGGCTGAACGACAGAATAGCAGCATCGCAGGCGAAGGAGCTGCTCGCGCAGGCCCGGCCGGTTGGCGCTTTACAGCTGATTACAGCGTGCTTTGACGATATGGCGCCTGATGCGCTGCGCGCACTCTGTGAGACGGCAAAGGGCAGCGCGGACAATATCGTCTGCGTCCTTGCGGCGGT
>OKRX01002920.1_pt1 | contig 10861 bp, 9 predicted proteins | sample 1601241 | NCBI WGS metagenome assembly OKRX01 (sample SAMEA3541500, study PRJEB24748) | human gut metagenome | biome: human gut; feature: human-associated habitat; material: faeces | place: China | collected 2012
GTAGAGCACCTGACTCTTAATCAGGGTGTCCAGGGTTCGAACCCCTGATCGCGCAGTACCAAATCACTGTTTTTAGAGGCTTAGAGCTCTGGGGACGGTGATTTTATTTTGCTTGAAAATAGGGGCTTTAGGGGGGATAAAACGGAAATCACCAGGGAAAGCAAGGGTGAAGTGCCTTTGTCGCAGATTCTGTCGCGAGAAAATAAACAGTCCAGGAAAGATGCAGATTCTTGATCCGTTAAGATTTGCCAGAATGCTGGATTCGATGATTTGTCATTGATAATCGTTGCATTATTCGCTACAATTATTATATCAGCTGGGAGTCTTCTCGACTGAGATAAAACAATAGGATGATATTATCCGTGATGGTGCAAATGTTTTGCAGATTGGAGACCAGATATGAGTAGAAAAAAGAATAGAAAAAAGAATTTTATTAAGCAAATAGCAGTTGTAGACAAAACCCCTGTGAAACAGGAGGAACAGATAGTACAGATGGATTTAGGACCGCGAAGAAGTGTTGCGTTCATCGGTTCGGAATGCTATCCATTTGTTAAGACGGGCGGACTGGGAGATGTTATGTCTGCGCTTCCAAAGACTCTGGCGAAGTTAAATCTGGATGTTAAGGTAATTCTTCCAAGATATAAATGTATTCCTCAGAAGTTTCAGGAAAAGATGGAGTACAGAGGTTCCTTCTATATGGATCTTTGTTCTGACGGGAAACAGTATTATGTAGGAATCATGGAATATCAGAAAGATGGAGTTGTTTATGATTTTATCGACAATGACGAGTTCTTTTCCTGGGGCAATCCGTATACGAACCTCATAGATGATATTCCGAAGTTCTGTTATTTTGCGAAGGCATCTCTTGCCGCACTCAATTATCTGGACTGGACACCTGACATCGTACATTGTCATGACTGGCAGGCAGCTTTAGTACCGCTTTATTTAAGAACCTGTTTTCAGAATACGAATGTTGGACGGGCAAGTGCAGTACTTACGATACATAACCTGAGATTCCAGGGAATATATGACAGAAAAATGATTCAATACTGGTCAGGTCTTCCGGATTATGTATTCAATAAAGACTGCATGATTCAGAACTGGCTGGATGCCAACATGTTAAAGGGCGGTATCGCTTACTGTAATAAAATTACGACAGTTAGCAATACTTATGCGGGCGAGATTCAGACGGAAGAGTACGGCGAAGGTCTTGCGGCACATTTAAGATATCATAATAATAAAATCAGAGGAATTGTGAATGGAATTGATACAGATAACTGGAATCCTGCAACAGATAAACTGTTAACAGCTAATTATGATACCGAGTCAGCAGTAGAAAATAAAAAGATAAACAAGAAAGCATTACAGGAATCTTTGGGATTGGAAGTTGATGACAATAAGATGGTGATCGGACTTATTTCACGTCTTACCAACCAAAAAGGCCTGGATCTTGTAAATACTGTAGTTCCGGGTATTATGGATGGGAATACACAGGTGGTGGTTCTTGGTACTGGTGATGCCTGGTATGAAAATACATTTCGTTATTATGAATATAAATATAAAGGCAGTTTCTGCGCATACATTGATTACAATGAAAATGTCGCCCACGGTATTTATTCAGGCTGTGATGCGATCCTGGTTCCGTCAAGATTTGAACCATGCGGGCTTACACAGCTGATAGCTATGAGATATGGTACGATTCCGATTGTCAGAGAAACAGGAGGACTTAAAGATACCGTTTCTCCTTATAATATGTACGACAATACAGGGAATGGTTTTACATTTGACCGGTATGAAAGCGGACTTCTTTACGATGCCATTAACAGGGCAAAGACTCTCTATTTTGAGAGCAGAAAGTATTGGGATGATATGGTGATCCGGGATATGAACAAAGATGTTTCCTGGGAAAAGAGTGCAAAACAATACAAAGATTTATATGTAGAGCTGACACCGAGAAACTAAAAATTCAAGAATGCAATAAAAAGTCATTCATGATGGACTGAGAATAGTAAGAAAGCGGACGTATAACACGAAAGGCAGGGGTTATTATGAGAGCATTTTGGATCGTACTGGACAGTGCAGGAATAGGAAATGCACCGGATGCAGAAGCATTTGGTGATGAGGGAAGCAATACATGGAAGACTTGTTATGATTCCGGAAAACTGCATATTCCGAATATGGAAAAATTGGGGATTTATAACATCGACGAGATGAATTATGGGGATAAGTCTTTAAGTCCAATTGGATGTTACGGAAGACTTCATGAAAAATCTATGGGAAAAGATACGACCATCGGGCATTGGGAGATGGCAGGTATGATATCTCCGAAACCATTTCCGGTATATCCAGACGGATTTCCGAAGGATGTGCTGGATGAATTTCGAAAGCAGACAGGACGGGAAGTGCTGTGTAATAAACCATATTCCGGAACAGAAGTTATCAAGGATTATGGGCGTGAGCACATGGAAACAGGTGCGTTGATCGTATATACATCCGCTGACAGTGTGTTCCAGATTGCAGCTCATGAAGATGTTGTGCCGGTAGAAACCCTGTATGAATATTGCAAAATAGCAAGAAAAATTTTGATGGGCGCTCATGCAGTAGCAAGAGTCATTGCAAGACCATTTGTAGGACAATATCCGAACTTCGAAAGAACAGACCGTAGACATGACTTTTCGCTTGTGCCGCCAAAACAGACGGTGCTGGATGATTTGAAACATGCCGGAAAAGATGTCATTGGTGTTGGCAAGATATATGATATATTTGCCGGGAAAGGAATCACAGAGACAACTGCGAACCATGGAAATAAAAAGAACATGGAGAAAGTATTTGAGTTGCAAAAGAAAGATTTTAATGGACTGTGCTACATTAATCTGGTTGATTTTGATATGATATATGGCCATCGAAGAGATATTTTAGGATATACAACTGCATTAAATGAATTTGACAAGGATCTTGAAATATTTCTTGCTAATATGCGCGGCGATGATGTGTTATTTATCACAGCTGATCATGGCTGTGATCCGGGATATAAAGGAACTGATCATACGCGTGAGTCTGTACCGCTTCTGGGTTACAGTAAATGCTGGAAACAGGGCGTGAATATCGGAACAAGAGATACTTACGCTGATATAGCGGCCACCCTTGCACAGATATTTGAAATCGAGTATCATGGTGATGGTACGGGATTTCTTGAAATGCTAAAATAAAGACTGAAAATGAATAGTAATTAAAGTAATGAATGGGGCAGAAGCGTCTGACGGGCGATTTTGCCCCTGTAACTGTAATAAGAGAAAATAGAAAGGATGATAGAAAACGAAATATGATAAAACATGTATTATTTGACTTGGATGGGACATTACTTCCTATGGATCAGAATGAATTTGTAAAGTATTATATGCCACTTCTGGCAAAACGATTTGTAAAATATGGAATGGAGCCGAAAGCGCTGATCGGGACGATCTGGAAAGGTGTGGAGGCAATGGTACTGAATGATGGAAGCACGACCAACGAGGATGCCTTCTGGAAATGTTTTGAGGAAATATCCGGGCTTTCCAGAGCAGAGGTAGAGCAGGAGACGTTGGATTTTTATGCAAATGAATTTAATGAGGCAATTGCATCTACAAAACCGAATCCGCGCGCAGACCAGGTTGTTAAACTGTTGAAAGAACATGGTGTGAAAGTGTACCTTGCGACCAATCCAATCTTCCCGCGTGTGGGAACTATGAACCGTATCCGCTGGGCAGGAATCGATGCAGAAGACTTTGAAGTTATTACGACCTATGAAACATATCATTACTGCAAGCCGAATCCGAAATATTTTCAGGAAGTTATGGAGGAGTTTGGACTTAATCCAAAAGAATGCCTCATGGTAGGAAATGATGTGCAGGAAGACCTGACGGTCCGCTCCCTCGGCGTAAAGACATATTTATTAACAGATACACTGGAAAATAAAAAGAACATTCCATTAGAAGAAGTTGAGACAGAGTACAAAGGGACTATGGAAGAATTATATGAATGGTTTCAGTCATATTTTGTTCACAATTAGTTTTCATTTTAAACATAGTTTCATCACACTTTGTGTCTATACTATTAATTGTTCGAAAGAACAAAACAATTTTCTTTTTCATAACTTTTTCCTCAGGGCTGCAACCTCCCAAACATGCAGTCCTATTTTATTGTTTGAAATTAATTTCATGATATAAAAGCCCAACCGGGTAGACTTCAAGATGCCCGGTTGGGCTTTTATGTACATATTAAGAAATTTTACATATTACAACATTCTATCATGCTCTGTGAAAAATTTCGTTGTAGTCGGGTAGGTATAACTCTTACCAATTTCCTTGAGCAGCACGACATTTAATTTTCCACCCAGGTTTTTCTTGTCGAGGGCAATGGCTCCGATCAGGTCGTGGAGCATAAGGTCACACTTGTGTGGAAGTCCGTAGATATCCAGGACTTTGCGTATATGTTCCGCTTCGCCGGGTTTCGTCAGTTCCATTTCCTCCGCAATCTTTGTAATCTGATACATTCCGATGGCAACTGCCTCACCGTGGCTTTCATGTGTGTAGTGGTAATGCTGTTCGATTGTGTGTGCCAGAGTGTGGCCAAAGTTCAGGAGCATGCGCTCACCGGTGTCGAACTGATCGTGCTCAACAACGATTCGCTTGATATCTACACAGCGATAGATAACTTCGGTCAAATCTTTCTTCAAATCTTCAAATGAGGTGTGTGCCTCTAGATTTTTGAATAAATCAGCATCCCAGATGCAGCCGTATTTGATGACCTCGCCCATACCGTCGTTGATGTAACGCCCTGGCAGTGTATTTAACACAAGTGGGTCGATGAGCACAAGAGCCGGCTGATAAAAAGCACCAACCAGGTTCTTGCCTTCCGGCAGATCTACGGCGACTTTTCCACCGACGGAAGAATCGACCTGTGCCAGAAGTGAGGTTGGAATCTGGATAAACTTAATCCCGCGAAGGAAGCTCGCAGCTGCAAAACCGGCCAGATCCCCGATGACACCGCCTCCGAGGGCAATGATCAGATCACTTCGTGAAAAACGGGCTTCCAAAAGTGCGGAATAGATTTTCGGAAGACTTTGAAAACTCTTGGTTGGCTCACCGTGTGGGAGAATAAGAGAATGAACCTCATATTTATCTTCCAGTGTTTTTACAATCGTATCTCCGTACAGAGGAAATACGTTGTCGTCTGAGATGATCATGATTTTTTCCCCGGAGTAAACTTTTTCGACATAGCTTCCGGTATCTTTTAAAACATTATTTTCAATGTAAATGGAGTAGCTGTGTGCTCCGAGGTCTACATATAATTCCATGCTGATAATCCTCTTCTTTCTTTTTTTACCTGTGAAAACGTCAAGACCCGCGAACGGGTCTTGAATAGTTAAAATGTTTTTCCGACTACTTTTGCGATTTCGGCAACCTGTTTCAGCAGTGCATCATATTTCGCAGGTTTCAGAGACTGGGAACCGTCGCACAGTGCCATCTCAGGATTGTTGTGAACCTCGATCATGAGACCGTTTGCTCCTGCAGCAACAGCAGCCTTAGCCATTGGTTCAACCAGCCACCATTTTCCACCGGCATGGCTTGGATCAATGATGATAGGAAGATGTGAAAGCTTCTGGATAACCGGGATACTCTGGAGATCCAGTGTATTTCTTGTATAGGATTCAAATGTACGGACACCGCGCTCACATAAAATGACATTTTCATTACCGGATGCCATAATGTATTCTGCAGACATCAGCCACTCTTCGTAGGTGGCGTTCAAACCACGTTTCAGAAGAATCGGGCGGTCTACCTGTCCTAACTGTTTCAACAGATCGAAGTTCTGCATGTTTCTTGCACCAATCTGGATCAGGTCAACTTTTTCATTGAATACATCCAGATATTCGGCAGACATCAACTCTGTAACGATTGGCAGTCCTGTTGCAGCTTTTGCTTCACAGAGGATATCCAGACCTTCAAGACCGAGTCCCTGGAATGAATATGGACTTGTACGAGGTTTGAAAGCACCGCCGCGGAGCATGTTAGCTCCGGAAGCTTTCGCAGCTTTTGCAATCTCAAGAACCTGGTCTACAGACTCTACAGAACAAGGTCCGGCGATCAGCGCCAGATTATCTCCTCCAACCTTGACTCCGGACACATCGATGATGGAGTCGTCCGGGTGGAAAGCTCTGCTTGCTAATTTGTAGGGCTCCTGCACATGCATAACCTTTGTGACAGCAGGATCAACTTCGAAGAGTTTCGAGTCGATACGTGATGTGTCACCGATACAGCCGATGATCGTCATCTCTGCCCCTTCAATTACGTGAGTGTCCAGACCTCTTGCTTTGACCATGTTTTCAACACGTTCAATATCTTCCTTTGGGGAAAGTGGTTTTAATACAATAATCATAATAGTGACTCCTTCTATACCTTTATATATGTAACGTCTATAATATTCGCACTGTAAAATTTTAGTTGTTTAAAGTATGAAACTAATACATATAGTACCCCGTTAGAATAGCATTTGTCAATGGGTTTTATGAAAATATCTCTCATTATGTTCCAGTTTAATTAAGTTGACTTGATACAGGGCATTTGCTAAAATGAAAGAGGAAAAATAAGGGTTTATCTAGCAACAAAAAAGTTTACAAAGACAGATAATTCTCAAGGGAGAGTAAGGGAAATTTAATAAGGAGGAAATGCGATGTTAGAGTTAACATTTGGGGAACAGGTCAAAATCGTTCTGAACCGTAAAGATATGACAATCAAGCAGCTTGCGGAGATGATTGAAGAACGAACAGGAAAGAAAATGTCCAGACAGAATCTGACGCAGAGACTGGCCAGAGATAATTTTCAGGAACAGGACATGCGTTTAATTGCATCTATATTAGAGTGCCCATTTCATCTGAGTATACTGGAAGAGAATGCGGATAGTGAACATACAACCCGTGAGAATATCAAAATCGACAAGCGGGATGAAAAAAATATTATAGATGAGGAACCACAACAGCTGACACTGAATCTGGAATATGATGAACCAGAGCAGGTACAGGAAGAGCAGCCGGTAAAAGCAGGGGAATTTGGCATATCTGGAGCAGAACGTGATATTACAATTGGAGAACTGGTAGATATCCATAAAGATTTAGATCAGATGGAAGAAACATCAGAATATGCAGACCAGACAGAATATGAGGAACCGGCAGAATATGAGGAACCGGCAGAATATGAAGAACCGGCAGAATATGAGGAACCGGCAGAATATGAGGAAGAGCCACAGTCTTCGGAAGACGTTGAGTACGACAAGCAGGAGGATGTGAAGGATATTCTGGAAGAAATGGCTGCGATAGAGGCTGAAGAGAAGAAGGCAAGAGAAGAAAGAGAAGAAAGAGAACGAGAAAGAGAGCGAGAAAAGGAACAGGAAAAAGAGCAGGAGAAGCCACGTGGCTGGAGGGCGTATTTCCCACGCCGTAAGAAAAAGCAGGCAGAGCCGGTTCATGAGGACAAGCAGGAAGCTGCCACAGAACAGTTAGAGGAAGAATCTGCGATGGATCAGGCGCAGCCGGAAGACAAGACAGAAGAGGCTGTATCAGAAGAACTGTATCAGGAGTCAGAAGAATATCAGGAGCCGAAAGAATATCAGGAATCTGAAGAGTATCAGGAGCCGAAAGAATATCAGGAATCTGAAGAGTGTCAGGAGCCGGAAGAATATCAGGAATCTGAAGAGTATCAGGAGTCAGAACCGTACCAGGAAGAGGAACAGGCATACGAAGAATATGTTGAGGAAAATCAACAGGATATGGAAGAAGAGTTTGCTGATACCGCACAGGATTGGGAAGCACCGGAAGAAGAAAATGTGGGTGATATCAACCCATATACGGGCATGGAATATGAATCCAACAGTGTGAGAATGCATCCAAAGAGAATCGGTTATGTTCAGGTCTATGACAGAAGTGAACATCAGTGGACCGACATGACAGAGTGGGCATTCCTTGGATATCAGGAGCGCAAGAAAGCGCTTCTCGGCAAGGATTATGAGCCTCCGATTTATCTGGATTAAGTAATGGCATATTAGCTGGGAGGCATTCCTGAATAGATGTGAGGAGAAATAAGAAGATGAGATGGGAAGAACTTCTGTCGGCAAAGAGATGTCGTGGTGGACAGACGAGAGGGAGAAATGCTAAAAGTTCAGACTTGCGGAGTGAATTTGAAAAAGATTACCATCGAATTATTGGCAGTGCTTCATTTCGAAGACTTCAAGATAAGACACAGGTATTTCCACTGGATAAAAGTGATTTTATCCGGACAAGACTGACTCATTCTCTGGAGGTTTCTTCTTTTGCAAAATCTCTTGGACAGAACATTGGAGAAAACATTTTAGTTTACAAAAAAGATTCTGAGTTTACACCACAGATGAAAGAAGATATATGTAATATTTTGCAATGCGCAGGGCTGATTCACGATATTGGGAATCCGCCCTTTGGGCATTTTGGAGAAGATGTGATCCGGGAGTGGTTCGAACGGAAGCTGCCACTTATGACATATCATGGAAAGCCGATGGAACAAATGATGAGTCGGCAGATGGTAGAGGATCTGTATCATTTTGAAGGAAATGCACAGGCGTTCCGGCTTGTGACGAAACTGCATTTTCTGGTAGATGAACGAGGTATGAACCTGACGTATGCGCTTCTGAGCACCATTGTAAAATATCCGGTGCCGTCCACAGGAATCGACCTGGATTCCGGGGATATTAAGACGCGCAAGATGGGATATTATCTGGCAGATGAGAAAATGTTCCGTGAGATCGAGAAGGAGACTGGAACGAAGGGCTGTCGGCATCCGCTGACGTTTATATTAGAGGCGGCAGATGACATTGCATATAAGACTGCGGATATCGAGGATGCATTTGTAAAAGGGTACTTAAGTTATCATACATTGCTGGAGGAACTTAAGGAACTGCAAATGATGTATCATCAGGAAACGAATACATTTCGCCCGGCGGATAAGCTGGAAGAGTTATATTTTCGTGGGAAAGAGATGCATGTGGCAAATCCAGAGGAGTATGCAGTAAAGAACTGGATCATCCGTGTGCAGGGATTTGTGATCAACTGCGCAACTTATGGGTTTACATCGAATTATGATGCAATTATGAAGGGTGAATATAAGTATGATCTGTTTCACGGTACTTACTGTGAGCGGCTGATGCAGCTTCTCGGTGACCTGGCATACAGAGAAGTTTTTACATCGGAACCCATTTATCGAATGGAAGTGACAGAATCTGTCATGTTGAGTGATCTTTTGGATAAGTTTATGACAGCAATCATCAAATATGATGACCCGTTGCAGAAATTAAATTCCATGGATCTTAGGATTGTATCATTTATTTCTGATAACTATAAGCGGGCATATCATTGTCAGGCAGAGGGCAAGACGGAGGCGGAAAAACTGTATTTGAGGATTCTGCTTGTGACAGATTATATATGTGGAATGACGGACAGCTATGCAATGCGTCTTTATCAGGAAATGCGAGGAATGTTTTTGAGTGGAACAGAATAGACTGTGGTAAATGATACAAGTCAGGACGGATAGGATTGAAGAGGTTTATTCGATATCTGTATGAATATGAAGGGAATCAGAAAAAAAGAAATGTCGGGTTTGTAAAAGTCGAACAAGATGGGAAAGAAACAACGATTTCTGTACATGGGAAAGGGCTGTGTGGGAAAAGCAATGAAAACATTTCCTGTTATCTTATAAAATTGGATTCTGAGACGGGAAATATACTTTTCGTTCCGGCAGGAGAGATACAGATTGGAATGATTTCCTGCGGGGGATGTTTTTGCTATACAGAAGAACTGATAAGAGCTGGCTATGGAAAGACAGAGCAGAGTGTTGGTCAGACGTGTGAGAAAAAAGACGACATTTGTGGGCTTGGTCTTGGTGATCCCAAGGAAGCATTTTATGTAGCGCTTTGGAATGAGGAAATGTATGGAGACCTTGATATTGCGAGGGCGAAGGTCTTTCAAGAATTCGATAGTGATAAAACCGCCGGGGAATCTAAGAGTATTAAGAGTATAGACGAAAAAGAGGCAGAGGTAGAAACGCAGTTCGGGGACGATGAAGAGACAGAAAATCTGGAAGAAGAACAGCCAGAGAAAAAAGAACAGGAAACAGTAGAAGAATCCTCGGAGAAAAAGGAACAGGAAACAGTAGAAGAGCTCCCGGAGAAAAAAGAACAGGAAATAGTAGAAGAATCCTCGGAGAAAAAAGATCTGAAAAAAGACGATAGAGACATAGATTTGCAAAATTTCCGGCGGCAGATCATGAAAATCCAGCGTGGAGAAATCAGTATCCTGCCACGATGCGAGTGGAAACTTGCCAATAATAATTTTCTGCTTCATGGATATTATAATTACCGGCATCTTGTTCTGATCGACGAAGGTAATCAATTAAAGCTGGGAGTTCCTGGCATTTATCATGAACGGGAAGCAAGAGCGGCGGCAACATTTGGATTTCCGGAATTTATTGCAGAAGCAGATGTGAATGTGACGCTTGAACCACAGGAAAGAAATGAAAATCAGCAATTCGGCTACTGGTGCCGGCAGGTGCGAAGACCGCCGAGATAGTAAGGAGTAAAAATGACTGCAGATGAAAAATATATGCGGGAGGCAATCAAACAGGCGAAAAAGGCATATGCTATCGGAGAAGTTCCGATTGGCTGTGTAATCGTGTATCAGGACAAAATTATTGCTCGCGGATATAATCGAAGAACAATCGATAAAAATACACTGGCTCATGCGGAGCTTCAGGCAATCCGTAAAGCAAGTAAGAAAATAGAAGACTGGCGGCTGGAAGAATGT
>OKRX01002922.1_pt1 | contig 10846 bp, 6 predicted proteins | sample 1601241 | NCBI WGS metagenome assembly OKRX01 (sample SAMEA3541500, study PRJEB24748) | human gut metagenome | biome: human gut; feature: human-associated habitat; material: faeces | place: China | collected 2012
GTATGAACCGAATGTTGTACATTACTATAATCACGTACATCATTATGCCGGCAGGCGACTATTCGCTCTCCATGCAGGCGGACGGCTCGACCTCGGTGCGCGTCACCTATAAAAACACCAACAATCTGGTTCAGAACAACGAAACCGACCTTGCCAGCGGCTCGGCAGATGCTCCGGTGACCTTCACCGTGCCGGAGGACAGCAAGCTCGTGTTCTTCTACTTCGGCGGCGAACAGGGCGCGACGCTGAACGAGGCGGCTTACACCGGCGCGAAGGACGGCAGCGTAAAGCTCGGCTACAAGCTGCTGCCCGCTTTCATCGCGGACCGTATTCAGGACCTCACCGCAAACGGCAACGTCGTACAGCGCGGCGTTTACCGTCAGGACGCTATCAAGCTCTGGAAGACCTCGCCGGTCATCGGCCGCGGTCTCGGCGGCTTTGAAAACGGTGTCGTTTCGGTGCAGGATTACTATTACGAGACTAAATACGCCCATAACCACTATGTTGAGTCGCTGTGCGACCTCGGTATTCTCGGCCTGGCGGCCTTCCTTGCGATGCTCGGCACCTCGATCTGGGCGCTCGTCAAGAGCCGCAAGGAGAAGCCGCTTATCGTCATGCTGCTCGGCGCGTGCGTGCTTCAGATGTTCGGTCAGGCTATCAGCGACGTTACATGGTCGGTCGGCTGCTGCGTACCGACGTTCTTCGCGGTGCTCGCACTTGTGACGCTGCACTGCGGCGACAGCCTGCGGCTGAATGTGCCGAACAAGAGCAAGGGCGGCGCGGTCCGCTGGCCGATCGCGGCGGTTTCCGCTGTCTTTATCGTGCTCATCGGCCTCAATCTGATCGCGCAGAGCAAGTTCTCGAGCGACGAGCTGACGCTCGATGATCTCAAGCAGTGCGCGTCCATCGACCTGTTCGAGACTAACGACTACAAGCTGTCGTATCTGATCTCGGGCGGCAATGAGGAGGGCGTAGCCGACCGCTATGCGGCTGATCTGTCCCGCGTGGACTCCAACGCCATCGCCATTCCGCTTGCGCAGTATTACGCCGGTGTGGGCGACTACACCAAGGCGCTCGATGCGCTCGACCGCGGCGCGAAATACACGCGTGCAAACGCTGAGGTATGGCAGAAGATGTTCAGCCTGTACGAGCAGATGATCGATCCGGTCGGCGGCAGCATCGGCGCGGCGCAGTGGCTCCAGGATGATACCTATCTGAACCGCATGGTCAAGGGCTACGAGACGCTGTGCCAGGTCAACGCGGACCAGCTTGATGATGTGCTGTTGACGGCGGAGAACAATGCGTTCCTTAACAAGCTGCTTGCGGCAGACGCGCTCGACCCGTATGATTTCGTCGACGCGCTCACCATTTTCTCCTCGCTCGGTCTGGATACGGCTTATCTGCCGGATGCGGACGGAAACGGCGTGCCGGACTGCGCGGAGGTGCAGGAAGGCAGCGTAACGTGGAACGGCGGTGCATTCACTGCGGACTCGGACAGCACAGTCGTGTTCTCGACCGTGCTCAAGAACGAAGGCAGCTATGAGCTCGCTGTCGAGAGCAGCGACCTTGGCGGCGTTGCGGAGGCAGACGTAGACGGCGCGGCAGTGACGCTAGATGCTTCCGGCAAGGCTGTCATCGAGGCGGACCGCCTCGGCGACAGTGATGAGCCGGTAACGATCGCGCTGCATGTCAGGGCCGGCACGACGGTCTCCCATGTAACGTGGAACAAACAGTAAAAAAGAAAGGTCATCCTTGAAAAAGGATGACCTTTTTACGCTTCAGCGCGCACAGAAATGAAGTTTTTTCGACAGCTTTAAAATCCCGTCGGATGGCTGCGGTGCCAGTTCCATGCGGTTTGCAGGATGGTGCTGAGTGCGCTGTAGCGCGGCCGCCAGCCGAGTGTGCTCTGCGCCTTCTCCGAGGATGCAACGAGCCGAGCCGGGTCGCCGCTGCGGCGCGCCTTTTCCACGGCAGGGATTGCATGACCGGTAACGCGGCGCGCCTCCTCGATCACCTCGCGTACGGAAAACCCCTGTCCGCTGCCGAGGTTGAAGGCGGTGCTTTCGCCGCCGCGCAGCAGGTATTCGAGCGCAAGAATATGCGCCTGCGCCAGATCGCACACATGGACGTAGTCGCGGATACAGGTGCCGTCGGGCGTTGGGTAGTCCGAGCCGAACACCGAGATCTCGCTGCGCTGTCCGTTTGCGACCTGCAGGACCAGCGGAATGAGGTGGGTTTCGGGGAAATGCGCTTCGCCGAGCGAACCGTCCGGATGCGCGCCGCAGGCATTGAAATACCGCAGCGCGGCGTACCGCAGGCCGGTCGCGGCCGCCGTCCAGCACATCATGCGCTCCATGACGCGCTTGGTCTCGCCGTAGCAGTTAGTCGGATCGAGAGCGGCAGTTTCCTCAATGGGAATCTGTTCGGGTTCGCCGTAGACTGCTGCGGAGGAGGAAAAAACGATCGTTCCGACGTCATGCGCGGTCATCTGCTCGAGCAGTATGCGCGTGCCGCTGACGTTGTTGTCATAGTAGCGCAGCGGCAGTTTGCCGCTCTCGCCGACCTGCGAGAACGCTGCAAAATGAATTACGCCGTCGATGTTCTCCTGTTCGAACAGGCGGGCGAGAAAGGCTGCGTCGCGAATGTCGCCCTCATAAAATCGGCAGGCCGCCGGTACGGCTGCGCGGAAGCCGGTGCTGAGGTTGTCGGCCACGACCACCTGATAGCCGGCCTCGAGCATTGCTCGCACTGTGTGCGAGCCGACATAGCCTGCGCCGCCGGTCACTAATATCGTCATAAGTACACATCCTTGATTCTACTCATATAATTTTATAGTAGTGGCAGACCGTCGGTTTGTCAATAGAAATGGTAAAAAGTGCAGGGACAGGAATTACTTCCTGCCCCTGCTGTGCCCGGTAAAACGATACTTGCAGAATGAAAGATATGATTCGCGGTTTACCGAATGCCTGTTGTTAAATTTACTTTTCGAGCAGCGTCCAGTCGCGTGCGTCGCGGATCTTGGTCCACTTTTCGTACTTGTCAGCGTCGCTCTTGTCCGAGTAATCGTGGCTGTTGGTAGCCTCCTGCACGGCGAGATAGTACCAGACGGACGCATCCGCATTATCCGGCCACTTGATCATGTCATCGAGCAGATCCTCGCTCTTTTCGGGCAGGCGGTTGAGTACGCGGTTGACGAGCGTCATCGCCTCGGCGCGGGTGATATACTGGTCGGGACGGAAGGTGCTGTCGGGATAGCCGTTGATCCAGCCCTTGTTTGCGGCAACGCCGATCTCGTTCTTCGCCCAGTGAGAAGCGATATCCGAGAAATTCGAGGTGGTGTTCGTATTTTTGTCGTCGAAACGAGCTGCAATAGCTGCGAATTCCGCACGGGTGATCGGTGCATCCGGGTCGAAGGTGCCGTCGGGGTTGCCCTTTACGATGCCCATCGACGAGAGCGTGGAGATCGCGTGGTTGAACCACTGACCGCGCGAAACGTCGGACAGGCTGTTGGCCTGGGTGGAGTTTGCGGTGCGGACGTCCTCGGTCAGCAGACGGAAGAAGATGGTCGCGACCTCGGCGCGGGTGATGCTGCTGCCCGGCTTTACGTTGCCGTCCGGGTAGCCGACGATATACGCAAAGTGATCGTCGCCGTTCAGACCGGTCGGTACGTCATCCGGGATGTCGACAGTCGGCTTGCGGCCGCCGCCACCGCCGGAGCTGCCGCCGCCGGAGCGGTAGGACCATACGCCGACGAGCTTGACGTCCTGCCGGAGGTTCTCAATCGAGGTCACAATATCGCCGGTGCCGTCAATGCGCCAGCCGCTGAAGGTGTAGCGGCTCTGCGAGGTGGTCTGCGCGGGCGCGACTGTGTAGCTGCCGCCCATCTTGACCTTGGCAGAAGCCGGGGGATCGCCTGCGTCGGACGGGATATCGCCCGTTACTTCATAGGTGACATTGCAGAATTTGCCGTGCGCGGCCTTGAGCGCGAGCGCATCGGAAACGGCCTCTGCCTTGACTTCATACTCATCGGCGTAATACTCAGTGTCTTTACCATCACCGTTCCAGCGCTTGTAGGTATTGTCCGTCAGCTTTTCCTTGCCGTCGTGATACCAGCCGACGATCGGGTCTTTGCAGTCGTCCAGTACCCAGTTTTCGCCGACAGGGGAAAGGGTGAGGGAGCCGGTGTAGGTTACGGTGTTTTTGTCTCTGTCCATGCCGTCGCCGGTAGTGTTGTAGATGTCATCGCCAGCAACGCTAGCGCGGTTGTTGTATACCTTGGCATCGGGGGCAATGGTAATATCACCGCGGTTCTGAATACCGCCGCCGTACAGAGCCTTGCTGCCGTTGTTTGTGATAGTTGTACCCTTGCCGATGTAGAGCGTACCGTCGTTGTTGATAGCGGAAACGGCGTTGTCGACCAGATTTACCGATGCACCGTCAGCAAAGGTGACGTTTGCGGCATAGGTATTGTAGTAATAATATACGGCGAGAGCGCCGACGGAACGATCATCGGTATTATCCAGATCTTTGCCCGTGCCGGTGATAGTGAGTGTCGTGCCGTCCTGTACGTCGATATTGCCGCCGTAGAGGAAGATACCGGCAGAGTTATTGTCCTCCATCGTCAGAGAAGAACCGTTTTTCATCGTCAGCACATCGGTCTTGTTGTAGCCGGAAATACCGTAATCGTTGCCGCTGATTTCTGCCGTAGAATCATCAAGCGTCAACGGGCATCTAACTAGACCCTGATTGGCGCAGTTCAGAACACGGAGAGTCGAACCAGTGACGGTCGTAATAAAACGAGTCATGCCGTTGATTGCAGAATTTTCAATCAAAAGATGAGAGTCGTTTTCGATGTTCAGAAGTGCGTAATTTTCAGCCATCATTGCCGTATAGGTTGTGTTCCGAATGGTCAGCTTAGAGCCGCCATATACATTGATGACAGCATTAGGAGAGGCATAAATACCGTGGGTTTCGATGGTGCAGGTGCTGCCTTCGTCTAAAGTCAGCACGCCGTCGCTGTTCATGGTAACAGACCACTGGTTGACATTATCAATATCGTTGGTAAAGACTACGTTTGCCTTATTAAACGTCAGCGAAGCATTGATATTGAGCGCATGATTTTCAGTACCCTGCTCGGGAATGGTAATGGTGTTGTCGTTACCATTGATAACAACAGCTTTTTCAATCGTGCCAACGGTCAGCGTGCAATTCTCACCAATCTCAATCGTAGCGCCGTCCTGTGCAGCCTTGATCGCTGCATCAAGCGTATCATACTTCACATCGCCGATTTTCGCGGTATAGGATTCCGGAGCCGGGGCAGGCTTGTTGCCGTTATTGGAACTGTCTGCACCGCCCTGTTCGCCGCCGGTTTCGCTCTCCGAAGCGGAGCCGCCGCCGGTTTCCGAGCTGTTCTCGCCGCCTTCGCCGTTGTTGTTGACAGAAGGATTACTGTCGGAGTTTTCCCCCGTATTAGAGCTGCTGTCGCCCTGCTGGTCCGTGCTGTCATTCGACTCGGCTTTTTCAGCTGGGCTGCCCTTGTCGTCATTCACCACATTTACAATGCCGTTATCCGACGCTCCGGGAACGGGTGTACCGTCCGTCGTTGTCAGCGTCGTGGTTTCGTCTGCTGCGCCTTCCTCGGCCGCGAGCGCGGTCACGGGCAGCATGGTGAGCATCATCAGACCGGCGAGAGTGCCGGCGAGGAAACGGTTATTTCTCCTTTTCATGCAAAAACCTCCTCTGCGTGCATACAGACGCAAAGGAGGTGATTTTCTGCTGTTCGGCAACCGGCTGTCGTGCGGAAAAGTCCGTTTAGACCCTGTGGCTTTGCGGCACCGGCTTTCGCCGGCTGTGCTTTTTTCTGTACAGACACGCCCTCGGCGCATGATGCACAGATCAAGTTGTCTGAGCTGAGCGAACCGGTCATTCCGGGCACATGGAAGTTGGTGGGTTCGCCCGCGCAACAGTAAATCCTGCTGCACCCTAATTATACCATAGATGTAAGGAAAAGTTTTATATTATTTTCTTGAGCAATACACAAAATTCACATGAAACTTTTGTATCACATGCACAAAAATATCAAAAAATAACAGAAAAAACCTCCCGGCGCAGGAGAGGGCACGGCAATATTCGCACGCCGCGGCCGTTTTTTGCGTCTGCAAAAAAATGAATTTTCAAGCGCACGGAAAGATGATATAATAAGGAATATAAGCGGCGCGGCGAGGCGCCCGATCACTTGCAAGGAGAGAAAAACATGCCTAAAAAGTTTCTGGAGGCCGGTAAGATCGTCGGCACGCACGGCATTCGCGGCGATTTGAAGGTGCAGAGCTGGTGCGACACGCCGGAGGTTCTGTGCGATTTTGATACACTGTATCTGGACGAAAAGACCCCGGTCGAGGTCAAGAGCGCACAGGTGCACAAAAACGTCGTTCTGATGCACCTCAAGGGCGTTGATACGGTAGAGGCGGCGGAAAAGCTGCGCGGAAAGATCCTGCATCTCGACCGCGATGATGTCGATCTGCCCGAGGACCTCGTGTTTATTCAGGATATTCTCACGTTCAAGGTATACGATCTGCGCGTTGACCGCGTGATCGGCCATATCCGCGACGTTCTGACCTCCAATCCGGCGCACGATATGTACGAGATCGCCGGCGAGGACGGTCGCCTCATCTATATCCCGGCCATCAAGCCCTTCCTCAAGGAGATCGACATGGACGCCGGCATCGTCTATGTGGAAAGCATCGAGGGTCTGATCGAATGAAAATCGACATTATGACGCTGTTTCCCGAGATGATCAACGCGGTCATGCGCGAAAGCATCATCGGGCGCGCACAGGACAAGGGCCTTGTCGAGGTCAAGGCGACGAATATCCGCGATTATGCGCTCGACAAGCACCATAAGGCGGACGATGCGCCCTACGGCGGCGGCCGCGGTCAGGTCATGCTCGCGGAGCCGCTTTACCTGTGCCATGAGGCGCTGAGCGGCGGTGAACATGTTCACACGGTGTTTCTCTCCGCACAGGGTGCGCCGTTCAATCAGGAAAAGGCGCGTGAGCTGCTCGCGAAGGAGCAGTTTATTCTGGTCTGCGGTCATTATGAGGGAATCGACCAGCGGTTTATCGACGAGTGCGTGGATGAGGAGATCTCCATCGGTGATTTCGTGCTGACCGGCGGCGAGATCCCGGCCATGGCGGTCGCGGATGCGGTCTGCCGCATGGTGCCGGGCGTGCTGCCCGACGAGGAGGCCTTCACGGCGGAAAGCCACTGGGACGGTCTGCTGGAGCACCCGCAGTACACCCGCCCGGAAAACTGGCGCGGCCGCGAGGTCCCCGAGGTGCTGCTCTCCGGCCATCATGCCAATATCGAGGCATGGCGGCGCGAAATGAGCCTGCGCCGCACGAAAAAGGACCGCCCCGACCTGTTCGCGAAATTCGAGCCGCAGGACAAGCGCGACCGGAAGATCCTCGAAAAGATATGTCAGGACGGCTGAAAACTGCATCAGAGCACAGAAAACCCCCGCGCCATCGGCGCGGGGGTTAATCTTTCGATAAAATCCGGTTTTACGACAAACAGCACTCGCGCGGCAGCGCGCATTCAAAAGCGTTTGCTTTGCAAACGCAAAAAAACCGGGGACATGCGCCTCGGTTTTTTTACTCTTAGAGGGAGAAAGTTTCCGAATGGGAACTTTCGGACGACTCGTGTTCTGCGAAGTCAGAACACAGATTGTCGGCGAAACGAAGTTTCGCGACAGCTTTTTTACGGCTCCAGACGGTTCATATCGCGCGGGAACATGGATGCCTCGCGGATGTTGTTCAGGCCGAGCAGCTGCATGGTCAGACGCTCGAGGCCGATGCCCAGACCGCCGTGCGGCGGCATGCCGTACTTGTGCAGCATGGTGAAGGACTCGAACAGCTCGGCGTTCATCTTGCGTGCTGCGAGCTTGTCCATCTGCTCCTGATAATCGTGGATACGCTGGCCGCCGGTGGTGATCTCCAGACCGCGGAACAGCAGGTCGAAGGACAGCGCGAGCTTCGGGTCGTCCTTGTCGTCCATCGCGTAGAACGGACGCTTTGCGGACGGGAAGTGGGTTACGAATACGAATTCAGAGCCGTACTCCTCCTTCGCCCACTGGCACAGCAGAACCTCCTCATCCGGGTTGAGGTCGTAACGGTTCTTGGACTTGTGGCCGTACTTCTCCTCCATGATCTTCTTCGCCTCGTGGAAGCGGATGGTCGGGATCTCCTTGATCTCCGGGATGTCAGCCTTGAGCAGGGCGAGCTCCTCGGGGCAGTGCTCCTTGACGTAGTTCATGACGCTCTTGAGCATGCCGGTCTCCATGGCCATGACGTCGTACATCGAGTCGATGTAGGCCATCTCGAAGTCCAGACCCATGTACTCGTTCAGATGACGGGAGGTATTGTGACGCTCGGCGCGGTAGACCGAGCCGATCTCGTATACGCGGCCGAATGCGCCGGCGAGGTACTGCTTGTGGAACTGCGGAGACTGTGCAAGGTAGGCCGGATGACCGAAGTAGTCCAGCTTGAACAGGTTCGCGCCGCCCTCAGCGCCTGCAACGACGATCTTCGGGGTGTGGATGTGGGTAAAGCCCTGGCTCTGCATGTACTGTGCAAAGCCGTCAGCGATCGCGCCCTGTACGCGGAAGATCGCCTGCTTGCGCGGATGACGCAGCGTGATCGGGCGGAGCGGGAGGTCGACGTCGAGCGACAGACCCATATACTTCTTGCCGATCGGCACCGGCAGCTGGTCATACGGCTTGCCGAGGACCTTGACTGCGCTCAGAACGACCTCTACGCCGTGCTCAGCGCGCGGCTCCTCGCGGACTGCGCCGGTCACCTCGAGGACCATGGCATCGCGCACGTCGGAGCGCTTGATGTCGCCGATCGCATCACCCTGGAAGGTGCACTGGATCAGGCCGCGCTCTACGCGCATGATAACGAAGGAGAAGTCCGACATATCGCGGACACGGTGTACCGTGCCGCGGAAGGTGACCTCGCCGCCGACTGCGTCGCAGACGCGCTTTACGGTGTCAACATACTGACCCGCTTCATGTATCATTTCCATATTTTCAACGCCTCTCTAATTGAGCAATCTCAGATGTGTTATATTGTAGCATGTTTTTGCCGTTATGGCAAGGTTTTTGCACCAGAGACAGCGGAAAAACAGCTTTTTTTCGCGGTACGGCGGCGGAGCGGATGATTATACGCGTTTCTCGATAAATATCCATGAAAATAGTTCTTTGCAGGGCGGCTTTTCTTTGCTATAATAATATAAAGTGCTTTTACGCTTTATCAGATACAAGAGTAAAAGGACGGTAAAAATTTAATTTTGGGGGAATTAAAGTGGAATTCTTCTCTAACCTGCTCGCCTCGCTTCCGGGCGCGGTGGCACAGGGTCTCATCTGGGGCCTCATGGCAATCGGCGTGTACATCACCTTCAAGGTGCTCGATCTTGCCGATCTGACCGTTGACGGCACCATGGCAACGGGCGGCGCAGTCTGCCTCGTGCTGATGACGCACGGCGTCAATCTCTGGGTCGCGCTGCTGTGCGCGTTCCTCGCCGGTATGCTCGCGGGTCTCGTCACCGGCGTCCTGCATACCTTTATGGGTATTCCGGCCATTCTCGCCGGTATCCTGACGCAGCTCGCGCTGTTCTCCGTCAACCTGCGCATCATGGGCAGCAAGGCGAACGTCGCGATCAATCCGGATAACTACACGCTGCTCGTTTCGCTGCGAAATGTCAAGAAAATCATTCCGCAGAACCCGATCCTTGTCGTTGCGGTGTTTACCGTGGTGGTTATCGCGCTGCTGTACTGGTTCTTCGGCACTGAGCTCGGCAGCTCCATCCGCGCGACCGGCGCGAACGCCAACATGAGCCGCGCACAGGGCATCAACGTCGATTTCAACAAGGTGCTCGGTCTGATGATCTCGAACGGTCTGGTCGCGCTCGCGAGCGCGCTGTATTGCCAGTATCAGGGCTTCGCAGACGTCAACGCCGGCCGCGGCGCGATCGTTATCGGCCTGGCGGCGGTCATCATCGGCGAGGTCGTGTTCAGCCGCATTTTCCACAATTTCGCGCTCAAGCTGCTGAGCGTTGCGCTCGGCGCGGTCATCTACTACATCGTTATTCAGTTTGTCCTCACCGCAGGTCTTAATACCAACGATCTCAAACTGATCACCGCACTTGTCGTTGCGATCTTCCTTGCTATCCCGTACTGGAAGGGCAAGTATTTCCACGCGACAGTCAAGACCAAGAAGGAGGGCCGCTGATATGCTCGAACTCAAGGGTATTTACAAGACGTTCAACGCCGGAACGGTCAATGAGAAGCGTGCGATTGACAACCTCAATCTGACGCTGGAAAACGGCGATTTTGTCACGATCATCGGCGGCAACGGCGCCGGCAAGTCCACCACGCTCAACCTGATCGCGGGCGTTTTTCCGGTGGATGCCGGCACGATCAACCTCAACGGCTTCAACCTGACGCATCTGCCCGAGCACAAGCGCGCGAAATATCTCGGCCGTGTGTTCCAGGACCCGATGATGGGTACGGCCGCGACCATGGGCATCGAGGAGAACCTCGCGCTCGCGTACCGCCGCGGTCAGCGGCGCGGTCTGCATGCCGGGATCACGAACGAGGAGCGCAAGCTCTACCGTGAGAAGCTCGCGACGCTCGGTCTGGGTCTGGAGGACCGCATGACGAGCAAGGTCGGCCTGCTCTCCGGCGGTCAGCGTCAGGCGCTGACGCTGCTGATGGCGACGCTGCGCAAGCCGGATCTGCTGCTGCTCGACGAGCACACGGCGGCGCTCGACCCGAAGACCGCAGACAAGGT